>Ga0098058_1000027_pt1 | contig 139070 bp, 138 predicted proteins | sample 19_taG_FD_75061 | JGI IMG/M metagenome (GOLD analysis project Ga0098058, IMG submission 75061) | Marine viral communities from the Subarctic Pacific Ocean - 19_ETSP_OMZ_AT15317 metaG | ecosystem: Environmental > Aquatic > Marine > Oceanic | place: Pacific Ocean | collected 2015-01-19 | reverse complement strand
TGGTAACGGAAACGGTGCCGAGAACGGAAACGGCAATGGTAACGGAAACGGTGCCGAGAACGGAAACGGCAATGGTAACGGAAACGGTGCCGAGAACGGAAACGGCAATGGTAACGGAAACGGAGATGGGTCGGACGATTTCGACGGTGACGATGGCGATGATGGTGACGACGATCGGGACGACGACTAATCACTGTGTCCAAAAGTCCGAAACTCTCCGCTGTCTATGATCTTTTTTGGCGAATGCGCGGGTGCCTGATTGGCTGCCTGAGCCTGGTGGTATTCTCTTTTTCCGGCGCATCAGTATCCCTCGACAACAATCTCGCCTCTACACGGATGAATGCGCTGTCGCTCGCGCCAAGCGGCACGGTCACGATCGTCACGATCGACGCTGAAAGCATCAGCAAGGCTGGCGAATGGCCATGGCCGCGCGAGCGTTTCGCACAGGCACTGGACAATCTGAACGCCGCCGGTGCTGGCATGATCGCCCTCGACGTGGATTTCAGCGCCCGGTCGTCACCGGAGGGCGATGCGGCACTGGTTCAGGCTGTCCAGGACAATGCGGGCTGGATCGCCCTGCCGGCTTTCCTCCAGCGGGATTACAGGCAGTCAAATACTCCGTTTGGTGAACTGGCAGAGAACGCCGTCATCGCAAGTGTGAATGTGGAGCTTTCCCGCGACGGGCGCCTGCGCAAGTATCGTCGCGGTTTTGTCCATGAAGGAAAGTACATTCCCACATTGGGAGGCCTTCTTGCCGGAGCGGAGCCCAGCGATACACGCGCATTCATGATCGACTATGGTATTGATGCAGACCAGATAGATACGATCAGCTTTGACGATGTCCTACACAATCGGTTTGATCCCAAATTGATCGCTGGCCGCAGCGTCGTCATCGGTGCCACGGCACTCGAACTGGGAGACCTGCTTTCTACTCCGCATTCCCCTGCCATGCCGGGCGTCTATGTGCATGCGCTGGGCTATGAGAGCCTTGTTCAAAACCGAGCTCTGACCAGCCCGTCCAAACTTCCAATGCTCATCCTCGGAATGGCGCTGCTCATGATAACCAGTGTGGTGGCAAGACATACGCCGCTGCGACAGCTGTTCGGCATCCATGTTCTTGTGATGTCTTCCGTTCTTGTCATTCCGTTCATCATACAGAATTTCTTTCCAATCAGCATCAACACATCCAGTTTGATCTTCGCATTGGGATGGAGTTCCGCTGCGGGCATCTGGAATGCCTTCTCCAGGCACAAGCGCGCACTTCTCGAGCAGGAATCAAACTATCTGACCTATATGGCCGAACATGATTCCGAGACAGGCATGCCCAATCGTCGCTCGATGCTGGCCGCCCTGACGGACCTGCACAGAACAGACCCCGAGGCGAGCATACTCGTTGTCACATTCGGCATCAGGAGGTTCGGCGAACTACGCGGCGCGATTGGTTACACCAACGCAAAAACCCTGATCCGGTCGGCTGCCGAACGTCTCTACGAAACCGGCACAGGTCTTACACATTACCATTTGGGAGCATCTGTCCTCGGCACGCTGATCAGAGTGGGCGACCAGGACAGCGTCGACAAATGCATCGATGACGTTCGATCGGCGCTGCAACACACGATCGTCGTCGCCGGTCAGTCGCTCCATATCGAGCTCTCGGCAGGCGTCGCCATGATCGCAAGCCAGACCGACGATGAGGAGACAGCGTTGTCCCGCGCCTCCTTGTCATTGGACCACGCCCGACGGACAAGACGCGACCTGGTTCGCTGGGGAGAGGCCCAGTTTGAAGATCCCCAGCTCAGGCTCGCCCTGCTGACGGAAGTGAACGCGGGACTGGACCGTGATGAGTTCCACCTCGTCTACCAGCCCAAGATATGTACCAGAAGCCACGAAATTGTCGGCGTCGAAGCGTTGATGCGCTGGAACCATCCGGCCTTCGGTCAGATCGCGCCGGACAGCTTCATCACCGTCGCCGAGAAAACCGGTGCAATCGACAAGCTTACGCTCTGGGCGATTAAGCAGGCTATACGAGATCAATCGACGATGCGCCGGATGGGGGTAGATGCCGCCATTGCCGTGAACATGTCTGCCAGGTCCCTGCTTGAGATCGACTTCTGTCGGCAGCTCGCTGAAACGATCAATCAGTCCGGCGCGACGATTGCGATCGAGATCACCGAAACGGCTGTGATGGAACAGCCTGAACTCGCCATCTGCTCAGCGAATGCCTTCCGCGATGCCGGAATCAAGCTGGCGATTGATGATTATGGCGCAGGGCAATCCTCAATTGCATATCTCAAGCGTCTGCCGGCCGATGAACTGAAACTCGACCGGAGCATGATTTCGGATGTCCGGGACAGCCAGCGTGACCGCATGATCCTGAAATCCACATTCGATCTTGCACATGCGCTGGGCATGCGGGTGGTGTGCGAAGGTGTCGAGGATGAAGCCACTTATGATGCACTCAAGGCGCTCGGCTGCGATGCGATCCAAGGCTACCTCACGGGGCGCCCTATGGCAGTCGACAAACTGATCGCATTCTCTCGCAGCAGGCGCCTTCCCGCAAATCACCTGCTTCCCGAGCATTCACTGGCAGAGACCGGTACATGAAACGCATCTGGGGATGCGCACGCAGATAGGCGAGCGCTTGAGGGTATTGAATTTTCGGGAAGAGAGAATGGTGCCGCTAAGGTGACTTGAACACCTGACCCCCGCATTACGAATGCGATGCTCTACCAGCTGAGCTATAGCGGCAAATCCACTGATGAGCCCCGCGTCATACCGACAGAGGCCTATTTTCGCAAGATGCTTTTGTACGTGGCGAGCCAGCAGCTGCAGTCGCCAAGCCTAGTCATCATCCGAGACATAATCCAGCGGTGGCATGCGGGGTTCGCTCGGCGCAGTGGCAGTGGCGAGATCATCCTCCTCTTCGGGTGACGGCAGCGCCATGACTCGGCCGGCCTCGAGTTCGCGTCCGAAGGATTCATAACGTGGATGGACAAGGTCTCCGACATCGCCAAACGTGTAGACGAGCCGGCTCCAATTGCGCTGCGAGAAGTCGAACGCCATACCTTTCGGATCCAGATCCGACCAGTCCGGCTCGCGCGACGCGGAAACGGCCATGCGGCCCCAGCGTTCGGCTTCAGACGTATCACCATAGCCTTTCAAGGCGCGCTCCATCAGCAAGCAAAGCCGTGCCGTCGGATTCTCTTCGACTAGCAAGGCAAGCGCCTTGATCGCACCTGTCCAGTCGGCAGAATCCATAGCCAGTTCGGCCTCCAGGATACGGCTTTCGCGATGAGTGGGGTTCGTATTAATCAGGGCCTTGAGGCGTGCTGAAACATTCTCCGGTGTGTCCTGAGGAACAAGGCGACGAGACAATTGTGCCAACGCCGGATGTGGCCGCGCCTTCCAGCCCGTTTCCAACACGCCTTGCGCTGATTTTGCCTTGCCATCGGTCATCAGCTGGCGTGCGCCATGCCAAGCCGCAGGAGAGAATGCCGGTGCAGATCGCATGGCTTCGGCGAGTTCTTTCTGGGCTTCCAGTTTGCGGTCATGCGGCAAGCCAGCGGCGCGCGCCGTGTGCAATACCGCCCGGCGACGGCGTAAACTATCGCCCTTGATGAGACCGCGCTTCTCACCGATCGAGAGCGTTTCCAGCGCCCTCGTCCACTCCCCTCGCGCGACCTGCAAATCGAACAGCGAGTTGAACGGCCAATCGGCCGAGGATTTTATGCCCAGCGCGTCTCGCGCCCGGGACTCCGCCGTCTGCTGGTCACCGCGCTCAGCCGCAGCCGATGCTGATCCGCGCAGGCCCGCCAGCTGCCCGCCCGGCAGGCGTGTCAACTGGCCCCAAGCGCGCTCAGCGCCAGCCCAGTCGTCATTGGCTTCGGCGGCACGGGCTTCGAGCAGCAATTGCAATCGTTCGTCGTCCGCATGCTTCCCGGCCTTGCGAGCCAGTTTCAGCGCGGTATTGGCATCGCCGGCTTCGGCAGCAAGCAAGCCTTCTGTCAGCGCAGAATTGGCCTTACGCGTGCGCGATACCTGGCGGGACTTTCCGATCTTTCCGGGCAGAATGAACAGGCCGCTCAGGATCCACCAGGCAAAGGCGATCACGCCGCCGAGCAACAGCATGAGAAACGCGGCCAGACCCGACTGGATCGAGATCTCCTGCTCGCCATACGGAACAGTCACCGCACCCGGCAGTGACAATGCCCACCAGGCAAAAGAAGCCGCCACTGCAAACAGCAGCAAGATTACGACAAACAGGACAATCCGATTCATGGGGGCTTATTGTTTCCCTTCAAGGAGGCGTTGTTGCAAGGCTTCCAGCGCCGCTTCCAAAGTGATGCGCCGGTTTGCCTGCGCGGTCCAGTCGGCCATAGCTCTGGCGGGCTCGCCTTCAAGTCGGCTTATCATTTCGACCGTCTCTTCGAGGTCGCCGATTGCCAGCGCTTCACTGGCCTTGGCAAGAATGGCATCCGGTTCGCTGTCCCCGCCGTCCAGCCGCCGCACACTGACAGCGTCCCCAAAAGCGCGATTGAGCCAGGACAGTCCCTCTTCCGACGTGTCCGGAATGGCCGCTTCTGCTTTCAATCGCGCGACATCGAAAGAAGCCTGGAGCTCTGCAACCGTCGGCGCCCCCTCCGCGGATATGGACGCCAGCTGTCGAACCGAAGAATCGTCCGGTAGTTGCGACCTGAGCATGCGCAGTTCCGGCGCAAAACCTCCGCCTTTTCGGGAGGCAGCCTCTATTGCGGACACCGCACGGGCCATGTCGGCCGTTTGGGACGCTGCTTCGGCTGCCCCGCGCGCAGCGGCCTCATCCTGACGCATACCCGCAATCAGGCCCGCCATCTGTTCGGCGTCGCGGCTGTTCGAGAGCTTGGCTTCACTCAAATCGTCGCGCAGTTCGGCCAGTTTGGTTTCAACCTCGATCACCCGTTCGATCTGGACGCCGCTCGGTGCCGCTTCCAATTGCTCAACTGATCGGGCGAGCCTTTCCATCCGAGACTCAAGGCTGGCAACAGCGCGGGAGACATCTTCCGGACTGACTTCACCTGTCGTGTCGATAGACTCAAGCGCAACGACGCGCTGCTGAAGCTCATCAAGTGCGCTTGTATCTATTGTAGCTGCGGACCCGGTTTCGCGCTGGGCCAGCGCTTCGACCTCGGTTGCGAGGGCAGAGATGCTCGCACTCAATCCGTCCTGCTCGCGGATCGTCCGGGCCAGCCGGATGGAGACTTCTTCCTGACCTGACTCCATGTCCGTCAGGCGCGAATCCACCATGCCGGGATTGGTCGGATTGTTTGCGAGGTATCGTGAACCGACCATGCCGAGAATACCGCCAAGACCGGCCGCAAACAGGGACAAAACGAGTGCACCCAGCCAGCCTGGCCCCGCAGAAACGCCACCGCGTCCCCGTGCGCCTTCTTCAGGGGCAGGTTCGAAATCAGCATCAATCGGCTCAGATGAGTCGATATGGTCGTCTTCCGGTGTCGAATCTTCGGTCATCAATCACATTTCCCTTCAGACGGGAGTTCGAGCCACAATCGCATATAGTTCGGCAGCGATCAAAGCTCTTTGCAAGCCATCAACAAAGCCTCCATGAGCGCGTCCTCATTGGGCCTGGCAGCAGATATAAGTGCCCGCGCCTGCAAAGACTTTAACGGGGCTGCGGCGGCCTCCGAAATTGCGACGCAGATATTGGTCACCATTGGTATACTTTCAGATAGGGCCGCAAAAACATGCGCAGCCTTGGCTGAATGAACCAGAACAACCGCACCCGAACCGGAGCGGAGTGTCTGAACCGCATCCGCTTGTAGCGCTGATGCGGGAACCGTCTCATAAAGTGCCAGAAATCGGGCATCGCATTTGGCAGCGGACAGTTGCGCTACCAGGTTTCCGGCTGCCGCCGAATTCGCAATATGAAGAAAGCCGTCTTCTGTGCATTCCGAAGACAGGATCAAGCGGGCGAGTTCATCAGAATTTCCGTCTCCCCGTACAATTCTCTTGAAGCCTGCTGCTTCAGCCGCATCCGCCGTCGCGGGCCCTACACACCACGTAGTCAGATCAGCGAGGTGCTCCGTGATACCTCCGACAGCTTCCACGAAGAACCGAACGCCATTCGCGCTCGTGAAGACCAAATTGTAGATGCCCGACAAGTCCAGAATGGGCGCTTCGAGCGCTTTCAACTCGAGCATGGGAGACCGAATGGCATGAAAATCCATATCCATCAGCCGTGTCACGGTCTCGGAGGCACCGGGCTCCGCACGGGTCACGATGACCGGTGGCTTCACCATGCGCTGCCGAAGGCTGGCAGTTCACCGCCCGCCGCATCGCGGATGTCAGCGGCAAGCCTGGCCCCCAGATCCGTCATCTGCTGGAATGCGGACGCCTTGGCACACGATCCGCTGGCAGACCAAGTCTGCTTGCCGTCCAGCGACAGAACTTCGCCCTTCACAAACCAGGTGTCGCCCTTGTCAAACGTGTGCGCCGCAATCGGCGTGCGGCAACTGCCGTCGAGTGCTGCAAGGAAAGCCCGTTCGATATGGGCAGCGGACTCGGTCGGCTCATGGTTCATCTTCTTGAACGCCTCTGCAGCATCTTCAGCCAGAGTTTCCCGCGCTACAACGCCGACGATCCCCTGCCCGGCGGCTGGCAGCATGTCTTCCAGCGGGATCGGGTGCGCCAAATGCGCCATGCCGAGGCGCGTCAGCCCGGCCATGGCGAGATAGGTCGCGTCTGCGAGCCCCTCTTCCAACTTGCGCATACGGGTCGCAACATTGCCGCGGAACGTCACGATCTCGACGTCGGGGCGCAGCGCCAAAGTCTGCGCTTCCCGGCGTAGGGAGGCGGTGCCCACACGTGCACCCTGCTTCAATTCGTTCAGACTGGTTGCATGTGGTGACAGAAAACCTTCGCGCGGATCTTCCCGATCCGGGAACGCCACAAAACGCTGCCCCTCAGGCAAGACAGACGGCACGTCTTTCAGACTGTGCACGGTCACGTCCACCTCCCCTCGGTCGAGCGCCGCATCGAGTTCGCGCGTAAACAGACCCTTGCCGCCCGCATCAATCAGACGCTCAGTTGTCAGCTGGTCTCCGGACGTCGTGAAGGTAACGATCTCGCCGCGCCATGCACCGCCGGAGTGAATTTCCAGCGCCGCCGCCACCTGCCGGGCCTGTACGAGCGCGAGCGGCGAGCCGCGCGTGCCAATGCGCAGCACACGCTGGTCGCGGTGGGACGTGTCGTCGGGAGAAATACGTGGATCAGTCATCCCCCTCCCCTAACGCCCTCAAGCGGACTTGCCAATTGACACAGCGCCGCGGAAAGGAATACCAAGTCTTATCGTTTTTCGAGAATAATTTTCTGGAGTCTCTCATGATCAAGCAAACCGCCACCGCGATTGCCCTTGCGCTTGCGCTGACCGCCTGTGGCCAGCCCACCCCCGCCGCCGAACCTGAAAAGGCACCAGTGACGGCAGAAGAAATGGCAGCCAATGGCGAACGCCTGAATGCGTGGTTTGACGCAAAATACGAAGAAGAACTGCAATTCAGCCCGATTGGACTGACTTTCCTGGGCCGCAAGGACAAGAATGACCAGATCGATTGCTTTACCCTTGAGTGCCACGAAGAGCAACTGGCATGGCGCGTTGCAGCCACCGAAGAAATGGAAAACGAGTTCGACTATGATGCGCTCTCACCAGCAGACCGTATCTCCTATGATATCTGGAAGTACCAGACCGAGCAGGAAGTCGCCGGCGAAGAATATCTCTATAATGGCTATATCTTCGACCAGATGAACGGCCCACAGGGCTTCATGCCCACCTTCCTGATCAATTTCCACAATGTGGAATCGGTCGAAGACTTCGATGCCCTCGTCAACCGGATCAGCGAAACTGGTCGCGCCATGAATGAGGCGATCCTGATAGCAAGGGAATCTGCTTCACGCGGCGTCCATGCCCCGAAATTTGCCTATGAAGGCGTGATCGACCAGTCGAAGAAGGTCATCACAGGTGCGCCGTTCACCGAAGGCGAAGACAGCGCGCTTTACGCCGACGTCAAATCCGAGATCGCGAAACTTTCAGAAGCCGGTGAACTGACCGAGGAAGAGGCTGATGCGAAGCTGGAACAGGCCCGCATCGCGCTGGTCGATAACTTCCAGCCTGCGTACGAGGCCATTATCGCTTTCGCTGAAGAAGACATGGCCAATTCGCCGGATCCGGACAGCCCGGTCGGCGCGGACACCCAGCCCAACGGCAAGGACTATTACAACCACCTGCTGGCCACGCAGACCACGACCGACCTGACAGCCGACGAAATCCACGAGATCGGCCTCGCCGAAGTGGCGCGCATCCATGAAGAAATGGAGGCCATCAAGCAGGAAGTAGGCTTCGAAGGCACGCTGCAGGAATTCTTCACCATGCTGCGCGATTCCAAGGATGATGAACGCTTCTACTATCCGAATACGGATGAGGGACGTCAGGCCTATATTGACGACGCGACCCGCGACATCGAAAACATCAAGGCGAACCTGCCGGAATTCTTCGGCATCCTGCCGAAGGCCGACCTTGTCGTGAAGCGCGTTGAGCCGTTCCGCGAACAGGACGGAGCTGCCCAGCACTACTATCCGGGAACGCCGGATGGATCGCGGTCAGGAACCTATTACGCTCACCTGTCCGACATGACCGCGATGCCGAAACGCGAACTGGAAGTGATCGCGTATCATGAAGGCATTCCGGGCCACCACATGCAGATCTCGATTGCTCAGGAGCTGGAAGGCGTACCGCAGTTCCGCACCCAGGCCGGCTTCACCGCTTACATCGAAGGCTGGGCGCTGTATTCCGAATGGCTGGCCACGGAATTCCCGGATACTTATGAAGATCCGTATTCCAATTTCGGTCGCCTCGGCTCCGAAATCTGGCGGGCAATCCGTCTTGTTGTCGACACCGGTATCCACTCCAAGGGCTGGACCGAGGAAGAGGCCGTTCAGTACTTCCTGAACAATACGGCCATCACCGAGATGCAGGCGCGCTCCGAGATCCAGCGTTACATCGTGATGCCGGGTCAGGCGACCAGCTACAAGATCGGCATGATGAAGATCCAGCAGCTGCGCAAGAAGGCTGAAGACGAGCTTGGCGACAAGTTCGACATCCGCGCCTTCCACGACACGGTTCTGGGCGGCGGCGCTCTGCCGCTGGAAATCCTCGAACGCCGCATCGACCAGTGGATCGAGGAAGTAAAAGCGGCCTGATCCAGTCTGCGAGCTTAGCGCCCTTCCGGGCGACGCGAGGGCAGGGCTTGCTTGAGGCAGGCCCTGCCCTACGCTTTTCAGGAAGGGAGAAAATGCTATGAACCTCGATTTCAGCCCGGAAACTGAAACCTTTCGGCAGACCGTCCGCACCTTCTTTGAAACGGATTTTCCGAAGGACATTCTTGAGAAAAACCGCGCAGGTCACGCGCTGACAACAGCAGAGGTCCGAAAGTCGGAAATGGCGCTCGGCGCGAAAGGCTGGCTCGCCTCGGCATGGCCCGAAGAATATGGAGGCCCCGGCTGGTCCGTCGAGGAACAATACGTCTTTGATGAAGAATTGGAGCGCGCTGGCGTACCAACCGTAACGCCTATGGGCGTCGTCTATGTCGGGCCTGTACTCTACACATTCGGGTCGGACGCTCAGAAGGAAAAATGGCTTCCTGGCATCCGCGACGGCTCGGTCGGCTGGGCACAGGGCTATTCAGAGCCGGGATCAGGATCAGACCTCGCATCGCTCCAGTTCAGCGCCGTGCTGGAAAACGGGACCTATACGCTGAATGGCCACAAGATCTGGACCTCGGCCGCCCAGCATGCCGACTGGATCTTCCTGCTAACGCGCACCTCCAATGAGGGGAAGAAGCAGGAAGGGATTACCTTCATCTGTTGCCCCATTGATGCGCCCGGCGTGACGGTGAAGCCGATCATCACGATTGATGGCAAGCATGTGCTGAACGAAGTTTTCTTCGACAATGTCACCGTGCCGGAAGAGTTTCGCATCGGCGAAGAGGGTAAGGGCTGGACCTATTCGCAGTACCTGCTCGGGTTTGAGCGCACCTCCTATGCTCGCATCGGCGGCAAACGGGCCATGTTGCGCCATGTGCGCGAGATCGCTCGCTCCTTGCCTGAGAGCGGCAATTACCGCCTGATCGATGATCCGGGCTTTGCGCAAAAGCTGACCCAAGCAGAAATGGCGGTGGATGGCCTGGAGATGACTGTCTTCCGCATCCTCTCCGCGCTCTCCGCAGGCGGATCACCGGGCGATGCCGCATCCACAGTAAAAATCCTGGCAACCACGACCCACCAGCAGATTACCGAACTGATGCTGGATGCCGTCGGCCATTTCGGACAGCCCTTCGGCAAGGCCGGCGACCTTCCAGCCACCCTGCCCCCCTATGCCGCGCCGGATGTGGCGACGTATTTCGGAGGGCGCGCCCAATCGATTTATGGCGGCACCAACGAGATTCAGCGCAACATCATCGCAAAGAAGGTGCTGGGTCTCTAGCGCCCGTCTGATCAGAAATCGTAGGCAATACCCTTGCGTTCCCAATCGCCATACCGGGTTGGCTCGATCTTGCGAGGGCCGCCACGCTCGTTCTCCGGCAGCTTAGAGACGTCCTCAGCCATCTCGATTCGACGCGCATCTGCTTCTTCCAGCGCGCGACGCGCCTCTGGTGTCAGGGTCTCGCGACGCGCAATTTCGGCCGCATCAGGAAAGTCCGGTGTGCTCATCTGCACTCCCCATTTCGTTAACAATCCCCATATAGGTTTCTGGGGAATTTAAACATCCCCCGACTGAAACCACTGGAGACGTGTCACCCATGGGTACCGCAAAAACCTTCATGTTACTGGCTGCGCTAACCGCGCTGTTCATGGCGGTCGGCTATCTGATCGGCGGTGTTCTCGGCATGGCAATCGCCTTTGTCGCTGCCGCTGGCATGAACGTATTTTCATGGTGGAATGCCGACAAGATTGTCCTGCGCATGCAGGGTGCCAAAGAGGTCACGCCGGAGACCTCCTCCCCCATGCTGCGCACATTTGCGGGTGATGTGGCCCGCATGGCAGAACGCGCTGGCCTGCCTGCACCGCGCGTCTACATTATTGAAACACCGCAACCGAATGCCTTTGCGACCGGGCGCAATCCCGAAAACGCCGCCGTCGCCGCGACCTCTGGCCTGCTCGGCTCGCTGACCCGCGAGGAAGTCGCAGGCGTTATGGCGCACGAACTGGCGCATGTGCAGAACCGCGACACGCTGACCATGACCGTTACCGCAACAATTGCGGGTGCGATCGGCATGTTGGCAAATTTCGCGCTGTTCTTTGGCCGCGAGCGGGCGGGCCTCATCGGCTCTCTCGCAATCATGATCTTCGCGCCGATGGCGGCCGCCCTTGTGCAGATGGCCATCAGCCGATCACGGGAATACGAGGCCGACAAGCGAGGCGCAGAGATTTGTGGCAATCCGCTCTGGTTGGCCTCCGCGCTTCAGAAGATTGAACGCGGTGCCCGCGCCTCGGTCAACATGGCGGCCGAGCGCAACCCCGCCATGGCGCACATGTACATCGCCAATCCCCTCAATGGACGCGGCGCCGACAATCTGTTCTCAACCCATCCGGCAACCGCGAACCGGATCGAAGCCTTGCGCCGCATGGCAGCCGAGATGGGCGTCAGCTCCGAGACTGCGGATGCACCGCGTCGCCAAGCCGGACCGTGGGGCTGATCATGGAGTCAGACTCATGAGCGGCGCCCTGGCACGGCGCGCCGCAGCCGAATTGCTCATGCTGGCGCTGGAAAGCCGCCGCACGCTGGACGAGGCGATGCTCAAATCTGACAGCTTCAACGAGCTGGAAGGGCCCGATCGGGGCTTTGCCCGACTGATGGCGAGCGCCGCCCTGCGTGAACTTGGCCGCATTGATGCGGGTCTCTCACCCCTGCTGTCGCGACCACTCAACGCCACCAGCCCTGCCATTCGCGCCCTATTGCGCATTGGCGTGGTACAGCTGTGGCGGCTGGAAACACCGCCTCATGCCGCTGTGTCGGAGACGGTTGAAGCGGCCAAGGGCTGGCCGGATGCGCGTTCGGGAGGCAGTTTTCTCAACGCCGTGTTACGGCGCGCAGCCGACACACCGCCTGACCTTGATGCAATGCCCGCGAGCCTGATCTGGCCGGATTGGCTGGCCAGCCGTTTCGCGAATGATCTTGGCGCCGATGGCGCAGAGCAACTCGCCGCGCACCAACTGCACGAACCGCCTATCTTCCTGTCCGCAAAATCCGGTCCGGCTCAGGTTGCTGAGGTCACCGGCGGCGACCTGCTGCCAACCGGTTCCATCCGGCTGAACAGCGCGAATATCGAGGCCCTGCCCGGGTTTGAAGCAGGCGGCTGGTGGGTTCAGGACGCCGCCGCTGCCCTACCCGCAAAACTGCTCAATGTGACCGGGACCGATCAGGTCGTGGATTTGTGCGCGGCGCCAGGCGGCAAGACACTTCAACTGGCGGCCACCGGTGCGAAAGTGACCGCCGTCGATCGGTCCAGGCCGAGATTGGAGCGCCTCAGGGAAAACCTTGCGCGAACGGGCTTGTCTGCGGACATCGTTGCGGCCAATGCCGATGAATGGCGCCCGGAGATTCCGGTGAACAAATTGCTGCTGGATGCCCCTTGCTCCGCATTGGGCATCTTGAGACGTCATCCAGAGGGCGCATGGATCAAGCGAGAGGAAGAAATTGATCGCTTTCCAGCAGCGCAGACGCGCCTCCTGACAGCCGCCGCCGACATGGTCACTTCGGGCGGCATCGTCATCTATTGCGTCTGCACCCCGCTTGACTCCGAAGGGCGCAATATCGTCGATCAGGCGATTACGGCGGAGCTTTATTCACGTCAGCCTGTATCCGAAGCAGAAATTCCCGGTTTCGAGCATTGCCTGACGCCAGAGGGCGATCTGCTGACCCTGCCGCAAGACGGCGCGGGGCATGATGCCTTCTACATTGCGCGCCTGCAGCGGATTTGATCGATTTCAATCCGCGCATGGTTTTCAAGCGGTAAACAGACTTGCCACAAAAAGGTCTCGCAGAGTTCATCTGCCATTCAGGGCGAACTGTGCAATGATAACCCATCTAATGTGCAGGGAGCACTCAACATGATTACCGAATTTTCTCCCCGGAAAGTTGCTGTGGGCGCATTTGCTGCCCTCGCTTTGGCACTCACCGGATGTGCAAGCAATTATGGCGCTGGAACAGCCACGCCAGGTGCGGTCGGTCAGGCTTCTACCGTTTATACCGGTACAGTGACTTCGGTGCGTGCCGTAACGATCCAATCTGACCGGTCCCTGATTGGTACCGCAACAGGCGCCGTGTTGGGTGGTCTGGCAGGCTCCGAGCTTGGTGGCGGCGACAAGGCCCAGACTGCGGGAGCCATTGGTGGCGCCGTCATCGGCGGCATCGCCGGTAACGCAGCTGGCAAGGCTGTCGGCAAGCAACAGGGTTATGCCTACATTGTCCGTTTCTCGACGGGTGACGTGAAGGAAATCATTCAGGGCGCGGATGTCTATATCGCGCCAGGTACACCGGTCGATATCATTGCCGGGGCTGATGGTTGGAAACTGGTTCCGGCCGGCGGCTACTAGGCCCAATCTCTACACTTTCGGACAGCCGGCCACCTTGTGTGGCCGGCTGTTCCAGCTTAGGGATTGCGCATGCGCGACGTGTTGATTTCCCCCTCGATTCTCTCTGCAGATTTCTCTCGCCTCGGTGAAGAGATTGCCGCCATAGACCATGCTGGCGCAGACATGATCCATATCGACGTCATGGATGGGCATTTCGTGCCAAACCTGACCTTTGGCCCTCCGGTGATCGAAAAGCTCCGCAAATGCACGGATAAGCCGTTCGATGTGCACCTGATGATCGCCCCCGTGGACCCGTTCATTGCTGCCTTTGCGAAGGCTGGCGCAAACATCCTCACGGTTCATCCGGAAGCCGGACCACATATCCATCGTACGATTCAGGCGATTCGCGCTGCCGGTATGAAGCCAGGAATTGCCTTAAATCCGGGCACACCCGCCAGCATCGTGGAGCCCATACTGGACGATATCGACCTGATCCTGGTGATGTCAGTCAATCCCGGTTTCGGCGGTCAGACCTTTATCGACAGCCAGTTACGCAAGGTCGAACAGCTGCGAAGGATGATCGACTCAACTGGCAGAGATATCATCCTGGAAATCGATGGCGGCCTGAATCCGGAGACTGCTCCAAAAGCCATCGCCGCGGGAGTTAGTGCAATTGTTGCCGGGTCAGCCGTTTTCAAGGGCGGCGGGTCGGCCTATGCTGACAACATCAGGTCGCTCAGACCAAATCTAAAAGTATAGTTCTTGACGGAATGGACGGTGGACGTGGGAGGCGGAGATAGCGAAATCCTTGCTGACCGCACGAGAACCGGCGCAGATGACGCCGCTCTCTGGCGCAGGTTTCGTGGAGCTTGTGGCGATGATGCCAAAGTCGGTGTCCTGCAGCGGCTGAAGCTGTCTGGGCCAATTCCTGATGCTTTTTCCCATCATCTGACCCCAATTGTGCCGACGGATGACCGGCGCGGCGAAGCCCTGATGCAGGACATATGGCGCATCGGCATGGAGCGTCTGACCCTCGCGCCGGGCCAACCGCCATGGTCGACTCCCCTTCCCTCCAAACACTTCGCGGATCGGCTGCATCGGTTTTCATGGCTGCCTGATCTGTTTGATCAGGGCGACCTTGGGGCAGAACGTGCCAGACGCTTTGTCGACGACTGGATCGAATCCCATGGAAGCTTCAATGGGTTCTCCTGGAGGCTGGCGCCTACCAGCGTGAGGTGTTGGAACTGGATGTTGTGTGGCGCGGCTCTTTTCGAATCAGGCTCCGCAGATGCCCAACGAACCCGCTCGGAATGCCTGGTTCGGCAAATCCGCTATCTTTCTGATCAAATCGACGCGGCAACCGATCCCAAAGCGCGCTGGTACGGTGCTGTCACAATCGTTGCAGGCGCATTGTGCATAGACCGCGCAATGAGCCTGGAGACCGCCCTCGCCAGACTGGACGCAGAATGCACGGCGCAAATCCTTCCCGATGGTGGGCATGTAAGCCGCAGCCCGTCGCGAAACCTGCGCGCTCTTGTGCATCTTCTGACGCTTCGGGACCTGTTCCGACGCGCTGGCCACCCGGAACCGGACTTCTTGGAGAAATGGGTTTCGCGCATGGGTGCAATGGTCGCCTTTTTTCGAGCCGCCGACGGCGCGCTCAGCCCGTTCAATGATAGCGACGAGGCGAGACCGGAAGTTGTCGAGGCGGCGCTCGCCCATTTGTCCGCTCCACCCCGCCGGTTCACTTTCGCGCCCAAATCCGGCTTTCAGAAGCTGGAAAAAAATAGTCTTCGGCTGATCCTCGATTGTGGCGAAGCGCCCGAGCGCCCCTTCAGCGATTTTGCCCATGCAGGCGCGCTTGGATTCGAGCTTTCGGACGGACCAAGCCGTCTTGTTACCTCTTGCGGTTATAGCGCCGAGGTGAATGTGGACTGGCAAGCCGCCGTGCGGCGCACGGGGGCCCACTCCACACTGATCCTGGCTGGTCGGGACTCATCCACATTCTCATTGAATGACGAATCACGTCTTCTTTCCGCCCATGGACCGGAAGGTATTTCAGCCAAACGCCTGGAAGAAGGCGACGAGATATGGCTCGATGCGCAGCATGGCGGATACAAGGCACCGTGTGGATTGCTGCATCGTCGCCGCCTTTTCATGTCGGGCGATGGCCAGCGATTGACGGGCGAGGACTCCCTTGTGAGACCAGTCTCTCAGCCGCCGTCGGATGACCGGAAGTTCATTGGCTTTGAAATTCGCTTTCACCTACATCCTACGGTCACAGCCATCATGGGCCGAGATGCCATTCGTTTGGTGTGCGATGACGGTACGGTCTGGAAGTTCAAGACAAGCCATGAAGGTGCGCGCCTTGAACGTACAGTTTATCTTGCGCGCGGTTTGGTTGAAAGACCCGAGCAAATCGTTATGGCTGGTTTTGCAGATCCTAACGGGGACGGACAACAGCCGCCGAATTGTATTCGCTGGGCATTTCTGAAGGAAAGATCCGCATGACGCCAAAACAGGCCGCTCGACGCGCTATGACGCTGACCCTCGGGTTCGACATCAGCATCGCGATCATTGCCATGGCGTTTTCCGGATTACTGGTCTGGTCGTCCGAGGCGCCCCGCGCTGAGTTGCCCTTCAACTCGATCGCCATCAGCACCGCCTTCTTCGCTGCAGCCGTCGCACTGTCTTTCCTCGTGCTTGGCATCCAGAAGCAGGTCTGGCGTCATATGGGCTGGCCGGATGCGGTGCGGATTTTCCAGGGGGTTTGTCTTGCAGCCCTGATCTACTTGCCGGTCATGCTCATGTTGAACGGGTTGCTGGCCACGCCCTTCGCCACATTGAGCGTTGCGCTCATCTTGTGGACGCTTGGCCTGTTTGCCGGACGCATGTTCGCCCTCTCCCGCACGACACACGAGCCGTTTCAAATCTTCAGCCCGGTCGCCAAGAACGGTCAGCCGGTTCTTCTCGTTGGTGATTCACAGAGCTGTGTTCAGGTCATTCGCCGCATCCAGTCCTCGGCCCAAAGCAGCAAGATTCGTCTGCTCGGCCTGGTCGACGTGGAGGCGACCGAGCCGGGCCGCGCCATTCGCGGCATTCCGATTCTTGGCTCTCTCGACGAATTGGGTGACCTGATTGAAGTGTTGACGGTGCGCTACAAACAAACGCCATGGGTGGCTGTGACGGGCGCTGCGCGTAAACGCGAGACGACGATCCGCGTACTTGAGACCGCTTCTAACCATGGCGCCGAAATCATGGCGCTGAATCGGGATGAAACAGCCCAAGTGCTGGAGCCCGTTCGCCCGTCCGACTTGCTGTCGCGCCCGGAACGCCATCTCTGCATTGAGCCGGTCCGCGCTCTTGTGAGCAATGCGAACGTCCTAGTGTCAGGTGGTGGCGGAACGATCGGCTCGGAGCTTACACGCCAAGTTGCTCGGCTCGAACCCGCGTCGATTACCGTGTTCGATGCCTCAGAATTCAATCTCTACTCAATCGACATGGAATTGGCGGGCATCCTGCCCCCCAACCGGCACACGGCCCGACTGGGCGATGTTCGCGATATGAACCGTGTCCGCGACGTGTTCACGCGCGCAAAGCCGGATGTCGTCATCCACGCGGCGGCGCTGAAGCATGTTCCCTTGATGGAACGTAACATTTGCGAAGCCATCCTGACCAATGTGTCGGGCGCAGTGAACGCGGCCAAAGCCGCGGCGGCTGTCGGCGCGAAGAGCTTTGTCTTTATCTCCACGGACAAAGCGGTCGATCCGGACAATGTCATGGGCGCCACCAAACGCCTGGCCGAGATGGCCGTATCTCGGGTTGCAGCGCAAACCGGCATGGCCGCCTCTATTGTTCGCTTCGGAAATGTCCTTGGCTCATCAGGATCAGTGGTTCCCTTGTTCGAGCGCCAGATCGCGGCGGGCGGCCCCGTCACTCTGACTGATCCCGGCGTGACGCGATACTTCATGACCGTCGAGGAAGCCTCTTCGCTCGTCCTTCAATCGGCCGCACTTCAGGATCGCACATCAGAAACCGGCCTATACGTACTGGATATGGGCGAACCCATGCCGATCCTGCAATTGGCCGAAACCATGATCCGTATGAAGGGCCTGGTTCCAGGGGTCGACATCAAGATCACCACGACCGGCCTGCGCGATGGCGAAAAGATGCATGAGGTGCTGACCTATGAGCATGAAGCCGTGGTCTCCACCAAAGTGGACGGCATCTGGCAGGTCGAAAACCTGCATGCGCCTTCCGAGCTTTTTGAAAAGCGGCTCGGGGAGTTGATTGAGGCGGCATCCCGGCGCGAACGCTCTGAAGCCCTCCGCCTGTTGGGCGTTCTCGTTCCGGAATATGCCAGCGAGCGAGCCGAAAAGGCGCGACGCTGGAGCGCTTGACCCACGCCGCGGTCATGATACGCCCCGCGGCACAAGCATTCAGCCTGCGCCAAAGGAATTCTCAACATGACAGATGCCGCCACCCGCGGAGCTCCCGTTCGCATTCGCCGCGCCCTGCTTTCCGTGTCCGACAAGACCGGACTGGTGGAACAAGCTCAAAAGCTTGCCGCCAAGGGGGTCGAACTGGTCTCCACCGGCGGCACATCGAAACTTCTGAAAGAAGCCGGCTTGGATGTGAAAGATGTTGCCGACCTGACAGGCTTTCCGGAAATGATGGACGGCCGGGTCAAGACGCTTCACCCGGCGGTGCATGGCGGTCTGCTCTATCTGCGCGACAATCCCTCCCACGTGAAAGATGCCGAAACACACGGCATTGGCGCGATCGACCTGATTTATGTAAATCTCTATCCGTTTGAGGCGACGGTTGCCTCTGGCGCAGACTTCGACACTTGCATCGAGAACATCGATATCGGTGGTCCGGCTATGCTGCGTGCGGCGGCAAAAAATGGTGCCTTCGTCGCCGTCTGCACCGATGGCTTTGATGTCGACGCAGTGCTTGCTGAAATGGAGACAAATGATGGCCATGTCAGCGTCAGCCTCTGCCGCAAGTTGGCCGCGAAAACTTATGCCCGCACAGCGGCCTATGATTCCGCAATTTCCAATTGGTATGCAGACCAACTTGGCGAGACCGCTCCAGACTGGGCCAGCCTTGGGGGCAAGCTTCAGCAATCGCTGCGCTATGGCGAAAACCCGCACCAGAATGCCGCCTTCTACGTGACCGGCGAGAAACGTCCCGGCGTGGCAACTGCAAAACAGCTGCAAGGCAAGGAACTGTCCTACAACAACATCAATGACACAGATGCCGCCTATGAACTGATTGGCGAACTGGGTGATGAGATCCCTGCGGTCGCCATAATCAAGCACGCCAATCCATGCGGCGTTGCGCAAGGCCGGAGCATCATCGAAGCCTATCGTTCGGCACTGGCATGTGACTCGACTTCTGCCTTTGGCGGGATCGTCGCACTGAACCGCCCGCTGGACGAAGCAACCGCTCAGGAAATTTCCCAGGTCTTCACAGAAGTCGTCATAGCACCGGGAGCAGATGCAGCCGCTGAAGCAGTGTTTGCCAAAAAGAAAAACCTCCGCCTCCTGATTACGGAAGGCCTGCCGGACCCCGCTTCGGCTGGCCGGTTCGTCAAGACGGTCTCCGGTGGCTTTCTGATGCAGGATCGTGACTTTGGCCGCATCGGCAAGGCAGACCTGAAGGTCGTGACCAAGAAAGTCCCAACCGAGCAGGAATTGAATGACATGCTGTTCGCCTGGCGCGTCGCCAAGCATGTGAAGTCCAACACCATCATCTACGCCAAAGACGGTGCAACTGTGGGCATTGGCGCAGGACAGATGAGCCGGATTGACTCCGCACGCATTGCCGCGCGCAAAGCAGAGGACGCCGCAGACATCGCAGGCTGGCCTGAGCCAAAGACCAAAGGGTGCGTTGCCGCATCCGACGCATTCTTTCCGTTCCCAGACGGGCTGCTTCAGGCCGCTTCAGCGGGCGCAACAGCCGTCATTCAGCCGGGCGGTTCGATCCGCGACGATGAAGTCATCGCCGCCGCCGACGAGGCTGGCCTCGCCATGGTCTTTACTGGCATGCGCCACTTCCGCCACTAGAGAAAGGTCCAAGATGAAGCGTCCCCTACTCGCAAGCCTTGTCGTTCTGGCTCTGGCAGCCGCCTGCGGCCAGCCAGCAAAACAGGATTCGGACGCAGAATTCATGTCTCGATTGACGACCCTGTGCGGGCAGGCATTTGAAGGCAAGATTGTTAGTGACGATTCGGAAGATGATGAGTGGCGCACAGAGCGTATTGTTATGCATGTTCGGGATTGTTCTCCACAGGAAGTCCGTATTCCGCTTCATGTCGGCGATGACCGCTCCCGTGTCTGGGTACTCCACAATGATGGACCCCACCTGGCCTTGCACCATGCGCACACGCATGAGGATGGCAGCCCCGATGCAATCACATGGTATGGCGGCGCAGGTAATGACCAAGCCAGCGCCAGCCGAATGGCCTTTCCGGCGGATGACGCCACGAAAGCCCTGTTCGATTCTGAAGGTATTCCTCAGTCCAAAGACAACACCTGGGCGATCGAGGTGCGTCCGTCAGACAATTTGTTCGCTTATGAGATGAAGCGCCCGAAACGCTTTTTCCGAATCGAGTTCGATACTTCACAACCCGTTGCGCCACCTCCTGCGCCTTGGGGCAGTGAATAAGGATTCAGAGACGGAAGCTGCCCTCGATCACTGTTACTGCACGACCGACAAGCTTGGCGCGATCGCCTTCAAGACGCGTATCGATCTTTGCGCCCCGGCCCGGATAGGCTTGGTAGCAAGACATCTCGTCCAGACCAAATCGCTCGCTCATGACCCGCGCCAGCATCGTATGCCAACTACCTGTTGCAGGGTCTTCATCGATTCCGCTTCCCGGCGCGAAGAAGCGGCTGGTGACGGCGACACCATCCCCGCCAGCGGCAAAGCACCCGAAATTCCCACGATCCCAGCCTTCACCCGGCGCGCCAAGATCCTTTAGCGCCTTCAGGTTCGGTTTGAGCGCACGTACGTCCTCCGGTGTTTCAAACCGAGCCGCATAGAACATGCCGCCCCATGCCTGAACAGGGCGCGTGCCAAGCGCATCCGCTACCTCATCCGTTACCGGAATTTCTTGAATGGGGGCCGATGGAAAGTCCATTTCCAATCGTCCATCTTTCAAACGCCGAACATGCAGGCGGCCGGACTTCATCGTGTCGAACGCAATTGCCTCACCGGTGTACCCAAGCTCCTGGTACAGCACATGTGCAGTTCCAAGAGTGGCGTGACCGCAAAGGGGAACCTCAACCGACGGCGTAAACCAGCGAAGCGTCCACACTCCCTCCCCCGCCGGAACGATATAGGCCGTCTCGGCGACGTTGTTTTCTGCCGCAATCGCCTGCAGGGTTTCATCCGGCAAGAATGTCTCCAGCGGCATGATGCACGCCTGGTTGCCTTCGAATGGCTTTGAAGCAAAGGCGTCAATTTGGTAGAACGGCAAAGTCGGCATGACAGAGTCTCCAATCAGGACGACTGAATGCCACGGGACGCGTACTTGGAAAAACGATGATTTCTGAACGGTCGTTGAGGCGGTCTATTCCTCGTCAAGTACCCAACCATGATGAACCGGACCATGGCCGGTCCCGAACCCCTTGGCCGCGCGAATCGCTTTCAGCAAGTATTCCCGGGCCTGTTCAACCGAGTCCGGAACACTTTTTCCTTGTGCCAGAAGCGCGGCAATGGCCGACGCCAGTGTGCAACCCGTTCCATGGGTCGAGCTCGTCTCGATCCTGCGGCTTTCAAACACCCATTCGCCCGTCGTCGTCTGCAACACATCCGTGATGACATCTCCGCCAAAATGCCCGCCTTTGACCAGCGCGCCATTCGCACCAAGCTCCAGCAGAGCCTCGGCCGCACGGCGCTGGCCACTGACCGAGTCCACCGCCTTCCCGGTCAATACTTCCGCCTCGGGGGCGTTGGGCGTTACAAGGCGCGCGTTCGGGACAAGTTCGGACCGGATCGCCTCCACCGCCTTTGCGTCAACCAACCGATCACCCGATGTCGCCACCATGACAGGGTCGATGACACGCGGGACCAATTGAGCACGCTCCGACAACAGTTCCGCGACCGCCTCGACCAAAGGGGCGGACCCCAGCATACCAGTCTTGATTGCGTCGGCGCCGATGTCAGCAAGCGTGACCCGCATCTGCCCGATCACGCTCTCAAGGGGCACTGGCCACACGCCATGTACGCCGCGCGTATCTTGCGCTGTGATGGCGGTGATGGCGGTCATCGCAAAACCGCCAAGCATGGTGACTGCCTTGATATCAGCCTGAATACCCGCACCACCGCCGGAATCAGATCCGGCGATGATGAGGACGCGGCCCTGAGGGCCGTCTGGCATTGCCATGTCGATCAGACCTTAATGCCGGCCTTCGCTGCGTCAGCCAGGAAGGTTTCCAGACCCTTGTCGGTCAACGGATGCTTGACGAGGCCCTTGATAACAGATGGCGGCATGGTCGCCACATCTGCGCCAGCCAGTGCCGACAGTTTGACGTGATTGGCTGTCCGGATCGACGCAGCAAGAATTTCCGTATCGAACAGGTAATTGTCATAGATCTGGCGAATATCTGCGATCAGCTCCATGCCGTCGACATTGATGTCGTCGAGACGTCCGATGAAAGGCGAGATGAATGTTGCGCCGGCTTTGGCCGCCAACAGCGCCTGATTGGCCGAGAAGCAAAGCGTGACGTTGACCATCGTGCCGTCATCCGACAGCGTCCGGCAGGCCTTCAGGCCTTCCAGCGTCAGCGGAAGCTTTACGGCAACGTTGTCAGCGATCTTCGCCAGTTTACGGCCTTCAGAGATCATCCCGTCATAGTCGGTCGCAACAACTTCCGCGCTGACCGGGCCGGGTACGATCTCGCAGATTTCCTTGACGACATCCGCGAATGGGCGGCCCGACTTCGCGATGAGTGACGGGTTGGTGGTAACCCCGTCAATCAGTCCGGTCGCCGCCAGTTCAGCAATATCGCCAGTGTCTGCGGTATCTACGAAGAATTTCATGTTCAGGATCCTGTTTGCCTAAGCGCCTCAGATAGACGGGCGACCGATGGATGTATACTTGAAACCACGAGCCGCCATGTCGTCCGGTGAATAGATGTTCCGGAGGTCTACCACAATGTTTGTGCTGAGGGCTTCCTTGATTCTTTCAAAATCCAATGCGCGGAATTGGTCCCATTCGGTGATAATCACCATCGCGTCGGCATCCTGAACGGCGTCATACGCGCTCTTTGCGAATTCGATATCGCTCAGCAGATGCGCTGCTTCATCCATAGCTTCCGGATCATAGGCCCGGATCTTGGCGCCGGCCGCTTGCAGAGCCGGAATGATATCCAGGCTTGGCGCGTCGCGCATGTCATCCGTGTTTTGTTTGAACGCGAGGCCCAGCACACCAATTGTCTTGCCTTTCACGTCGCCGCCCATGGCCGCAATGACCTTTTCAGCCATTGCCTTCTTGCGCGCCGCGTTCACCTCAACCACCGTATCGACGATGCGAACGGGAGAATTATGGTCATTGGCCGTCTTGGTCAGCGCCAGCGTGTCTTTCGGGAAACAGGACCCCCCATAGCCGGGACCGGCATTCAGGAATTTCTTGCCAATTCGACCATCCAGGCCAATGCCGCGAGAGACCTCCTGAACGTTCGCGCCGACTTTTTCGCAGAGATCCGCCATCTCATTGATGAAGGTGATCTTCACAGCGAGGAAGGCGTTGGCGGCGTATTTGATCAGTTCAGATGTACGCCGGGCCGTAAACAGAATCGGCGTCTCATTCAGGAAGAGTGGACGATAGAGTTCCTGCATGACTTCACGGGCACGGTCATCATCGGTTCCAACAACCACACGGTCGGGAATCTTGAAGTCCTTGATCGCCGCGCCTTCACGCAGGAATTCAGGATTGGAGACGACAGCAAATTCGCCATCAGGGCGCTTCTTGCGGATGATTTCCTCAACTTCGTCGCCCGTGCCGACCGGAACAGTCGATTTGGTGACGATCACGGTGAAGCCATCCATGAGTTCGGCGATCTCTTCAGCCGCCGCGTAGACATAGGACAGGTCCGCATGTCCATCGCCGCGCCGTGAGGGCGTGCCGACCGCAATGAAGACGGCGTCGGCATCGCGGATCGCATCCTTGGCTTCGGTCGTGAAGAACAGGCGCTCTTCCTTGACGTTCTTCTCAACCAGGCTGTCGAGCCCGGGCTCGAAAATCGGCATGATGCCGGCTTCCAGCTTTTCAATCTTGGATGCATCCTTGTCGACGCATGTTACAACGTGCCCAAAATCGGCAAAACAGGCTCCGCTGACAAGGCCGACATAGCCCGTTCCAATCATCGCAACGCGCATGAAAAATCCTCACAAGATACTAGTGTCTTCGCGGCAGGGGGTGCGATTTTTATGCCAGTTGGTCAAGGGGCTGAGTGTGCCATTCTGGCCAGTTCACCAGAGGGCACTTCACACCCGGCCCACGCGGGATGCTGCGAGACATTCTGCCCGGTTAAAATGGATCAGGCCCGCTCCGGGCGATACAGGCCTGATCATGTTCTAAAGAGTTTCCCTTGGCAGAAAGGGATCAGATTTCCTGATTATATGCTCCGACTTCCGGGTGCTTGCCGAGGCGCGGCTTGATTTCCTTGTGGAAGAGATCGCGCATATCATCGGCGCTCGTCATGGATTCAACCACCACAACCAGTTCCGGCTTGTTGGAGGACGCACGTATAAGAACCCAGGACCCGTCTTCCAGTGTCACGCGGGCACCATTGACAGTATTCACATCAATGACTTTCCGACCAAGAATTTCGGTGCCATTCAGGCCTTCATATTCTGCGACCATCTTGTCGACGACGCCATATTTGGTTTCATCATCGCAATGCGGTGACATGGTGAGTGAAGTATAGGCAACGCCCAGCTCCCCCTTCATATCGGCCATTGTCTTGCTCGGATTGCGATCCAGCATTTCGAGAATGGCCTTCGCCGCAACCAGCCCATCATCATAACCAAGCCCAATTGGAGGCTGGAAGAAGAAGTGACCGGACTTTTCAAAACCTGCCAGCGCGCCCAACTCATTGGTGCGGCGCTTGATGTAGGAATGGCCGGTCTTGTAGTAATCGACCGTCGCACCATTTTCCTTCAGCACAGGATCGGTCTTGTAGAGGCCTGTTGACTTCACATCGACGACGAAAGTCGCGTCCTTGTAGAGTTTCGACAAATCGCGCGCCAACATCAGGCCGATCTTGTCCGCGAAGATTTCCTCGCCTGTATTGTCCACAACACCACAGCGGTCGCCATCACCATCAAAACCGAGCGCGACATCTGCGCCAAGATCTTTCACGGCCTTCGACATTTCATGCAGCATTTCTGCATCTTCCGGGTTGGGATTATATTTCGGGAACGTGTTGTCGAGGTTGCAGTCCATCTCGACAACTTCTGCGCCCATCATACGCAACGCATCCGGCGCAAACGCGCCCGCAGTGCCATTGCCACACGCCGCAATCACCTTGATCGGACGACTAAGCTTCGTATCGCCAACGACTGCCTTGATATACTTGTCCCGCAAATCATCGACCCGGAAATGACCGCCGCCCGCGCGGGGCTGAAACTCGCCTCCCATGACGATCTCTTTCAGGCGGCCCATCTCAACTGGTCCGAATGTTAGCGGCTTGTCGGCCCCCATCTTGACCCCGGTCCAGCCATTTTCGTTGTGGCTCGCTGTCACCATGGCACAGCAGGCTGCATCCAGCTCGAACTGTGCCCAATAGACCATTGGCGAAAGCGCGAGGCCCACATCCAGTACTTCACAGCCGCCTTGCACCATGCCGAGGATGAGCGCGTTCTTGATCGGCTGACTGATCGAGCGGAAATCATGCCCGGTCACCACTTTGGGCTCGACCCCCAATTCATGGAACAGCGTTGCCATGCCGAGGCCCAGCGCCTGAACACCGGTGAAATTCAGTTCCGGTGCCTTCTCCTTACCGATTCCGTTGAACCACCAACGCGCATCATATTCGCGAAAGCCTGTTGGCTTCACCAGCGGCAGAATCTCGAATTCCAGCGTGTTTGGCTTAATGTCAGCCAGCGGTTTGGGCATCATATGCGTACGTCTCCGAAGATTTTGTGCGTCCCTACAACACGAATGTGTCACTTCGACAAAGAGTATGCAGGTTTCGCGCCACAGGGGAAACCTGCGAGTTTCAAGGGCGGATTCCCCCTGCCCCCGCTCAGGACTGAGTCAGGAACCGGGCGATCCAGCTTCCCAAACGCTGATTGTCGAGCGGTTGTTCCAGCGACCCGATCGCCATGTCGACAGCGTTTGCGGCCAGCGGACGACCCTTTCGGATCGTGTAGAGCGCGGCCGAATAGTCAGCATCAAACTCCGGGTGGCACTGGAAGGATATCGCGGGCGTCTTGCCATACTCTATCGCCGCAAAAGGCGTGAAATCTGACCGCGCCAGCACGCTGGCACCCGGCGGCAATTCAACGACCTGATCCTGATGGCTGACCGGCACGGAAATCGTTGCCGGGCAATCGCCCCCCATCCAGTCGGGACATGCTTTCACATCATAGGAATGCCGACCGATCCCCCAACCCTTGGGAGATTTGATGACCTTTCCGCCCAATGCTTCTGCCATGACCTGATGACCGAAACAGATACCGACCTGTGGCACGCTGGCTGAGGCCGCATCCCGGATGAACTGCATCAGCGGCGCGATCCAGTCATAGTCATCATACACGCCCGCAGGAGAGCCTGTGATGAGGATCGCCTCCAGCCCGGCGATATCAGGTAAAGGCTCTCCCTGAATGACGGACACGGTTTCATACTCGATATCCGGGTCTGCGGCAGATATCAGGTTCCGGAACATCTCCGGATAATCCGCAAAATCCGCCCGAATGGGTTCAGGCACGAGCCCGGTCTCGATAATGGTGAGTTTCATAAAGGCTCAGTTTGGCAAGACGTTGGGAGCCGAGGGACTGATTTGTTGGGTATCAATCCAGTCATCAATGCGCACATCCAGCACATCGAGGGGTACAGCGCCTTCTGCAAGCGCCGCATCATGAAATGCGCGTAGATCGAAATCCTCACCCAGTTCAAGTTCCGCCTTGGCCCGCAGCTCCCGGAATTTGAGCTCGCCCACCTTGTAGGCAACTGCCTGCCCCGGCCAGCCGATATAGCGTGTCACCTCCGTCTGGATGTTCAGCGGGGCGAGCGCGGAATTCTCAATGAAACACGCTTCGGCTTGTGACCGTGTCCAGCCATACCAGTGCAGGCCCGTATCCGCGACAAGCCGGCAAGCCCGCCACATCTCATAGGATAGAGCGCCAAAGCGCTCATAAGGTGTGCGATAAATGCCCGCTTCACCCGCAATCCGCTCAGCGTATAGCCCCCAGCCTTCACCGAAGGCTGTCGCATAATAGTTCTTCCGGAAGTCCGGCTGGTCCGACATTTCCTGGGCCAGCGCAATCTGAAGATGATGGCCGGGAACGGCCTCGTGCGCAGACAAGGCGGGCAATTCATAAAGGGGTCTTTGGTCGAGGGCATAGGTATTCACAAGGTAAATACCGAGGCGACCCTCCTCCGGATCGCCCGATACATAACGGCCGGTCGTATAGCCCGGCGCGATCGAATCTGGCACAGGCTGGACCTCAAATTCCAGCTCCGGAAGCGTCCCGAAATAGTCCGGCAAACTGGCGCGCAAGCGTGAGGAGATTTCTTCGGCAGCCTCCATCAACTCATCGGCAGACTGGGCATAGAATTGCGGATCAGTCCTCAGATAGGTCAGGAAGTCCTCAAAGCTGCCTTCAAAGCCGATTTCTGCGATGATTTGTTCCATCTCGGACCGGATCCGCGCGACTTCCGACTGGCCAAGAAGATGGATCTCTTCCGGACTGTAGCCTGCCCCGGCCGTGTAGTGCTCAACCGCCGCAGCATAAACCTCGCGTCCATTCTCGAGATCTGCGATTCCTGCACCCTGACGCAGATACGGCCGATACTCGATTTCAAGGAAGCGCAGGACATCCAGATAGGCGGAAATGGCACGAGCGGTCGCCCGAAGGCCTTCCGCCCTGAGACGCGCAGCGATTTCGGGGTCGATGTCTTCCGGCAGAGCCTTGAACGGCGCGTACAGGCCGCTTTCAGACGCATCGTCCATGATCTGTTCCCGGATCTGGTCGATCACGGTTTCAAGGGGATCCCGGTTGGCGGTCCACCCGGTTTCGATCCCGCGCCTCATATTCTCGATATTCTCGGCGAAATAGCGTGGCACGTCGTTCAGGCGTGCAATCCAGGCCTCGGCGGATTCCACGCTGTCGATATCTGTCCGCATCGCGGCAAAGACAGGTTCGGCCTGAAAACCCCAGTCACCCGTGAACGGGATGCGGGCCGAATCAGTCTCCGCCCAGTTGATGTCCGATTTCAACAGGCGAATCAGGATCGCCTGATCGATGACATGTTCGGTTTCAGCTTTTTGCACATCTTTCAGAAGGGCCCGCGCGGCGTCCGTTTGGGCCGCAATAGAGGCCGGCCGAACATCCGCCCAGCGATCTGGCGCGCGATTCTCTTCCCGTGCTGCATCTTCAGGACTGACGGCGTCCACATAAGACTCATAGGCTGGAATCAGCGCGTCGAGCGGATCTGCAGCAGCTCCCTGTGCCAGCACAGCTGTGAGCGCCCCTGCGGCAAGTGCAAAAAGAAAAGGTTTCATATTGTCGCTCCCTAGCCCTGTGGCGTTGACAGGACCATAGAGAAACCTAGAACCCAAGCCAAAGCGTTCATTGCAGGCAAGCAAGGTCATCCCTCATGGCAAGCACTTCCCGGGCAGATCCTCGCCCATTGTCGCCACATCTCCAGATCTGGCGTTTCCACATTACGATGGCCGCGTCCATCACCCATCGAATTACCGGCACAGCCCTGTATTTCGGAAGCTTCCTTATCACCGCCTGGATCGTCGCGCTCGCAACCAATGCCGAATGGTATAGTGTGATCGAAAGCGTCATCTCAGCCTGGTATGGTCAGGTCATCCTGTTCCTGTGGGCTGTCGCGGTACTCTATCATTTCGCGAATGGCATCCGTCACCTGCTCTGGGATGGGCCGCATATCGGATTTGACCCCAAAACAGCCAGCACCGTGTCGGTGTTTATCTATCTTTTCGCCGTTATTGGCGCTGCGGCCATCTTCGCCGCAACGACTTGGCTTTAGGGGGCGACGGACATGTCTTCACACGATTTCATTACGCCAGCCAAAATGGCTCGTGGCCTCGGCTCGGCCAAGTCCGGCACCGAAACCCATATTCGTCAGCGCGTCTCCGCGATTGCGCTGATCTTCCTCGTACCGTGGTTCGTCTACTCCATCATCAACGCGATGAGCGGCAATATCGTTGACGCTCAGGCATGGGCCGCCAAGCCCTGGAACGCCATCCTGCTGATCCTGACTGCCGGCGCGGCGTTCTTTCACATGCGCATTGGTATGCAAGTGGTGATCGAGGACTATATCGCGAAGACAGGAACCAAGTCGGCCCTGCTCATCCTGAACAGCTTTGCGTGCATCGCGCTGTTCGTGACGGTGGCCCTGTCGGTTCTCAAAATCTGGATTGGCGCGGGCGTCTAGCCTCGCGGGAGAAACATAAGATGAGCAATTATACCTGGACCGACCATACATATGATGTCGTGGTTGTTGGCGCCGGCGGCTCTGGCCTCCGCGCAGCTTTGGGCGCCGCACAGGCAGGCCTGAAAACGGCCTGTATCTCCAAAGTCTTCCCGACGCGCTCCCACACGGTGGCTGCACAAGGTGGCATTGCCGCCTCGCTTGGAAATATGGGCGAGGATGACTGGCGCTGGCATATGTACGACACGGTCAAAGGGTCAGACTGGCTCGGCGATCAGGACGCCATCGAATATCTTTGCCGTGAAGCGCCTGCGGCGGTTTACGAACTTGAGCATTGGGGCATGCCCTTCTCGCGAACAGAGGAAGGCAAGATCTACCAGCGCGCATTCGGCGGCATGACACGTGATTTTGGTCAGGGCCCTGTTCAGCGGACATGTGCTGCGGCTGACCGTACCGGTCACGCCATGCTGCACACACTGTATGGTCAGTGCGTCAAGGAAGAGACCGAATTCTTCATCGAATATTTCGCGCTCGACCTCATCATGGATGAGGAAGGCGCTTGCCGCGGTGTCACCGCGTGGAAACTCGATGACGGCACGCTGCACCGCTTCCGCGCGCAGAAAGTCGTGCTTGCGACCGGCGGGTATGGCCGCGCCTTCTTCTCCTGTACCTCGGCTCACACCTGTACGGGTGACGGCAATGCCATGGTGCTCCGCGCCGGCCTGCCATTGCAGGACATGGAATTCGTCCAGTTCCACCCGACCGGTATCTACGGCTCCGGCTGCCTGATCACTGAAGGTTCGCGCGGCGAAGGCGGTTACCTGACCAATTCCGAAGGTGAGCGCTTCATGGAGCGCTATGCTCCGTCAGCAAAAGACCTCGCGTCTCGCGACGTGGTCTCCCGTGCCATGACCATGGAAATCCGCGAGGGCCGCGGTGTCGGCGCGGAGAAGGATCATATCCACCTCCATCTCGAGCATCTCGGCGCAGAAGTCCTGGCGGCCCGCCTGCCGGGCATCTCCGAGACGGCGAAAATCTTTGCTGGCGTGGACGTCACGAAAGAGCCGATCCCGGTGCTTCCGACCGTTCACTACAATATGGGCGGCATCCCGACCAATTATCATGGCGAAGTACTGACCAAGAAGAATGGAGACCCGGATTCGGTCGTGCCCGGTCTGATGGCCGTCGGCGAAGCGGCCTGTGTCTCCGTACACGGCGCCAACCGTCTCGGCTCCAACTCGCTGATCGATCTTGTCGTCTTCGGTCGCGCAGCCGGCCAGCGCTGTGGCGCCACCACGGAAGCGGGCGCAACCCAGCCGGAATTGCCGAAGGGCGCCACCGACAGCCACCTCGCGCGCCTTGACCGCCTGCGCAACGCAACGGGCGACCAACCTGTCGCTGCCCTCCGCCTCGAAATGCAAAAGGGCATGCAGAACAATTGCGCCGTCTTCCGCACCGGCGATGTCCTGAAGGACGGCGTCGATGCCATCGAGGAAGTCTACAAGAAAGCGCCCGGGATCGACGTGAAAGACCGCGGCATGGTCTGGAATACGGATCTTGTTGAAGCCCTCGAGTTCGACAATCTGATCGCGCAGGCTGCTGTCACCGTGAACTCTGCGGCCAACCGTCAGGAAAGCCGCGGCGCGCACGCCCGCGAAGACTTCTCGGAGCGTAATGACGAAATGTGGATGAAACACACGCTCGCCTGGTGCGATGAGGCCGGCAAGGTCACGATCGACTATCGCGAAGTGCACAATTACACGCTTTCGAACGAAATCAGCTACATCGAGCCCAAGGCCCGGGTTTACTAGGATATCAAGGCGAGCACGACATGGTTCAACTTACTCTCCCCAAAGGCTCCGCGCCCAAAAAGGGCAAGACCTGGCCGAAGCCGCAAGGCGCGACCAATCTCCGCCAGTTCCGGATTTATCGCTACAGCCCGGAAGAGGGCGGTAATCCACGCTGGGACACTTATTGGGTGGACATGGATCGCGCCGGCACAATGATCCTGGACGTGTTGTTCTACATCAAGAACAATGTCGACCCGACGCTGGCATTCCGCCGCTCCTGCCGTGAAGGCGTCTGCGGCTCCTGCGCCATGAATATTGCCGGCCAGAACACGATTGCCTGCACCAAGGGCTTCGACGAACTGCCGGGCGGCGTCATCACGATTGCGCCCCTGCCCTCGCAGCCGGTGGTAAAAGACCTGATCCCGGACCTGACCAGCTTCTATGCCCAGCACGCCTATGTGCAGCCATACCTGAAGACGGTTACGCCAGACCCCGAAAAGGAATGGAAGCAATCCGAGGAAGACCGTGAAGAACTGAACGGCCTTTACGAATGTATCCTCTGTGCCTCCTGCACGACCTCCTGCCCGTCCTACTGGTGGAATGGCGACAAGTATCTGGGGCCAGCGGCCCTGTTGCAGGCCTATCGCTGGCTGATCGACAGCCGCGATGAAGCAACCGGCGAGCGCCTCGACGACCTTGAGGACCCGTTCAAGCTGTATCGTTGCCACACGATCATGAACTGTGCACAGGTCTGCCCGAAAGGCCTGAATCCGGCCAAGGCGATTGCCAAGATCAAGCACATGATGGTCGAACGGGTTTCCTGATCCGCGAATCCAAATTAGCCTCCATCCCGGGTTGATCCGGATGGGGGCTTTTTTATATGTCGACTTCACCTGACATTGATGTCTTTGGCGAGGCGCCGGAGGGTGAGCGCCCCCGCATTGACCTGGCAGCCGAGCACAAACCCCGCATCTGGGCTCGCTTCCTGGCCAAATGGATCGATTTCTACCTCTGCCTGATCCCCTCTTTCGCGATCATGATGGGGCTTATCTTCATCTACGGCTTTGTGGCGACCCTGCTGGCATGGCCGATGGATGAGGCTTTCTTCGACGGCTATATCTTCGTGGGCGTCTTTCTCGTGCTTCACGCACTGACCTTCACTGTGCTTGAGGCATTCTGCGTTTCCCAATTGGGAAATACGCCCGGCAAGGCCCTGATGGGCATCAGAATACGGAACATTATTGGAAGCCGGCTGTCCTTCCGGTCCAGCCTGAAGCGTTCAGCCCTGGCGATGCTTGCCGGCATGGGGCTCGGTATTCCATTGATCAGCCTGATCACCCATATCATATGCGCCCGAACGCTGAGCGAAGATGGTCATGTATTTTGGGACCGTGTCGACAGTCTTCAATACCTGACCCAACCAGTCGGTGCCTGGCGTTGGATTTTCGCCCTCGTCATCTACATCGTCTGCCGGGCCCTTGAACTTGCCATGAACTATCTGTGAGGCAAGCACTTACCCGTTTGTGCTGAACACGGCTCGCAAGCCCTCCGGCTTTTCCATATGCTTGAGTTGGTCGATCAGGTCATCCACTTCGAATTCCCACACCGTCGTCGGCGGCAACGGTCGAATTACCTTGCCCCCGAGCGCCTTGAAGAGGCTGTTGGCCTTTCGATTTTCTGGCAGGGTTTCAGCCTCCAGCGTGGTGATGCCCTGCGCGCGGCAGGATAGCGCCACCGACGCAATCAACAGGCGGGACAGGCCATGCGCCTGGTACTGGTCCAGTACACCAAGCGCGAGTTCGGCACGCTTGCTGTCCGGCTCTGCGCGAATGGCATGGGCCGCTGCCATGAGTGGTGTGTCGTCTTCGCTGGTGTCGAGAATGCCCCATGCAATATGAGCCTTGCCATCCGCATTTGCGAGACTGTGGACAACCGCATCGGGCACAGGATTGGCACCGCTGAAAAAGCGCAAATAGCGCGACTCCGGCGACATGGATCGGAATATTTGCTGGAAGCGTGGCTCGTCATCCAGGCCGACGGGCCTCAACAGGATGTCGTGTCCAGTGTCGAGCGACACGTGAAGGGGCGCATTGCACATGAAGCCTGCCAACCTCCGCTTTGTTTCTCGTCGCGCAAGGCCCGCGAACAGGCGCGCGCAATGGCAGAACCCGTCGACAAGAAGAACGTTCCTGACTCGTTGGATAACGGTAGTGTTCAGCAGGCGAAAGGCAAGCCATTGTATAAAAGCAAAAAAGCGCGGCCGAACTGACCGCGCTTTTCAAACTTTTTGCTGGGACCCCAGCGATCAGGCCGGATTAGGCTCCGGATCGCCAAGGCCGCCATCGCCCTTGGGCTTGCGGCGTTTGCCAATCACCGGCACCGCCGAGCCCGGCGTCGTGTCATCATCGCCCAAATCAGGACGCGATGGTGGATTGCCTTTGAGCAAAGCCGAAATCTCGTCACCCGTCAGGGTTTCATACTCCAGAAGACCGGTTGCAATCGCCTCCCAATCCTTCCGGCACTCGGTCATGATCCGGCGAGCATCATCCATGCCGGTCTGGATCAGCGTACGTACTTCTTCCTCAATCTTCCGCGAGGTCTCTTCCGAGACATGCGAGGATTGCATCAGCTGCTGGCCGAGGAAAACGTCGCCCTGGTCATCGCCATAATCAACTGGGCCGACCGCGTCGGCAAAGCCCCAGCGGGTGACCATGGCGCGTGCAAGGCGTGTCGCCTGCTGAATGTCAGAGGCTGCACCAGCGGTGACATTGTCTTCGCCGAATTTCAGCTCTTCGGCCACGCGCCCGCCCATCATGATCGCGAGACGCGAAGTCATCTCGATCTTGGACATGGACAGCTTGTCGTCTTCCGGCAACTGCATGACCATACCCAGCGCACGACCACGCGGAATGATCGTGGCTTTGTGGACGGGATCTGCAGCCGGCACTTTCAGCGCCACGACGGCATGACCAGCTTCGTGCCAAGCTGTCAGTTCTTTTTCCTTTTCGGACATCACCATGGAGCGACGCTCTGGTCCCATCAGGACCTTGTCCTTGGCATCCTCGAATTCCTGCATGGCGACAACGCGCTTGCCGCGACGGGCGGCCAGCAGGGCCGCCTCGTTCACGAGGTTGGCAAGGTCTGCCCCGGAAAAGCCCGGCGTGCCGCGCGCAATCGTCCGCGCCTCGACATCCTTGGCCAAGGGTACATTGCGCATATGAACGCGCAGGATTTTCTCACGACCGATGATGTCAGGATTGCCGACAGTGACCTGACGGTCGAAACGACCGGGACGCAGCAATGCCGGATCCAGCACGTCAGGACGGTTGGTCGCAGCAATCAGGATAATGCCCTCATTGGCTTCAAAACCGTCCATCTCAACCAGCAACTGGTTGAGCGTCTGCTCGCGCTCATCATTGCCGCCGCCGAGGCCAGCGCCGCGTGAACGGCCGACCGCGTCGATCTCGTCAATGAAGATGATGCAAGGCGCCGAGCGCTTGGCCTGCTCGAACATGTCGCGGACGCGGCTTGCGCCAACACCGACAAACATTTCGACAAAGTCCGAACCGGAAATTGTGAAGAACGGCACGCCTGCTTCGCCTGCCACGGCCCGTGCCAGCAAAGTCTTACCCGTACCCGGAGGGCCTACCAGCAGTGCGCCTTTCGGAATTTTACCGCCAAGACGTTGGAATTTGGACGGATCCTGCAAAAACTCGACGATCTCTTGCAGTTCTTCCTTGGCTTCATCCACGCCCGCAACATCGTCAAACGTCACGCGGCCATGCTTTTCTGTCAGGAGGCGTGCGCGGCTCTTGCCGAAGCTCATCGCGCCACGACCTCCACCAGACTGCATCTGGCGCATCATGAAGAAGACAAAGCCAACGATCAGCAGGATTGGCAGGATGGAAAAGATCAGAGACGCGAACGTATTCTGGCCGCTGTCAGCATCCACCGTGAAGGGAACCTGGTTCTCTTCGAGAAACTGCTGGGTCGTCATGTCGAGTGACCGCAATTCGCTGACCATGGTCCGGCCGTCGGTGGTGGTGACGATGATGCGCTGGTCACCGAGGGTCGCATCCGCTACTTTTCCATCCTCGACCAGTTCATAAATGACAGACAGTTTGGCCTTTTCAGCACGTGCTGCCTGAGGGTTTCCACCCATGGCCACGGCCATGCCGATGACCAGGAGGGCAATTGCGCCCCAGATAGCCAAGTTTCTGACGTTCATTTTTCGTCTCGCTCCAAATTCCGGTGTTCACCCCGTAAGATAGGGGGCTTATCGCATGAAAACGACTCAAAAGCTCTTAAAATGGCTGTTTTGTCACGTATCGCCGACATAGAGCGCTCGCATTGCGTCAAAACGGTCGCGCGCCAGTGCGGGATCGGCGGCCGTACCTGCTATTCCAGGCTCTGCCGACAGGACTACATCACCCTGCTTGCGGTAGATCAGGACGCCGCCCAGCGTGGCACCTTGAAACGCCTCGTTGCCTGAAAGTCGACCCGCCAGTTGCTGCACGGCATCCCGCCTTGGAGGTGTTTCCTTGCCGCCGACGATTTGAAGCATCAGGCCGAGGGCGCGCTCCAGACGCTCTCTCGGTAGCCCGGACAGATTCAGCCGTGCGCGACCTTCTCCATCCCACGCAACATAATCGGCCATCCAGCGCCCAATCAGACGCTCTTCCAGCCGCCGCACGTCCTGCAGACGCGCCTGACAGGCAAGGATGCGCGCTTTCAGGTCAGCATGGCCGTCCAGCTGCGCCCGTACGCGCACCCGCTCATAGGCCAGGTTGCGATTGGATGGGTCATCGACCCAAAGGATTCCACGCGAAGTCAGGCAGGTCCGCAATTCGCTGCGGCTATGTGAGAGAACCGGCCGGGCAATCATCACCCCCTGCCCTTCGGGCCAAACCGGCGACACGGCGCGCGGTTGCATGCCAGCAAGGCCATACCAGGTCGAACCCTGCCGGGCCCGCATCAGGAATGTTTCGCACTGATCGTCAGACGTGTGGCCTAGCAGCAGGCGCGCCCCTCCGCGCGCCCGAAGTGCCGCGGCCATCAGGCCATGCCGCGCTCGCCGGGCCAGCGCCTGTTTTGATACAGGCGTTTCCCATGTGAGGGTTTGGTGCCCGATGCCCAGATGGGCGCAGATACCTGCCACGTGGCGGGCCTCGTCGGCGGCCTCAGGCCTCAGGCGATGATCTACGGTAAACGCCATCAGGTCACGACCAGCCCGCGCGGCCCAGTCATGGGCAAGCACGAGCAGGGCAAGCGAGTCGCTGCCCCCGGACACCGCAATGCCAATCGGCCCTGAAGCGGTGCCACAGAGCCGATCAAACGCATCCATCATGTGTCAGGAAGTCGTCTAGTTGTCACAGCCGGACTTGGTTCGCTCAACCGCAGCCAGATCCCGCGTCACACCCGAAGCGTTCGGATAGCGGCTCGGCAGCGTACCAAGGGCCAGACAGGCCTTTTCCTTGTCACCGATCAGACGCATGGCCCGCGCCAACTTGACCAGCGCATCCGGCGCGCGGGGATTGTCGGGATAAGACCGGATCATCGTCGTATAGGCTGCGCCGCTGTCGGCATACGCTTTTTGCTGATAGAGCGACTCTCCCAGCCAGTAGTGTGCCTCACCAGCCTGCGGGTCATCGCCGAACCGCTCAAGGAAGGCGCGAAAGGCCTCTTCCGCACCAGCATAGTCGAACTGGATCAGCTTGGATTTCGCAAGGGCGAAGAGCGGTCCGGCTTCCCCCGGCAGGGCGCTGGCAGGAATCGTGCCCAGTGAACCTTCCGGCAGAGACTCGCCGGCAGCGGCTGCGCCGCCCATGGTCAGGCGGGTCGGGCCGGAGGTATTTGAAGTCGTTTCACCCATGGAGGCGGGTGCATCAAGACGGCGTGGGCCAGAATTGAAGCTCTGGTCAGTCGCTGCGCCCATTTCCGGCATCGTCCCGAACTCTCCGCCGACATTGCCCGGCATGGGGTCGGCCTCGGGCATGATGCCCGCCGCTGAAAGATAGGATTTCAGGGAGGCAATATCTGCAGACTGATTTTCCAGCTGCGTTCGCAAATCATCGGCCTCGTCGATGAGGGCTTCATTGTCGCGTGACAGGTTCTCGTTTTGCTCGCGCAGTTGCTGGAGCTGGAATTCAAGCGTTTCCACCCGCCCGGTCAGTTGCATCACATCTCCGGTCAATCCATTGACCTCGACCTGAACCTGCGCGCTTTGCTGGCGGGCCTGCGCCACCTGTTGCGACAGGTCGGAGCTGGTGACCCCTTGCGTTATGGGTGCAGCGCGCTGAGCGGCGGCAGGACCAACAATCAGGCAAAAGCTGGCGAGGACAAGAGCGGGCGCTTTGAACATGGGGGAAGCCTCCGGAGGATTGTGGGCGAACATACAAAAACAGCCGGGGCCAAAATAAGGCACCCGGCTGCATCTTGTGAAGCTATTCGCGGCAGAAACCTAGCTGTTTGCGCCGGAAACGATTTGCGTGAAGCCGTTACGGTTCAGGGCCCATGCCTGCTCGTCGGAACCAGCAGCGATTGGACGCTCTTTACCGTAGGAGATCGTGTCAACGCGGGACGGGTCGACGCCGAGGCTGACCAGATAGTCCTTCACGATAGAAGCACGACGCTCACCAAGGGCAAGGTTGTACTCGCGGGTGCCGCGCTCATCACAGTTACCTGCAACGATGATGCGAACGCCCGGATAGGACGACAGCCAAGCAGCCTGACGCTTCAGGATTTCCTGATCGTCGACATCGAGGCGGTAGCCGTTGAGGTCAAAGTAGACGCGCTCACCAACGTTGACGCGGAAGTCTTCGAGCGAGCCTGCGAGCGGACCAACCGGTGCGGCTGGCGCTGCTTCAACTGGAGCCGGAGCCGGTGCTGGCTCAGCGACTTCAACTGGTGCCTGTTCCTCGACCTGCTCAACAGGCTCTGGTTGGGATGCACACGCGCTGATCGAAAGAACAACCGCGGCTGCGGCTGCGAGTTTAAAAGTGGTATTCATTGCTATTCAGACTCCCCTGGATGTCCTGAGTGCTAATTGACGCCTTAACGGCTGGCGTTTGTCAACGTTGTGCCGGGTGTAGCGGGTATCTGTCTCCATATTCTGACAGAATTCGGGCGACAATCGGGCGGAAGCAGAGCTAACGCCCAGATTCGATACTATTTTGACGTTTTGTCTCCAAAAAGCAACGCCCCCGGACGAAAACCGGGGGCGAAAGCCATGAATTTATTGCAACAATGGCGACCAGGCCGGATCGGAGGCGTCCGTCTGGGTCATCATTCTGCGCTCATTTCGGCCTGAAAGATCTACCGACCAGAGCTGTGGCCCAGCGCCGGGGCGACTTTCGCGGAAATACACGATCACGCGCCCGTTTGGTGACCAGTCCGGGCCCTCATCGAGGTATGATTCGGTCAGCAGGCGCTCGCCTTTGCCATCTGTCCCGATCACGCCGATGTAAAATCGACCGCCGAGTTGCTTGGTGAACGCGACCAGATCACCCCGTGGGCTCCAGACCGGTGTTGAATACTGGCCCTTGTTGAAGGTGATGCGGCAAGCAACATCCCGACCACCGGAGGGGCAGGTCCGCGGACTGCCATCGGTGTTCATGATGTAGAGCTGCGGGCTGCCGCCACGGTCAGACGTGAATACAATGGCGCGTCCGTCCGGTGACATGGAGGGCGAGGTGTCAATCGCCGGGTGGTCTGTCAGGCGACGCGATTGGCGTGTCTGCAGATTCATGAGGTAGATTTCAGAGTTGCCGCCCTGGGCCTGGGTCATCAACACGCTCTCCCCATCCCGCGAGAAGCGCGGCGCGAAGGTCATGCCCGGAAAATTGCCCAGCAATTCCTGACGGCCCGTCTCAATATTGAAGAGGTAGACGCGCGGACGGCCGCCCTCATACGACATGTAGGTGATTTCCTGCGCTGACGGGCTGAAGCGCGGCGTCAGCACCGTGTTCGTCCCCGCAGTCAGATATTGTTGATTGGCACCATCAGCATCCATGATCGCCAGGCGCTTCACACGCTCGGTCTTTGGGCCGGTCTCGGCAATATAGACGATCCGCGTATCGAAATATGGGTCTTCACCGGTCAGGCGGTTATAGATGGAATCCGCAATCTTGTGCGCGATGCGGCGCCAATTGTCTGGCGTCGTGGTCAGGCGACGGCCGGGCTGGCCGTTGATCCGCATGACTTCCCCACCATAAACGTCCCACAGGCGGAACGAGACGGCGATCTTGCCATCCGGCAATTCTTCATACGCGCCGACGACAAGGCCCTCGGTCTGGATGATCCGCCAGTCCGGGAAGCGCGGCTGGACGTCGATCGACAGATCCTTCTGGATGAAGGACGCCGGGTTCTGGATGTCGAACAGGCCAGTCGATTCCAGATCGGCCCGGACGACATCGGCGATGTCTTCGGCCATTTCGGCATTCGCGCCACGGACTTCAAAGTCCGGAATGGCCAGCGGGGTCGGCTGGAAATTACCCTCGTCGACGCGGACCTGCAGCTGCGCAGCGGCAGGCATGGCGAGACCAAAGGCGAGAAGCCCGGCCATCAACCAGAGTTTTGCTAAGCGGATCATCTCTTTCTCCTTCAGGAAACCAGATTGTTCTTGGGAGGACCTATGGTGACCTCAACGTCTTCCCAAATATGATAGTGTTCTTTTGGCAGATTGTATGGCGCACAATTCAAGATCGCATCTGTAGCCCTGGAAATCGCCACTGCGGAAACCTCGTCAGCTTCCGGGGATACAAGCGTGACGTCGTCAACCAGTTCGCCACTCGGCGTCAGTTGGAATCTCAACACAACACTCACGCGCTCGGGCTGGGAAAGGTTTTCTGCTCCCTTCCAGCAAGATCCGATCTGGCGACGCAGCTTAGCCCCGAAATCAAAGCGAGCGGCATCTTCGTCCGCATGCATCGGCAGCACTGATGGTATGAGCATGATCGCCATCATGGCCGTCAACAACCGATAGGATGGAGCGTAATTCATCAATTCCCCTTTAGCGGCCCGATTGTGACCTCGATATCTTTCCACTCGTCATAATCGTCTTCAGGCAATTGATAGTTCGCACACTGGCGCACGGCTGTCAGGGCCCGCTGCACCACAACGCCGCGGCGGCCAATCGGCATCGAGCGCGGCGTCACCAGGCTGGCATTGCCATCCAGCGAGCCGTCCAGGTTCAGCCTCACCCGGATCACCACATTGATCTGGTCATCCTTGGGCAGATCATCGACGCCATTCCAGCAATAGCCAATCTGTCGACGCATCGCGGCTTGCAGGGAGGCCGTGTTGCCGCGCCGCTCTCCTGCCCCCTTGCGGGGCTGCTGGACGTCTTGAAGCACCGGTTTGTTGATCGGAGGCGGGGCCTGTTCTTGCGCAGCCTTGCGCTGGGTCTGGGCCTTGTCCTTCAGGATATCCTCGAAATCATTCAGAAAGTCGAGTTCGTCAGACTCCGATTTCGGCTTCTGTTTCTCGATTAGCTTCGGCTCCTTCTTCGGAGGCTCTTCCTTCTTTGGCTCAGGCTCTTTCAGCTTTTCCTCAGGCTCGGCCTTGGTGTCTTCGACAACAGGCTCTTCTTCGGCTGTTTCGGTTTCGCGCGTCTCGTTCACTTCTTCCGGTTCTTCCGGCGGATCCTCGACGATTTCGGCGTCTTCCTCGACAGGGTCAGGCTGCTCTTCCGGTTCGGTCTCTTCAGGCTCCTCTTCGGCAGGCTCCTGCACTTTCTGGATCGGCGCAACGTCCGTAACCAGACCAATATCGACAATGTCAATCGGCACATCAATCGTGCTGGCGCATTGCGGCAGGCGCAGCAGGATATCGACCGGTGAAAGGCCCGGCTCCTCACGTTCCAGTCGTTCGATCTGCTTGTCGCAATCGCTCTTCTTCATCGGCCACGTCATCACCGCCGCGGCAAGCACGGAGGCATGAAGAAGGGTCGAGATGGTAAAGCCGCGAAGCATGTGGGGCTGGTCGCTCCTACTTCTTTTGTTCGGTCACAAAGGACACACGTGTATAACCTGCTGCCCGGATTTCGGCCGTCACTTCCATGATCCGGCCATAGGGCGTGTTCTCGTCACCGCGAAGATAGATCGGCTGTTCGTAGCCTTCGCCAATAATTGCCTGCAATTGCGGACCGAGCGTGGCGATATCCTCAACAAGGGTGGTCTGAATAAAGACCTCGCCATTCTCGCGGATGGAAATCGCCAGCGGGTCGTCATTCGGTTCGGTCTTGATCGGGCCGGAACTCGTCTTCGGCAAATTCACTTCCTCGCCGCGTACCAATAGCGGCGCAGTGATCATGAACACGATCAGCAGGACCAGCATGACGTCCACAAAAGGCGTCACATTGATCTCGGCATTCAGCGCGCGACGGCCGCGCCGTCCGCCCTTGCCACCCGAACCAAGGATCAATCCCATCGCCTAGTCCCTCGCGGATTCAGAGGCACGGCGCGACAAACGCACCAGAACATCCTGCGAGAACGTGTCCAGCTGGTCGCCCAGCTTGGTCAGGTCACCGGTGAACTTGTTATAGAAGATAACCGCCGGGATGGCCGCAACGAGTCCCATGCCGGTCGCGAACAGCGCCTCGGCGATCGGGCCAGCCACGGTGCCCAGGCTGGTATCTTGTTGTTCAGCGATGTTGAGGAAGGCGTTCATGATGCCCCAGACAGTCCCGAACAGGCCAATAAAGGGTGACGCAGATCCGATGGTCGCAAGAATGCCGAGACCGTTTCCGGCGCGTCCAATCTCGCGATCCACCGCAGCGCGCATTGATCGCTCGGCGCGGCTGACAAGGGCCGCCGCCTCGCCGGAACCAGATTGCAAACGCTTGGCGTCAGACCATTCGCGCGCAGCCGCTGCAAACACGCGGCTGGCAGCGTCATTGGTTGCCTGACCGGGTCGCATGTCGAAATCCTCGGTGCGTCCGCTCCAGAAGGCTTCTTCGAACTGGCGTGATTTCTTGCGTACAGCGCCCAGCGAGAAAAGCTTTTCGCCAATCACCATCCAGGACCAGATAGATGCCAGCAGCAGGAACAGGAGCACCAGCTTAACAATTGGGTCAGCCGCCATAATGAGGCTGAAGAGCGAGAAGTCGGCATGACTCGCGGCGGTGCCTATCGCTTCTGATTCCATGGGGGCTAAAGCTCCTATCTACGCGTCATGGGTGATCAGCCGCATCCCAAACGGGACCGGCACACCCCTTCATCCACACCAAATTCGGCAGAAACACGGCAGGATGGCCAGTTTCCGCAGCACAGTTAACGGCTAAGGGAGTTTTCTTAACGAAACGTGGGCAATCGGCCGATATTTGGCACCGGGCCTACGATCAATTGGACAAGTCGGGCAGGAACCATCGCGTGCCGACATAGAAGTTGTAGGCGCGGTTGATGCCATCAATTCCGCCAAGGTTCGACGCGACAGCCTGATCCGAATACGAGACGTATTCACTGCCCAGCGACAAACGGAAATTGTCTGACAGATGATAGGTCGCGCCCGCAAACAGATTCCAGTAGGCGCTGGAATTGGTGTCCTTGCCGACCACGATGAAATCCGGATTGATGTCCGCGGGGCCAGAGAAGTTGAAATCGAGCACCCCTGCCCCGCCGCCCGCGCCCAGGAATGGGCGCAGCCGCTTGCCTTCCCGGAAATCATAGAAGGCATGAACCCCGATCGAGCGACTTGTGAAATCGCCACTTGCCGTGCTCGCACCGTTCAGTCCCGCGATATTGGCCCAGCGGAATCCGTATTCGGCCTCCAGACGAACTGAGTGGTTGACCCGGTAGCCCAGGGCCCCGGCGATCTCGCGGCTGTCATCGAAAATCAGATTGTTCTGATCCCCGATCGACCCGTATCCGCGCACAGCAACATAGAAGCCGCGCTCTGCGTCAAAGTCTGCTTCTGCCTGCGCAACCGCGGGATAGCTCAGGCACGCGCCCCACAGCGCCAAGTGCATCAATTTCAAGACTCGCCCTCCCAGCGATATGCTTCCAGTTGCTTCACCAATTCGCGGATCGGACGGCGCGGGCGGCCATCGGCGTGAATCATGACAGCTGTGATCTCACCCTCTGCAATGATTTCCTCTCCCCTGAAACAGGTTTGGGAAAAAAGGATGCGGGGTCCGTCGGTACCAATATAGCGCGTCCGGATATGCAGCAGGTCGTCTACCCGCGCCGCCTTGCGATAGTCCACTTCAACTCGCGTCAGCGTGAAAGCCGCCGGGTCTTCCCGCTCCAGCAAGGATTGATGGGAGACGCCAGCGTCGCGCAGATGGTCTGATCGACCCCGCTCGAAGAAGCGGAGATAATTGGCGTGATAGACCATGCCTGTGAAGTCGGTGTCTTCATAATAGACCCGCACGGTGATCCAGTGCTGGCGCTCGGCATCGAAATTGTTGGCATCAAGATTGGGAAGGCTCATTGGGTTCGCCTACCAAAGCTCGCGAGAATCGTCACCCCTGTTCCGATTGCAGGGTCATTTCGAGCGGAGCCGTTTCGTATCCAAGCTCTTCGGCACGCGTCTTCAGACGCTCCAGGGTTTTCCCATCAAGCTGCGCCGTGCGCGAGAGGATCCACAGATACTTGCCGTCCGGACTGCCGACGAGGGCGGCTGAATAATCCGGCTCCAGCGCCAGCACCCAATAGTCCCCTTCTGCGAACGGAACCCATGCAGGCGCAAACTTCACTTTCAGCTTGCTGTTGCCTGACCCCTCCACGATGCGGGCCTTGCCTTCAGCCACCGTTTTCTCTCCGTCGAGCGATCCCTTGAAACACGTATTGGTCACCGACACGGTGCCATCGGAGTTCAGGCCATACTCAGCCGTCACACCTGTGCAATTGCGTTCAAACCCATTCGGATAGCGGGCAATTTCGTACCAGAGGCCAGCATACCGATCGAGATCGACAGACGGCACCGTCGGCGGCGTTGAATCACTGGCGCGATAATCAGGTTGGCTCGTACAGGCTGCAAGCAGGGCTGCGGCAATGGCGGAAAGGGCAAGGCGCATATGGGTTTCTCCTATGCCCCTCCTACGCGTGAACCTGCTGACTGGTTTCCCGGAGACTTATTCGCCGTTTGGCTCAACCGCCTCAGGCTCTGCAGTTTCTTCGGAATAAATGGTGGCAAGAAACGCACGGAAGTCTTCTACCGAGGCAACAGGCTGCTCCTCCTGCGGGATATGTCCGGTCTCGGGATAGATGATGAGCTTCGACCCCGGGATGGCATCGGCAAACTTTTCCGCATGTGCCACGGGAATCAGATTGTCAGTATCCCCATGCAGGATCAGCGTCGGCACGGTGATTGCGCTCAGCCTCTCCTTGGACGCAGGCACCCGCAGTGTCGTGCCGCTCATGATCTTGAGCAGCGCCTCGCGATGGCACGGCGCACGAGACATGGCCGAATACCGCTCCACCATTTCATCCGTCACCAGTTCAGGATCCGCAAAGCTGTTTTCCAGCCCCGACCGGATCAAGGCTGACATGTCGAGATCCTTCATCACATTGCGGGCAAACCCATTGCGCAGCAATTTGAAGATCACCGGGTCCTTGTCGTCCTCGCCCGGCGCACTGAGCCAACCGGCCGCATCCACCAGGACCAATCCATCCAGCCTGTCCGGATGGGTGAGTGCATAGGCCCAGGCGGTGTGCCCGCCCATGGAACTGCCAACGAGGGTGAACTGGTCGACGTCCAGTGAATGCGTCACGCGGTCGATACTGGCAATGAATTGCTCGATGCCGATCTCATCATTGTCGACGCAGCGCGACAGGCCATGGCCCGGCAGGTCCAACCGGATGACCCGGTAATCCTTACGCAGATTGCGCACCCATGCGTCCCAGGTGTTCAGAGAGGCAGAATAGCCATGCACAAGCACAAGTATTGGCGCGTCGCGCGGACCGGTATCGGTAAAATGCAGCTCGATCTGACTACCGGATTTCAGGTACCGGCTGTTCGATTTCGAGTAGACCGACTCCAATGTGTTGTAGGAAATGTCCGGACGGCGCAGCATCAACCAGCCCGCCGTGAGAATGATCGCAACCGTCACCAGCACGACTAGCAATCGTTTCATCTTGTTCCCGGCTCCCGCAGTTTCAAATCAGGTGATCGGCACTAAGCCCCCCTGACGGCGCCAAGTCAAATCGCACGCTCAGTGCCGCAAACACTACAGGTTGCATCGCGCCGCAACCGGACTTTCCTGACGTCGGCCATCAAACCATCGATCAGAATAAGGCTTCCAATCATCGGTTCTCCGGCGCCTGTGACCAGCTTCACGACTTCAAGCGCCATGAGCGTTGAAACCATTCCGGTCACGGGCCCGACCACGCCAACTTCATCGCAAGCCGCCGCATTCGGCGGCGTTTCGGGCACCCAGCAGCGATAGCATGGCGCGCCGTCCCGGCAGCCGGACGCAAACACGCTGGCTTGCCCGGTCCACCCTGCGGCTGCGCCGTGCACCAACAAGCGTTCGCTCAGGTGGGCCGCTGCGTTGAGGGCGTAGCGGGTCGGGAAATTGTCCGTCGCATCGACCAGAATGCTGCCGGACAGCGGGTCGGAAGGCGACCATTTCTTTCGACGCGTGCTGATCCTTGTCCCGGGATGATCCGTCGCCAGGCGCTCAGCCAGGATATCCACCTTGGCCTTGCCGAGGTCGCGTTCTCCAAACTGGATTTGTCGCTGCAGATTCGACCGCTCAATGACATCATCATCCCAGATTTCGATCTGCCCGATGCCTGCAGCCGCCAGGAACATTGCGCATGGCCCGCCGAGCGCCCCTGCCCCGACAATGGATATCGACGCCGCGCGCAGCTTCTGGACGCCGGGTCCGCCTATTTCCTTCAGCATGATGTGGCGCTTGTGCCGGGCGAGGTCTTCCGGGCTGAGGCTCATTGTCCTGCTTTCTTCTGGCGGATAGCGGTCGAGGAGATCGGGTCCAGCGGCGCAGGCAGGTAGACCCATGCAGGCGGATCACGATCCGGCAGCGAGGCGGCAGTTGAAGCCGGGACACGACTACTGGCAAAGCGACGGGCGAACGGTGAGTTGCGAGCACCCGGCCCAATCCCCGGACGCGCCACGATGGCGATCGGCATCATCTGCGCAATCCCCTGCCACGCGCCCCAGAGATGGAAATTGACCATATTGTCAGCGCCCATCAACCAGACGAATTTCGCAGCGGGCGCTGCCGCTGTCAGCGTCGACAAGGTACGATAGGAATAAGTCAGGCCGAGCCGCGTCTCGATATCTGTCACCCGCATTCGTGGATGGTCTGCAACCGCCTTGGCTGACCGGAAGCGGCCCGAAAAATCTCCGTGTCCGGTCTTCAGGGGATTCCCGCGCGCCACGATCCACCAGACCCAATCTAGCTGTAGCCGTTTCATGGCTGTGGATGCCACATGGAAATGGCCGGAATGGGCCGGATTGAAACTGCCGCCGAACAGGCCGATGCGGAGGCCAGCCGATGGTCCCGGTAAAATTGCTCGGCTCAAGGACGAACCTGCCCGGTTCCTCGCACAATGTATTTGTACGTCGTCAGCTGTTCTGCCCCCACGGGTCCGCGCGCATGGATGCGACCCGTGGCGATACCAATCTCGGCGCCCATGCCGAACTCGCCGCCATCCGCAAATTGGGTAGAGGCATTGTGCAGCAAAATCGCGCTGTCGACCGTCGCAAAGAAGCGGTCTGCTGCATCAGAGTCTTCAGTGATGATACATTCTGTGTGACCGGACGACCAGGAGCCAATATGTGCCAGCGCTGCGCTCAGATCATCGACAACCGCAACGGCCAGGATCGGCGCAAGATATTCGGTGGACCAGTCGGCCTCGGTGGCTTCGATCATCTTTGGCACGATGGCGCGGGCGCGGTCATCTCCGCGCAATTCACAGCCCGCTTCCAACAGGCCGGCCGCGATCTTTGGCAATAGATCGTCCGCCACAGCCGCATCGACCAGGAGTGTTTCCGCCGAGCCACAGATTCCTGTCCGGCGCATCTTGGCATTCACGACAATGGAAACTGCCTTCTCGGGATCAGCAGCCTTGTCGACGATGACATGGCAAAGCCCTTCGAGATGACCGATCACGGGAACGCGCGCATCCTTTTGCACGCGCTCGACCAGGCTGCGCCCACCGCGCGGGACGATCACGTCCACATTGCCTTCGAGGCCGGCCAGCATGTGGCCTACTGCGGCGCGGTCGGTGGTCATGACCAGTTGCACCGCGTCTTCCGGTAATCCTTCGGCCTTCAGCGCGCCGCGCATGGCGTCAATGATTGCGCGGGACGAGTGCGTGCTTTCAGACCCGCAGCGCAGGATCGCCGCATTGCCCGAGCGCAGACAGAGCGCGCCGGCATCGGCGGTGACATTCGGGCGGCTCTCATAGATGATGCCGATCACGCCCAGCGGCACGGCGATGCGCGCAATGTCCAGCCCATTCGGCCGCTCCCACCGGGCGAGTTCCTTGCCAATGGGGTCGGGCAAGCCGGCCACGGCTTCCACACTGGAGGCAATCCCTTCAAGGCGCGCGGCATCCAGGGCCAGCCGGTCCAGCATGGCCGCGTCGAGCCCCTTGGCTTCGGCAGCGTCCATATCCTGCGCATTGGCCGCCAGGACTTTGGAGGCAGACGCACGAATCGCGGCCGCGACCGCCTGCAAACCGCGTGTTCGGTCAGCGGGCGTCATCTGGCCCAGCTTGCGAGACGCGGCACGGGCGCGGCGGCCCATGTCGAGCATGGTTTCAGCGAGGTCTACGGTGTCGGCTATCATCGTATCAGTCATGTCATGGGATGTGCCGGAAAGCCGGGCCGACCGCAAGACGGCTAAACGTCGCCTACTTCAGCTATCCCAATAGTGATTGCAGGTGGGGACGGGCTGACTCTTCGGGATTTTGCCCTAGAATAGCTTGAAAGAAACAAGAATTTCATCGGAGGAACCCATGATCGATGTAGAGGCAATGCCTCATCTAGCCGATATCCCGCGCGTCCAGGCCAGCATCCGCCCGGATGAGGAGGCTTTCTGGTTCGAAGGCGAGACAACCAGCTTCGCCGAACTGGAGACACGTTCCACCCAGATTGCCAACGGCCTGATCGGCCTGGGCGTGAAACCGGATGACCGGGTCGGCTATCTCGCCAAGAACATGGCTGTCTATTACGAGATGCTGTTCGGCGCCGCCAAGGCCCGCGCAACGATGACCGCCGTCAACACCCGACTCGCCGCACCCGAAGTGAAATTCATCCTGTCGGATGCGCGGGTGAAAGTCCTGTTCGTCGGAAAAGATTTCTACGGCCTGATTGACCAGATCCGCGCCGAATTGCCAGACCTTGAACATATCATCGCGATTGATGGCGATCGGGAGGATTGGAAAGCCTACTCGGCATGGCGCGACAGCCAGCTGACCGATCCACCGGGCCTCACGACGCGCGACGACGATGATGTCATCCAGCTCTATACATCCGGCACTACCGGCATGCCCAAGGGCGTGCAGCTGACCAATGGCAACTACCGCGCCATCTTCGAGCAGGCCGGCATGCTGGAATGGGCGAGCTATGATGTCGGCGACGCGGTCATGAACGCGATGCCCCTCTTCCATGTGGCGGGCGTAAACATCGGTATCCTGACGGCCGCACAAGGTGCCAAAGCTGTCGTGCTGCGTGAAATCGATCCGGCAGCAATCTTGAAACTAATCCCCGAGCACAAGATCGCCCATGCGTTCTGGGTCCCCGCAGTCATCCTGATGCTGACCCAGATACCGAATGTGCGCGACATCAACTGGTCGAGCCTGAAGCAGGTTTTCTATGGCGCCTCTCCGATTGCCGAGAGTTTGCTGCTTGATGCGCAGGACATCATGGGTGCGCGTTTCACCCAGCTCTACGGACTGACCGAGACGGGCGGCTGCGGAACCTATTTGCCGCCTGAAGCCCATGACCCGGCCTGGGGAAAGCTGCGCTCATGCGGCGTGCCCTATCCGGCCACGATCGTGCGATGCCTCGACGCAGAAGGGAATCCCGTTCCCACCGGCGAAGTTGGCGAAATCGCCATCAAGTCCGCCTTCGTCATGAAAGGATACTGGAACCGCCCGGATGCCACAAAGGAATCGGTCGACGCGTCCGGGTTCTTCCGGACAGGAGACGCGGGCTATTTCGACGAAGACGGATTTCTCTATATCCACGACCGCGTAAAGGACATGATCGTGTCCGGCGGCGAGAACATTTATCCCGCCGAAGTCGAGAATGCGATCTTTGGCCACCCTGGCGTGGCGGACGTGGCAGTTATTGGCGTGCCCGACGAAAAATGGGGCGAGGCCGTCAAGGCCATCATCGTCGTCAAGCCGGGCGAAGCGCCGACTCAGGACAGCATAATCGCTTGGGCGCGCGAACGCATTGCCGGCTATAAATGCCCAAAGACGGTAGAGTTCATTGAGGTGCTGCCCCGTAATCCGTCCGGCAAAGTCTTGCGCAAGGATTTGCGCGAAACTTACTGGAAGGACCAGGCACGTCGCATCAGCTGATCAGAAGGCGGATGGCATGGCGTCCCCCATGCCGTCCGCTATCAATCATATTGGACTAGTTGGCGAGGCTCAACCAGTCGCGGGCTGAAGACAGCGCTACTTTGACTTCTTCCGAGCTCAGCATATCAGCCATTTCCTGACGCTGCACGCGGGCCTCTTCATGTCCCTTGGACACAGCGAGGTTGAACCATTTGTGCGCAGAGATCAGATCCATCTCCGATCCGACACCAGCGGCACAAGCAAGACCGGCCTGATAGAACTCATCTGCATTTGCGTCGGCGCCCAACAGGCCACCTGGCTGTATTTCAATATCCGAAAAGGGCATCTTGTTTCTCCTGTCACCCTGCCTTCGCCGCCACCCTGTTTCGGGCATGTCAGCCAAGACATCCATCCGTCACCAGAGCATTCCGGCGACAGGCAAAGAGTGCCTTCTCTCCTTTGCCGTATGGTTAACAGGAACCTGCCCAAACCCCGGCTATTTTAATATTCCGGGTCCGGTTGTTCATTTTTGATGCAATTTGAGGACTTCGGACATGAAAAACCCCCGCACGGCGAGGCGGCCGTACGGGGGGTCTGCATGATCGAAAGGAGTTGGAGGCTTAAGCAGCCACTTTCTTCTTTGCGAGAGATTCTGCGAGTTTTTCCATGGCGTCGCCCTTCTCGATATTCTCGACGGCGGCGAGTTCACGAGCCATACGGTCCAGGGCGCTCTCATAAAGCTGGCGCTCGGAATAGGACTGTTCCGGCTGATCTTCGCCGCGGTGCAGGTCGCGAACGACTTCCGCAATAGAAATCAGATCACCGGAATTGATCTTCGCTTCATATTCCTGAGCCCGGCGCGACCACATGGTCCGCTTGATGCGCGCACGACCACCCAGGGTCTTCAGCGCATCTTCGACCAGCTTGGAACCCGCCAGTGCGCGCATGCCAGAGGCTTCGGCGCGATTGGTTGGGACGCGAAGGATCATTTTGTCCTGATCAAAGGACACCACATAGACCTCCAGGTCCATGCCGGCCACAGTCTGCTTCTCAACGCTCGTGATCTTGCCCACCCCGTGTGCGGGGTAAACGACGCTTTGACCCACTTCAAACGCCAGTTCCGCAGATGCTTTTTTAGCCATGTTGGATATCGCCCTTTTCTACGCATTTAGAGCCGACAAAATCCCCCCCAGTCCGACGCATTTGACGGTCTGAGTTGAAGTTTCCGGATCTTTTCAGTTATTACTCAAGTCTGAACGATAGCATAAATGTGCAGCTTTTTCAACAGACACGCCCAGATGCTAACCAAGAGTAAAGTTCCCAAGGTCGCTGATTTTGTTAACGTTTATTGAGAAACCCAGCAAAATCAGGGTTCGGACGACCCGATTCAGGCGTCGCCTTCACCCGGTTTGGGGCTGAAATATTTCTCCAGCTTACCGGTTTCTTGCGCAAATTCTTCCCGGTCTGCCGGCGGTTCCTTCATCCGGGTGATATTTGGCCAGGTCTGCGCATACTCGGTATTCAGCTTCAGCCATTTGGCGTCCGGGTCATCCTCGGTATCGGGCTTGATGGCCTCCACAGGGCATTCCGGCTCGCACACACCGCAATCGATGCACTCATCCGGGTGGATGACCAGCATGTTCTCGCCTTCATAGAAGCAGTCGACAGGGCAAACCTCGACGCAATCCATGTATTTGCAGCGGATACAGGCATCAACGACAATATAGGTCATGGGCAGGAGGGCCTTCTGGGGTTTGTGCACCGGCGAAATGGCGCGCGCAGGCGCTCATGTCAATGAGGTGTTCTGACAGGAGTCTTCAGGAAGCGTCGGCGATCCGCTTTTCCGCCGCCTGGCGAGCCTGTGCGCGAGAAATATCGTCAATATGCAGCAGCGAGGCGACATGGCGGATATAGGCATCCTCGATATCGCTTTTTTCGCCATCAGCCAGCGCAACCCGGTACAAGCCTTCAATGATGGAAATCCGCTCCGCAATCGGCAGCTTCTTCACATGCTTGGTAAACTGGTGGGAACCGACCGCCTCTTCAGCCAAGGCTTCGCCTTCGGCCAGCACAGCATCTGCCTTGTCTGCATCGAATTTGAACGCTTCCAACAGGATTTCAGCGATCATGTCGCTTTCAATGTTCACATAGACCCCATCGGACAGGGCAGCCTCGACAAGTAGCGCCGCGGCCGCGACTTGCGGGTCCATCGGTCTCTCGGCAGGCGTTTTCTGCCGGAACAGATTTTTCAGCGTGTTCATCATGTGTCGGTCTCCAGCGTCGTGTACATTGCCGCCGCCTCTTCTGCCGGCCCTCTCCGAGTGCCCAGATCCAGCACTTCGACGGTCCTGATATGCGCGCCTCGCGCCAGCGTGACAACATCTCCAACGCAAATAGCGGCGCCCGGCTTGTTGACGCGCCGGGTCTGGCCATTGCGGGTCAATCGGACGCCCCGCTTGCGGATATACGTTCCGGACAGGGCGCGAGTCTTGAAAAACCGTGTCCGCCACAGCCACACATCAAGGCGCAGCGTTGGCGTGTCCGTCATTGAAAGGGCTTGTACTCGAAGCTCGTATCAGCTGCGCTTTCAGCGGCGGCTTCCGGCTTGGGTTTTGGCTTGCGTTTCTTTTTCTTTGGTTTGTTAGCCGCCTGCTTGGGCTCCGGCAGCAGGGCTGCGAGCGCCGCGAACGGGCTGTCCGGGTCCGGCTGGCGCGACTGCGAGGCACTGCGGGAATTGGACCGCCCGCCCCCGCCTTGCTGTTTTGGTCCGCGTGGGCCTTTCGGGCCTTTGCCACCGGCATTCTGATCTCGGCCGCGCTGGGGCCGCCCGCCTTCAGACCGCCCCTCGGGACGGGCGCGGGACGCATAGCGCCACAAAGTAACGGCATCCGTTTCCTTGTCCTTTTCCGCAGGCGCAAGGCCAAAGCCTTTCAACACGGCGGGCCAGTCATCGGCAGGGCAAGAGACGACGGAAGCCAGGTCGATCTCGATGGGGAATGCGTTCTTCGAGGCTTCCTTGCGGCGCTTGGCGATCTCCCAGCCGAGACGTTCGGCAAGGTCTGCGCGCACAGCCCGGCGGCCGAAACGGAGATAGCCATTGGCGGCAAGCGCCTCTTCCGGCCATGTGCCATCAAGCGCAAATGACCCGGCCCCCTCGGGTGCCAGTGGGAAAGGTTGACCTTCAAACACAGCGCGCAGAATGGCGATCATGCGCTGGCCTGCAGGCTTTTGCGCATCCGGCACATGTGCCGCGACACGGCCTGCTCTCACGCCAATGCCTTTGAGGGCTTCACGCTGGTCGCCGGTCAGACGCAGACTTGGGTCATCCTGGCGAAGATCAACCGCAGCCCCGGTTTCAAGAAGACGGAAGGCAATCCCGCGCGCGAGACCTTCCAGCGCATCGCCCGCTTTTTCAACGGCCAGCTTTGTATGAGTTGGCAGGATCTTGGCGGTCTCGGCCGCGGCCCATTGCTCCAGCCGCTGGCGCGCAGCTTCACGCTCGGCCGGGTCGACTTCGGATGCGCCGACAATCTCGACGCGCGGCGCCATCCAGCTCGATCCCTTGGCCAGATGGGCCACGGGCGAATTGATGTGTTCGATCTGGCCTTCATCATTCAGTTTGAACGCATCATCCGGCGCCGCCACGATCAGCGACAGGCGTTCCAGGATCAGCGGGCGCACAGCGGCCTGGGCTGCGCTGCGCACCGCCTTGCCTTCGAGCGTACGGGCATCAAGAACAGGTTCGAAGGTCAGGCCTTTCAGGCGTCCAACGACATGGCCTTCCACACGGACATCACCTTCCGGGGTCAATTCGGTCACGAGGGCGTCTTCCTTCTTCAGGCTGGCAAGCAAAGCGGTGGTTCGCCGGTCCACGAACCGGGCAGTCAGCGCTTCGTGTAGCGCGTCTGACAGGGAGTCTTCAATCTCTCGTGTTCGATCCTGCCATTTTTCCGGGTTTTCCAGCCAGTCAGGCCGATGGGCGGCATAGGTCCAGGTCCGTATATTGGCAAGCCGCTGCTGCAGCTTCGCAATATCTCCCTGGGTCGATGAAAGATCATCCAGCCGGCGCTCCAGCCCCTTGTCGGCAAGGCGCGCATCCGGATTGGCGAGCGTTTCAGCAAGGCCCAGCACGAGCCGCGCATGGCCTTCCGGCCCGGCTTTGCGGAAGTCTGGCAGGCGGGCCAGATCCCATAGCCGCCGCACTTCGCGCGTACCCGCCACATTCGGCCCGATGGCCGCATCTTCCGCCATTCGGCGCAGCACCCATTCATCCAGTGCATGCGGATTATGGATCAGGGATGGATGCCCGGATGGGGTCTCAAGGCTCAGGATCAGGCGGCGCAGGCTGGAGAAGTCGAGTGCAGAGTTGCGCCATTGCAGATGATCCACCGGATCGAACCGATGCGCCTCGATGGCCTGCCATGTCGCTTCATCGAATGGCGGACAGGTCGCTGTCTCCCCAAATTCACCATCGGTACGGAACCGCCCGGCCCGGCCCGCGATCTGTGCGCATTCTGCTGGTGTCAGCAGGCGATGGCGCCGCCCATCGAACTTCGAGCGTGAGGCGAACACGACCCGGTCGACATCAAGGTTCAGCCCCATGCCGATCGCATCGGTTGCAACAATGTAGTCGACTTCGCCGGACTGGTAGAGCTCAACTTGCGAATTCCGCGTGCGCGGGCTCAGCGCGCCCATCACTATCGCCGCTCCCCCCTTCTGGCGCCGCAGCAATTCGCCAATCGCATAGACCTCATCCGCGCTGAATGCGACAATGGCCGTACGCTTCGGCAGTTTGGTGATCTTGCAATGCCCGGTATAGCGCAGCTCTGAAAACCGCTCGCGAGGCTCGGTCTCGGCGCCAAGGTCCAATTTGCGCAACACACTGCGCATCGTGTCGCTGCCCAGCAGCAATGTCTCGTGATTGCCGCGCAAATTCAGGATACGGTCGGTGAAGACATGGCCCCGATCCTGGTCTTCGGCCAGCTGGATCTCGTCAATCGCGACGAAATCCACTTTCAGATCCACCGGCATGGATTCCACTGTGCACACCCAGTATCGCGCCGTACGCGGAACAATGCGCTCCTCACCAGTAATCAGCGCGACATGGGCCGCGCCCTTGCGCTCGACCACACGATCATAAACCTCGCGCGCCAACAGGCGCAGCGGCAGGCCGATCATGCCGGTGCCAAACCCCGTCATCCGCTCGATGGCATAGTGGGTCTTGCCGGTATTGGTGGGGCCGAGAATGGCCTTCAGGGTGGAACTCATCGACGTTGCGTGGCGGGGCCGCCATTGAAAGTCAAGTTGAGCCTGCAATCGGCCCACACCCCCTGCCCCCGAACCGGTCAATCTGGCAGGAAACTGCCCTTGATCCTGTCGCCCGGAAAAAACCCGCCTGTCGATCCAATTAGAAGTTGTCCGCCTCTGCGCACTCCCCTAGAGCCCTCGGAAACAATGGGGACTTCGCGTGACAATGACCGCCATGAATCAGGCTCGCTCTTCGAGCCAGAGGTTCTATGTCCTCGACGGCATGCGCGGGATCGCGGCGATCATCGTGATGCTCTACCACTATATTGGAAGCGGACAGTCCAGGCTGCTCATGAACAGCTATATTGCCGTGGACCTGTTCTTCATCCTCAGCGGCTTTGTCATCTATCATGCCTATGCCAAGGCCCTGCGGGACGGCATGCCTGCGGGCGTGTATGCCAACAAACGGATTTCCCGGCTCGCCCCGACTGTCGCGGGCGGCGTGGTACTCGGCGCCATCGCGATGCTGATCGTGTTTGCCGAGACCGGGCGGGCCTTCAACCCCCTCCAGTTCACCCTGACCCATATCGGCCATTTCGCTTTCATCCCGGCGCTCAGCGATTACGAGATCCCTGCGAACGGCACGCTGGAACTCTTCCCGTCCAATCCGCCGCTCTGGTCGATCTTCTACGAATTTGTCGCCAGCATCGCCTTCATCTGGATTGCGCGCCTGCCGAAATGGCGACTGGTCGGCACATGCCTTGCCGCCTTCTCTCTCTACCTGTTTTGCTGTCTCGCGCTGGCCCGCCTGTCCGGCAATGACCTGACCGCCAATGTCGGCTGGAGCCATCAGACTTTCTTCTTCGGCTTTCCGCGCGTTTTCTCGGCCTTCCTCGCCGGGATCATCATCTACCGGCTGGTCCAGAATCCTGCCGGCCCGGTGGCCCGATACTTGCCACGCTTTACAGGCCTGATGCCCACGCTGATCGTATTCGCGGTAACACTCGGCATCCTGATGTTTCCCGTCTACGCAAAAGGCGCCTATCAGTTTATCGCCATCGGCCTGCTCTGCCCGCTGCTCATCCTGATCGGCGCGCGCGTCCAGCCGGGCAGCCTCTGGCTTACCGGGGTCTGCGAGCGTCTCGGCCTGATCTCGTTTCCGCTCTATTGTGTGCACGAGCCCGTCCGCCACCTGACTGGCGTTCTGCTGCGCCGTACCGGTCTGACGGACATCCCGACCGAGTTGCGCGTCACCCTGACCGTGATCCTCGCCCTACTGGTCTCAATCGGCTTGCTCTGGCTCCTCGGCCAATTCCAGGCCCGCCGCCGCCTCAGCGCCAGTTTGAAACCGTTTTTGGGATAGGATGGATCAGGCCATCGCCTCGGCGCGGACCAGCTCTGCGACCGGCGCTTTTTCGTTCACCACATGCGGCTGGAAGTGGAGCAGTTCCCAGCGTCCGTCATGATGCTCGACGAGGGCCGTGCAGCTCTCTACCCAGTCGCCATCATTCATGTAGGTGATGCCGTCAATGTCGCGCATTTCGGCGACATGGATGTGACCACAGATCGCGCCGTCGAATTCCTTGCGACGACAATAATCCGCCACATGGCCCTCGAAATTATGGATATGGTTCAGCGCCCGCTTGGTGCGCTTTTTCAGGGCCTGTGACAGCGACCAGTACGGCATACCGAACCAGCGACGGATCGCGTTCAGCTTCGTATTGGTCCAGAGCAGGAAATTATAGGCATGATCGCCCAGATGCATGATCCATTTGCGGTCGGCGCGCATCATGCCGTCGAACATGTCGCCATGTACGACCAGATAGCGCTTGCCATCTTCGCCCTCATGCACGGCGCGGTTCTTCACCTTGATGTCGCCAAAGGCGAGCCGGAACTGCAGGAAGGCGCGCAGGAACTCGTCATGGTTCCCGATGATATAGGTCACGTCCGTGCCGCGCTTCGCAGCCGTCAGGATACGGCGGATGACGTTCGTGTGTGATTGCGGCCAGTACCATTTCTTGCGCATCCGCCAGCCATCAATGATGTCGCCCACCAGATAGAGCTGCTCGGATGTATGCGTCTTCATGAAGGCGCACAGCGCATCGGCCTGGCATCCGGCACTGCCGAGATGCACATCGGAGATGAAGATCGAACGATAATCAGGGCGAGGATCGGCACGGGTCATGATGCCCGCCCTTAAGTGCGTTCGGTATGAGTTTTATGACAGTTTACCCCCTATTTTCGTCACAAAAATGCAATAAAAACAGGGTTAACAAAAAGACTTGTCCTCCCCCTCCGCAGGCGGAGGTATAATCAGAGCATGGATGACGCCTTCGCCACTTTGCGAAACCTGCCGCCGCACCTGCGGCCGTACCGGTTCTGGATCTGGCTACAGGTCGTGATCCTCACCTTTCACGTGCGCCATATCCAGCGGGATATGCGCGCCATGATGGTGCGCATATCACCCCGCGGAGAGGTCGATATTGTCGCTGTCGGGGACGGGCCGGAAACGATCAAACCTGATCCGCTGGCCTTTGAGCTATCGAAGGGCTTCCGCCTGGCGATGGGGGAGTTGGATTTGGCTGTGCCAAGGGGCGAGCGGCTTCAGTCAGCCCCTGCCGTCACAATGCCACGTCGGCCCTGTGCGATCGGCACCCGCCTGCCGCGTCCCGACACCTGACGCGAAGTGTCCCGATGAAAACCCAACTGTCTTCCAAGCGCCTTCACGGGCGTCGCATGCGCAGGAACAGGCGGTCTAACCTTCCTTCACGCCCCCACCGCGCCGGGCGAGCCAGACACCACCCAGGATCAGGGCGAACGCGATCAGCGCCTGCCAGCTCTGTGTCTCTCGGAAGAAGACCCAGCCCAGCACGGCGCTGACCACTGGAATCGCATAGCCCGTCAGGGACAAGAATGTCGCGCTCGTCCGCGCGATCAGGTACATGTACAGCGCCTGTGCAATTGCCGTCGGGATCACGCCAAGCCCCACCACGGCGGCCCAATGCGTCCAGTCGGCATTGACCTCGGACGGGTGCACCGTGAAGGCCAGCGGCCACGAAACCACCGCCGCCAGCGTGACGAAACCGGTCGCGAACGGAATGGCCTCGATCCGGGGCGCGCCGCGCGCCATCAGGCTTGCAAGGGCGTAATTCATCGTCGCGAGGATCAGCAGCAGCTGCGCCACAACACTCGCATCGCCAAGCCCCTTCATCGCATCCGGCCCGAACAACACAGCCACACCCGCAAAACCGGTCAGCACGCCAATCGCGGTTCCGCGATTCATCCGTTCATCCGCAAACAGAAAGGTTGCCCCACTCACCACGAAGATCGGTACAGCGGCGGTATAAAGTGCGGCAAGGCTGGAATTGACCGTCTCCTGAGCGGTCGTGATCAGGAAGAAGGGAAAGACGGAGCCTGCGAGCCCCATCCCGATGATCGCCACCCAGCGCTTGCGGTCTCTCAATGGCGGCAATTTCTGCCCCCGTGCCAACATCAGCACCCACAGTACCGCCGCGCCAATCGTCAACCGCCCCGGCAGCACCCAGGCCACCGGCAGGCCCATATCCGGATTGCCCTTGTCCACCGCCACCCGGGTCAGCGCATAGGCCCCGGCCCAGAACAGGGTCAACAGAGCAAACAGCCCCCAATCAGCGGCAGAGCGACTTTGAAGCTGGGGCCCATTCATGGCATCGCCGCGCCGCGCGACGCCTCGATCATACTGTACCAGTCCGCACGGCTGAGCTGGATTTCCAGCGCGCGCGTCGCCGCCTTCAGGCGCGCCGGAGTCTGCGTGCCCAGCAAAACAATGGGCTGCGCCGGATGCATCAGAACGAAAGCCAGCGCCACTTCGCTGCGGCTCACGCCATGCCCGGCCGCGATCCTGTCGAGCGCCTGATGCACATCCACCAACCTTTCAGGATCATCAGGCTGCGGTCTATATCCATCGGCCAGCCGACCGCCCGCCAGCGGCGACCAAACCAGCGCCGCCGCACCGACTTCCTGGCACCAGTCCAGTGTGCCGTCTTCCAGGGGCGCCAGATGCAGGGCGGAAAATTCCGGCTGCGTGCTGACAAGCTTCGGCCCCAGATGTGCCTGCAATGCGCGGGTTTGCGCCACGGAGAAATTGGAGACTCCTGCTGCCCCGATCTTGCCGTCTGCCAGAAGCGTTTCCAGCGCATCGGCAACTTCCTCCCAAGGGGTCAACAGGTCCGGCCGGTGAATTTGGTAAAGGTCGATCTGCTCAACGCCAAGCCGCGCAAGCGACGCTTCGCAGGCCTCGATCAGGTATTTACGACTCGAATTGTAGGGCGCGGGGGGAATAATTCCGCCCTTGGTCGCCAATACCATTCTCGTGCGCCGCGCAGGATCGGCTTTCAACACCTTGCCCAGCAAGACCTCGGCCGCGCCAAATCCATCCCCGCCAAATCCGTAGATGTCAGCCGTGTCGATAAGAGTCATGCCCAGATCGAGCGCGGTCTCAACAAGATTCTCCGCATGGGACAATTCATGTCCCAAAAAGCGCCAGCAACCGAAGCCCAAAGCACCCGCGCGCAGTCCGCTCGTTCCGATCCCTACCTGACGCATGAAACCGCCTCCTCGTGACTTCAGGCCATAAGAGGCCGCTGAAGCCAAGTCCACGACTGATCTCTGTTAGCGAAAACAGGCAGTAAGCGGCGCGAGGCCGCATGGGCAGCGGGTGGACGAAATTGCGCGGGCGTCGTAAAGGGCCAGCAGATTTATAGCCTGCCGCTCCAAAGGAGATTTTTCATGGCCGTTCGCGTTGCAATCAATGGTTTTGGCCGCATTGGCCGTCTCGTCCTTCGTTCGATCATCGAGCATGACCGCAAGGACATCGAAGTCGTCTCGATCAACGACCTCGGTCCGGTGGCCACCAATGCCCACCTGCTCCAGTATGATTCCGTTCATGGCCGGTTGAACCAGACGGTCGAAGTGGACGGTGACACGATCATCGTCGGCGACCGCAAATTCCTCTGCACCGCCGTACGCGACCCCGCTGACCTGCCGCATGCCGAGCTGGATATCGACATCGCAATGGAATGTACCGGCATCTTCGCCGACAAGGAAAAAGCGTCTGCTCACCTCAAGGCGGGCGCCAAACGCGTGCTGGTCTCTGCTCCGGCGACAAATGCTGACAAGACCATCGTCTTCGGTGTGAACCACGACACGCTTACCAAAGATGATCTCGTCGTCTCCAACGCATCCTGCACCACCAACTGCCTGTCGCCCGTCGCCAAAGTGCTGAACGACACGGTCGGTATCAAGCGCGGCTACATGACGACGGTCCACTCCTATACGGGTGACCAGCCAACCCTCGACCGGATGCACAAGGACCTCTATCGCGGCCGCGCGGCTGCGATGTCCATGATCCCGACCTCGACCGGCGCAGCAAAAGCCGTTGGCCTGGTCCTGCCGGAACTGAAGGGCAAGCTCGACGGTTCCGCCATCCGCGTCCCAACGCCAAACGTCTCGATGATTGATCTCGTCTTCGATGCCGGCAAGCCAACCACGGTCGAAGAAGTGAACACGGCCATCAAGGCCGCCGCTGACGGTTCAATGAAAGGCGTGCTCGGCTATACTGACAAGCCGCTCGTCTCGGCAGACTTCAACCACGATCCGCACTCGTCCACCTTCGCGCTCGACCAGACGCAGGTCATCGAAGGCACCATGGTTCGGGTCCTGTCCTGGTACGACAATGAGTGGGGCTTCGCGACCCGCATGAGCGATACTGCCCTCGCCATGTCCAAACTCATCTAAAACCCTTCTCCAGAGCGCTTCCCAACCGGGAGGCGCTCTTTTTCCATGCCGCATCGCACCCGGTTGGCCGGGCATTCTGGAGGAAATACCATGTCCAGCTTCAAACGCCTTGCCGATGCCGGCGATCTGACCGGCAAGACCGCGCTTGTCCGAGTCGACTTCAACGTGCCCATGGAAAACGGCCTCGTCACCGATGACACGCGCCTGCGCGCTGCCGTCGACACGGTCCAGACGCTGCGCACGCAAGGTGCGAAAGTGGCCCTGCTCGCGCATTTCGGCCGCCCGAAGGGCGAGCGCGTCGCGGAGATGAGCCTTGCGCCGATTGCAGGCGCCTTCGCCAAAGTGCTCGGCTCGAATGTCAGCTTTATCGCCGACTGCAAGGGCGAGCATGTGAAGCAGGCCATTGCTGATCTCGACCCTGCCGGCGTGATCCTTCTGGAGAACACCCGCTTCTATGCAGGCGAGGAAAAAGGCGACCCGGAACTGGCGAAAGAAATCGCCGCACTCGGCGACATCTACGTCAATGATGCCTTCTCGGCCGCCCACCGCAAGCATGTCTCTACGGCTGTACTCGCGACCCTCCTGCCCGCCTATGCAGGCGTGAACATGGAAGCTGAACTCGACGCGCTCGACAAGGCGCTCGGCACGCCGGAACGTCCCGTGCTGGCTGTGGTCGGCGGCGCGAAAGTCTCTTCCAAGATCGACCTTTTGAAGAACCTTGTCACCCAGGTCGACTCGCTGGCGATCGGCGGCGGCATGGCCAACACATTCCTGGCCGCGCAGGGGATCAGTGTCGGCAAGTCCCTCTGCGAGCATGATCTCGCTGAAACCGCCCGCGAGATCATGCAGGTCGCTGAAGAAAACAACTGCAATATCCTGCTTCCGGTCGATGTTGTTGTCGCGAAGGACTTCAAGGCTCACGCCGAGAATCGCACCTGCGCAACGGATGAGGTCGCAGACGATGAGATGATCCTCGACGCTGGCGTCAGGACGGTCGCACAGCTGTTAGCCGCGATGGGCAACTCAAAGACACTGGTCTGGAACGGGCCGCTCGGCGCGTTCGAACTGACCCCTTTTGACAAGGCCACCGTCGCAGCAGCGCAAGCCGCGGGTATCCGCGCAAGTGACGGCAAGCTGATCGCCGTCGCCGGAGGCGGCGATACGGTCGCCGCGCTCAATCATGCCGAAGCCGCAGACGAGTTCACCTTCGTCTCAACCGCTGGCGGCGCCTTCCTTGAATGGATGGAAGGCAAGCCCCTGCCCGGTGTGGAAGCTCTCAAAGCCTGATCCCTTTTGAGACAGCCTGCGGCAAATCGCGCAGGCGGTTGCAAATGACAACGTTCTCATCGGTTTGCTGCGCGGCGTCAGAAAAAATTGATGTTCCAGATGAAATCGATTTCAGGCCCTGAATCCCACACGTCTCTGGCAGGCCTTTCCCCCGAAACTGCCCGTACTGCCTGAGATTCGGGCGGGTGCGAGCGCGCTCACATCAATCCCTGTCAGCCTGTTGACCCAGAAGACAGGCACGGTACTTGAATGCAAAGTTTGCAAATTCCACGCATGCAAGGGACGCCCCGTTAAAATCATGACCAATCCTCAAATGGCCCGGCAAATTGCCGACAAGAATGGCTTCATCGCAGCGCTTGACCAGTCGGGTGGCTCCACCCCCAAGGCTCTGCGCCTCTACGGCGTGAACGAAGACGCCTATTCCAATGACGAAGAAATGTTCGGCCTGATCCATGAGATGCGTGCCCGCATCATCAAGGCACCAGCCTTCAATGGCGAAAAGGTCATTGGCGCGATCCTGTTTGAACGCACCATGGATGGCGAAGTCGATGGCACGCCAACCGCCGAATACCTCTGGAACGCCCATCAGGTCGTTCCCTTCCTGAAAGTCGACAAAGGCCTCGCAGACGAAGCCAATGGCGTCCAGATGATGAAGCCGATGCCGGACCTCGATCACCTGCTCGAACGCGCGGTCGGCAAGGGTATCTTCGGCACCAAGATGCGCTCGGTTATCAATGCTGCCAATCAGGAAGGCATCGCTGCCATCGTTGCACAGCAGTTTGACGTTGGCCGCCAGATCCTGGGCCACGGCCTGATGCCGATCATCGAGCCTGAGGTCACGATCACGATTGCCGACAAGGCCGAGGCCGAGGATATTCTCCTGGCCGAGATCACCAAGCAGCTCGACGCGTTGGGCGAGGACAAGCAGGTAATGCTGAAACTGTCCCTGCCGACCAAAGCAAACCAGTACAAGTCGCTGGTCGATCATCCGCGCGTGATGCGCGTTGTCGCGCTTTCCGGTGGATATTCTCGCGAAGATGCCTGCGCCAAGCTTGCCAATAATTCCGGCATGATTGCCAGCTTCTCCCGCGCCCTGACCGAAGGCCTCTCGGCCCAGCAAAGCGACGAGGAGTTCAATTCCACGCTTGCCGCCACGATTGATCGCATTTGTGCGGCATCCAGCGCCGGATAGGCCGGGTTTGTCCTAGACTCGCGCCTGACGCGAAAGCAAAGTGCCGCCCATGTTAAACATGAGGCGGCATTTTTTGTTCGCCAATCGATTGGGGACTTAAAGGCATGATCAAACACACCGTAACAGGCGCGGTATCCGCGCTGTCGCTCCTGGCGGCTGCTTCTTGCATGGCAACCGTCGAGCCGACAGCGTTGGAACAGGCAGAGGCAAACACGCCAAGTCTGCAGGACGAAGCCAGCGCGATGCTGGCCGAGCTCGTCGTCAATCCGGCCTCTGCGGAAGTGTTCGAATCCCGTTGCGAGAATGCGATGCTGCTCGCCGGAAAGTTCATCACCGATCTTGAAACCCGCGACACGCCGCCCGGTGTTCAGGACATTCAGGATTTTGACTTGCTGACAAATGTCGCCTTTTCGGTTGGCTATGGAGAAGCGGCTATCGTGGCCGAAGCAAACCCGGACGAAGCGTTGAGGGAAGTCGGCAGCGCATGTCAGGAAGACACAGCCAGCATCATCTCGACGCTCTCCCTGTCCGGCCCCATCTACGAACGCATGGTCGCGATTGATGCCGACGCCCTCGATGATCGCTCCGCCCTCATGTTGTCCCGCATTCTGAGAGACTATCGGCGCAGCGGTGTCGACAAGGACGAAGCGACGCGAACGCGCGTAGAGGAACTGAACGCCGAACTGGCGGAGATCAGCACTGAGTTCAGCAAAAACCTCCGCGAAATTGTCGGACAGGTCGAAGTCGATTCAGTCGACGCGCTGGAGGGACTGCCACAGGATTACATCGACGCCCACACGCCCAATGAGGATGGCAAGATCGTCATCACGACCAACTATCCGGACCTGATGCCTGTCTTCAACTACTCCCCGAACGAAGACTTGAAGAAATCCCTCTTCATTGCCTCGGCCAACCGTGCGTATCCGGAGAATGTAGAGCCACTCCGGAAACTGCTCGAGAAGCGCTACGAACTTGCACAATTGCTGGGCTATGAAAATTACGCAGCCTATATCACCGAAGACAAGATGACGGGCTCGCCAAAGGTTGCCATCGACTTCCTCGACGGTGTCGAAGCCGCCGCCCGAAACGCCGCTGAAATCGAATACGAACGCCTGCTAGCTTTTCAACAAAACAGTAATCCCGACGCGACGCAGGTCAGCCAGTGGCACAGCGGCTACCTTTCGGAACAGATTCGCCAAACCGACTATGCGCTCGACGCCCAGGAAGTGCGCCAGTACTTCGCCTACAATGACGTTCGGTCAGGCATATTTTCGTTGGTACAGGACCTGTTCGAAGTCGAGATACGTGACTGGACCGATGCTCCGATTTGGCAGGAAACCGTAACCGCTCACGAAATCTACAAGGATGGCGAACTGGTCGGCCGTTTCTTCCTCGACATGCATCCCCGCGAGGGCAAGTTCAAACACGCGGCCGCCTTCCCCATTCGGTTCGGCCCAACATCTGAAGGCGTGCCAGTTGCCTCACTGATGTGCAACTTCCCTGCGGGCGATCATACGACCGGTCTGATGGAGCATAGACAGGTCGAAACCTTCCTCCATGAATTCGGCCACCTCATCCATGCGATGTTCTCTGGCCAACCAGACTACGCCGATCTCAGCATGAGCAGCCTTGAATGGGATTTCATTGAAGCCCCGTCACAGATGCTGGAAAACTGGATGTGGGATTATGATACGCTGGCAAAGTTCGCCGTAAACTCCGACGGCGAAACCATTCCCGTCGAACTGGTCGAGAAGATGAACGCCGCGCGTGACTTCGGCACCGGCCTCGGCACGCTCCGTCAGCTGACCTATGCCGGCGTCTCGATGAATTACTATAATCGCCCACCCTCTGAGGTCGATTTCGAGAAGATCTGGCTTGAACAGGAAGCTGGCCTCAGCCCGTTCGAGACCCTGCCGGACCTCCATCGGTATGCCAGCTTTGGGCACCTCGATGGCTATTCTGCGATCTACTACACTTATCAATGGTCACTCGCGATCGCGACAGACATGTTCAAGCAGTTCGAAGCAAACGGCTTGCGCGACGAAGTCACCGCTGAACGCTATCGGGAACTGGTCCTGAGCGCCGGATCATCAAAACCGGCCGCCGAACTCGTGCATGATTTCCTTGGGCGCGATTGGTCGCCTAAAGCGTATGAGCAGCACTTGATCGACGCCGCGGCGTCCGCACCCAGTGTGGAAGCTGAAAAGGACTAGCAGTGATGTTGGAGATGCGTCCGAACTGTGAACGCTGCGATACCGATTTGCCGCCGGATGACGCCGGAGCGTTTATTTGTTCGTTCGAATGCACGTTCTGCTCTGATTGCATGGACGGTCCTCTCGATGGTCGCTGCCCGAACTGCGGCGGCGACCTCGAGCCCCGGCCGATGCGGCGCGGCAAGCCACTCGACGCCTACCCCGCCAGCACGCAGCGGGTTTTGAAGACTTCCGGCTAGGCACGCCCTGCGCTATAGCGCGCGCCATGAGCAAGACCGAAGACTATGTCCGCCCGCGCACGCGGCTTTACCTGATAACTCCGCCCCGCATCGAAGATGTGGAGGGCTTTGCAGCCCTATTGGAAACGGCATTGTCAGCGGGCGATGTCGCCTGTCTCCAACTGCGCCTGAAGGCTGATACCGGCGAGATCGACGTCGACGCCACCCGCGCCGTTGGCGCAGCCGTTACAGAAATGGCCCAGGCCTACGGCGTTGCCGTGCTGGTCAATGACAGCGCCGAACTTGCCGTCGAGATAGGTGCAGATGGCGTTCATGTCGGGATGGATGACATGCCGGTCAAGAAAGCCCGGGAGATCGTCGGCCCGGACATGATTGTCGGCGCAACCGCCAAGAACTCACGTCATGCTGCCATGCAGGCATGCGAGGCTGGCTCAGATTATGTCGCCTTTGGTGCGTTCTTCCCGACCCGCACCAAGACCGGTACGGTCGAGGCGAATCCGGACCTTCTGGAAATATGGCAGGAAAGCATGGAAGTGCCCTGTGTCGCGATTGGTGGCATCACAGTCGAAAACGCCGAGCCGCTCGCTGTAGCTGGCGCTGATTTCCTCGCGGTCTCATCCGGGGTCTGGGATCATCCTGAAGGCGCGCCGGTAGCGATTGCCCACTTCAATGCGCTTCTTGACCGGCTCGATGCATCGAAGGCCTGACGCTGCAAGCTCGCTGTAAAACCCTGCATGAACCGGTCCCGCATTAACACTCCGCCCGCTTGACCGTTTCGGGCCAAAGGCTTACGCCCCCGCCAAACCTTCAAAAGGACACGCCCCAATGGTCAAGATCAATGGTAATGAAATCAAGCCCGGCAACGTCATCGAGCATGACGGCACGGTCTGGCGCGCCCTGAAGACGGCGTCGGTCAAGCCCGGCAAGGGCGGCGCGTTCAATCAGGTCGAACTGCGCAACCTGCTGAATGGATCGAAATCGAACGTGCGCTTCCGTTCTTCCGAGACCGTTGAGAAGGTCCGTCTGGAGCAGAAAGACCATCAATTCCTGTTTGCGGACGATGACGCTTTCACCTTCATGGACCAGGAAAGCTTTGAACAGATCGCGATCCAGCGAGACTTTATCGGCGACCAGGGCGCTTTCTTGCAGGACGGCATGACCGTCTCCATTGAGTTTTATGGCGAGACGCCGATTGGTGTTGATCTGCCGGAACAGGTGATCCTCGAAGTTCAGGAAACCGAGCCGGTTGTGAAAGGCCAGACGGCTGCCAACAGCTTCAAACCCGCAATCTGTGACGGCGGCGTCCGGGTCATGGTTCCGCCCTTTGTCGGCACCGGCGAACGCATTGTCGTCCAGACAGCCGATTCCACTTATCTCCGTCGCTCCGACTAGGAACTCCCATGTCCAAACCCTCCCCCGTTGGCACCGTCATGATCGCCGCTGCACGTGCAGCTGGCCGTTCGCTTGCCCGTGATTTCGGCGAAGTCGAAAATCTGCAAGTGTCCAAGAAGGGCCCGGCAGACTTTGTCTCCAACGCCGATCATCGCGCCGAAGAGATCATCTACTCAGCGCTCGCGAAGGCGCGGCCCGGCTATGGCTTTGTCATGGAAGAACGGGGCATTGTCGAAGGCACAGACAAGTCGAACAGATTCATCGTGGATCCTCTCGACGGTACGCTGAACTTCCTGCACGGCCAGCCGCACTATGCTGTCTCCATTGCGCTCGAGCGCGAAGGCAAGCTGTTGACCGGAGTGGTCTATGACGTCGCGAAGAACGAGATCTTCTGGGCTGAGACCGGACGCGGCGCATGGCTGGAGAACCGCAAGTTGCGTGTTGCCGCTCGCACCCGCCTCAATGAGGCTGTGGTGGCCACCGGAACGCCCTGGCACGGCAAAGCCGAAGAAATGCACGCGAATTTTGCCCGCGAAATGCTTGCGATGACGCCCGCATGCGCTGGCATTCGCCGCTATGGCTCCGCAGCTCTGGATCTCGCTTACGTCGCCGCGGGACGGTTTGACGGATTCTGGGAGCGCGACCTGAAACCCTGGGACATTGCTGCGGGCATCGTGCTGGTGCGCGAAGCGGGCGGAACCGTTGCCGAAATCGATGGCGGCGACTTCATGAAGACCGGCTCGGTTCTGGCTGCCAATGAAGAGCTCCATCCGTTGATCGAACAGCAGCTGCGCCATGCTGCGGCGTTCGCGCGGAAAGCGGACTAAACCCTTCCCTAGCGGCAAGGCCTCCTGACACCAGAAAGATCGTGACACCCGCGTCATTTTTTGGCCTTATAGGCTGAAAAATGGGCAGGAAGCAGTCATGATACATACCGATACCGACGTTCTCATCATCGGAGCGGGCCTTTCCGGCATCGGCGCCGCGGTTCATCTCGAAAAGAAGTGTCCAGGCCTCGGCTATCAGATATTCGAGCAGCGTGGCGCAATTGGCGGCACTTGGGACCTGTTTCGCTATCCGGGCATTCGATCTGACAGCGACATGCATACGCTCGGTTACAACTTCAAACCGTGGACCGAAGCGAAGGCCATTGCCGATGGGCCTTCGATCCGGAAATATGTCGCGGACACCGCCAACGAATATGGCGTCACACCCCACATCAAATTCAACACGGCCATCGTCGCCGCCAACTGGTCCACGCCCGACCAAGCCTGGCATGTGACGCACGAGGATGAATTTGGTGCGCGTTCAATCACGACGTGTCGTTTCCTGTTCATGTGCGGCGGCTACTACCGCTATGACGAGGGCTATCGGCCGGACTTCCCGGGCGAAGACGCCTTCAAGGGCCAATTCATTCATCCGCAGCATTGGCCGGAAGACCTCGACTATTCCGGCAAGAAAGTCGTCATCATCGGATCTGGCGCGACCGCCATGACACTGGTGCCTGCCATGACCGACAAGGCTGCGCACGTCACCATGCTCCAGCGCTCGCCAACCTATGTTGTTTCGCGCCCGGCGGTAGACAAGTTCGCCAATTTCCTGCGCAAGATACTGCCTGACAGCTGGGCCTACTCCTTCATCCGCTGGCGGAATGTCCTGCTGCAGCAATTTTTCTTCAAACAGACCCGTTCAAATCCCGACAAGGCCCGCGAGCGGCTGATCGGCATGGTGAAAGAAGAACTCGGCCCGGACTATCCAGTCGAGACCCATTTCAATCCGTCCTATAACCCGTGGGAACAGCGGTTATGCCTCGTGCCGGATTCCGATCTTTTCAATGCGCTGAAGTCTGGCAAGGCGAGCGTGGAGACCGATCACATCGAGACGTTCACCCACAACGGGATAAAGCTGAAATCCGGCAAGGAGATCGAGGCCGACATCGTCGTCACCGCGACCGGCCTGCAATTGCAGTTCATGAATGGCGTGGACGTGTCCGTTGATGGCACCCGCACCGATGCTGGACGGCTCTTGAACTATAAGGGCGTGATGCTCTCCAACATGCCAAATCTGGCGGTCACTTTCGGCTACACCAACGCCTCATGGACCCTGAAGGCCGACCTGACATCTGAATATGTCTGCCGCCTTCTGAACTACATGGACCAGCATGGCTACACGTCGGCCATGCCGAAACTTGAACAATATCCCAACCAAACCGAACCGTTCGTGGACTTCTCATCCGGGTATTTCCAACGCGTCATGGACCAGTTCCCCCGCCAGCACACGGAAAAACCGTGGAAGCTGCACCAGAACTACAGCGCTGACGTCAAGAACCTGCGCCGCGGGCCAATCGCCGATGGCGTGATGGATTTCACAAAGGCCGAAGAGGCCGCCAGCAAGCCGCCCGTCTTGCAAGCCGCAGAATAGCGTTTTGCTATATTTCTTTTGTCGAGCTCCCTATATTGAAAATACAGGGTCTTGATGAAGGGAACAAAGATATGTGGCTATGGCTGTTATGGTGGTGCGTAGACGATCATCTCGCGGCGGCGCTGGATGCGCCGGGGCTGGGAGAACTGCCCATCTGGGTGCCGCTGGTTCTGTCACTTGCCTTCGCGTTCACGATTGATGGCAAGGTCAAGAAACTCCGCAAGAAATAGGTGGGTCAACCCTCTGCAAACTGCAATTCGGCAAGGCGGGCATACAGGCCGCCCCTGGCCACGAGTTCCTCGTGACTGCCTTCCTCGACGATGCGCCCATGTTCCATCACGATGATCCGGTCAGCCCGGCGCACCGTGGAGAGTCTGTGTGCGATCACCAGTGTGGTGCGGCCCTCGGCGGCGTTGGAAATGGCCCGGCGCACAGCCGCTTCGCTTTCGGAATCGAGCGCTGAGGTTGCTTCATCCAGCAGGAGCACCGGCGCATCGCGCACAAGCGCCCTGGCGAGCGCAATACGCTGACGCTGGCCGCCTGACAGACTCCTCCCCTTCTGGCCAAGATCCGTCGCAAGCCCGTCTTTTTCAGCCAGGAAGTCGAACGCTTCAGCCATGCGAGCAGCCTGCTCAAGCAGGGCCTCGTCAGGCGTGTCGGTACCAAAGCCGATATTCTGCGCTGCAGTGCCTGTGAACAACGCCGATTCCTGTGGCGCATAGGCAAATTGCTGACGCCAGTCACGCGGATCAGCCTGCATGGCAGATACGCCGTCAAGCGTGACCGTGCCTGATGGCACATCGAATAGGCGCAAGACCAGGCGAAAGACCGTAGTCTTGCCTGCGCCGCTCGGCCCGACAAGCGCCACAAACTCGCCCGGCTTTACCGACAGGGAGAAATGATCAAGCGCCGAGACAGCTTCATCGCCATAGCGGAAAGTAACATCCTCAAAGGCAAGCGCGCCGGTCACCTTGCCCGGCAGGGCAACAGGGTTTTCTGGTGCGGTGATTTCGGGTTCAGCGTTCAGCACTTCAGCGGCACGGTCGGCCGCGCCGGCCGCGCGCATGACTTCGCCATAGACTTCCGCCAGCATGCCAAAGCCCGATCCTGCATAAAGCGCGTAGAGCACCATGGAGGCGAGATCGCCAAAGCTCATGGACCCAGTTGCGACGGCCCGCGCACCCATCCAGAGCACACCCACAAAGCCGCCAAACAGCAGCACAGAGACCAAAACGATCATCAGCGACCGCGCCCCGATCCGGCGCATCGCCGCATCAAACGTCGCCTCGACCGCCTCGGTAAATGCTCCCAGCCGGCTTTGTTCCCGATTATAGGCCTGAACCAGTTCGATTGCGTCTAGCGCCTCGGCAGCTTCCGCGCCCGCATCCGCCAGTCGTGACTGCGCCCGGTTCGACATCTTCCGGATCACCCGGCCAATCGCCATGACGGGCAGAACGGCCACCGGCAACATGGCCAGCAAGGTGAGGCCGAGCTTCCAGTTCACGACCAGCATCATGGTCAGCGCGCCCGTGGTGGTCAGCAGCGTCCGTGCGGCCAATGACGCCGACGAGCCAAGAAAGGTTTCGATCAGCGTGATGTCTGCTGTCAGGCGCGACACCGCCTCGCCAGACCGCATCTGCGAATGATAGCGGGGCGACAGTTTCAGCAGGTGCGCATAAAGATCCTTGCGCAGGTCGGCCGCAATCCGTTCGCCAAAGCGCGACACGAAATAGAACCGGATCGCGCCAAGCACGCCTGACAGAATGGCCGCCAGCGCAACCCAGAGAAATGCGCGGTCGACCAGCGCCAACAATTCCTCGGCGCTGCCCTGCGCGGCCTGGCCCGCATCCGCGGCGCTGCCGAGCAGCAAAGGTATCGCGAGACTAACGGCCGCCGCCGCCACCAGGAATACGAGTGCGATGGACACGGTCACCCAATGACGGGCGACATAGGGCATCAGCAAGGCCAGTGGTTTCAACGACTTTGCCTTGGGCCGGTTGATCGCTTCGCCGCCTGCTGGTTCTGTTGCACGGCGGTCTTCTGTGAAGGAGCTGTCTGTATCGGTCATGCCCGTCTATAAGTCCTTTCAGATTCCCTGCCAGCAGCCTCTTGCAGAGGTCGCGTCTTTCAGTTACACGCGCCACTTCGAAAACAGGCTGAGACAAGCCCGCGCACCCAAGCGATGGCAGCGCGGTTGTCCTTAGAGTTCAAGAGAGGCGAAGGCCATGAAAAAAGAAGGTCATCCCGACTATCACTTCGTCACCGTAGTGATGACAGACGGAACCGAATATCAGACGCGCTCCACCTATGGCAGCGAAGGCGACCGCCTTGTTCTGGACATCGATTCCAAATCGCACCCGGCCTGGACCGGCGGCGACGGCAAGATGCTCGACCGTGGCGGCCGCGTCTCGCGCTTCAAAGACAAGTTCAAAGGCTTCATGTAAGCGTTCTTCGCTTCGCATGATGCGTATAGTGGAAAGCCCCGGCCTTTTGGCCGGGGTTTTTCCGTTTGGTCCCTATTTCCAAAACTGACCCCACATCTGACCGGTTAACCCTCGCTTAACCCGCCAGCGCCAGCGTGCGCCTCACACTTTCAGGAGGCACGAACATGTTGCGCGGCATTCAAGTCAGATCTGTCCTGTATTCCGTGGCGATCCTTGCCGGCCTCGGCGGCGCAGCCGCGCTGGCAGCTCAAGCCGCTATCGAACAGGACGGCCTCGTCTATTGGTCCGACGGCGATTCCGGGCGCCTGCCAGACGGCACCAAATTCCGCCTGCATGGTGTCGACGCGCCTGAGACGCGCAGTCTGAAACAGCTTGGCGGGGCCGACTGCGAAGCCGAACGCGAACAAGGTTATATCGCCAAGGAAAGGGTGATCGAACTGACTCGTGGCAAGGAAATAGCTGTGACACGCGATTATGGTCTCGACCGATACAAGCGGCTCGTCGTTGATATCAGCATCGATGGTGAAGATCTCGCCACGCGCCTTGTGGCCGAAGGCAGCCACCAAGTCTGGGACTATGATGGCGGTGCTCCAAAGCCAGACTGGTGCAGCCCGCACCGTAGATCGACAACATCGGGCCAAGTCAGCCCGTAGTTCTGCAAACCAGGCCGCTGCATTGCCCCGTAGCGTTCCTGTCTCTAGGTTCTGCTGAGAACGTACGACAGGAGCCACGCCAAAAATGATTTCCCGGAAGACGGCCGCTGCCGCATCTGTCCTGCTTGGTAACGCGGCCCTGTCCGCTTGCAATGACCCGGCCCCGGCCCGCACGGCGGCACCGGAAACTGCACCACCAGAAAATTCACTGCAAATCGAAACGGACCGCGCCCTGACAGGCAATGAAGTCAGCACGTCGGTCGGCGTACGCATCCTGACGGCAGACAAGCGCGTCGCTGTACTCGCCGGTCATATCGAGGCGGGCTTGGCACTCTACCGCGCGGGCGCGCCAGACCTCGCAGCGGCGCAACTCAATCACGCGGTGTCGCTTGAAACCCAGTCGGAACGCGACGGATTTGGCGCATTTGGCTTCGACACCAGCGTCTATGAGACTGTCCACGCCGCCGCAACAGCCGGAACACCCGCAGAGGACGTTGAAGACGCGCTCATCGCCGCCAAGGCCAACCTTGCAGAGACGCTGGAGGCAACAGGCCTCGAACAGCTGGATCTTGTTCTCTTCCTGCTGGAACTTTGCGGCGACGAATATGGGGTCGGCGTTATTGATGCCGCGATTGACCGCGCCCCGGCCTATCAAGCGGCATATGGCTATGCGGCGACCGCGCGCGACGTGGCCCGAAATATGGAAGGCGCGGATGACCTGGTGCTGGAACTGGAATTGCTGGTCCGCATGTGGCCCGGCGACGGTCCGGTCATGGTCGATGCGGTTGCGCCTGAACCGGCCATGGGAACCCAGATCGCCCGGGCCCGACTGGCAGCCTCAATTCTTTAGCAGCGCGTCGATGAATCCGACCGCTTCGATAGAACTCCAGTCGGCATCCCCGGCCAGACGCGCGATCTCCACGCCGCTCGCATCGTACAGGATCGTCGTGGGAAAGCCCTGAACCCCACTATCGTAAACGATCTCATACTGTTCCGGCGTTGCGCTGTGGAACGTGATGTTGCTCGCACCCAGTTCACCGAGGCGCTGCGCGGCATAGGAAAGGTCTTCTTGGGCATCAACGCTGATCGCAACCACTTCAAACCGGTCCCCGCCCCGCGCGGTCTGAAGCGCTCCGAGCGACGGCATTTCCTTTTCGCAGGGCGCACACCATGTGGCCCAGAAATTCACCAGAACAACTTTCCCCATGAACGCATCCAGCGAAACGGCTGAGCCGTCTTCCAGATAGAAGGGCGCGTTTGAGGCGGATGTTCCAGCCTGAGAGAAATCAAGTTTCTCGATTTCGCCTCTCGCATAGGCTTCCAACCTGTTTTCTGAAGGTTTTCCACCCCCTGCGCTCATCAGCGCATAGACAATTGCGATCAGGCCGATCAAGAAGAGGGCGATATAGGCCAGACGGGTCATGGGGCGCGGTCTCCAATACGAGTTTGAAGGGATATGGCAGTGACGACAGGCAAAGGCCAGACAATGTGGGGCGGACGCTTTGCCGCGACCCCGACCGACATCATGGAAGAAATCAACGCATCCCTCGACATTGACCGCCGGATGGCCGCTGAAGATATCGCCGGCAGCCGCGCCCATGCCGACATGTTGGCTGAAATGGGCATCATCTCCGAGGCCGACAATGAAGCCATTCAGGGCGGCCTTGATACGGTTGCCGAGGAATTAAGGAACGGATCGTTCCCTTTCCGCCGGGAGCTCGAAGACATTCATATGAATGTCGAAGCGCGCCTGAAGGAGCTGATTGGCGAACCCGCAGGCCGACTGCACACGGCGCGATCGCGCAATGACCAGGTCGTCACCGATTTCCGCCTCTGGACCCGCGGCGCACTCGACGAGGCCATGCAATTGGTCGCTGGCCTGCAGAGCGCTCTGGTCAGTCGCGCCGGCGAGAATACAGAAACCGTGATGCCGGGCTTCACGCACCTCCAGACCGCACAGCCCGTCACACTGGGCCATCATTTGCTGGCCTATGCCGAAATGCTGGAACGCGACCGCTCGCGCCTGCTCGATTGTGCCGAGCGTTTGAACGAGTGCCCGCTGGGCTCTGCGGCGCTGGCTGGCACCGGATTCCCCATCGACCGAGACATGACCGCGGAAGCGTTGGGCTTTGCCCGCCCCATGGCCAATTCGCTGGATGCGGTGTCGGCGCGCGATTTTGCACTGGAAGCCCTGGCGGCCCTGTCCATCGCTGCGACGCATTTGTCCCGCCTTGCCGAAGAGATCGTGCTCTGGACCAGTGCACAGTTTGGATTTGCGCAGCTCACCGACGCCTGGTCGACCGGTTCGTCCATCATGCCGCAAAAGCGCAATCCGGATGCTGCCGAACTGATCCGTGCCAAGGCGAGCCTGATTACCGGCCTCTACAGCTCCCTGCAGGGCGCGGTCAAAGCGCTACCGTTGGCCTATGCCAAGGACCTTCAGGACGACAAGCGCCTGACCTTTGAAGCCTTCGACACCTATAATCTTTGTGTTCGCGCCATGACCGGCATGATCGAGACGATCCGTTTCAAACCCGATAATATGCGCGCGGCAGCCGCGAAGGGATTTTCGACCGCCACCGACCTTGCTGATTGGCTGGTCCGTGAGTTGGGTCTTCCGTTCCGGGATGCCCACCATGTCACGGGCCAATTGGTCGCGAAGGCTGAGGAGAAAGCCTGCGATCTGTCAGATCTGACATTGGCCGACATGCAGAGCGTGAACGCCGAAATTACCGATGCGGTATTCGATGTGCTGACAGTTGAGGCGTCTGCCTCATCTCGGACATCTTATGGCGCTACAAGCCCTGTTCGCGTTGCCGAACAAGTGGCACAGTGGAAACAGAGACTTCGACTGGAGTAGTCATTGATGAAACGCCCTCTTCTTCTCGCTGCGGCGCTGCTCGCATCTGCCAATCTGGCCGCGTGTGGCCTGACCGGGGATTTGAAACGCCCAGACCCACTTTGGGGTGAGCGAACCGATGGTCTGGAACCCGCTGAATTGCCTGACCAGAATCAGAACAATCTGCCAAGCCTACCGGACCGTGAAGACGAAGGCAGCGATACCGGAGCCGATGATGAATTGCTCGGCGGCGCGTAGGAAGCATTCCATGAAATTACCCAAGCCAATCTCCGCCGCGCGATGGATCGCCGGCATTACGGCCTTGTGCCTCGCCGCCGCATGCCAGAGCCAGCCTACGACTCTGGTCGTCGAAGCCGTTGCACCCGTCGAAACGGTTGAACCGGTCGCGGTGGCAACGGAACTCGACACAACCGAACCAGACGGCCCGATCACCAATCAATGGGGCGGCGTCATCCCAGACGCCAAACCGACGACGCCCATAGACAATGGCGCGCTCGGCGAAATCGAGTAGTTCATGCACCACTTTACTTATCAGGATGGCAGCCTTCATTGCGAGGGCGTGAATCTCAACAAGATTGCAGATGAGGTCGGCACACCCTGTTATGTGTATTCGTCCGCAACCCTGGTGCGACATGCCCGCGTCATCGCGGCGGCGTTTGAGGGGCAGGATTGCCTGATCGCCTTTTCGGTAAAGTCGAATGGCAATATTGGCGTCCTGTCGACACTTGCCCGCGAAGGCTGCGGCGCAGACGTGGTCAGCGGCGGCGAGTTGCAGCGCGCCCTCAGGGCAGGCATCCCGGCCGAGCGGATAGTGTTCTCAGGTGTCGGCAAGACCGCCGAGGAAATGCAGCTGGCCCTGCGTGCAGGCATTCACCAGTTCAATGTCGAAAGTGCCGCAGAGCTTCGGCGCTTGTCAGAGGTTGCCAACATGACCGGCGCAGAAGCGCCTGTGGCCATCCGGGTCAATCCGGATGTCGCGGCCGGCGGTCATCCGAATATCTCTACCGGCAAGAAAGGCGACAAGTTCGGCGTGCCGTGGAGCGATGCGGAAGACCTCTATGCTGAAGCCGCCACCCTGCCCGGCATCCGGATTGTGGGCGTTGATGTACATATCGGCAGCCAAATCGGCGATCTTGTCCCGATGCGCGCCGCGTTCGAAAAGGTCGTGGGCCTCACCAAACGCCTGCGCGAGGCCGGTCATGATATCGGCCGGATCGATCTCGGCGGTGGGTTGGGCATCCCCTACAAGGACAGCGACGCGCCAGCCCCGCCATCTGATTACGCGGCGATGATCGCTGAGGTAACACAGGATCTCGGCGTTCAGGTCATTCTAGAGCCCGGCCGCGTGATCACGGGTAATGCAGGCGTCATGCTCAGCACGGTTCTTTATGAAAAAGCCGCGCCGGAGACGGATTTCCTGATCATTGATGCAGGCATGAACGACCTCATGCGTCCGGCGCTTTATGATGCGCACCACGACATTCTGCCGCTCAATCAGGCTGGTGCAGGCGCAGAGCGCAAGACCTACGATGTGGTTGGCCCGATCTGCGAGTCGACCGACAAGTTTGCCAAGGGCCGCGAAATGACTGCTGTCCGCCCCGGTCAGCGGATCGCGTTCATGTCTGCAGGTGCCTATGGCGCTGTGCTGTCATCCTCTTACAATGCAAGACCGCTGGTTCCGGAAGTGCTGGTAAACGGGTCGTCATTTGACATCATCCGTCGCCGCCCGGACTTTGAAGAAATGATCGCCCTCGAAAAGGTTCCTGATTGGCTCACAAAGACGGCATGAAGGCGCTCAACGCCAAGGTTTCCGCCACGCGGCGGAAGCTGACGGTCTACGCCTTTTTCAAGGCGTTCTGGCCCTTCCTGACCTTTGTTGCGATCTTTCTCGCCATCGCCTTGGCGGGCGTCATTGATCGCATGGGCTCGGCCATGGCCGCTGTGGCGACGATCCTGTTTCTCGGCGGGTCTATCCTCTTCATCTTGCAAGGCGGACGGCGCTATACGCCTGTCAGCCACGAGGATGCAACTCGCCTGCTCGACCGACAGTCAGACCTGCGGCCTGTCTCGTCGCTAACCGACCGCCCGGCGAGCGCGAGCCGAGGATCCCAGAAGCTGTGGCAGAAGCATCGCCTGCGCCTTTTGAAAGAAGCCCAACGCCTGAAACTGCCGTCCCTGTCGCGCGAGTGGAGCCGCCTTGATCCATACTGGATGCGCGCGGTCCTTCCGGCGCTTCTGGTCCTGATGGGCGTTTTTGCGGGTACGGATGCGAGCGCGCGCCTGCATCGCGCCCTGTTTCCAGATTATGGCGCCCTGGTTGGTGCAGACGGCATGGTGGTCGAAGCGTGGATCACGCCCCCCGAACACACGGGCCGCGCACCCATTTTCCTCACTCCGGAATTGCAAAATGTCCGCGTACCGGAGGGCTCGGAAGTCACCTTGCGCACCGAAGCGCATAGCGCGCCGAAATTGGTTCTGAAGGGCGAAGCGACACGTAAGCAGAAATTCGAACCGACCCCCGATGGCGCCTTTGAAGCCCGCGCCCGGATCATGGAAGACACGCGCCTGTCGGTAAACTGGTGGGGCGAGCGCGCAAGCTGGCGCCTACTGACCTCGCCTGATGAGGCCCCTGAGGCCCGCTTCGTGAAAGCGCCTGAAATGGGCCGACAAGACCGGACCGAAATTTCCTGGTCGATTTCTGATGATTATGGCGTCTCGGCCCTGGAATTGCGGATCACTCTGCAAACCCCAAATCCAGCCGCGCCAGATGACGCAGACCATGTCGCCGTGCCGTTATCTGGTGCGGCGCCGACATCGGCCGAGGACATAACCCAACTGGACCTGACCCGTCATCGCTGGGCTGGTATGCCGGTGACGCTGCGCCTGGTCGCCACAGATGGGGCGGGACAGACCGGCCTGAGCGAACCGGTCGACTTCAAGCTCCCGGAAAAACTGTTTCTCGATCCGATCGCGCGCGTTGCTCAGGAAGTGCGTGTGACTGTGCTGCGCGAACCTCGCGACTATGCAGAGCTGGCAAAGAATGAAGACGCATTGCGCCAGGATGCACTGAATGTCACGGCGTCAAACCGCCTCGGGACCGCGCCGCCTGATATCCAGAAGGCCGCCCTGATGCTCGATGCCATGACCTATAAAGGCGAGCGTTACATTCGCGATCAGGGCGTGTACCTCACTTTCCGGACAGCCAAGGGCATTCTGGATGCAGCGGCCACGAAGGATGAGGCCGAACAGGTTGATCCCCTGCTCTGGGCACTAGCTCTGCGCGCGGAGTATGGCAGCGCCGCAGATGCCCTGAGACGGCTGGAAGCGGCGCGGCGTGCACTGGAGCAGGCCTTGCGGGACGGGGCCTCTGAAGACGAGATCAAGCAGCGGATGGAAGCCTTCCGTGATGCGGCCAATGAATACCTCGCTGCCAAGATGGCCGAGGCTATCGCGAATGGCGGCGAGCAGCCGCAAATGCAGATGGATCAGGAAGCGATGTCCGGTGGGCCCGATCTCGGCGGACAGGATTTCGAAGACATGCTGAATGCGCTGCAGGACCTCACGGAGACCGGCGCAACGGATCAGGCCCGGCAGCTGCTTTCCGACATCACGAACATGCTGCAGAATCTCGAATTCCAGCAGGGTCAGTCCGGCTCGGGTGGCATGCCGGGCATGCCCGGTCAGCAAGCCGATGGCGAACAGGAAGACCTGCCGCCCGAAGAACAGGAACTGACCGATGCCATGCGGCGTCTGTCGGAAATCCTGCGGGAACAGCGCCAGCTGAATGATGACACGCTGGCCCAGGAACGTGGCGAGCGTCCCGGCCAGTCTGGACAGGAACAGGGCGGCCAACAGCCAGGCCAGCAGTCCGGGCAACAGTCTGGCACGCAGCAGGGACAGGATTCCGGTCAACCCGGTGGCGGAGAAGCCGGTAGCGGTCAGACTGAAGCCCCACAAGGCGGCGGCGAGGAGAACGGCGAACGCCCCGGTAGCGGCGGCGGCGAATTTGCCGAAGGCAATGAGGGCGAAGGTACAGGGCCGGGACAATCGGAGTCACTTGCCGAGCGACAAGCCCGGCTGGGACGGCTGGTTGAGGAGTTCGCCCGCGAACAGGGTCTGGGCGCCGGAATCGAGGGCGAGAACGCCCTGGAAGGCCGGGTCGATCCGGACGCGTTGGAAGATATTCGGCGCGCCCAGAGACAGGCTGAAGATGCGCTTGAGCGTGGCAATGAGCGCAGGGCGGCACGTAATCAGGAAATGGCAACAAATGCCTTGTCTGAAATTTCGCGTGACCTTGCCGAACGGCTCGACACGCTGGAGCGAGAACGCAACGGACAGGACGCCCAGCAAAGCGACCCATTTGGGCGCCCATCGGGCGGGCCGGGAAACAGCGGTGAAGAGGTCAATATTCCGGACGCCACCGAACGCCAGCGCGCCAAGGACATCCTGGAAGAATTGCGCCAACGCTACAATGAATCCGATGATGAGGAAGAGCGCGAATACCTTCGCCGCCTGCTCGACCGGTTCTGACCTTGCCCTCCCGTCCATTCCCTGCCTTGATGCGGGCGAGGACGGGAGAACATGATGGCTGAACGCTGGACCTACACACATGGCCTGAAGGATCTGGGAAACGGGCTCTATGCCTGGCTGCAGCCGGATGGCGGATGGGGTTGGTCCAATGCTGGCCTGATCCGGGACGGTGACCAGTCTCTGCTCGTGGACACGCTGTTCGACATGCCGCTTACCCGCACCATGCTGGGTGCGATGCAGGATGCGACCGGTCTTGCGGCAGAGGACATTGGTGTCATCGTCAATACGCACGCAAATGGCGATCATTGCCATGGCAATGGCTGCTGTCCGCAGGCGGAGATAATTACGTCAGAGGCCAGCGCCAGGGAAATGATCGAAGTCCCGCCTGCCATGCTGGCCCAGTTCAAAAAGCTCGGCGGACAGCTCGGGCCTGCCGGCAGCTATTTTGCCGACATCTTTGCGCCGTTCGATTTCGATAGTGTGGAAGAGCGCGCGCCGACTCAGACATTTACAGGCCAAATGGACATGAAAGTCGGTGATAAGGCGATTGAGTTGATCGAAGTCGGCCCGGCTCATACAGCTGGCGATGTGCTGGTGCATGTGCCGGATGACAAGACGGTCTTCACCGGCGACATCCTGTTCATTGAAGGCACTCCGCTGATGTGGGCTGGCCCGGTCTCCAACTGGATCGGCGCTTGCAACCGAATTTGCGAGATGGATGTCGATGTTATCGTTCCTGGGCATGGTCCGGTGACGGACAAGGCGGGTGTGCGACGCGTTGCCGAATATCTGAAATTCGTCGACACAGAAGCGCGCAAGCGATTTGAAGCTGGTCTAAGTGCGCGCGACGCTGCGCTGGATATTGCCCTCGGGGACTATTCAAGCTGGGGCGACGCCGAACGCATCGCCGTCAATGTCGATACGCTCTACCGGGAGTATCGCGGGGACGGCGTGGTTACACCCGTGATCGAATTGTTCGGCCTGATGGCTGAAGTGCAAGAGACACAGCGCGCCTAGCGGTTGGCGCCCGGCACCCATTTCACATCATCTGCGCCATTATTGTTTGCGACACGGCCTGCGACGAAAATCCAGTCTGACAAGCGATTGATATAGGCAAGCGCCTCAGGGCTGACGATTTCGTCTTCCATCGCAAATACTTCCGCCACTTCCCGCTCGGCCCTGCGGCACAGCGTCCGCGCGACATGGAAGTGCGCGGCGAGATCACTGCCGCCCGGCAGGATGAAGCTGTCCAATGGGGCGAGATGCTCGTTCATCGCGTCGATTTCGGTTTCAAGCCGTTGCACCTGACTTTCAATGATGCGCAACGGAGTCCATTCCAGCGGCTTGCCCCGCTCTGGCGTGGCAAGGTCGGCGCCGAGATCAAAGAGGTCATTCTGGATACGGCGGATGGCGGCAAGCATATCACCCTCGGCCTTGAGCGCGGCCACACCGAGGGCGGCATTGGTCTCGTCCACCGTGCCATAGGCCACAACACGCGGGTGCCATTTATCAACAGGCTCACCCGTCGAAAGGCGTGTCTTTCCCTTGTCTCCGGAGCGCGTGTATATCTTGTCGAGCTTGACCATGTTGCTGCCCTCAGAATCCTATCTTGATGGCACCAACCACCATGCCGAGACCGACGAGCAGCGCGATCACGATAGCCTGTACCAGAACCCGCAGGCGCATAAGCTTGTTGGAACGGCTTGCCTGATTGTCATCGGTCCGCGCCAGATTGGCGATGCCGAGCCCCAGCACGATTACCAGCGCCGCAAGCGCGATGTAGAAGCCTGTCATCAGAATGGTTTGCATGAGGCAGCCTTTCAATCAGCATGAAGGTGAGAGCATAGAGCGCGACAGACGGTTTGCCACGCGCAAAGCGTCGCGGGGATCAGCTGCCGCTTTCCATGCGTTCCGCCAGAGACGTAATCCGGCTTGCTGCCTTGACCAGGGCTTCGGCGGCCCTGGCTTCGCTGGTGGCGCTGCCGGGCGCTGAGCGGCGCGCTGAATCCAGTTCGTCCAGCAAGGCCAGCGCCGTGATCAGCAGAAGGCGCTCATCGCCAATATCACCCACCGCGCCTGCGATCTGGGTAACTCGCGCGTCGAGTTGTTTCGACAGGGCCTCGATACGGCTTTCCTGTCCGGGCGCGCAGGCAATGGAATAGGACCGGCCGCGCAACTGGATATCCGCTTTAGCCATCCTGCTGCCCTTCCCGGCCGATCGCCGCGCGGACTTCTTCAATGGCTGAGCCAAGTGCTTCGCTCGCCTCGTCGGCAAGCGCCTGCAATTGCTGCTCACGCGCCAGCGACGCATCAAGCTGCTGGGCAAGGTCAGAACGGTCAGAAACGAGAGCGGCAAGCTCAGCTTTGATCACGTCCGGATTGCCGGCGCGGGCCATCAGACTGTCGAGCGCGCCTTCCAGTCGTGACAACGCCTCGTCGAGCTGGCGGATGGCAGGATCGATTTCACTCATATACACAATGAAGTAACGGTATTATCCCAATCCGCCAAGCGACTTGACGCAACGGCCTTAGTCTGGCCTACGACTTCCGCAAACCAAAGGAGACCAGCAGAATGGCTGTCACGAACCGCGACATGGCTAATGCCGTCCGCGCCCTATCCATGGACGCCGTCGAGGCGGCCAAATCAGGTCATGTTGGCCTGCCGCTCGGCATGGCAGATGCTGCAACCGTACTGTTCCGGAAATTCCTGAAATTTGACCCTACCCAGCCTGACTGGCCGGACCGAGACCGGTTCATTCTGTCGGCGGGCCACGGCTCGATGTTGATCTATTCGCTGTTGCACCTCACTGGGTACAAATCTGTCAGCCGGGACGACATCCGCAATTTCCGTCAGCTGGGCGCCAATACGCCGGGCCACCCGGAAAACTTCGTCACCAAAGGCGTTGAGACGACCACAGGCCCGCTTGGCCAGGGCATTGCCACCGCTGTCGGTATGGCCATGGCAGAGCGCCACCTGAATGCGCGCTTCGGCGACGATCTTGTGGATCACAAAACTTATGTGATCGTCGGCGATGGCTGCCTCATGGAAGGCGTCAGCCAAGAAGCCATCACGCTGGCTGGCCACATGAAACTCGACCGCCTGATCGTGCTCTGGGACGACAATTCAGTCACCATTGACGGCAATATCGATGTCGCTGACTCCACCGACCAGTGCGCACGGCTTGAAGCCTCGGGCTGGATCACCCGCAAAGTGGATGGTCATGACGAGAAAGACGTCGAGGCCGCCCTGAAGTGGGCTCAGAAACAGAAGCAGCCTGTCTTCCTCGCCATCAAGACCATCATTGGGTATGGCGCGCCAAAGATCGCCGGAACCGGAAAGGCCCATGGCGGCCCCTATGGGCCAGAAGAGATTGCTGGCATTCGCGAGAACATTGACTGGCCCCATGCGCCATTCGAAATTCCAGACGCCATCGAAAAAGCCTGGAAGAAAGTCGGCGAGCGTGGCGTCGAGGCTCGCAAGGCCTGGAAAGAGCGTCAGATGGCCTCCCCGCACAAGGGTGAGTTCAATGCGGCCATGGCCGGTCGCCTGCCGAAAAATCTCTCAAAGGCGATCATCAAACACAAGAAGGCTGTGGTTGAAGGCGGCGAGAAGAAAGCCACCCGTCAATGGAGCGGCGCGGCACTGGAAGTCATCACCAATCTCGTGCCCGAAACGGTTGGTGGTTCAGCTGACCTGACGGGGTCCAACAATACTCGGACCTCTTCAACCACGGCAATGACACCGTCTGACTGGGCCGGTCGTTATGTCCATTATGGTGTTCGCGAACACGGTATGGCTGCGGCGATGAACGGTATGGCGTTGCATGGCGGCATCATCCCCTACTCCGGCACATTCCTGGTTTTTGCAGACTATAGCCGCGCCGCGATCCGCCTCGGCGCCCTGATGGGCGCACGCGTGGTACATGTCATGACCCATGATTCCATTGGTCTTGGCGAAGACGGCCCGACCCACCAGCCGGTTGAGCAAGTCGCCTCGCTCCGCGCCATGCCGAATATGCGGGTCTTTCGCCCTGCAGATGGCGTTGAAACGGCCGAGTGTTGGGAAGTGGCGCTCAGCAATGCCGAAGGCCCCGCCACAATGGCACTGACCCGGCAAGGCTTGGCCCCGTCGCGCAAGGAGCATACGGACGAAAACCTCAGCGCGCTCGGTGGCTATGTGATCTCGCCATCAGGTGTGAAGTCGCGCGAATCTGCCGTGCTGATCGCGACCGGTTCGGAAGTGGAGATCGCCCTTCAGGCCCAGGCCGACCTTGCCAAAGAGAAGATCCATGTCCGCGTTGTGTCGATGCCATGCATGGAATTGTTTGCCGAGCAGGACGAGAAATACCAGCGCGACACACTCGGGGGTGACCTGCCAAAAGTGGCTGTTGAAGCCGGCGTGCGCTTTGGCTGGGACCGCTGGCTTGGACCTAAAGGTGCCTTTGTCGGCATGGACGGTTTTGGAGCGAGCGCGCCTTACCAGAAACTGTATGAACACTTCGGCATCACCGCAGACAAGGTGGCCGAGGCAGTAAAGAATCTGATCTAACTGGTCTTGAATAGGTCCATCTGGCGAGGATCAATGTAGCGTTTACGGCGTGGTTTGGTCCGGCCAGACCGGAAATAGAGATCATCGGTATGATCTTCCACCGGCGGCTGTTCAGCCGCCGGTTTTTTCTTGGATGCCTTTGGCAAAGGCATGATCCCCGCCTGATCGTCCAGCTTCCACCAGGTCACAGCCAGGACAGGGTTGCCCTCATTGTCTTCGTATTTTTGGAGATGCCCGTGTGGGCCATTTTCACCTGCATGCGATGACAAGTAGGCCTCGGCCTCTTCTTCGGTGACATCTATCCAATCGGTCGCGAGCGAGTCGATCTTGTGCTCTGGCACCAAGGCTTCGGCCTCTGCGCGTGTACGCGCCACCTTCACGCCCGGCTTCAGGGCGTCTTCTACACGTGTCGCAATGGGAAAGGCATGACTCATGAGGGTCAGGTAAGCAAGCCCGGTGCCGCCGTCCAGCCAGTATCTGCCGACTGGGTCAATCGCATGGCCGCCAGACGTGCCAGTCGCAGGGTGACGGCCTTGCGCCGAGCTGCCGACAATTTGTCTTCTGGCGCCGCCCGAACTACCGCCCCGCCAAATGCGTCGGCCACGATCAAGCCGGTTTCATCCGGGATCAGATCGTGCGGAAAATCGTTGGCGACCGCGAAATAGAGTTGGTCGCAATAAGGCAAATATTCCGGCCATTTAGAATCCGCGCGGAAATCGGCAATTGAGGATTTCACCTCTACGATCCATATCTCACCGGACAGGCCAATCACCGCGATGTCCGCTCGGCGATTGTTGGCTAGGCTCATTTCCGTCACGCCAAAAAAGCCGAGCCCGCCGAGCAAGCGCCGGGTTCCTCGGACGATTTCGCCCGCCCGCGTGTCCGGAACACCAAGATCTGCCAGCTCCGTCATGAGTCCTTCAATTTTGTTCGCCCAATGTTCCGAAAACCGTAAGGTCGATGCCACCTACAGGTCAAGCCCGCGCTGCGTCGGCGATCGCGCTCTCCATAAAGTGATTAAAATCGGGAACGAATCTGATCCAGCGCGCGCTCTTGCCCGTAGAGACTGTGTTAGTTTGGCAACAAGCCACCTCGCAGAAGGAGATGACCCGTCATGGCAAACGCCTATAGCTCCAATGGCCCGGCGGATCGATCATACGTCAAGAAGGCCATGAAGACCCCCATGCTGGAAGCCGAGCATGAACTGGAACTGGCCCGGCGCTGGCGCGAGGAAGAAGATGAACGCGCACTTCATGAGTTAACTCGCGCCTATCACCGCCTTGTCATCGCAATGGCCTCGAAATTCCGCCATTACGGCCTTCCCATGCCGGACCTCGTCTCCGAAGGGAATGTCGGCCTGATGATGGCCGCGGCCCGCTTTGAGCCCGATCGCAAGGTGCGCTTCTCAACCTATGCGAGCTGGTGGATTCGTTCTTCCATTCAGGATTTTGTGCTTCGCAACTGGTCTATCGTACGAACAGGTACGACCTCTTCACAGAAATCTCTCTTCTTCAACTTGCGTCGCCTGCGCGCCCGAATCGATGATACTGGCGACGGTGTGATGACCAAGGAAAACCGAACCTGGATCGCCGAACATCTCGGCGTGCCGGAACGGGATGTCGAAAACATGGCGTCGCGCCTATCTGCGTCTGACCGATCCCTGAACGCACCCATGGCCGTTGATGGCGACGGTGAATGGCAAGACTTGCTGCCTGATGCCGCGCCCATTCCGGAGCAACAGGTGATGGAATCGCGCGACTCGACACGCCGGAAGGAGTGGATCGCCAATGCGCTGAAAGCACTCAACCCCCGTGAGACGCACATCATCATGCAGCGACGCCTGTGCGAAGACTCCGTCACGCTGGAAACGCTAGGCCACGAACTTGGAATCTCCAAAGAACGTGTACGGCAGATCGAACATCAGGCACTTGGCAAACTGCGTCGCGCGCTCGAACGTATTGTGGGAGACCCGGACGAATCCGGCCTGCTGCCCGGCACCTAATTGGTTGGAGCTTCCACCAATTCAAAATTGAGCGGGTGGGATATTTCCATCTCGTCCCCTCGCACATAACCGCGCGCCAATACACCCAGCCCCAGCGCCTCCTGGCACAAAGATGCCGCGGCCGTCTGGATCTGCAGCCGGAGTGCCGAGTTCTGCAGCGACAAGTCACAGACTGCACCAAACCCTTCAGCTCCCCGCATACCGGATACCTGTCCGCGCACGAGCTGGAAGCCTTCATAGGCCTTCGGTAAATCGCTGGCATAGGGAATGCGGTATTCCACAGCACGCCACAGGCCGATCTCCTCGCGACGCGCATCACGCTCAAACTTCAGCAAGGGCGCATTTGCCGCCGCAGTGTCCGGGTAAACACGCACGCGGGCCCCGCCCCTCTTCACCATCTCGGCGTTAAGCCAGAACGTCGGCCCAAGCGCGTCAACAGTCTGGGCATGAGCCAGTGCCCGGTCGTAGCGGTCACGCGTCAGGCCCCCATAGTGGAGCTGGACTTCCCGGCCGAGCACCATGTCTTCCATCATGCGCTTGGACTCGGTATGATAAGGTTGTGGTGCGCGATCCCGGTAACCTCCCGAAGGCGCCTCGATCCCGACTAGCCGCACGCTTTGCCCGGTATCGAGAACGATCGTGTCACCATCAACAACGCGCACAACCCGACCGCGCTCTCCCGGCTCCAGACTGTCCAGCGGACCCGGCGCACCGCACGCAACAAGGGTCATGCAGACCACCAACCCCACCTTCAATCGCGCCATACCACTCGCCCATCCTCAGCGTCGCAGCGTAGAGCCGCCAATTGGCGACTTCAATCCTTTCGGTTATTCCCGTATAGCCGACCCTACTCAAGCGGTCCCGTAGCTCAGCAGGATAGAGCAACAGATTCCTAATCTGTAGGTCGCGCGTTCGAATCGCGCCGGGATCGCCAAATACACTTTATAAACAGTGCGTTATAAGAGCTCAAAAGTTAGCTCTTGCTCACGAAATGCTCCGTGGTAACTATATGGTAACCGGAGGCAAAAAATCGTGGGGAAACTTCGCTTTACCGACACTTGGCTTTTGGCTGTGACCGACCCCGGAGAGTATTCAGACACGATCGAATCCTGCCTGAAAGTAAGGGTGGCCAAGACCGGCTCGAAGACGTTTTCTGCAGTGCGAAAGCTGGGCGGCAAAACAGTCCGGGTCCGCATCGGTGCCTATCCGGAAATTGGTTTGCGAGAGGCGAGGGTCCGGGCAGGGGAGTTCCGGCAGATGCGCGCCCTTGCACGGAGCCCGGCTGCGCGAGCGGAGGAACTGGCCGATGCGGTTTCTGCGTCTGCGGCCAATTTCTTCGAGGACTATGTCGCCGACATGAAGAGCCGGGGTGTCGCCTCTGCGGGGCGCGTACGAGGGGTCCTCATCGATGGCAAATACGCTTTGCTACCGTTTCTGGTCGCGCGACATGGGGGCATGCCGCGCGCCGGAGATGTGACCATCCAGGACCTGCAGGCATGGATGGCGGAAAGCTATGCGCGGAGCCCGGGATACGCGGCCCACCTTCGATCCTACATCGTCACTGCTTGGAAATGGGCGGTGAAGAACCGCTACGATTTTCGAGGAAGCGCTAGAGACTATGGCATTGCGTCAAATATTGCCGAGCAGCTGCCGACAGTGCCGCGCGGCAAACCCGGAGACCGTTTCCTCTCGAACGACGAGCTCAGGAAGCTCTGGGATGCGCTGGACGAGAACCATCCGACGCATCGCGTCCTGAAACTGATGATCGCCATGGGTGGGCTTCGGGTGACGGAGGTCGCTACGAGCTTGGCCGACAATTGGCGTGATGGATGGCTGAACTTGCCGGAGACCAAGAACGGAAAGTCGCACCAGCTACCGATCACTGCAACTGCGGCTCCTCTGGTTAAACGATGCCTGGAGCGCGCTCATCCGCATTCGCCCTATCTTCTGTCAAATCCTCGAAACCCGGACGAACCACTAACGATTGCTGCAATCTCGCGGGCGGCCAAGCGGCTGAATAAAAAGCTCGGGTTTGCGGAGTGGATCCCACGGGACCTGCGCCGAACGATGAAGACCCACCTTATCGATGCCGGGATCGATGAGCGTTGGCTGGATGTCTGGCACAATCACGGGCAGACCGCGAGTGTAGCTCGCAAGCACTATATCCGGGCGGAGTATGCGGACCTGAAGAGGGATGTGGCAGAGGCGATTGATAGCTGGTTGGCGCCCGTGTTGTTAGGTGATCGCAAGGGGCATTTGAAGACTGATCATCTGCAAACGGGTGTTGATCAGAAATAGATGTCTGGAGCGGGCACAGCTCCAATCCACGAATCTGGGGGGCAGGAGTTTGAATCTCTTAGGGTGCGCCAAATTCCGCTGATTGCCCTCTTTTGTCGCCGACAGCCTCCGAAACTACGCCCACGCAGGAACAGCGAATAATTCATGGATCCAAAAGTATGTAGAAGGAGATGTCTGGCGGCAGAAAAGTTCGAATCTCTTGTGCTCGAACGGTCGTGTTCAACCCGCCAAAGGCATAGGTATGGGCTTTGAATGCCAACTATGCGTCTCGCTCTTGGTCGTTCAGTTGCCCTGAGACACATTCTGAAAGCTGCCGTTCGCTTGGCTAAGCTAGCTGTTCTTCGCGGTCAGGAAGGCGACCAATTCTACTCGCACATCAAAGCTGTCCGCCGATATCGATCAATGAGTTCGCTCCGAAGAAATCGGTCAACGTTTCGAGACTCTCGTCGCTTAGTTTCTGTGTGAACAAGAGCGCCAGTCGCTCCTTAGGCCGCGAGCAAACGACATAGAAGAGATTGCGTGCGCGTTCGAACGCCTCGGTATTCGCCGCGGCGCCCGGGTTGCGAGCAACACGCAGATAGTTGTCAAAATTATAATCATTCCAGCCACGCCCAAACACTCCAAGGACATTCTTGAACTGGTCCCCTTTGACGCCATGCTTGGTCTCGAACGGCGAGGTGCCGGCGTGATAGCGGGCAAGTTCGGTGATCTCGGTAAAGGGGACGGCCTTGAGTTTTTCGATCTCTACCAGCCGGCGCGAGCGCTCCTCTCCCTCGGCAATCAGCGCTGCGAGCTTGCGCTCGGACTTGGCGACATCATCCGGAAGCACTGGCAGCCCAGTTGCAAGTAGATGGGCCATCATGTCGCCAACTGTGCCGCTTGCGCGGATCTCAAGAATGCGCGTCATGGTCTGCGCCCAGCGCTTCTTGTCGGCGGCGCCACGGACTGGCGGCGCGCGGCGGCCAAGCGCTTCGAACATTGCGCCGAAGCGGCGTGCCTCGAACGCCTGCGCCGCCGGCTCGAGCTGATCAACAAACCAGGCGATATGCGGATCGGCTTTCCGCGCAAAGGCTTCGTTGTAGCGGAAGATGCCGGGCAGGCTTCCATAGCCAAGCTCATTGGCGAGCGCCCGCTGCGTCAGCATCAGTATTTTGGTATGCTCGGGCGCGAAATCCCAGCCCGCCTCCTCGAGCGCAACACGCGTCCGGAGGAACGCTGCTCGCGCTTTATCGGCCGGCAGATCGCCTTGCCAATGGTTGCGGGACTGGCGCTTTCCAGCCCAGCCATTGGTGTGGAAGATGCGGATCATCCCCGGCAAATCGGGGTCGCGCTCGATCTGGGGAAGTTCGGGACGAATACGGTTGAGTCCGTCCACCACAGGCTTAACTGATCGGAAATTGGCCCCCTTGTCGATCCGTGCCAACGCCGGATGCTCGATCATACCGACGCCGTCGCCATAGATCTTCTGCCAATGATCGCCGTAGAAGCCGAATTGCGGCGCGCCTTTTACACCGAAGAAATAGCGTTCGAGCGCCGCGATCAGCGCGGCATCAGTGTCTTGATATTCGTCGACGAGGATAATCGGGAAGCGGCTGGTCAAGACGGCGCGGAACTTGGGGTTGTCGAGTAGATGGATCAGCACCGGAAAGATGTCATCATGGTGGAGGCTCAATTTGCCATCCTCAATGACCCGGTGGCCGAGATCATAGTCGACTTCGAGCGTGCTCGGCGCCTCGACCTCCGCCAGTCGCTCGGACCAAGCGTCGAGCGCAAGCACGGCTTCCCGGACCTGCCGCTTGAATTGGCGCATCAGGCCCCAAGCGAACGCGTGAGTAGTTTCGCAATAGACGACCGGATTGCTATCTGTCCGTTTCAGGATCATGTCGCGTGCGATGCGAGTAAAGGTGATGCACGCGATCTGCTGCTTGCGGCGCATGAGCTCGCGCGCCCGCTCCTCGATGAGATAGTCGAGCGTCTGGAGCAGAGAATAGGTCTTGCCGGCACCGGCACCGGCTTCAAACACGAAACTGTCGCCGGAATCGAGCGCGCCCTTCAACTTTTCCCAGCTCTTAGCTGCTGCCTCCTCTGCTGGATTGACGGGGGCGTCAGCCATGGCCGCCCCCTTCGTCTTCGCCATCGTCGGCGATCTTCGGCTGAGGCGCCAGCGCCGCGGCCGCAATCAGCGCGATATTGGGATCGATGTCGCCGGGTGCGGGCCCGTCGGCCAACCAGTCGAGCCCTTCTGACACATAGCGTGGTGGTGTCCATTCCTTCGATCGCGTCGCGAATCTGAGCGCGAAATCAGATTTCTTAAGGTTACCAACATAGTCGAACGCCCAGTCGGCCTTCTCATTATCGGTCTCACCCTTAATCGCAAACAGCGTGGGATTGGCGAAGATGAAGGCATCCTCGAAGGTCCGCCCGCAATTGGCGCCTGCGGCCTCGGGAATTTGATAGGCGATTCGGACATGGTCTTTGACCTTGTCGGCATCGGGCATGACGATGAGGTCGACAGGGGTCGGACGCTTACCGAACCAGCGCTTCAGTGTCGCGTTGCTGGTCGTTTCGCTCAAGTACACTGGTCGTTTGACGAACTTGGTGGTTTTCCCAGTCTTTTCGGGACGAACCGCATCGAGGTCTGTGATAATCAGCGTCTTGAGCTCGAGAAACTCGAGCAAGGGTTGGAACATATATGCATAGGCCCCGCCCACTTCGAGCAAGGTGATATATTGGGTGCGGATCTCCTGGCGAGCGCCAGCCTTGATCCGCTCGGCATCCAGTTTGCGTAGGATTTCGGGCACCAGAATTCGCTCAGTCGTGCCTTCAATCAGAATCGCTTTGTCCGCGAAGAAAAGGTCGCAGCGCGTTAGAGTAAGATATTTATGAAGAAACGTAGCGCTGGTGGCGGTCAGGCTGGGCAAGCCCTTGCCGAGATCCTTGATCGTCGTGCAGCGGACGCCGACCGGCTTGTTCTTCGAGCCGGCGATGAAATAGCGGATCTTCGAAAAGGGGGTTTCGTTAGCAATGTGCGAGGAGTGGGTCGAGACCGCGAACTGGACCGGCCATAGCGCCGAATCGTCGCCGCGCAGCCGCTTGGCGATCTCGCCCAATTTCCGGATGAAGACTTCTTGCATCTGGGGGTGGAGATGCGCCTCGGGCTCCTCGATGAAGATCAGCTGGACGATCGGCGCTTGGGGCTGGGCGCGGAAACGCCGATAGAAGCCGACAATCTGGAAAAGGATCATCAACAAATTACGAATACCGAGGCCGTTATAGGACTCGGGAAGGTCAACATTGCTGTAGCCCTTGTAGCGGACCTTGGTGTTGTTTGAGAGCAGCCGCTGGACGTCAAGGCTGGTCTCGGTCTGTAGTTCCTGCCCGTCGAGGCCGGGAAAGCCGAAGCTCTCGATGGTTGGCATCAGCCGTTTTAGCTGCTCCTTGAAGTCATTGTCGATGGTGAGTTGAATGTCGGCGACCGCACGTTCAAGGCTTTCAGCAATGTCGCGCTGATCGCCTTCGGCGGTGAGTAGTGATGCGCTGGCGAACAGCCCTTCGAGGACACCAGCAAGCACATCACTCTCGCGGCTGCCTTCGCCGTCCAGCCCGCGCTGGGCGTTGATGAACTGACAGTCGATCAGCCCGCGGACCGCGCTGCCGTCGACCACCTTGATATTGGTAGGATCGCCGGGATCCTCGGCACGCCATTCGAGCACGTAAAGTTGAGGCAATCTGAGCGCGAGATCCTTGAACAGCGCTAGGCGATGACCGTTGTTCATCGAACCATCGTCATCCGCAAATTCTGCTTCAAGATGTCCCTCGAACAAGGCGGCGATGGCACCGCCTTTGAGCGCATAGCGACCGACAATCAGCGCGGTGTCGGCCGTCTCGTCGAAGTCGATGATGAAGTCGCCGAGCGGCCCGAAATCGGGAATCGTCGGGTCATATTTAACCGTGACGCGCATCTCGATCGCCGGGACAAGAGCGCGGACTTCTTCGTCAGGCTTGCCTTCCTGATGCGCCTTAAGCGCGGCGCAGAAGCTATCATAACTGGCACTCGAAAAATCATGGAGCGCGAAGGAAGACCTGTCGCCTAGGAATTTGCGAATGACGTCAGCGAGCGAGGTCTTTCCCGAATTGTTGCGCCCGACGATTACCGTCGTCGCCACGTCGAGCCCGAGTTCGACATCGTGCAGTAGCCGGAAATTGCGGACTGCGATGCATTTAATGTGCATTGCTGCCTCCCCACCGGAAGAATTTCCGAAACCACGTCACCAATGTCCCCCCCAAGTACCGACAGGTTGTCACAAGCTGCTAAGCGAATCCTTGGCATCATGGCGCGCGAGCGCGTGTTGGCCAAGTCATTGGACGTACGGATTCATTATATGTTGACGGTTCAAAGCTGCCGCCACTCACATCGTCTTGGACAGAGCGACGGCTATCACAATTTTCCGCCAAAAGTGGACCATTCGCTCTCGACCTCCGAGCGGTACTTTCCTGCAACGTTTCTCTCTCGGCCAATCAAGGCCGATGAGAACTCACATGGGCCATTCTCAATTCGATGACACTATCCGCGAGCGTGCAGTTTGGAATGTCGGCGCGCTTCAAGGCGGCTATGAGCCGACCGTATCAATCTACCCAAGTATCTCAGACCAGGTAGCATCCAGGGCCTCTACGAATTTCAGAAACTCGATAACGTCGATTCTACGTTCCCCAAGCTCGATCTTCGCCACGTAAGACTGTGGTACGCCAAGACGATCAGCGACTTGTTGCTGGGATAGGCCGGCTTCACGCCGTGCCTTGTTCAATTCCTGAACCAGCTTTCGATGTGCGAGAGTTTCTTCTCCACGCTCGAAGCCGAGCTCCTGAACCGCCGATCGTTTAAAACCAAAGCCGAAGCAAAAATGGCCGTCTTCGAGTTTATCGAGGGCTGGTACAATCCCGGGAGACGCCACTCAGCACTGGGTTACATGTCACAAATCAACTACGAAAGGAGCCGACTGGACACGCTAGAATCTGCTAGCCCATAACCGTCCACGGAACCTGGGGAAGTCCAAGTCCAACCTGAAGGGCTCGGACGTGCTGTGCGAGGCTTCGTTGCGGTTGGCCCACACTTCCTGATTGGCTACAATCTTAGCGTCGTACTGAAAATCTACCATAAGCCGGAGACTATGAACGGGAGCTGATTAGGCAATGGGCACCCCCGCTCAACTATGACAGGAGGGTATGCCCGCTGAACGAACAGCAATTGTTCGTATTTAATCGGCGTAACAAGCTCGGAATGTTGGCGGAACAATTAGATAGGGACAGCCAATACTGTGACTCGCGTCTAACCAAGACACACCAGTTCTCATCTTCACCCGCCCCGGTGCTCCGGTTAGCGCGAACTTCAGCTAGCCGCACGCTCTCCGGCAAACCTCCTAACTTGGTTCAATATCACGTAGAATGCTCTGGATGAGCCCATGAACCTCCTTGTTTTCATCTGGGTGAACAAGTGCCAAGACCACATGCAACTTGCTGACAAGCCCACGCGTCGTGTTCGCATGTGACCTTGAGATTCTGCCGATCAATTTCTTGTTCAGCGCATAGAGCTCGTCGAGGCGATTGCTGATCAAGTCGAGAGGGGCTGCCTCGATAAAGCCGGCGCGCTCTTCTTCGGCGAGTTGAAAAAGGTCGTGCTCATGAATCAGAAAGGATTCCAGTTTGCGCCATCGCTCTGCGAGTCTGGTTTGATCGGCATGTCGCTCGAGCCACTCGGAACAGACTTCCTCTGTTTTATCAGGCTGAGATCCGCCAAGGCCAAACAACGTCGAAGAACCATGTTTCGCGAAGAGGTGAACAGGTATTTTGCTGAGCATTGGCAGTCCCTGGCAGTCGAGTGGAGAATTGTGAAACGTCAATCGATTTACATATTATAGTACATAACACTAAAATATGTAAGCGCCTACTCTTGCAGCATGGATATACGGAAGCTGGTAGGCAGGAATTTTGCGCGCATTCGCCGTGAAAAGCACCTCACGCAAGAGGAAGTCGAAGCGCGCTCGGGATTCAGCCAGCAGTATTTGAGCGGACTGGAACGCGGCAAGCGCAACCCGACCGTGATGACTCTCTACGAACTGGCTCAGGCGCTCGAAGTATCGCATATCGACTTGGTAATGCCGGATTGAGGGCAGCAGAGGTTGTGCAAGCACGCGAATTCATACTGAAAGAGGGTCTGAGAAAGCGCATCGGTTTCTTCGCGATCTGCCCGCTGCAGGCGGGGCTGTCCGGCCGGAATGGACGTGTTGAGGTGGGATAGAACCGTTTCTCTGGCCGGCCCGGCTCGTCTCACTGAGGGATCAGCAAGTCCGGCTTCAGGCATGGGGCTGGGGCTCACCGGCAGATCGCGCACCCGCGCTTCCCACTGTCCGTTGGCCAGAGGGGTCACGGGTGCTGAATGGAACAAAGAGCCGAGTTCGTCGGGGAATGACGCAGCGACTCAGGTTAAATGAAAAGGACCACCCTGTTTGCTGTGTCGGGCGCCTGCGAGACGTATCCTCAATTCTGACCATACCTTCAGTCCCGTTCTATGATTGTGGACCTGAGCGGTAAAATGCCGGAATTCATTGATATCTGAACCTTTCTCCCGGAAGTAGATGTCTTGGAAAGAAAACCGGAATAAGCTGAAATAGTGCGCGTCCGCTGGGATAGAATCGCGGGCCACCCGAATTATCTGACCCTCTGAGGGGAATAATGACCGATCTTATCAACCCACCCGACGCCCCCCGCCTGATTTTTGGTCTGCGCGATACAGGTTATAATTTTAATACGGCGGCAGCGGATGTCATCGACAACTCAATTGCCGCCCATGCCACTGACGTAAATGTTCTGATTGAGCTGATGGATGACGGCCGCAAGCATGTATGTTTTGGTGACAATGGCGACGGGATGGACGAAGCCGGTCTTTTTGCCGCGATGCGTTACGGTGCGGAGGCGCGCGCGAACCTCGCAAGCCTTGGGAAATTTGGTCTCGGACTGAAAACAGCTTCCAGCTCAGTCTGCCTCAAATTTACAGTGATCTCCCGAAAAAGCCCCGGTCAACCACTCTGCAAACTAGCCTGGGACCTCGAGCACGTCGAGCAGTGCAACGCCTGGGAAATGCTCCGGGAAGATGTCACCGCCGACGAGCTGGACTGGTTTGAGGAACTCTGCGGCGAGAAAGGCACGCTTGTCATCTGGTCAAAGTGTGACCGTCTGCTCTCCAAAGAATATCAGGATCCGGGCGGCAACCGGGAGCAGCAGGCGGTGCGCCGTCTCGCTGACCGGCTGCGCGAACATGTTGGTCTGATCTATTACAGGTTTCTCGACCCGGCTGACAAAAGGGAACGGAATGTTTCCCTCACTGTGAACGGTGAACCCGTCGCCGCCTGGAACCCGTTCTTTCCTGATCGTTCTGAGCAGGTATTGCCGGCTACCCAACAGAAGCTCGTTATAGAACTCGAAGATGGCAGCGAAGAGACAGCTCTCATAAAGGCGTGGATACTGCCCAATAGACGCGACCTCACGCAGGATGAGCAGGACAAGGCAAAAATTACAAACCGCGGACAGGGCTTCTACATTCACCGGGAGGGCCGTGTGATTCAGCAAGGCGGCTGGCTTGGCGTGTTCGGTGCGGTGGAACCTCACACCTCACTTCTCCGGGTGGAATTCGACTTCACGCATAAGCTGGATGATGCTTTCAAAGTTGACGTAAAGAAGTCTAAGATTCTCTTTGATCCTGCACTTGAGGAGGCGTTGAAGACTCTGCTGCAACCGACTTACCGTGAAGCGGGCAACCGATATCGGCGGAAAGAGCAGGCCGCCGTCGCCGAGCGAGGTGTTGATCACGGTAGTGCAAACAAGGTAATCGGCTCAACGCCTTCCACCAACAAGCCGTCAGTGGTTGAGGCGGATCCAGGCACAGGAACAGCCACCGTTCAGAATAAACGTGGACCGAGCATTAAATTGAAGGTGCCGGTAGAGGCGAACGTGAATCCGGATGCTGTCCATGTTGAAGCCGTGGTCATCAGCAGCGGAGACCTCTGGGAGCCGGCGATGCGCAGCGAGACCGGGACTGGCTTCGTGCCGGGCGTGCGGATCAACAAGAACCACGACTTCTATCAGAAAATCTATCAGCGTGCTGCTGCGAGCGGCTATGCGGTCGAAGGCATGGACCTGCTGCTATGGGCGTTCGCGGTCGCTGAGCAGAACAATACCTCAGCGGAACTGGAGCCTATTTTCGAGGATATCCGGACTGAGGTGTCAACAAATCTCCGCAAGCTTCTCCGCGATGTACAGCTGCCGGACGACGATGAACTGACCGATCAGGACAGCGCCGATACCTGACATGCTAACAACTAAACAGGCTCTCATCCGGGAGGAAGTCTCAGCGGGCACGGGAGCTGACATAGAACTCGCGGTAGATACGTCAGGTCACCAAACCGGACTGCGGATCTGGTTTGCAGATCTTGAGCGGACGCGGAGTCCGATTGTTGATCTCCGGCCATCAGGCCTGAACCGGTACGAAGCCCGGCTGACCTTCGGCCATTTCGCCGGGCCGACGCTCGCTCAGATGATGCAGGCCGATGATGAGGAAGTGCAACTGGCGAGAGCGCTTGTTTCGACTGTTGCCCGAACGGCAAATGTGACCCTGACCGATGGGCAGGATCTGGCGGACTGGAAAATTACTGAGTCCGGTTTTGGCATCCGAGCCGAGCGGCGCGGACTTCAGGACAGGTTTGGCGATGAAACCCTGATCTCAACCTGCCGTGACCTGGTGATTCCGATCCTTGCGGCCATGGCCGAGCTCTATGGGTATGATCCGGTCGAAGAATCCTCTTTTTCGGACCTTGAGGCAGGTCTCGAAGGTTCGGTCAGGTTGGCTGTTGTCCGGAGACGCGAGAGGAACCCGCGCAACCGGCTTCTCTGCCTCAGAATTCACGGTCAAGCCTGTTCTGTCTGCGGACTCGACCCAAAATCGCGCTATGGAGCGGCTGGAAGCATTATTGAGGTGCATCATCTTCAGCCGCTCGCAGCTTCCGGAAAACCGCGTGCCTATAATCCGGAGACTGATCTTGTGCCCCTGTGCCCCAGCTGTCACAGGGCGGTTCATACCCGCCGACCCTCTCCGTGGTCGCCGCAGGAGCTGAAGGCGATACTGACGTCTGATGACTGAAACCGCCGCCGACCTTCCCGCAGACTACAGGGACATACCGGACTCTCTGCCAGTGGGCATGGCGTTATCATCCCGAATTGTAGAGCCGCTTCTTGTGATCCGGAAAGCCGGACCTGCATTCAGAATTGTTCTTGCGGGCCGGCGTATGGTGCGGGGTACGCAAAACGTCTTCGAAGCCATCAGTCCGTCTCACAACTGGATCTGCGACGGGAATACCATCAGACCTCTTCCGCATGACACACCCGATATTTTTCAGCGGGTTCTCGAAGGATCTGATCCGGATAGTGTCGGGTTTTCTGAAGTTGTCCGTCTCTGCCGCCTGACCAATCCTCCCCTGAGGATTGAAGCGGACGACACGGTATTCACAGCGGCAGGACTGGAAGCGGCCAATTCTCAGACGCAGGTTGAGGTCCCCGGCCTGGTGGCACGGCTTTACCCATACCAGTCTGGCGGTGTGCGCTGGATGCAGGAGACCGTCAGGCACACAGGTGGACTGATACTGGCAGATGAAATGGGCCTCGGAAAGACCATCCAGATTATCTCGCTTCTGCTCCTTGACCAGCCTGAGCCGGTGGCTCCTGCACTCATCGTCTGTCCCACCAGCCTTATCGCAAACTGGCGGCGCGAAATTTTTCAGTTCGCCCCTGAGCTCTCTGTTATGGTTCACCGGGGAACGCACCGGACCGGAATCGCGCGCGGCCTTCAGAACGCTCAGGTGGTTATCACGACCTATGATACGCTTGTAAATGACCAGGCGCTCTTTCAAGCCTTTACTTGGAGCTGGGTGATTTGTGACGAGGCGCAGGCTGTCAAGAATCCTGACTCACTCCGCAGGCAGGCCGTTGCCTCTGTGCCGAGACAGCGCACCATACCGATGACGGGAACGCCTGTTGAAACATCCCTTCTGGATCTGTGGTCACTTACTGACCTTGCCATACCAGGGCTACTGGGAGACCGTGAGAGCTTCGGGAAATCGTTTCCCGACGACGAAAACTCTGCGCGTGAACTTGCGAAGCTTACCAACCCGGTTGTTCTCCGCCGCCGTCTCGCCGACGTAGCCGCTGATTTGCCGGAGCGTATAGATATCGACGTTCCTCTGGAGCTTGGACCGGAACTTTCCAACCGCTACATTGAGGTCCTCGAAGAGGCGATTGAACGGTATCCGACAGCCGGCGCGCTCGTCGCGACGGGACAATTGCAGATATTTTGCGCACACCCTTGGCTTCAGGCCGGAGCCGGGTCGGATGCGGACGATGATTCTAGTCTGAACCGTTCGGCCGACATGCCGCTGGTGACGCCAAAGGTGGAACGGACTGTTTCACTTCTGGATGAGGCTTTCCGAAATGGCAAAAAAGTAATCGTCTTCGCTGTCTTCAACCGTTGCGGTGATCTCATTCGCGAAGCCGGGCATGGCTTACCACCCGCGTTCTGGGGGGCCATCAATGGCGCGACACCGCAGGAGGAGCGACAAAAGATCGTCGATGACTTCTCAGATCATGACGGGCCAGGATGCCTCGTTCTCAATCCCAAAGCGGCGGGAGCAGGATTGAACATAACGGCAGCAACGATCGTGATTCACTACACCCAGGCATGGAATCCTGCCCTAGAGGCGCAGGCAAGCGCGAGGGCTCACAGAAGGGGACAGACCGAACCTGTCAGGATTTACCGGCTGTTCTATGAGGATACTGTGGAACGTGTGATGATAGACAGGTCGCAGTGGCGACGCGAACTTGGAAACGAGGCAGTGCCTGTTTCCTCGCGGGAAGAAGGCGATCTCCGGCGCGCATTGTCGATCCGGCCAGGAGCGGTGAATGACTGAACAGATTTATGAGAAGCTGCTGACGGCAAATGATACCGGCGAAACCGGGGGCCATCAGGCCGGCATTCATATTCCCAAGTCACAATCTGATCTGATCCGGTTCCTGCCCGCGCTTAAACCGGACGTGAAGAACCCGGATGCCTGGCTGAATTGTATCGATGACAGCGGCGTTGAATGGTCTTTCCGCTATGTTTATTACAACAACAAATTTCACGACCCTGCTGGAACGCGGGACGAGTACCGCATTACACATATGACGAAATTCTTTCGCGCAGTAGGCGGAGCTGCAGGGGATATTTTTTCAATCAGCGGCCGGCCAGGTAGTGATATCTATCGGATCCATGTTGAACGTGAAAAGCAGCCGCCTGGTGATACTCCGTCAGTTGGTCGCATCCGGCTCAAAGGCTGGAGGCGCGTTCACTAGTGCAGGAGCCTGAAGGCAGTTCAGCGTTATTCCGCCGGGGGAGCCGCGAGATTCACAGCGGCTCGTCAGCATTGGCGCTGGAACATCTTCAGATGAACCCGTTGGTCACAGGTTCGCTGCATGCGGCAGGCCTGAGGACAATAGCAGACGTTCTGGAATTCGTGCGCTCTCCCCAGTACCCGTCGTTCCGGTACCGGTTGCAAATGCGCGACACACTGACGGCTCTTGCTCAGGCAACGAAGGGCAACAGTACTGACTGGCTTATGTTCTGGAACCTGACTGGCGAAAATTTTTGCCAGCTCGCAGCAGACCTTCCGGAACTCAGAAGACTCAGTGCAAAGGCAAGACAGCATCCCGTTGACCGTACTACATTCGGAAATGCGGGGGCCATGCTGCAGCAGGCGGGCTATGATAAGCTTGGAAAGCTCGCTGACGCGCTGCATACCGGTATTCCGGAGGTTCGTGGGATTGGCCCTGGCAAGATCCAGGAGTTTTTCGCCCGGCTTGTCAGTTTTGTTGATCGGATTGACACTGCGGGTGAGGTCATTCCGGATGAGAATTCCGCTGGAAACTTACTGACAGCGTCGACTATGGATTTGCGCTTTCCAGCTTCAGTCAACAGGCTGTCCACGGGCATTCTGCATCTCGGAACGAAATCGAAATGGTTGCGGGAGGCCGGCCTGTTAACAGTCGGACAGATCGCAGATGCATGGCCCATCAGGCAGGGGGACCTTCATGGGCTAGGACCAAGTACGCTACGGTCTTTGGAGGAGCGGCTCGCCACACTGATGTCTGCGACGTCTGAGGCAGGTGAAGTGGACTGGGATTCATATTGTCACAGCTGCGGAATTCCACTGGTTCCTTCAATAGTCCATGCAACGACGGGCGCTGAGTTCCTAAATACTCTGGCGGCTGCGCTTACTGAAATCGCTGATCATTTGCCGGACAACGTATACGCGGAGATTCTGAGATCGCGTCTGTCAAAGCCGCCGGGCGAGCAGAAAACGCTCGAAGAAATCGCACAATCCACAATTCCAGCCATCACGCGTGAGCGCGTCCGGCAGAAGGAAAAGAGACTACTCAGACAGCTGGCTGGGGGACTGATGTGGGACAGCTACAGTGGACTGGGGATACATTTCAGGTCTTCGTTCTCACACTGGTGGCGTATCGCGGCCGCAGAGTTCCGGGACACTGAGGATATCGGATTTGATGAGTTTGTCAGTACGCTTGCTGAAGCTTGGAAAGTTGATGTTCCTACTCTGACGGGGCAATTGCCGATTATCCTCGCGATCGTTACTGGCGAGCCGCAGATGCCTGTCGGTTTCCGCTCTGCAATCAGAATTGATCCGGCTCTGTATGGCGTCCTTCGAATCGAGGTTCGCGATCTGTCACTCAGCCGGCTGCGTGTCGGAAAGTATGTGCGCCAACTTGAGGAACAAGGAATCTCTACGTTGGGAGATCTCATCAGTATGTTCCGTTCAGGTGCTATCTCTGATTCTGAGTCGGTTGCAACCAGATCGGCGAAAGCTCAGCTGGACATCCTTGCTGGATGTCTGGATACGACAGGAGCTGTCATATGGTCTTCCTACCGGGCGGCGCTGGGGCTAGAAGTGCTGCCAGCGACGATTACCACAAGCGCAGATCAGTTCGTTCAGGAACTGCCCTCTGTTACGGAGCGTTTCCTGCAACATTCTGCAATAAGCAGGCGTGCTGCCGAAATATTCCGCCTAAGGACAAGTCAGCCCGCCAGCCAACGGCTTACTCTTGAGAAAACCTCTGAAGCTCTGCAGACTCATGGTCCCTCTGTGAAGCGCGAAGAAACATTGTTGCTTCAGCACCTCAATGACGTCATCGTCGGAAAGGAATATGCCTACTCGCCGGTTTGGCTTGATGAATCCTGGCTCTCCTACTGGGCGGAAGCCGCAGCCATCTTTTCGGCCTCGGAAGGCGACTTTCAGGCTTTCGAGCGCGACCTTCAGAGCCGCTGGGAGCTGACGCACGCAGACCGCGCGATCGTGACGCTTTGGGCAGTCTTCTCCGGCTATCCGAATGGCAGGCCCTCTTCGCGCCGGAAAATCGCTGTCGCGTCCGAAAATGTACCTCAGCCGGTCGGCCGGATCAGGCTACGGGGATTCCGACGGGTCCATTGAGTATAGAGTTCTGCATCCCAGTTTTCAGATCGCGAGAACTGGTGAAACTCCATCGCCAGCCTGAGCGCCTTTGAGAACAATCGCGCCCGCCTCGGATGGGAGCCAGCCAGCGAGCCTGTCAAGCGTGGTTTCCACCCCAATTGCGGCGGGTCCCTTAACCGCGCACTCCCAGACCGTGGCTATCCGGATGTTCATTTCCTGCATCCGGCAGGTATTCAGTTTGTCCCGCTCGGCATTAGCACGAAGCTTTTCTAGCCAGAATTCTGTGCGCGTTTCCGGCACCCGGAACATCGGGCAGTTATGTCCGTGCCAGAAGCAGCCATTGATAAAAATGACGGCGCGGTACTTCGGAAGAGTAAGGTCCGGTCGTCCGGGAAGTTTGTTATTATGAAGCCGAAACCGGAATCCCCTGGCATGCAGGCCCTTACGGATAAGCAGTTCGGGCTTCGTGTCACGTCCGCGGATGGCCGCCATATTGCGGCTGCGGGTTGGTGGAGAATGCACGTCAGGCATATTGCCGGATTGATCCATCCTTCGCCGGGGTTAGAATACCAGAAAGATGAGGGAGCATTATTCTTGCGACTTCGCTGAAGACCGGAACGGCGACCGAGTTTCCAAACTGCTTATAGGCTTGGGTGTCTGAAACTGGAATTTTAAAGGTATCATCATAACCCATAAGCCTCGCGCACTCGCGTGGTGTCAGTCTGCGCGGGTTCCCCTTCTTCCCCCGGTCTACCAGAATTTCCGAACCATCTTTGTAGTATCTCGCTGACAGCGTCCGGCAGGTATCCTCACAACCAACCAGTCCAAATCCAAACCCGTTTCCGGCCGCTTTGTGTTTGGCAGAATAGTCTCTCAGGTACTTCCAGAGGTGGTCACTGAGTGTGTACTTATCGCTGACAGTTGCACACGGGCCTGTGGTGTAGGGAGCTTCCGCTGACTCAGTTCCATTTTCTGGATGGAGTATCGCGCCCATCTTCATCCCCCCTTCCTGCGGAAGGCAGAGATCATCCCAGGAAAACGCTGTGGGATCCCGGAATCCTACCAGAACAATCCGTTCCCTGTTCTGAGGCAGAAAGTGGCGGGCATTGATAACGCGGAAGTGAAGCTCATAGCCCAAGTCATCTTCGAGTGTCCGGCGGATAACTTCAAACGTCCTACCTTTATCATGACTGCGAAGGTTCTTGACGTTCTCGAGCAGAAAAGCAGCCGGTCTGTGCGTTTTCAGAATTCTGGCGACGTCGAAAAATAGTGTCCCCTGGGTCTCATCCAGGAATCCGTGCTGCCGCCCCAGCGCGTTCTTCTTGGAAACGCCGGCAATCGAAAACGGCTGGCAGGGAAACCCCGCGAGAAGGACATCATGAGCTGGAATGTCCGCGGCATCGATCTCTGTAATGTCTCCCGCTATGGGTCGATTGTCCGGGTGGTTTGCCTGATATGTGAGTTGTGCATACTTGTCCCACTCGGACGTAAAAACGCACCTTCCACCGACGCTGTCAAAAGCGGTTCTGAGTCCACCTATTCCGGCGAACAAATCTATAAACGTGAAGTCCGCAGGCTCTTGCGGCGCTATGGGTAAAACGGCCCGCTCTTCCAGCCAGTCAACAATCACTTTCTTGGGCTTTACCTCCCCTGATTCCCATCTCAGAACTTCCCGCTTCGAATATCCAAGCTCGGCGGCAAGCTGCTCAGGTGTGAGTCCGGCACGGCATCTCAGAACCCGAAACTGAATGTCCATATGCGTCCCTCCAAAGGTAATCTTGATGACGAATTGTCAGTATTCGTCCCCCCGGTCAATATATTGGTTCCTGAAATGTTCTGTTCGGACAGATGGTCAGACCGTTATCCACAGGCTTTTTCTGAAAGGACCGTGTCTAGGGTATATGAGAGCATTATGCGAACGCCCCTCCAGCGAGGAGGCTGCTCTAAGACAGTGCGCACATCACCTTGCCGCCGCCGGAATTCGCCCGGCGAGCCATCGGTCGGCAGCGGGTGAGAGATCGACCAAGCGACTGGCGATCACGCCCGCCTGCCTGATATGAGCACCGCCTCCTGCGCGGCTCGTCTCCGGTCACGCCGCGCCTGCGCTTCCTTGCTGCGGGGCAGAGGGGGCCGCAAGCGCGATAGGATAGTCGGTTGCGTCGTGTCACGGACATTGAAGTGCTTTCCCGGAAAGCCGGTCCGGGGCGGACGGCGCGTATGCCGGCGCGCGGCCTCGCCGCAAGGGGGCGGGCTTTTACTACCATCTGTTTCTGTGTGGCGTCCTACCTGTTTCCCCTTGCAGCCAGTCCTTATGCGCGCTGGCTGCCGCGTCTTCCGCCGCCCCATGCCGTCTTGCCGGGAAAAGCAACAGGGCGGGAAGGAGGATGACATGGACACCAATGCTACAGCCGCACAGGCAGTGCCTTGCCGGGCAGACCGCCCCCGAATCTATGTGGCATGCTTAGCTGCCTATAATGGCGGACGCCTGCATGGCCAGTGGATCGATGCAACGGAGCCAGACGAGGTCCGAGAAGAGGTACGCACGCTGCTGGCCACCTCGCCTGAGCCCGATGCCGAGGAATGGGCTATTCACGATCATGAGGGTTTCGAGGGATGCAGGATTTCGGAATGGGCCAGTTTCGACTCGGTGTGCGCGCTGGCCGATTTCGTGGAGCAGCATGGACGCCTTGGCGCCAGGCTCTATGGCCATTTCGAAGACAGCCTAGACGAGGCCCGCGCCGCATTTGACAATCATGCGGGCGAGTATCGCTCCCTTGCAGACTTTGCTGAAGAGATCACGCGCGAGACCGGTCCGGAGATTCCAGCCGCGCTGCAATACTATATCGACTGGGAAGCCATGGGCCGCGATCTCGAACTGAATGGCGACGTGTTCACCAGCACGCTTGGCTATGACGAAGTGCACGTATTCTGGAACCGGTGACGGCGATTGTCCAAGGCTGCCTGGTATTCCCTTTCGCCGGGCAGCCTGCTGGCCCTTTCTGTCCCTGTCTCTTGCCTTCTGACCTGGACGGCGCAGCCCGGCCCTGAAACCGGCAGGTGCCCACGAATTTCCTCTGCGCGTGCCGCGCATTCATCGCGAGGCAAATTCGTGGGCACCTATCGGTGCGCTACTTCGCTTTGCCCCTGCGGGTTCTGGGCCTGTCCGGGCCGTCCCTTCGGTCAGGCGTCGACAGGGACGCGCCAAGTCCCGCTCGGCATCCACGCAAACGAAAAGGAGAACACCCCATGGCAAACGCACTCGGCTACGTCCGCGAAACCGCAACCGGCTTCGAAGGCAATCTCGCAATGATGAACCTGACCGCGCCTATCCAGATCGAGAGGAATGCCGACAAGACGGTGGACGCCCAACCGGACTATCGCATTTTCGCAGGCGAGATCCGGACCGAGATCGGCGGTGGCTGGATCGTCCAGGCAAAGTCCAGCGGCAGGGAATACGTCTCCCTTACCCTAGCCGACCCGAACATCGGGCCCCGCAAGGTCTATGCGAACCTCGCGCCGGTGAAGAGCAAGAAGGGGCGCTACGTCCTCCTCTGGAAGCCGAAGGACTGATCGTGCCGGTGATGGCGCCCGCAAGGCGCCGTCACCACGCGTTCGGTGGCTTGAAGAAGTCGCCCGTACATTGCCTGACTAACTCTGTACGCCCGATCCGGCAGTTCGAAAATGGCAGCAACCGTATCCCGGTCGACTCATCCTCCGAGTTCATCCAGCAGGTTCAGGAAGTCTCCAAGGTCTCCATCACTCATCGCGATCTCTGCGCGAATGAGCAGGCGAAGCCGGTTGGCCTGATTTTTCAACCGCTGCTTCTCGGTCATTTCTCTCTCGGTCGCCGCACGGGCGCGACTCTCTTCGGCTTCGGCCAGGAATTTCAGGATTCTCGCCTCGATCTCCTCATTTTCCAGGCCTGCTTTGGCGAGCCGGGATTTGAGGTTGGTGAGCCCTTTGTCGATCAGCTCTTCGGTTTCATCGCGCAAGGTCGAACCCCGCTTTGGATTGGCCTGCATCTCCATGATTGCGGACAGCTGATCGCGCAGCTTTGGCAGGAACTCCGATCCGAGACTCGTCAGCGCATCCGATCTTGCTCTTGCTGGCAGGAGCGCCTTCCTCTCCTTGCCCGATCGCATCTCCACGAACGCCTCGACAATGAACTGACTGGCTTCCACCGCACGGGCCGAGTTGAGGAGCGTGGCAACCATCACGACGCCATGTTCGGTAAACACCCATGGCGGCGACCGTCTTCCACCCCATTGATCGCTTGAGATCACATCCTGTGATTTCAAGTCATCGAATTGCGCCTTCGTCAGCTGGAACGCCCATCCCTTTGGAAACCGCTCCAGGTGCCGCTTTACGGACTGATTGAGCACACGCGTTTCGACATCGAAAAACCTGGCGAGGTCTTGATCGAGCACCACCCGCGTACCCGTCACATCGACGATCTGCACGGGCGCACCATGAGGCACGGGTACAAGGTCTTTGCTCATGATTACGGCTTTCAACTTGAGGTCACAGATTGTGATCTCAAGATTCTGAAGACTCTCAAAGGGCGTGCAGTTATCATCAGCTATTGATTGTAAACGTCGGCTTCCGAACCTGCCCGACACTCACCGCTTTGGGACCCACATGACATTCCTCCCGTTCGGGAATGCGAAACCGATTACTGCTCTGGCTCGGTTGTCGTTGTTTGAGTGGGGCGTGGCATGTCAGTTGATGAGTTGGCCTCAAGTTGAACGAGCTCGGCTCGCAGGTCATCAATTTCTGTTTGGAGTTCAGCGACGTCCGATTTGACGATCGCGAGTTCAACATCTTTTTTGGCAAATTCGGTAACCAGTCCCATCGCTGGCGGCAGCGTCAGAGCAAGAAGTGCGAGAATCAATCCAGCTGCGGCGATCTGCGCCGCTAGCTTTGGCAAGCCGAATATCTTGGGAACCACCTCGTCAGCCAAGGTGTCGATCGTCAGAAAGGTTTCCGAGAAAGCCGCAGAATCCTGTATGACAGAGTTGAGGTATCCATCTTCCGTTTCAGAGCGTTCAATACCCTCGGTAGGGGCGTGTTTGAAGAACGCAGTACGGAGGAAGGTATCGCCTTTCGTCAGAGCGAACTCATTCTTGCTGAAATTGATAACGGCTGTGCCGAGGTATCCGTCGTATCCCGGATCGACGATCCCAACAGTCAGAGTGAGTATGCCTTTTCGCGTCCAAGTCGTGCGAAGCGTACTGATGCCAGTGACATCGTTTGGGAGGGTGAAGCGCTCAAGTGACTTGATCCAGGCGATACCGCGCGGCGGAATGTTCACAGTTTGTTCCTTACAAACGCCACTTTTCGTAATTATTTCTCCGATTGTCGCATCTATTGTAGTCGGTCGACGGGAGTTTCCGCTGAGAGGGGTTACTATTCCTGAGTCCGTGACCTGTTTAGAAGTGAGGAGTTCATGTGGTTCAATCATTAAGGGTCTCCGATCAGGTGCAGAGTGGTATGGATAATAGCCTCACCGATGAGCAGTACCTTGAATTGGCGAGGCACGCAGCAAATTCCCAGTCCGATGACCCGAAAGCAAAGTGGGATTCCCGCGCGAGAGTCGGGTCTGTTTTGGTGGACAGGTTAGGCAATGTTTTTTCATCGGCTAACGAGGTTCCACAATCGGTGAAAGGGTTGCTGAAAATAGAGGATGCAAATTCGCCAGAAAGGTATCACTTCATTGAGCACGCCGAACGCGCCGTTATCTATAAAGCCAGTCTCGCAGGCGCGCACTTGAGTGGCGCCACGATCTACTGCACGCGGTTTCCATGTAGTGACTGTGCGAGAACGATTTTAGCGTTCGGAATCAAAAGGCTCGTTGTAGGAGATGGGTTTGATAATGATGGCCGATGGATTGAATCCCAACGTGCCGCCCGTTCTCTCTTGATGGCAGCGGGAGTGAGGATCAGGTATCTACCCAACTAGTTTCTTGCGTCATTTAAAATAGACGATGCGACCAAACTTGTGGGTGTTCACACCCCATGCACCTTCGATGCTGACAGACAGCCGAGCGTCCCAGTCTCAAACACCCACAGCTATAGGAAATCTCGTCCGGAAAAGCCGTGTACGGAGACCGCATTCAGCGATTACGAAATCTTGGGAAATCGGCTCGCAAGCCAACGATTGCGGGCGGATACGCCCAAGAAATGCGTATACGTCAGCGCTCGTGTTCATTGTCACGCTCGCCCGGTCTTTGACGCAGGCTGATCCGCAAGCCTTGCATGCTGGATGAAGTTCGTGATGCGTGCGCAATGGCGCTGATCATTTGCTGCACCGAGGGCAAGGCGCGAGCTGGCGATCGCGTGCGAGCCACACGACTTGGCACCGGGACGTGATGGATCGGGGCGTCGTCCTGTGCTTGCTGCTGGCGGGCTCTGGCGAGATCGAAGCCGAGTGCTCTGGCCTCTGCCTGCCAGGCCTGGAACAGTGCCGCGCGCTCTCTCGGTCTTTTGGCCTGCCGTGTACGCAGAGCCGCCAGTTCCATCCCCTTGGCCGTACGGTAGCCATAAGTGTCAGCCGCGGCTTCGATCGCCTGTCTGCGCTTCGAGAATGCGCGTTCGAGGGCGCGGGGGATCGCGATCAGACGGAAGCTGGTGCCATGGCGTTCGACGGCATGGCCATCGCGCTCGAGTCCATTGGCGAGGTGCGCGCGGTAGATGGTGCCAGATTCCTTCTGGGCCTTGTAGAGATCGCGGCTGACGAGACTGCCCCAGCTTCCATCTCGGCGGGGCGCCAGATTGAAGATGAAAGCATGTGTGTGAAGCTGGGGATCGAGATCACGGCTTGTGTGGTGATGGAAGCGGGCAATCGTCAGGCCAGCCACTGACTCGCGGTTTGCGCCGTCCTTGCCACGCCGAGTGAAGGCGCGATGGTCTTCGAGATGGGTGGTTGCGGCATGAACAGCCTGGCGGTGAGCAGCTTCGATCCTGGCGCGTTCAGCGGGGGACGAAAGCGCCCACATCACCGAGACTGATTTCGGGGCCGAGAAGGTCATGTCCCAGCCGGGAGCATGAGACTTTCCTGCCTGCGTAAGGCGCGTGCCAGTTCTCGGATCGTGTCCGTTCAAAGCGGCTTCGAAATCTGCCTTGGAGACGGGGCCTTCAAGCGCAAGCCGTTCAGCGCCTCTCCCGTCCCATTCACCGTCCGCCTCCGCTTCGCCCTGGCCCGTATAGTATTCGTCTTCAGCCATGTGCTTGAAATAACTGACCGCAGCAGCAACGGACTTCCGGGCAGAGATCGATGCGACCATCAGGCGTCGTGTTCCCGTGAGAACGAGGTTCGGATGCGTTGGGCGTCTTCCAGCGACAGGATCGAGGTGGGGCCGGTCCATGGCGCATCAGGCAGTGGCGCAAGTTCACGGGCAGGTTTGGTCGTCCAGTCAGCGAGCACACTGGCCGGGCGCGATGCGCTGAGCTGCGGATACGGGAGGGTAATTTCATAGGCATGCTCGCCCGGACCGATGAGGAGCGCGCAAACCCCTTGCTTGAACGCGCCAAGCCTGTCCGATAGTTCCGACGACGTAATAACCGGGCGAACTTCCCGCTCCTTTGTCCAGCTGGTCGAGAGATGCCCCCCGGAGCGTGTCTCGCTCTTGCGGTAGAACTCGACGGTTTGCTGACCGATTAGCCGGCTCGTCGTTTCGGCGCTCTGCCCCAAATTCATGCGTGTGATGATGTGCGTGCCGATCATGCCGATCCAGGCATCGGCCTGGTCACGGCCATACGTGTTGCGGATCTGGGAAAGGTCCTGCGCGCCAAGCACCACGCTGACACCTTTGGACCGGCCAACATCCAGTAAGGTCGAGAAATGGGGCAGGCGTTCGAGTTGAGGGAATTCGTCGAGGAAGAGCCAGGTGCGCCGCTCGGGGTTTTCCTGCATGGCTGGCGACGCAGCGTGAGAGGCGAGAAGACCAATGATGCCGGACAGCCAGGCCTTGGTCAGTTGCGGAAAGCGTCCATCATGCTGGAGCACGATCGGATGACAGCTGGGACGGCGCAGCCAGTCGCGGACCGAAAAGGATCGTTCGCGCGAACTGTTCGGCCAGGCTTCGGCGAGGACGCTCACCACATTCATGTGGGCCTTGAAGGTCGAGATGATGCTTTGCGTCGTCTTGCTGCCTGGTTCTTTCAGGAACTGGATCGCTTCGGGATGGTAGCGTTCGGCAATCTCCAGAAGTGTATCCGCATCAGCGACCGCCAGCTTCCGGAGGTCCGCCCAGCCCCAGCCGCGCCCATGCCGAACCTGGAGTGAGATAATGCAGGCAGTCAGGATCTCGCGCGCTGCATCTGACCAGATACGATCGGACCGGCTTTCCGGGATGAGCCGCGCCGCGAGCTCTCGCGCTTCCTGAGGGGTCTGGCAGTCGGTCGCGATGTCCCATTGCAGGGAGCGAGCGTCATGAGGTGCAATGATGTTGCCGATCTCGGGCAATTTCGAGGTCATGTCACCTTTGACATCGAGCACCAGCACCTTGTCGCCGCGGTCGATCGCCTGAAGCATTAGGTGCAGCATGGCGGTGGTCTTCCCTGCCCCGGTACTGCCCCAGATAAGGAAATGACGACTTTCACGGTCACGGCTGATGGGAATGCCGGGCGGAAACTCAAGCCCGAATCCGGACCGGCGACACTCGCTTTTGGACAGGGATTGGAGCGCTCGACGTGCGGTTCTGCCTGCAAGACGCTTCCGCCCACGAATGACTTTGGGAGGTGGACGGGCGCTCATCGTCTGACGGATAAAGCCAATCAGGGCGAGGAGTGACAGTCCCGTCAGAACCGCGACGGCATTGTGCCGGAGCCTGAATTGCCCAGTCGTTCCATAATGGTCGAGGATGCGCCGGCATCTCGGCCAGTCAGAAGATCCGACAGGATCTCCAATCAGGGAGGTAATCCGGGCTTTGCCGCATCTCGCCATGAACGCGCTGTCGTGGCGAGCGTAGACGCCCGTCTCGGTATAGGTGCCAGGTGGGTATAATTCGAAACCAAGCTTGTGGGTTGCGATAGAAGCTGCGCTACATAGGACAGCGAAGGTGAAGAGGATGGGCTTGAGGTGCCTCATGGAACGATCCTCAACCGGCAGTCCGGCCGCTGAGAGCAAGGAGCAATTGCTCGAACATCGATTCAATGCGCCCAAGCAAGCTGGACTGTTTGTCGACTGTGGTCGAAGCTGCAGCCAGGTCCTGGGACAGGGCTGCGAGCCTTCGCTCGATCTTCAGGAGGCGTTCGGCCTGCGTGTACGGATCACCGTCTGTCAGGCCCGACAGGATAAGCTCTCGTGCGACGCCCGTCGGGGTTCCGGACATGCGGCGGGCCCTCACGGTCAGCTGTTCGATATCCGACTCGGCAAGACGGATTGATAGGGGGCGGGTTCTGCCGGTCATTGGGGAGGCCGCTTCGGTTCGCTCTGGGCCTTCTCGCATTCGGAGAGCCAGCGGAGCACGGTACGTCGGCGGTAGCGGACCGCCGTCCCAAGTTTCAGGAAGGGAGGCCCGCCACCACGGCAACGCCAGGTGGCAAGCGTGCAGACCGGAACGCCGGTCAGCCGAGACACGGAAGGTGTGTCTATGGCTTCATCGAGCCAGCCAGGATTATCCTGAAGGATATCCTCGATTTCGGGAAAGTGGTCACGGGGATCGGGCATGCACTCTACTCCTCATACTGTGAGTAGGAGTCAGCCCATCACAACTTAGCCCATCAGAAAAGAGCAACGAAATCCTTGAGTTACCTTAATATTCCCGGGAATTCACGCGGCTTCACGAGACACCACAAGAAACCACTTATTTCCTCTCACGCGCATCCGAGGAAATTTGTGGCGCCAGGCAGTCACACCACTTGCCACACAACAAAATTTTCGTGTGGTAAGTGATACTCCTGCCAGCGTAATACACTAGTAGATCATGGTAATCGGACCTCGAAACCGCTCGGTGGAGCGTAAAGCAAGGAGCGCAAAATATTGCCCTGAAACTTTGTCTTCGACCTAATGAGCTCTTGGAATTCACCTGTTTCGCCGGTTGTCAGCCGAGGATCCGTCATCATTTGATCGATGAGTTGGTGGGCGTCGAAATTGTAGGAATACAGATCTGATTTTGACTTGGCACGATCACAGTACACTATTCTCATTTCGCGCTCATGCGCGAACGCCGGTCGCTTCACGAGTAACGTCGAAACCACGGTTTCTACATCCAGTCCGCCGCGAAAAACATCTCTAGCGAACTTCCGCATCTTGGCGTCCGGCAGGTAGCGTACTTTCCCAACGAACGCTTGGGATGTGGCCCATTCACCAAGCCCAGCTGAGAGGCTCGCTAGAAGCTTTCTGGGAGTTGATTGGATGCGCACTCCTCGCTTGTCGCTCGAATAAATTCTCCACATCGCGTCTGAAGCTTTTTGGAAGGTCCAGCATTGCCCGAACAGGTCGTCTCGGAAGCCAAAGCCTCCAAGCTCTCCGTCGCCAGTCCGGACAGTAGAATTCAAGATAAAGTTTTCGAACGGATCTTCCCACATCGACGGGCGAACTAGTACGTTCTTTTGGGTATCGAAGAGCTCAAAAAGACGAGCTTCAGAGATGATCCGGTATACCGATTTATCAAAATTTTTCTCGTTCAAGAACAGAGCGTTTCTCATCAATTGGACCTCGGTCACGTACTGAGGGTTGTTGAGTTCAACGGTCAGCTATCCTCGCCGGGTGGAGCATTTTTCGCATACCCCAAAAAGACCAATTCAGGAAGCGGCTGAGCGACTTCGCCTAGGAATGTGATCTGCATGTGTGGTCGCATAACTCCTGGTCCAGTGAGGCAGCAGTCCCTGTAAGGTCTCCCACTCTTGCAAGGACATGGCCCACTCTCGGGCGGATCCGAAAATAGTTCATGCGGATGGGGGGCTCTGGTCCAGACGACTCGAAACTGGTGAAACGGGTGAGTGATACGTTCAGCCACGAACCTAACCGTTTTGTACTCGAAGATCTCCATTTCATTGCCGTCCGCGTCTTTAGTTGTGTGTATCACGGAGTATTTTTGCACAGGGTCTTTGACCATGGATATGGACAATATCTCAACGTCCCTGACGATGTGGTGGCAATAACGTCCGCAGTAGACAGTACCCGGCGAATGGCCGCAATCGTCCCAAGGGCTCACCTTACTATTACAGAAGCTGCATTCTAGATGTTTGTGTCGAAACTCGGGGCTTAAAAATACCTGATACGGATAGGTTTCTTGCCACGATGATATGAGGGCAAAAAGCTCCCGGACTTCATATTGGTTCACATCCAAGAATGGGTTTTCCAACAGCTGCAGCGACGCCAATTCTGCAGTCTCAAAATCGCACCAAGCTTTGTAGTATTCGCCGGATTGAACATTCGCTACCGCGCCAAGATAAAGCTGGCGGCTCTCGCAGACGGTTCTAAGGAACCAAGCTTCGTTGGCAGACGTTTCATCGCCAGCAGCTTGGTGGGCTCGAAGAGCATGATCAATCTCGTTGGTGAGGCTCTTCCAGAAGCCGATCTCCGGATTTTTGAGAGAACTTAGAATCTTTTCGATAGCAGGCTGCAGCTCCATCACTAATCTTCCTGGGGCGAAGCTTCCTTTGAACCACCGGGTAAGGTTGGTACATCTTCTGATGGTACAGGCGGGGACCCAATCTCACTTGGAAAGCAATTTTCAGCTTGAGCGACAACGCTATCCAATGCGTCAAGGGGAGGTCCTGTGTAGTCTATCGATATGCACTTGCCGTCTTTGTTCTCCACTATCAGTTTCATTTCGAGGGTTTTGGGCGGAGCGGGCTTTTGCATCATGTCGTAGATGTAGCTTCCCAGGACGCTTGACAGAACGCCTAGGAAGATTGTGCTGACTACCATCGTTGGCCAACGTTCGTGGTCGGCGTGCAACGCGAGTTCGACGTAATTTTCACGGTCCACAGCAATTTCGAAGTGCTGATCAGACAAGGACCTCTTGAGGCGGAGCGCAAATTCAGTCGTTCCTGCGGGGAAAGTGTCTCCACCGTTGGACCGATTTTCCCACGGGACTAGTAGAATCTAAGAAGCAAGTATCCGAGCCTGAGTTTCTTCGGACAATCCGGGACGAGTTGCCCAGTAATGACGTGTCTGGTCAGACTCCTTCACTGTGAGGTTCAAAAGAGTTCTGGTTGGCATCGTGTCCCCACGAAAAAATTTGGCAGATCTATTCTTAGTTATCTGATCTGTCTTTCAACTTGAGAATGTGGACAGCGATTCTTGATCTGACGCCAAATAGAAATCAGCCGCATGCGCCCAAAAGGCGATTCCGTGGTAACCTTGGTAACTTTTTTGAACTTGACCCAACAAAGCATATCAAATGGAGGCAAATCAGGGACTGTTTTTATTTTCTTTTATCAATAGTCAGCAATGCTGGACACCCCTTGATTCCGATTCCTAATCTGTAGGTCGCGCGTTCGAATCGCGCCGGGATCGCCAGACGGAGTTTCATATGTGAGCGGAAACATCGCACAGCACCACTTCAGAAGATGGTGAAGTCCGTCGCAACAATGCCAGCATGCGTCCAAGTGAACAAGCATCCGACTTCTACTGCAATCTCAACACAACAGCCGAAAGCTGGAGATAAATCTGGTTCATAGTTCGCGCAAAACCGCGAAATAAAAGTTCACATTTAACGATATTTGAAGGTCGCATACGCAAGGTAAACTTCGACGTTAAATGAATTGCCGATGGGGACGGGTTCAGATGAGCGAATCCAAGACGCCAGTATTTGTGTGTCCTGAGGACCAGCAAGCCTTTGCCAAGGTGTATGAGCATGCTGATACTGCCAGCCAGTTGATTGCAGAACATGGCACGCCGCCATTCCCCAACACATTCGCGCTGATGTATGCGTATGCAGCAAAGTCCGACAACAAGGTTGTGGTTGCGGTCGACGAAATGCTGGAGCGGGGCGCGCTTTGCCAATATGAAATCGACGAAGTCTACAACATGCATTTGCGCCCTACCGACGATCACGCCAAACGCGAGAACATCGGACGGGAAGTTGAACAGCAACTCTCAAGCATCCTGGACCTTGTGGGTACCAGTATGGAAAACAGCGACCAGTTCGAAGTTGCGTTGACGCAGATTGAACGCGGCCTGTCTGATTCAAGCTCGTCAGCTGCTCTCTCCTCTGCCGTTGCGCGCCTGATGTCGGAAAGTCGTCGGATGACCGATCAGAGTCGTCGCCTCAGCGATGGTCTAATGGCCTCAATGAAGCAGATCGAACGCCTGCAACATGAGCTCGAGGCGGTTCGCAATGAAAGCATGCGCGACCCGCTCACCTCCATCTACAATCGACGCGCCTTCGACCTACGCCTCGCCGCTGAAGTTGAGGCGGCAAACAAACAGGGTTCGAGCCTCTGTCTGGCAATGGCAGACCTTGATCATTTCAAACGCGTGAACGACAATTTCGGTCACCGGGTAGGAGACGAAATTCTGAAGATTTTTGCTTCAATCGTCACCAACAACATCAAGGGCAAGGATCTCGTAGCGCGCTATGGGGGCGAAGAGTTCGCAATTATCTTACCTGCAACAGGCCTGCAACAGGCCACCCGGTTGATTGATCGCATCCGTGAACAGATGTCTGAAAGGAAGCTCGTCCTGAAGGGAACCAAGACACCCATCGGCGCCATCACGGCCTCGTTCGGCATTGCCCAGCACCAGCCGGGTTTGACCGTTAGCGGCCTGATTGAGCAGGCTGACCAGCGATTGTACCTGGCCAAGAGCAATGGCCGTAATCGTGTTCAGTCAGACGATCTGGCCTCCAACGCTGCTTGATTTGCACGCCAGCATGATCGACTTCATGATCCCGCACCCATCTGAATAAGCTGGTCTTCGGAATTCAGTATCCGTTTGAGCTCCTCTCGCGCAGCGTTGAACCTTTGTTGCGCGTCCGCAATTTCCGACCGCTTGCGATCCATATCATGCAGAACCCGTCTGGAATGACCGTATCGGCTTGAAAGCATCATCGCGTGCACATCTCCGCCCGCCTGGTCAGCACTGGCGAACTCCTCCTGCAATGCATCCAGTTGCTTCCCAAGATCGCGCAGCTCGGTTTGTACAATTGCAAGGGATTGCTCCGCTTTCTGTCGCTTCAGCGCGACGAGCTTGAGCAATTTCGGGCGAGAACCTGTCATTGGGCGCCCCCGGTCTGCTTGCGAATGCGATCGACGAAACTGATTGCAGCTGCAACGGCTGCGAAATGGTCAGGATGGATTTCCTCATCAATATCTACCAACCGGTAGATGGACCGAGTTGACGGTGGATCCCGGTAGATTGGGATATCATTGGCCGTGGCAGTTTCGCGAATCTTGGCAGCCAGATGGTCGACACCCTTGGCGACACAGACGGGTGCACGGCCCCCCTCCGGATCCCATTTCAAGGCCACGGCATAGTGTTCCGGGTTGACCATGACGACGGTCGCTGTTTTGACATTCTGCATCATCTGGTTCCGACTCATGCTGGACGCCTTCTCGCGCCGCTTCTGCTTGAGCTGAGGATCGCCTTCGCTTTGCTTCTGCTCCTTTTTAATGTCCTCTCTGCTCATCTTGAGCTTGTTGGAATGCAGCTGCCGCTGCAGCGGCAGGTCAATCGCAGCGAGGACGAACTGAAACACACCGAAGATAAGGAACAGAGTCAGCACCTGGCCAAAGGTGAAATTGAAGAAATCGCTGAGCTCCACCGCACTACTCGCATAGTAATGCTGTGCAAACCCATACAGGAACACAGCCGCTAGCCCGCCAGCAAAGAACATTTTTGCCATATCCTTCAGGAAGTCCAGCAGGCCCTTTGTGCCGTACTTCTTCTTCAGGTTTTCGGTTGGCGAAATCTTGTTGAACTCGGGTTTGATCTTCTTCGCCGAGAAGGCAATCGATTGCTGGATAACCAGCGTGGCGAGTACAAGGGCCGCCATGATCGCAAACAAGGGTATCACCTTGACCAATGTGCGCGCCAGCCAAGCTTTCGTTGCTCCGCCACCGTCGTTGAAAACGTCCGCCGCATAGCTGTCAGCGTGATACATCAATGCGGAAAATTCGCTGAACATGGCCCCCGCCACAACGGCACTGAACATGATGGCAGCGATGATAACGCCAGCGAACAAGGCAAACGTATTGGCTTCCTTGGACTGGGCGACATTCCCTTCGCGACGCGCCTCACGTCGCTTCTGTTCGGTGGCCTCGAACTCCTTCTCGCCACCACCTGATTGATCCTCGGCCATTGCCTACCTCACCACCAGCCGATCGAACCGGAGACCCGATCCATCCAGACTATCAGAATAGTTGACACCGAAATGGCCAGAAGCACAAACCCCGCTCCGATCATAAAGGGGGCGCCCACAAATGCCACCATCAGCGATGGCAGCGCCTTATTAATAAAGCCGAGCGAGATGTTGTAGAGCAGGTTGATCGCCACGAAGGGCCAAGCGATCAGCACGGCAAACTTTATGGCGTTGAACATGCCCTCAATGACAAAGGACTGATCGAACTGCGTGAGCCCCCCAACCGGAATTTCGATGTATATTTCAGCGAGTCTAACAAATACGCTGACATGGTAGTCTGCCGACAAGAGTAGGACGGCACCCGCCATGGCCAACATGTTCGAGACCACCGTCTGCGCCTCAGCATCCAGCGCAATGCCGAGCATTTGCGAAAGCCCGATCGTTTGGGCGATCAGTGATCCGGCCATGTTCAGAATCCAGATGGATGTGCGCAGCAATACACCCAGGCCCAGCCCGATTATGGTTTCCGCCCCCAGGAGACCGACAAAGTTCGCAATTGAGATATCAACAGGTGCCGTGACGATGCCGGACATGGCAAACAGGGTGGCCACGCCCAGTAACAGCGACATGCGCACACGCATCGGCACGGTCTGGTCGCCAATCCCCGGCATCAGGAATACGACAAAGGTCAACCTGGCGACGATCAGCATGAAAAGGATAATCCAGGCCGAAAGTTGTGGCCCGATTGGAAGTCCTTCCAGCATCAGACGACGCCGACGATGTACGGCTTGCTCTTGGAACCGATTTCCTCATACGCCAGAACCGAGTTGCGCACGCCCTTGCTCGCCAGAACAGTTTGCAGGAAACGCCTTCGTCGGGACGAGGTTGCCACGGAGGCAACGACACCTTTCTGAGCCATTTCGTTCAACTTGGCCTGCACCGCTGTCGTCAGTTCTCCAAACATTTCTGGAGGCAGGGCAATATCCGATCCGCCATCCTCGCGGGAGATTTCGTGCTCGTTGAACTTTTGTTCCCAATTGGTGGAGAGCTGGAGCAGCGGAAGGCGGCCTTGACCGTCCTGAAGGCGATCGACAATCTGGAATCCGAGCCGCTGGCGAACGAGTTCCACAATGCGCGACGGCGCGCTTGACTGGGCTTTGACCTCGGCAATTGTTTCAACAATCAGGAACAGATTACGAATCGACACGCGCTCCTCGAGCAGCAGGCGCAGCACTGATAGCAGAAGTTCAGGACTAACCTTCCCGGGAATGTATTCATCAAGGAACCGCCTGTTGGACGCAGCACGTTCGCTGTCGCTGATATGAGTCAAGGCATCCAGCGTGTCCAGCATAACCATGCGTGTAAAGACGAGTGTGAAGTTTGCCTGAATGACTTCAAGCATGTGAGTCGCGAGAACTTCCGTCGGCTCGACCGCTGGGATACCAGCAGCAGACAGCTCTTGCTTCTTTGTACTTGGCAACCAGCGGGCGGCTGCCTTGTAAACGGGTTCTTTGACCTTCTCACCCTGTAGGTGTGGCAGTTGCCCATCTTCCATCAACGCCAACAGCGAGCCCGGGCGCACAAGACCTGTATCTACCCGCACACCTTGAATTCGAATGCGGTATTCGTTCTTCCCGAGCGTTGGGTTGTCCGTCATCCTGATGGACGGCAGAACGAAGCCATATTCTTCTGCAATATACCTTCGAATCTTGTCGATTCGACTTTCAAAGCCACCTGCCCCCTGCAGCACCATGCCCACCAGATCTGGGGCAACCTCCAGGTGGATCTCGTCGGAGTGGATAGAGTCACCAATGACGAGGCTGGTTTTCGGCTCTTCAATTTCGCCAGCTTCCGGTTTCGCGGCTAGGTCGCGCTCCCGCCGGCGAATATAGAAAGATGCCGCCGCGAACGCCGCTGCAGCCAGCATGAAAGGAAGAAACGGCAGACCCGGAAACAGCGCGAAAATTGCGAGAATCCCCGACACGATCATCAGGGATGTGGCATTCGCGCCCAGTTGCGCGCCGAGCGCCAGATCGATTGCACCGTCCTCACGGCCTTTCGCCAGAAGCATTGCCGCCGAAACTGATACGATAACGGAAGGGATTTGGGAGACGAGACCATCCCCTACCGTCAGAATGGAGTAATTGTTCAGCGCCTGAGTGAAGCTGAGCCCGTGTGCGGCAAGGCCAAAGCCGACGCCCGCAACGAGGTTCAAGGCGGTGATGAGCAAGCCAGCGATCGCATCGCCCTTCACGAATTTTGACGCACCGTCCAGTGAACCCAGGAAGGAAGCTTCTTCCTGCTCCTTCTGACGACGGTTGCGCGCCTCTTCATGACTGATAGCGCCGACAGCCAAATCGGCATCAATGGCCATCTGTTTGCCCGGCATCGCGTCCAAAGCGAACCGCGCACCAACCTCCGCCATTCGGCCGGCGCCTTTGGTGATGACCATGAAGTTCACAATGACCAGCACCGCGAACACAACCAGACCCACAAACAGGTTTCCGCCCATGATGAACATGGCGAAGCCTTCGATGACGTTGCCGGCAGCGTCGGTACCCGTATGGCCCTGGCTGATGATCAGTTTGGTCGAGGATACGTTCAGCGCCAAGCGCAGCATCAGCGATGCCAGAAGCACGCTCGGGAATGACGAAAAGTCCAGGGGCTTTTCGATGAAGATACTGGTCGTGAAAATCAGAATGGCAAACGCGAAGGACGCCGTGAGACCGATGTCCATAACCCAAGCCGGGACGGGCAATACCATGATGAGAATAATCGCCATCAAGCCGATCGCGAGGATGGCGGTCGGCTTTGACAAATCGAAGAAGCGTGAGGTCGGCATGGCGGCCCTAATTCGAAATCATGGGGAGAACGGTATTATTAAAGAAATCAAGGCAAATGCGCGTCATGTACCCAAGCGACAGGAAGAACACGACGACGACGGCCAAAATCTTTGGCACGAAGGTAAGCGTCATTTCCTGAATGGAGGTGAGCGCCTGTAGCAAGCCAATTACAAACCCAAGCACCAGCGTGACAGCAAGAATGGGCAGCGCCATCATGGCCGCCGCCCAGAGCGCACCGCGCAACACTTCAAAGATGGCGAGTTCGGTCATGTGTGGCCGCCCTGATCAGACCGGCATCCGAAGCAATTCCTGATAGGCTTCAACGACCTTGTCCCGAACAGTCACGGCGGCATCAAGGACCAACTCGGCCTGAGCTAGCGCTTCGACCATGGCATGGGGATCCGCGCCGGACACAGCGGTCTGCATGGCTGTCTGCTCAGCCTCCTGCAGAGCAGCCTTGAAGGTCGAGAACCCCTCTGCCACCCCCGACTTTTCAGCCGGGTTTGTTGCTGGTTTGTCAGAAACCTGGGCCGGCTTGATCGAACCGAGCGCTGCGTATGCACTGAAGCTTACATTGGACATTCTGCCCCCCTTTAACGCCTGAGAATATCGAGAAGTGACTGGTACATGCTTCGCGCCTGCCGGAACGAGTTCAGGTTGGCCTCGTATCCGCGATTCGCTTCGCGCATATCAGCCATTTCAGTGACCAGCGACACGTTGGACGCTGTCACATATCCTTCTGCATCCGCCAGCGGACTGGCGGGATCATAACTGCGCTCGCCTTCGGTTTGATCGAGTTCGATGCGTGTCGCAATGAAGGCGTCCGCAGCAGTCGGTGCCTGCTCGACGGACAGAATCTTGCGGCGGTAACCGGGCGTGTCGGCATTCGAAACATTCTGGGACGAGATATCGATTCGTTTCGACTGGAGCTGCATACCGGAAACAGCCTGCATCATCGTGGCTTTGAGTGAGTCCATGAATTACCCTTTCCGACCAATGGCTGTGCGAAGGAGGTCAAGCGACTTTGTGTAGACTGAGACCGCCATTTCGTGCTGACCCTGCGCGTCGGTTGCGCGGAACATTTCGAGCTCGAGGTTTACAGAGTTCCCGTTCGGCGAGTTTGCGAAATCCGTCTCGAACGTCTTGAAAGCTGGGTCGCCGGCATCGACGGCTCCGCTTGATGCAGCTCGCGCGAGAAAGTCCTGAAAGGCTTCGACGTGTTGCGCCTTGTAATCAGGATCGTTGGCATGGGCGATATTTGTCGCCGATACTTTCTGACTCTCAGCAGCATGGCGCGCCATGGCGCTGTAAACATTCAGGACATCCAGATTGAGAATCGCCACAGAATCGCTCCTAGTTAATACTTTGGAAGAATTGCCGGGGTAATTTGAAGAAAGAGTTAACGAATAGGCGAGATCTGTTTACTTGTTGCATCCGACCCCCAATTTTCCTGATCGCCTGTACCGAATCTGGGGAACCGTCACGGAGGTATCACCGGGACTGATTCTGATTGGCGGGATCAGCCAGTTCGCCCGCCTGGGAAATGAAATTCGGGTTCGCACGCGTCAGGGTGAGGTGTTCGGAGAAGTGCTCGCCGTCTCCGGCGGTCATGTGAAAGCAATGCTTTACGGTGAATCTGATGCGATCCTAATTGGCGATCGAGCTGTGTTGGAACAGGAAGCCTATGTCGAGCCCGGTGATCATTGGCTCGGCAAGATCGTGGACTACCGAGGCACGATTTCCGGCGAGAGCGCCATAGCACCAGCCGCCAACACCACTCGCCGCCCGCTGAGAGCATCTCCCCCGGCGAACACAACCCGCAAAAGCCTAGGCCAGCGCCTTTCCACCGGGTGGATGATCACTGACACGATCCTACCGATCTGTCAGGGTCAGAGAATGGGCCTGTTTGCCGGGTCTGGTGTCGGTAAATCTACCTTCCTTGGCTCGCTCGCCGCTGGCGTGAAAGCGGACCGCGTCGTCATTGCCTTGATCGGCGAACGCAGCCGGGAAGTGAATGAGTTCGTCCACAAGACTCTGCCCAAAGAAGTCCTGTCCCGAACGGTCATTGTAGCTGCGACTGCCAATGACCCACCTGGAGCCAAGAAACGCGCCGCGCTCTGCGCGATCGCGACTGCGGAACATTTTCGGGATGAGGGGCACCAGGTCCTTTTCCTGTTTGATTCCATCACACGTTTTGCCGAAGCACATCGTGAAGTATCTCTCTCAGCTGGAGAGACTCCCGCCCTCAACGCCTTTCCACCGTCAACCGTACGCGCCATTGCCGAAGTCGCGGAACGGACCGGCCCTGGTGCGCAAGGCCAAGGCGATATTACCGCAATCTTTTCCGTCCTGGTGGCTGGATCGGATATGGAAGAGCCCGTAGCAGACATGGTCCGTGGGGTTCTGGATGGTCATATCATCCTGTCGCGGGAGATATCCGAACGCGGACGGTATCCCGCTATTGATGTCTTGCGCAGTGTCTCGAGATGCCTGCCAGATGCGGCCAAACCAGATGAAAACAGAATCATCAAGGATTACCGACGGACGATTGCACTCTATGAAGAAATCGCGCCGATGCTGCGCGCCAATCTGTATGAGCGAGGACATGACGCAGCCGGAGATCGATCCATCGAACGCTTCCCGCAGCTGGACAATTTCGTTTCAGAGCCGAATACCGGACATATTCCACAAGCCTTCCAGCACCTTCAGGGCTTGTTGGACCCAGTTGAGGCCGCCGAAAAATCCTAGCTCGACACGATGCTGAGAAACAGGTTCTGGCTGGCGGTCGATCCGAAGCCCGCCGCGTTGTTGAGCAGCGTCAAAGCCACAGATCCGGAAGAAAGCGAGGACTGGCCATTGGCGATCGAGTCCATCGTGTGAAAGCGTTGGATTACCTTGTCCATGACGTCCTCATTGGCCAAGTCTGTTATCTTGCTGATAGAAAACACGCTCAATACGCGCTCTTTCAGAATATCTGCCTGCTGGTCGACGCCCAACTGCTGCCAAGAAGTGGGCAAGTTCAGCGCTGTCTCGAAAACAGTTCGAGTCGGAACATCCCCCAGAATACGATAGAGGTTCGCAGAATCGCTCGATTCTTCTCGAACAAGGTCGCCAATCTTCGCTTGGAAATTCAGACTAAGCTTCATGTTATTATCAACATCGCCAACGGCGGACCGGAAAGAGGCCAGTTCGAAATTATCTGACAGTGTCGAAATCGTATCCGCAGACAGCGAGATTTTACCCTCACTCACCGCGAAAGTGCTGGCAAAATCTTTGTATGCCTGATTGTTCAGGCGGGTCAGGAAGGTGCTGTCGGGATCAGCCTGTTCGTCCATCACATGACGGATGTAACCGACTTTCCACTCCTCTCCCCCAAGATCAAAGGCCGTGAGAGAGATGCGGAGGAGCCGCTTGTCGGACAGGAAGTCTTCCATCGCGATTGGCGACGACATCTTTTCTTGAAAGTATTCGCGGTCGTTCTTGATACTGGCAGAGTCGGTGAACCCCTCCATTTGCTTCTCAAGCGTGGATTCCAGGAATTTCCACCCGCCATATCCTGTGATCGGGATGACCGGCTGATAGACCATGTCAGGCGACCTGCGCCTGCTCGGTAAACTGTGGTTTCAAACTAGCGACTTTTAGGAGTTCAGCTTCGATCGCAATGATGTTGCGCAGGTGGCAAAGTGCCGAATAGAAGTTTCCGCGATCTAGCATGGAGCGCAAAACGCTCAGCAATTTGCGGTCTATGGTTTCGAATACGTCATCTAGCCGAGCGCATTCTTCCAGAATGGCTGGCAGGACGTCTGCTTCGTTCAGATCGCCCGTAATGATCAATTGGATTGCGTAATACACGCGCTTGGTTGGCGTATCAACTTCTTGGGGTTTCATCGCATCGCGACAGCGCAAAATTCGAGCGTTGTCATCGACCACTCGGACAGTGGAAGGCTTGTCCCCATTCTCCAACGTGGCGCCGTTCACGACAAACCGTTCACCCGCTGCGAGTTTGAGCACAAGTCCTGACATTATTCTGCCGCCACATTTGCAGGTGAGGAAGTTTGTCCTTCCAGGCCTTGCATAATTATTTCGTTGATCTCGACCAGTTCTGTGATCTCTGCCTTGCGCGCGAGAACCTGGTAGCTGATCTGGCGGACCGACTCAGAAAGCGCAATAAGATTTCGCTTGAGCGCAGGGTCCAATTCGTTGGCTTCGCTCATCAGGTCGGTTGAAAGAATTTGCCAGAGTTTCATATTGCGATCGATTGCGTCGGCCCAGACTGCGGGCGCCGGCATTTCGACCTCGTCAACATTCTTAAGTGCCTGCGTGATGTCCTGAAACAGGGCGTATTCAATCTGTCCAGTATTGGCAGTGCGGCTCGTGACCTCACCATATGCCTTGTAAGCCAGTTGTTGCATGCACCCTCTCTAGTGTTGGTAGTAAGCGGACCCAGGCGCCAATCAGCGCCTGGATCCTATTGAAATTATCTGAACAGCGACAGGAGTGTCTGCGGGTTCGAGTTCGCAATCGACAGCGCCTGAACGCCGAGTTGCTGTTGAACCTGCAGGGCCTGAAGCTTGGCGGATGCCGCTTCGATGTCTGCGTCGACCATGGCACCGATACCGGCGGTCATCGAGTCGATCAGCGTCTGGACGAATTCGCCCTGACCTTCGATCTGGGTCTGAGCCGAACCGAATGCTGTTGCGGCGTTGATAGCCGTATCCAGCAGGTCTTCGATTGTGTTCAGAGCCGCCGTAGCATCCTCAGTCGTTCCAACGCTCAGGTCAGCGATGGCGCCAAGGCCGCCTGCAGCAACTGCCGCATCCTGGGACGCGAGAGCGGTCAGGTTAACTTCAACGGCACCACCATCGGCTGCCAGCGTGAGCGTTGCCGCATCCGAAGTTGGATCTGCTGCGTCAGAGACCGTGACGACCAAGTTGGTGATACTTGCATCGTCCAGAAGCGACTTAAGGCCAGCCGCGACGTCGTTGTTGGTGTCACCATCAACGGCAGTGTATGTATAGTCGCTACCACCTGCACTGACCGTGAACGTATCGCCCGCGGTTAGCGTACCACCAGCAATGGAAACATCAGCAGATTCAGTATCGGCCAGATTTGAAACGGAATTTGTCGAAGCAGTGCTGGCTTCCGTAACGGTCAGAGCCTGACCGGCATCAGCCGAGAAAACGAGCGTGGCGTCATTGGCCAGTGGATCGGCAGCCACGTTGACGGTCACCGAATCGAGGTTGGTGATCGCAGAACTTCCGTCAGCGGTTGTGACTGCAGCGCCAAGAGCGGTGACCACGTCGTTGATCGTGTCGTCCGCGAGGGCCGTGTATGAGAAGTCTGCACCCCCCACGTTGATCGTGAACTTGTCACCAGTCGAGATAGCGCCTGCCTTGAACGTGTAGGTTGCATCACCACCGGTGGCAGTCGCGTTGCTCGTAACACCGCCAAGCGTCAAATAGCCGCCTTCAGTTGAACCTTTGTCGACGTCCGAGGGAGTAATGGAGTCGGCTGTCGAAACGTACCCAGCGGCAGTGCTAGCCTTATCGGCAGCGTCAACAGCTGCCGACGTCTGCAGGTCCTGACGGGCAACCGTGATGGACGTGGCAGAAACCGAGCCGTCCGAACCGCGGTCTAGGGAAGCGAGAATGCTGATGCTCTCGTCGCCCTGCAGCAGGTTCTGGCCATTGAACTGAGCGGCGTTGACGATATTGCTGATCGCGGTGCGCTTGGCATCGATATCAGTCTGGATTTTCGCGCGGTCGTCAGCATTCAGATCTTCCTGAGCGGAAACGATCAGGTTTTTCATGTCCTGCAGGAGGCTGGTGACCTGCTCGGAAGCGGCACGGGCAACACCCACAGTCGAGGAGCCCTTGTTCAGAGAGTCCGTGATTTGGTTGAAGCTGTCTACGTCCGTCGCCATGACGGTCGAGATAGCCCAGATGGCGGCGTTGTCTTTTGCGGTGGCGACCTTTTTACCGGTCGAAATCTCGGACTGGACCGTCTCGAGGTTGCTGTTGATTCCGCGCAGGGTCTGCAGCGCAACCATCGCACTATTGTTAGTCAGAATACTGGACATTTTGAATGTACCCCATGTTCGTCAGGCGAGCGGCTATGTCGCTGCCTAGGTTCGATCTCACGTCGTCCTGACGTCGGGAATTCCCGCAACCCATCTTGGTTCGCCGTAACTGAGTATACAGGACCCGTGTACAATCAGTTAACCGTCATGCCTTCTTAAGATAATTCCCGGTGGCGTTTGAAAATGGCGTTTGCAATCCATTGGACTGATAGGCTCCCACATAGGAGTCCTGAGACACGCGGCCGAGCCTGGTTACCATGTTCTGAAGGCCATTTTGAACGGCGCGGAAGTGAATGGAGTTCTCACTTGCTGCCTGTACAATACCCCTGAGCCGAGCCTGAATGGTTTCCGCTCGCAGCATCTGACCGGCTTCTTGAAGCAAGGACTCGAAAGCCGTCATGGCCTGGACCTTCTCTTCAGACAATTCCACGACACGGTGAACCTGGCCTGAGAGCAGAAGATGCTTCTCGGCTGACAGGACGCTTTCGACCTGAGACATGATTTGTTGGGCGCGCGCGGCGTCAGTCATCGGTAACAATTCCTATTTGTTCGTTGCTCTCGCTTGAGGCTGGTATACCGGTCGCGTTCAGCCCCAAGGGGTGCTTTTCGGCGAGATCTTCGGCAATTGCCTCAATGATCATTCGCGAAAACGCCGAAGCCGCCTCCCCTCCTGACTGGGTGAAGGCCTCTTCGAGTCCAGTGTGACTCAGCATTTCGGACCAGAGCAGTTGTTCGAACCTCACACCGATTTCTTCGATGGCAGTCTTGCCTGCGCCGTTTCCGACGGGCGAGGTGCCAGACAGAGGCGCTGTTCCCATGCCTGCGCCTGAAATATCTGTCATACCTCTCACTCCTCACGTCTGGCGGCAGCGAAATGAACCGCGTTTGCTTAAAACTTATTTTACCAGTGTTGGGCCAAACAGGGTTAAGAGAAACCTAATCTGGATTAACCTATGACGCCTTTTCTGAGCTTCGATGGAATGTCCGCAGTCGATTCATCTGGCGGTGCGCCAAATGCATCTCCGTTAGCGGATGGAGAACTAGGCAAGGCTTTTCAGAAGCATTTAGCAGAACAAGATACTATTGAAGGTGAAGCGCCAGATCAGGTCATGATGGCGAGCGTAAACACTGATACCGCAAATGCGTCGCCGATCGCCTTTCTGAATCTGGAATCTGAAAACGTCATAGATGTAGAGCTTGATCCAGCCGACCTTGGGGCAACCGACTTCGCAAAACTTGAGGAAGCCCCGGAAGTATCAGCGCCACTGGTTACCTCAAATGTCGATCCGGACACTGTCAAAGGCACAGATTCTGACGTGACTATTCCGGTCCCGCATGCCGCGGAAATAATAGAGGCGTCGGCTTCGTCCGAGCCGCGCGCACCCGACGCCAAGACCATTGTTGATCCGGATCTTGCAGACACCAAAACCACTACTGTGCAGGGTCTAGCAGACGCCGAACCTGAACGCGCCGATGCGTCCATTGAGAACTTGCCAGCAACGGTCGCCGTTGATGACCCGCTCCAGTTTCAGGCACCCCCAGCCGAGCCTCGAGAGGCCTCTGACATCGAACCGGATGCGGTGATCGAACCGGATGCGCTGATCGAATCGGCTATTGTTCCGAAAGCCACTGAGATGGGTGCGTTAGCTGACGCGGCTAGCGAATCCGAGTTGGAGCCCTCCCCCGCCCCCCAGAAGACCGCCTTCAACACCGCTGGAACTCCACAGCCCGCTCCATCTGGCGACACCGCTCAGGACGGCACGCCGCAAGACCGGAAATCACCTGCCCCTCTGCCAGGATCACTCAATACCTCAGGGTCTATGGAGCCGGTCCAAGGATTTGCATCCGGAATGGCAACAGAGTTTGCCAGCCCGGCATCTGACACCGGGCAACCATCTACATTGGGCCTGTCAGGCGTAACGAGCACGACGCCGACGATCTCCACCCCCTCGATGCAAGTCGTAGTCGCCCCCGCGCAACCTCAAGCGAATTATGTTGCTGTACCCGCCGATATTCCGAGCATCATTTCTCGGGAATTGTCATCAGACACGCAGTCGAACCGCGTGCGAATTCAGCTCGATCCGCCAGAACTCGGACGGGTCTCTCTTGAATTCAAGTTTGACTCGCAAGGCTTGCAACACGTGCTGGTCACGGCAGATTCAGCCGAAGCGATTCGCCGAATACGGGCCTTTCACCCGGACCTGGTCTCGGTCCTCGACGAGCACGGCTTGTCTAGCCAGGATATGACCTTTCGCGAGCAAGCCTCTGATCAAAACCCGGCTCAAAGCTGGTCGAACACTGACGCCGACGCTCTGGACAGCGACCCAGATAGTTTGGCTGTCGTCGCATCCCCCCTTCAACAAGCCACCCCCTCCAGAACCGTCACCAACGGCCTGGATATACGGGTATAGGAGTTCGACTTCATGAGCACGATCGAATCGACCACCGCCGCGCAAACGCAGACGACTGCCTCTTCGGCAGCCACCCAACAATTTGGTGAGGAGTTCAATAACTTCATCAAACTGCTCACTGCGCAGGTTCAGAATCAAGACCCACTCTCCCCAATGGATTCGACACAGTTTGTTGACCAGCTCGCGACGTTTTCCTCGCTTGAACAGCAGGTTCAGACAAACTCTGCGTTGGGTGGAATTTCGTCACTTATCGGGGAACTCCACACAATGTTCGCCAGTGAATGGCTGGGCGAGACCGTAACGGTTGAGTCGTCATGGGTGCCATACACAGGCTCCGAAATCCGCTATCTGGCCAACACGCCTACCGACGCTGACGACGCATACCTGACCGTGCGGGACTCGGAGGGAGAGCTTGTCTGGTCTGAAAAGCTGGATATGGAAGACGGAGTCCACACATGGAATGGTCAGACCAATTCCGGTGACACCATTACGAACGATGAGATTTTCGAGTTCAACATCGACTATTACAGAGGTGAAGAATACATCGGATTGGGAGCGCCACAGGTCATTACCACCATCACCGATGTCTCAACCGAGAATGGCGGTCTCCGCTTCGGAACCTCATCTCATCTATCAGCCGACCTGACGAGCGTGAACAAATATTCCGGGGCTATGAGCTAACTAAAAAAGCCCGCAGATCCTAGCTATGTCAGGCAAATGGCAGATCACAGATCCTGACGGGCCATATCCAGTATCAGCACGTTATGAATGCCGTTCGGAATCTCGTTCTGGAGGTTCGTAAGGATCATGGCGCGCAACGTCTCATAATTGTCGACATCGGTGATAGAGTTAAGCGTCCGCCCCCCACTACTCAGTTTCACCAAAGTGGTCATGATGTTGTCGCGCAGGACGGGCTCTTTGGAAAACAACTCTTGCGAAATACTTGTGTCGACTTCGAGGTTGAGGTTCAGGATCACAAGGCTTTGCACCCGATCATCCTCAATCATGGGGACGACGAACTCCCGCGTGAACTTGTAATATGTCACTTCGCCACTGTCAGCAGCGCCGTGCTTGTCACTTTTTCCGTGGGAGTCTTTTTCCTTCTTGGCCTTTTTTTCCTTCTTGGGCGCGGCGTGTTCATCACTCTTCTGGCCATCATTCTCGTGCTCAGCCGCAGCCACCGGCGAAGGCGAGGAACCGGACTTCAGAAAATAGGCACCGCCACCGCCAGCAGAAATTGCGAGCAAGGCTACAATAGAAGGAACGATTTGCTTCATTTCAGGATCCTAGAACGGTACGACCTTGTCGATAATTTTCTGGCCAATCCGCTGTTGCGGAACCGATGTCGCATCACCGCTGTTGAGGTATGAAATCTGCGCATCTGCGATCTTCTCATAGGTTACCGTATTGGTCCGGGTGATATCTTGTGATCGAATTACGCCGCTTACCGTCAGCATGCGAACCTCGTTGCTTACGCGCGTTTGCTGGTAGCCCTGAATGACCAGGTTGCCATTCGGCTCCATCGCAACTACGCGTGCCGCAAGCGTAAAGGCGATCTTCTCGGCCCGATTCATCGCACCACTTCCGTCCATTGACGAGCCACGATTATAGTCGACGCCAGGTGACAATGACGCCCCGCCAGGCAGCACACCGTTTGCCCACTCCGGCAAACCGAACAGCGCATCGACATTCACGTCAGCACTGCTATTGCGATTCCGGGACAGAGAGCTTTGCAGGCTTGCCTGATCGTCCATCTCAACAACGACAGTCAGCAGGTCGCCGATAGCCTTTGCTCGGCGCATGCTGAGCAGAGCATTTGGAGCGGTAGTCCAAAGCGACGCATCGCTTGTACCTTCGGGCTCAACATAGGCCTGCTGCATCACCGCCGGCATGGTGGTCGCAGGTGCAGTCATGTCGAATGTTGCATCTGCCGAAGGCACAGAGCCGCAGGCTGTGAGACCAAGGAATGCTGCGGTGAATGTAAGATAATGTTTCATTGCACAAGCACCCATCCGTCTTTCTGAACAATACCGTTTACGATCTTCTTCGAATTCAAATTCAGGATCGCGACTGCTTCATCTTCAGTCGCCTCCCCCATCGCTCGGCCAGTCGTCGTGATTTCCAATGCTCCGCTGACGAATTTTACCGTCACGAGTTGGTTGCGGCGCACAAGGCGTGCGGGGCGCGTATCATCCATCGACAATTCTTGCCCGACATACACCGTGCGGCGAACTTCTCGGCCGAGCAGAGGGTTATCGGTGTCGACCAAAGCACCCGTCTCCGTCGATATGTTGGCGGCCGTAACCGTGTCGCCGGCGCGAATAACTTCCTTGACCACGAGCGACGAGCCACCAAGCATTTGCGCCGCCAGCCCTAATCCCAAAGCAATAGCTGGTATCATTCTGTTACCTCACTCGTGTTGTGGCAGCCAACATCTCGTCAGCTGCGGTAATAACCTTTGAGTTAAGTTCATAGCCTCGCTGGGCTTCGATCAATTCCGAAATTTCCTGAACCACGTCGACGCTGGATTCCTCGAGGAAGCCCTGGCGAAGAAGCCCCATCCCCTCAGTCCCCGGCACGAGTTGGTTAGCCGGACCGGAGGCTTCGGTTTCTCGGAACATGTTGTCGCCCATGGCCTCGAGGCCTTTTTCGTTGATGAAGCGGACAAGCGAGATGTTCCCAATGGCCTGACCGTCAGATCCATCGTCGAAATAGGCTACCACCTCGCCATCTCGGCTGATGGCAACGCTTCGCGCATTCTCCGGAATGACCAAGCCATCTGCCAGCGGGAATCCATCCATTGTGACGATCTCACCCTCAGCGCTTCGGTTCAGCTTGCCATCCCGCGTATAGGCAGACTCTCCAGACGGCAGCGTGATCTCAAGAAAGCCCGTTCCGTCAATCGCAAGGTCAAGCTCCGCGCCCGTTTGGCGGAGGCTTCCCTGAGTGATTTCCATGGACACCGATGAAGGCTTTACGCCGGTACCCAGCTGGATACCCGCCGGAACGACGGTACCAACCTGCGACGTGATCGTGCCTGGCGTCAGGTGTTGCTGGTACATGAGGTCCGAGAACTCGGCGGTGCGCGGGCGATAGGCCGCCGTGCTCATATTGGCGATATTGTTCGAAATGACTTCGACGCGCATCTGTTGAGCGGCCATTCCTGTCGCGGCGATCTGCAATGACTTCATTTCATTCCCCTACGGTTCTAAGCCAGCTTCACAGCTGGCGTATCGTCTTGATCAATTGATTGATCCGATCGTCTTCTTTCTCGATCAGTGTCTGACCAGCCTCATAAGCGCGCTGCACCTCAATCAAGCGAGATACTTCGAGGATTGAGGATACATTGGATTGTTCCAGCGTGCCCTGGATCACTGAGGGCTCTTCGATTGGCTGATGACCATTCGGAGCTGCAAACATGGTGCCGCCCTCTTGATTGAGTTCGCCATCGGGCATGACGACCGCAACCTGCCCCAATATTTCTTCGCCAGACGAAATGGTACCATCGGGAGCAATTGAAACTTTGGTAACTTCCTGCGGGATCGCAATCGCTCCGCCGCCGGCCCCTTGGACCTGGTGACCAAAGGCGTCAACAAGGTTGCCCTCTGCTGACAGTTGGAAAGCCCCAGAGCGGGTGAGACGTTCGCCGGCTGGCGTATCAAGAACAAAGAATCCGTCTCCATGAATGGCGAGATCGAATTGACCGCCCGTATGCTTCATTCCGCCTTGGGAAAGGTCGAAATTATGCCCGGCAAGGCTGCCCATGGACAGGCTCTCAGACTGGTCGCCTACGGCAGCAATGTGCTCCGCAAAAATGGCATGGTTGGACTTAAACCCAGTTGTGCTGGAGTTCGCCATATTATTGGCAATTACCTGCATCTCTCGAAGCAGACCATCTTGTCGGGTCAGAGCCGCATAGATCGCATTAGACATCAGGGCATCTCCTGAAAATTCGAGTTTAGCGCCGCGTTGATTTGACTGAGATGTTCCGGAATCTCACTCAACTTGATACGCTGGAGCCTCGGTTCGGCCTTGCCAAACTTCAAAGCGAGAACGGCATCAATACGCGGCCGATAGTCTTCCTGAGTAATCCGCTCTGCAGCAGAGTAGACTGCCGCCGGTAGGATCCAATTGCCGGAAGCGGCGTCTGTTTCAATGAGGTCGACCACGGTTGGCGTGTCCAACACAACTCTCGAGGCAACTTTGGCGAGCCAGGCCCGGTCGTTGGTCAGCACAGCAGCCATGGCAGCAAGACGCATAACATCGGGATTGTCAGATCGGGTTTGCGTGAGATCTCGCAAACTCGCGAAATCCTGCATGCGGAAGGCCAGGGCTGCCCGTTCCGATGTGAGGCCTTCGCTGTCAGGAATGTCTTCCGACAAGGCTGTCATGACGCTCAAAAGGCCAATATTTCCTGCGAATCGGGCGGCAGACTCGACGATCTGATCGTGACCAGAATTGCCAGAAAGTATGTCTTCATTCTCCCCCACGGCGCTCATCGCCGCCAGGCTGGCAAGACGATCGGCACCTTCAAAATCCTTCTGGAGACGGGCGGCCAGCTGATTCCCCAAGAGTTTGCGTGTTTCAGGGTCCTGCATGGCAGGAAGCTCAGCAAGTTCGGAGATCATTTCGTAATCAGAAATTTCTCCAGGACCTTTCAGCATCGTCTCCAGACTTGCGCGAACATCTGATCCTCGCGGCAGTTGCTGGACATTCTTCAGGAGATCACCAACAAGTTCGTCCTGCAAGCTCGCCTCAACCGGCAAGCCATGCCGCATGAGGACGGCTGCTGTCTCGGAGCGCAATTCTGGAACATTGAGGAATTCTCGAAGCTGGCGCTCTCGCTCGATGCCGCCCTGGTTCATGTCAATCATCGCTCGGGTAAACGCCAGGCGCTGCGACCGTCTGATTTCTTCTGCCGAAAAATCCGCCATCAGTTTCTCTGAAAGGAGGGTTTTTCCCATGCGATCAAGAGAAGGGATTGCCAATGAGGCCGTGCGCACCTTGAGCCGGTACGGCAACCGCCGATAGCTCATGAGATTGAGGTCCAGAAGATCCACGCCTTTCTCGTCGAGCAGCGACAGGCGCGCAAGCGACAACCAGATGTCACCATACATGTTGCAGGCCGCGACCTGCTCGAACAGCTCGATGTCAGGCACCGAACCGTCCTCGAGCAGGCGAGACAGATTGCGGATGTAGCGACTATCAGTGTCTTCCATCCCCGACACCTGAAGGCGCCCCTCAGCATAAAGACCTATCGATACATACGCCATGGCCACGTCTGCTGGCGTCAGGCTAATGCCCGTGGCAACCTGCTCAGCACGCCAATTCAGGAAATGTTCGTAGGTCGAGAACTCCTCAAAAGCCTGAAGGTCGAGGACGGCGTCGCTGATGCAGGCTGAATCGACTTCTACCGGCGCAGCAGCGTCGGTCGGCGACAACCGGCCGCGAAACAATTGCGTAGGCTCCGAGGGCGCGGACGCGGAGACCGGCGCCTGATCTGCCGGCGTCAACAATCCCTCCCCTATCGCCTCATCAACGAACTCTCGAAAATTCACGGAAAGCTCATCTGCTTCGGTCGCGCGCCCGGCATCTTCCGCTGTTTCGGGCGCTTCAGCAAACGCCGAAAAGCCCGCCATCAAGGCGAGCCCGGCTAGCAAGGAGAGGCGACTCGTCATCACGCGGCCTGCTTTAACCCCCGGATCGCTTCTTCCACTTCATTGAACGATGGGCGTACCCGCGTCGGTGCGTGGCGACGGGCCACTTCGACACAGATATTGACCGGGTTTTTGTGGAGGTTCGACACAAGGACCTCACCAATCATTGAATAGAAATTATGTTCTTCCAGCCGAATATGTTTCACACGTGTCGCGAATGGTCCGACGATGCCATAGGCGAGAAAAACGCCCAAGAAGGTACCAACAAGCGCGCCGCCAATCATGCCGCCCAGAACTTCCGGTGGCTTGTCGATGGATGCCATCGTCTTGATAACGCCGAGAACTGCCGCAACAATCCCCAGGGCAGGCAAGGCATCGGCCATGTTCTGCAGGGCGTGCGATCCGTGCAATTTCTCTTCGATCAGGCTGTCCAGCTGCTTCTCCAGAAGCTCTTCTACCTGATGCACATTGTCGAAGTTCATGATCATGGAACGGATGGTGTCGCAGATCATCTCGATCGCGCGCTTGTCCTTCAGAATCTTGGGGTATTTGGCAAAAATATCAGAGTCCTGCGGAGCTTCGATATGCGTCTCGATATCCACTGGATTCTTCTTCAAGACATTAAGGAGTTCGTGCATCAAACACAGCAGGTCCTGATAGTCCGACTTCTTCCATTTGGGTCCTGCAAATGCGGCGACCATGTCCCCACCAGCATGCTTGATCGTGGTCATGTCATTGCCGGCAAGAAAGGCACCTGTGGCTGCTCCACCGATCATCATCATCTCGAACGGAAGCGAATGCATGATGATATCCAGATGTCCGCCAGCAAGCATATACCCGCCGAAGACCATCACCACCGTGACAACCAGACCTGCTATTGCGTTCACCTACAAACTCCTTCGATTCCTCCGCTGACACGGGGACTGATTCAAATTTCCGCAATTTCTCTGATGACGTCTTCCGGAACCGGCGAACGCAACTTGAGCGCTCTGAAACCTTTCCAAGCACCTAATTCGCCCTGACTAATGGGCAAAGAGCCGCTGACCGTGTCCGCGCTCAGAACCAATTTGTCCATCTTGGCATTTGGTAGCGTGATCACCTGCCCCACTTCCAGTTGTGAACATTCGCCAATCGTCATCGGCATGGATTCCAGCACAGCATCGAGCACGACCGTCGTGCTCCGCATCCGCTCCCGCAGGACATCCCGACCACTCTCATCAGGAGCGGTCTTGGGCTCCACACGTTCCTGAAGTGTGCGGACAAGCTTTTTTACGTCATCCATCTTCAAGACCAGCTGAATCTCTGGCGCATCGTCACCGCCTTCCATCAACCAGCTGTCTTCACCACCATCACCGCCAAGCGTATAGACGACGCTCAAGTACGTGATGTCTTGACTGAATGTGTCACCGGAGGCGGAGAAATCGGCGAGATGAGGTGGGCTGGCGGTCGCTTGCTGCGTCGCCGAAGCGACGACTCGGGACCATAATCCGCGCGCAGCATGTTCGGACATAAGCCGCAGAAACAGGTCCGGGGCGCTCTTCAGAGTACTTGCATCCTGACGCAACCGCGTTGCCGCATACTTGCGGGCACCCATAGAGTTGATTGCGACGGCCACAACCGGACCGACAGCCTCCGAAACAGAGACAAACGCATATGACCCCTCAAAAGATTGGGCAGGTTGGCTACCCGTTAGGACTTTCTGACTAGAAATGGATGGAATGATGGTTAAGCCGTAAACATCCTTGGCCCAGTGGCCGATCGCAGAAGATAACGTTGCCCAGAGCGCGTCGCACAGCCGGACAGCGGGAGGTAAGCCTCCCGCAGCTTCTATCTTTTTCTGCAGCACAGAAGACACAAGACACCCGCAAATATGAATACCAGTTCCGTTGGTAGGAATTCAGTAATTTGGTTGCTGAATAGTTACCAAGACCGCATCAAACGGCCGTCCGGGATTATCCGTAATTTGATTTCGCCCTGTTACTACGGACATTCTTGAACACAGGGCGGACACCAAATGGTCGATCCTAAATCGACAAATACGCAACCTATCATCATCAAGCGCAAGAAGGTGGTCAAAGGTGACGGTCACCATGGTGGCGCCTGGAAGGTTGCCTATGCTGACTTTGTCACCGCGATGATGGCGTTCTTTCTGCTAATGTGGCTGCTAAACGCAACCACGGAAGATCAGCGAAAAGGTATTGCCGACTATTTCAACCCGACTATCCCGATCAGCCGGATCTCAGGCGGTGGATCTGATGGACTGAACGGTTCTTCCATGTTCACCGAAGACACTTACGCCAAGATGGGCACGGGCGGCACGCGCCAACAAACTGTCGACTCACCTAGAAAAGAAGCCCAGTCCGGCGCCAGCAAGGAAGAAGTCGCAGAGAATCTCCATAACCTCAGACAAGAACTGGGCGAAAAGTCCAAACAGCTTTCCGAGCACTTGATGATCAAGATGTCTCCTGAAGGCATGGTGCTCGAAGTGATTGACTCGGATAGTTCCCCCCTGTTCGCCGTTGGCAACAGCAACCCCACTCCCCTGCTTAAGGAATTGCTGGCGTCGATTTCCGGTTCGCTTGACGCGTTTCGTAATGACATCAAGATTGTTGGCCATACCGACAGCTTGCAATACCGTCTGGATGCGAACTACGACAATTGGAACCTGTCCACCGACAGGGCCAACGTCATCCGCAAGCTTCTGCTCGAAAAAGGCATGATGCCATCACGGTTACGCGAGGTCTCCGGCCGGGCCGATACTGATCCACTCGCTCCGGAAAATCCTTCGGCGTCCCAAAACCGAAGGATATCGATCATCATCCTGACGGACGGCCAGTCCAAAGATGAATCAAGGTTATCTGCTTATTAACAAATCCGCTCCAGTGATAGAGTACATCTGTCGTAGGAGTCGACCATGAGCATTTCTTCATCCCTGAATGCGGGCGTGATGGGGCTGAACTCAAATTCAAGCCGTCTTTCCGCCATTTCTGACAATATCGCGAACTCATCAACTTACGGCTACAAGCGAAGCCAAGTTGATTTTTCAAGCATGGTTCTGCAACAGCAGTCCTCTGCTTACGCCGCAGGCGGCGTCCGGGTTACGGCCTTCAAGGACATTGCCGCAACCGGGTCACTCATCTCTACGGGCAACGCAACCGACCTTGCGGTCTCGGGCCGCGGTTTAGTTCCGGTTACGGACAATACAGGCGTGAATTCGCTCTCGTCGGAGCGCAGCCTGATGATGCTTCCAACGGGCTCATTCTACGCAGACGAAAGCGGAAACCTCCGGACTCAGAGCGGGCTCTTCCTGCTTGGTTGGCCTGCGAATTCCGACGGTGAAATCGGCAATGTCAGCCGCAACAGTGGTACCGACCTTGAGCCTGTCAACATTGCGGCATCCCAGTATACTGCCTCCCCAACATCGCGCATTGAACTCGGCATCAACCTTCCGGCCGATGCTACTACAGCTGGTGGAACGGGTGAGAGCTACACTCTGCCGATAGAGTACTTCGACAATCTGGGCCGGGCCCAAACATTGTCTTTGGAATTCAGCCCGAACGTTCCCGCATCAGGCTCAAGCAATGCCTGGTCGGTGGAGATATTCGATAGCGCAGGCGACCCGGCCGTTTCGATTGGCGATCTGGCCGTCAACTTCTCCGACAGCGCTGTAAATGGCGGCCGTATCGACACCGGTGGTGTCACCGCGTCCAACGGTGCGACCTATGATGATACGACCGGCACCGTAACGCTGAATCTGCCCCACGGTGATGTCGAGGTATTCATCGGCCGACCGAATGACAGCGCGGGTATCACTCAGCTCTCCGCCAACTTCTCACCAACTTCGGTTAGCAAGGACGGGGCACCCATCGGGGACCTTCAGTCTGTTGAAATTGACGAGAATGGCTATCTGCAAGCCATCTACAATACCGGCTTCCGCCGGACCCTCTACCAGATCCCAGTTGGTGATGTTCCGAACATGAACGGACTGAAGGCATTGGACGGTCAGGCCTTTCGTGTTTCTGCTGAAAGCGGAAATTTGTACCTCTGGGACGCTGGGACCGGGCCGGTGGGCAGCATCGAGGGCTACGCTCTGATGGAATCTACAACCGATATCGCTGCGGAGCTTACAGACCTGATTGAAACACAGCGCGCCTACTCTTCCAGCGCGAAGATCGTGCAGACGGTCGACGAGATGCTACAAGAGACAACCAATCTGAAGCGCTGATCCGCAACTCTGACAGGCGAGCTCTGCTTTGAGTATTTCCCACGCCATCAACGCAGCACAATCCGGCCTGAAGGTATCTGGCCTTCGGGCCGATATTGTCGCCACGAACGTCGCAAACGCATCAACGCCGGGCTATGTCCGGCGTTCTGTGCTGGTGGGCGAGACATTGCTTGGCGGCCGGACCAGCGGCGTGGCCGCTTCAGGCATTTCGCGCTCTGCCGATTCTGCACTCTCTGCAGAGCGTCGAAGCATTTCCAGCGATGTTGCACAGTCCAGCCTAATGTCCAGCACATGGCAAGTGCTCTCATCCCGCATAGGGGATGACGCTGAAGGCACCGGGCTTTTCAGCAAGTTTTCCAAGTTTGAGGCGGCCCTGTCTGCCTCGGTCACTTCTCCGGAGTCC
>Ga0098058_1000015_pt1 | contig 190908 bp, 196 predicted proteins | sample 19_taG_FD_75061 | JGI IMG/M metagenome (GOLD analysis project Ga0098058, IMG submission 75061) | Marine viral communities from the Subarctic Pacific Ocean - 19_ETSP_OMZ_AT15317 metaG | ecosystem: Environmental > Aquatic > Marine > Oceanic | place: Pacific Ocean | collected 2015-01-19 | reverse complement strand
GGAGCAGAGGAGTATAACTTAGAAATTTATAATAGGTGGGGACAAATGGTTTTCCAATCAGAAAACATCAATACAAGATGGAATGGTGAGTATAGGGGGAAACAGGTTCCGATTGGAACTTATATATATCAGGTTAAAGGTATAAGTGTTAGTGGCAACGAAGTAATGGTTAAAGATGGTTTTGTTGCACTGGTAAGATAAACTCGATTTTCAGAAAAAAATATCTCCGGAGAATTTCTATAATGTTAGTTTAATTACTATTTAGGTGATTTAACTTTAACACCACTTGTTGAATTATAAAGGACCCATTGGGTATTCAGATTCATACTTCTCCCATTTTGGAAAGCCACCCATACTCCATTTTCGGCACCATCATCTATACCTAGTCGTGGTAGAATATTATTTTTTTCTGTATATATGATGCCAGTTAAGTCTTTACCTGAATATTCTTTAAATCCTGCAACACCTCTTAAATCCCATAGGTATTTTACACCCTCAAAAATTCCACCAAAGTAGTAATTACTTAAAGTTCCATTAAAAGGATTGGCATTTATCATGGAGTCGGTAACATTTTTAATTCCTTGTTTTGCAACCTTATTTACTACTATTTTTTGTTCGTTTGGGTCGTTAGTTGGTGCTTTATATCCTACATCCTTGTAAAAATATTCTCCACCTTCACCCCATGTTTGTGAGTTAGGTATACCATTTGATATTTTTATTGGGTACATTTGTATATATGGGAAATATTCCGTATCTTTGTACTATGAAAGACTGTAGACATTTATATTCTAAAAGTATAAGCGAGCCACGACCACGGCTCTGCATCAATTGTGGCGACCCAGAAGAGTGTAGAGCCTGTTTGGGTGAGGGAGATATTCACATGTGTGGTAAAGACTTCACACCTACTTTGGAAGAGCGAGTGATTGAATTCCTTGAGGGTAATGCTATTGAGGATAAGATTGTATATGCTCGTAACAAGATGCATTGCAATCTCAATGTAACCTTAAGTGAGATACTGGGTGACTTCCATGAGTTCATGAAAACTAGAAACGTAAAAGATAATGAGTAATATTGATAGGGATTTAGAGTGGAAGTGTATGATGCAAGAGTTACGTGAGTATACGTTTATCAGTTATCAGTTATACATTGCTGATAGGATAAAGGGGTCTGGGTATGAGTGTGGGGAGTTATTGAGTATTGATGAATTCTTAAGAGACCCAGAGATGAAAGGTTTCAGGGATTTGGGTCTTAACGTTTACCAGAAGACTGGTGATAAGCTTGAGGTTCTTACGATGACTGATTCTGGTGAGCGATTCCCCAATGTTAAGATTGATTTCCCTAAGTTTGAGGTACCAGAAAACGGGGGTTTAAAATAATAGATATGGCAGATTTTTGCAGTTTATGTGGTTATGGTGATATGGACATTGATGCGGTGTTAAAAGAATTATATGTTGACCGTAAGGAAATAGTGAAAATGGATAATGGGAGTATCTATCAGAAGGGTCTCGGCATTTGTGAGCATTGCGGTATTGTATCAATAGGTATTGACAGGCACTTTAATGTTCGTGGTTATTACTTTGAGGGTGAGAATAAGGGTGAACATCTAGGTACCATTTATCAGGGTGACTTCAAGATTGATAAGGAAAGTAATAAGTGGAAGTCCGTTCTAACTGAACTAAGGAAATATCATTAATTTTATTGGGTCATCATCTTTCATTCCTCTAATACCTACAGTAGCTTTAACTTTATAACCAGTCTCTTTTTTGTTTTTTATATCATTAAAATCTTTTATAACACTTTTTATATCATATTCGTATCTCAGAAATCACTCATACAGTGATTTAGTGGATATGAATAAACGCCGGAATAGCTCAGTTGGTAGAGCGCTGAATTAGTATTCATGTAGATTCCTAATTCTGTTCTTTTCTTCATCGGATATTAAAAAATGATTTTTCATAATGTTGTATAGTTTAGATAAAAATACTTCCGCATATCTAAAAAAAAATTTCTAAAAATTTTATAGTGCAGATTTCTTTTACGGGACCGTACCCCCATTACACCCCCTCAAAAGCCGCTAGTAAGGGGGGATACGGCGAGCCACCAGGGGGGCAGGGGGCCGCTCCATGGTCCCAGAAGGGGGTCTAGGGAGAGAGTATTAACATGGGGGCTGCATACCCATAGCATACCCCATTGCAGTCCCCCCTGCAGGATTGTCATATTGTCATGTGATAAAGTGGTCCTCAGATTTGGTTGTTAAAAAAATTATTCGTACCTTTATAATATAAACGTGGTGAAAGACCCTGAGGGCCGACCCTGCCTTTTATATTATAATTCCCAGACTTTAAGGCAGGGTGGAGTACACTCGGTTCTACCCTTGTGAGATATTACATTACAAATATACGGAAAAAAAAGTTACCACACAACTTGTGTATTAAAAAAGATTGTTGTATCTTTATGCTGGTGCCCTAGTCTGTGGGTTTCACTATGGTATGCTTCCCTCCCACTACCACCCTAAAGGTACCACTTTTTTTTGACATGGCCAAATAAATCCCATGACAATTTGTCTGGTCCACTAAGAGTTATCCACATGGGGTGTTGATAAAAAAAAACTTATTAACAATGGTCATATTGTCAGTATAAAAATTTGGCCATGTAAATTATTTTGTGTACCTTTAGGGTGTGGAAGGGTGGGTTATGCCATGTCTGTAACGGTACCCATAAAATACCCCTCTACATTCCCCCTGACAGTATGTCATGTTAATAACTTTTCTAAAATAGTGGTCTAAATATTAGGATTTGTCAAAATGTCAGTCGTGAGTCGCGGAGGACACAATCCCTTCAGCGGCCACTAACTATTCTCGTCTATCTCTTTTATAGACGGAATTTATTCATTATCTTTGGATAGGAGTACGTCAGAGTTAATTACAATGTGGAGAATAGTGGGAGAATGTGGTAAATGGTGGGAAAGAGTATACGATAAGAAGCAGTAGTTAAGGAACAGGTATAATATAAGTAGTGTGTATACGTATAGAATCTCGATAGAGGTGTCTAAGGTCTTATGTAAGAGAGTAAAAAAAATTAAGGGATAAGGTGTGTGGGAGTCTAGTTTCAAACCCTTAGAAAGGGTTTTATAATAACCTTTTAAAATCTTCTGGGGTGTTTTTCATTCATCAATATATCGGTCTCTGCACTGACTTGGTCTTCAGACCATGTGGGTTGTTGTACATGTACTAACTCATGTATGATTGCTTCCTCATACAAGTCTACATCGTGATAGATAATCGCTGTTTGATTATCAAAATTACGTTCAATTCCAATAAAATAGTTTTGGTCATCATAGTCAATTTGACCTGATTCAATACGTTGTGTTGTTATTACCCAGTCTGTAATACCTAACTCCTTTTGCCAATACTTTATTATTGCTTGCACAGGAAAACCATTATCATGTTCTTCTTTAATTATATTATATAGTGTATTAATTAGTTGTATCATTTAATTTACCATATTTACTATCCCAGACTAATATACAACCATACTCATTTATATAGTTTCTACCCATCCAGTCTTCATGGTCTTTCCATAGTCTATTCTTTATCTTGGGATAACGACTCTTGAATTCCTCCACAGTACAGAAACGTTCTGGTTTAGGGTCTAACCATGTGTTAAGTAAGGCAGTAAATACTTCATTAGTAACGAGTTCCTCCCCATTACCTATATCACCCCAGTAGAGTTTGTAATTGCCATCTGCATCATATCTATTATCGAATCCTATTATATGATGACCTTCTAAATCATAAGGAGACCCAGACCATCTCATGTCTTCTTCTCTTACAATTTTCCTTATCGTCTTTAGTAGTTGTGTTTCGGTTAATGTTATTTTACGTCCCATGATATTGTTTCTTTTAATATAAATACTAACACTTGTAATATTATACCAATGGTAGTGTACCATTACCCAATAATCTTTACCTTAGGAAGACCATTCCAATTGAGAGATTATACTATATGGTATTTAAGAAGTTCCTTACATATAACCATTACTATTTGGTTGTATCCTTTTACTATAGGGTTATTCTTATTGGAACTATACTGGGGTATATAACTTAAGTGTTTTTATTCTTATTCTTTTTGAAGTAACCTATAAGGAATAATAGTAGGGATATTATTATAGTTGTTATCATTATTACTACTAATATATATGCCCCCACCAGGACGATAATAACAAATTAGTGAGTCCACATTAAACGGAGGGAATGAAATGACCGTAGTGACCCTGACCGAAACGTTAGTGGAGGGATAAGGGAGAATGGGGAAGAACTTAGTTGTTATTATCTCATATATGAAACTATTTATACTATAAACATCCTTATGGTGGTACTAATGTGTTGCTTGTTGATATTAATGCGAATGGTCTCACGAGGCCATCTAGTCATTTTCATTATTACCTTACACGAGAGGAGATTGAAAGGGATGTTAATAAAATTCTCCCTAAAACTGAAATTAGGTTTACAATAGAAAACGTTGTTGGTTTATGAAAAATATTATAAGAAGAATACTACAGGAAGAAACTAAAATACCTATATCCATTAGGAGACGTTTTAATGGTGATAAGGTTTTGGGTTTTATGAAAACAAACGCTATTAAGAAGTTATCGTCATCACCTGGTTTGCGAAGTTCGATTATTGATGTTGCTGCCCTTGAGACAGCAAAAGAGGTTTTGCCCTGGTATGACGAAAATGGTGAAGACTATGCTGAGGATGACTATCAAATGTGGTTAAAAAGTGTTGTGGAATACTTGATTCAAAAATATGGTAAGGAAATTAAAGAATATGTTGATAAGGTTTTGCCTCAAAGTGCTTATAACAGGGATGGTGCTAATTATGTTTTCATAAAGCATTCTGAAAGGGGTGGTGGTGGAGCTGGTTTTAGTGAGGGTGGTAACTTTACTTGGGCGGATTTGATGGGAAAACGTGGTTGGTGGTTTCCAATAAATTGGTGGGAGGTTAAAGAAAAATTGGATATTAAAGATAGTGGGATGGTCACGTTTTTAAAACCAGGAGATGAACATAATAAGTTTGGATATTACTTTTCCATTAAAAAAAATAAAATTGACTAGGGGACCATTATGACACCAGAAGTAGAAAAAATCATTAACGATTACCTTAATTCACCGACCGGAAAGATTAGACAAGTCTATCCTGTCGTGGAGAAAATAGATTTGAAGTACTACACTAACCCTGCTGCGGAAAAAAGTTACTACCGTGGTGCACCTATTATGAGTGATGCATGGTTAGGAATAAATGTATATCTTAATTCGCCAATAGATATGGTAGAAGATTTATGGGACACTCATAATTTTGATTGGGGTTGGATGATGGACCATCACATTACTGGTGATGTAGTTAAACTTTTTGGAGGTAAGAAATTACCTTATGATTTAAAAGTCTATGCACCCAGGGATGAAGAAGATTATGATAGTATGTTAAGAGTTAACTCCCCCGAAGATTCTCACTGGAAATATATAACCGGAACTGGTGGGATAACTTGGTAGTGATACTTATAGAATTAAAAAAGAAGTGATTTGATTAAACTATTAAACATATTATCTGAACAAATGGGTGACTCTGGTGATTTACCTAGGGGTTGTGCAAAATACCCTAATCGTTCTCTATCTAAAAAATTGTGTGCTACATTAAACAAATCAACTTATAGGAAAATAACTTACCCACTAATTAGAAAAGTTTTTGATATGAAAAAACAAAAGTGGAATGCAGTTATGTCACCAGAAGAACAAGAAAGAACTTTATCTACATTATCTAGACTTAAGGACTTAGACCCCACTAGAAAATGGCAGTGGCCTTCGGAGACGGATAAGATAACTTATGGTACTATAGAGGAGTTCATTAATGGCCGTATACCTGAACTAGGTTTTTTATATAGGGAAGTAGATGGTAACTTAGAATGGGACCCAGTTAATAAACTAGATACTAACTATTCTGACTTGGCTGTTTTAATTACTGACATAGTAGAAAAATCTAAAACTTTTACTTCTGAAGATTTGTTAAATGATTTAAATGATGGTAATATACATATACTTCAGAATGTCGTTGATGTTGTAAGTAACTATCCAGAAATATTATATGATAAATTTATTAGTAAATCTGACTTATATACCACACAATCTTTATATTATTCTTTACAAGGTGAGGAGATTGAGGATTTTGTTCTTAACTCTATGTTGGATTGTGGATGGGAACTAATACATAAGGGTGGTGGTGGTGACATAATAGATGTATTTTTAGGGATAGATTTAATTATGGAAAAAGATGGAGAATTAAAAACTATACAGTGTAAGAAAGTATGGAAAATTGAGAATTTGCCTTCCACCATAATGAATCCAGATAGTGGAGCATATAGAATAACTGGAAATGTTTATGTATCTAAACAAAGAAATGTAGATTTGGTAGGTTATGGTACTTTAGATGGTGAAACTATTATAGGTGGTAGACAAAAAGAAGTTGTTATGAAAGACAAGCAATATGTTTATACTGATAAAATGGTTTTACCTAAACCTGAAGGTAGTAGGTATTTTTATGTTGATAACCCTATTTGTACAAACATAGGTGGTACATTATCTGAACAAGTAAGTCCTAACTCCGATAAACTTATTAAAGCTATACAATCCATTGTAGACCAGTTCCTATTAAATCTGGAAAAAGAAACTGAAGAAATGGGTCTGGGTGAAATGGAATACATTAATGAAATAGAATCAATTGAAAATGTTAGAGTAGTTGATTACTTTAGGGATGGTAGTAATAATTTTGTTCTGAATATTGTAATGGGTATAAATAACGAAAGACGTGATTTTGATAGTACCCTTAGTGAACTTTACTTAACCGTAAATAAATTAATCCCGAACACTACATTAAAGGTTAAAATAGATGACGGTACCAACATTTCTCCTCTTAGGTGGATGAATTTCTCGGTGCCACCTAGTGGTGCTAAGTGGGATAGGGTTTCAAGAAGAAGGTGAAACACAAATAATATTAACTATTACATTCATTCACCAACCGGAAATATTAAACCAACGTATTCGAATGGGTGCCAAAAAAAATCCTAATAAGGTCCATACCTTTATCTGAAATTAAAAGAGAATAAAGGTTAAGGGTAATATATTTATTTATGATGAAAATAAGATTAATAGAGAACGAGATTAAAAAAATGAAGTCCCTAATAGGTTATGATTTAGGTCAAACTATTAATGAACAAACTAATGGTAAGTGCCCTGACGGTTTAGAGAAATTAGGGACAAGATGTTGTCTCCCTAAAGATAAAAAAATACCTAGGGGGGCACCTAAAACAGGGCCACTAAGAGACATAGATAATAAAACGTTTAGTCTTTACGCGTGGGGTGAGTTCCCTTCTGGTGTGGATAAAAATCCTGTTATGGTGAGGGAATTTGTAGACGCGTTACAGTTAGCTATAGATTCCTCCCCACAAATAGATACAGAACAGTTTGATGTGAATATTGCGTTCGCACAAATTTATAGTTCCGCTAGTAACGAATTAAACGGTCCTGTTAAGGCAGGTCACGCTAATAAAGATTTTAGAGTTAGTGCAGAATCTGGATATAAACATACTGAACCAGAAAGTTTTTTTACTGGTAGTCAAAGAGAAAATGAAGAACTTGCAGCTAAGAGAGGGATTAATTTGTGGAACGCTATAAAAACTGAATTATCTGCACCCGATAGTGAAATAAAAATAATCCTGGACCCCACTAAAAATGGAGGCAAACCTTTCTTTGATTCATGGGTGACAGATACGGGCGGATGTATAGACAGTAGAAGGGATATTAATAAGTATAAAAATCCTGGGCAAATTGTAGCACTTCGTGTAACACTGGAACTAGTAAGGAGAGGAGCTGAGGAGGAGAGGAAATGTCTTACAGGTATGAAAGTAATCGTTGGGTATTATGCCCCTACTGAAGCTTTTGATAAAACCATTGAAAAGTTAAAGATTGCGTTAGCTAATAACGATAAAGGTCCAAACGTGAAACCTAAAATAACTCAGGAAGAGTATGACGAAAATGTAAAAGCGATAGAAATTGAAAAAGCTAGAAGTTTAAAGTTGAATGATGGTAGGACCTCTATAAATACCCAAGGTAAACCTGGTGGCCACAGTTGTAATAAAGCAAGATTTGCTATATACATGAACGACGTTAGGGTTGGTGAGACAGGATTACTAGGTGTGATAAACCTAAACAATGCTGGGGGGGACAGTGACTCGGGAAATCCTATAGGCCAGATTACAGTTAAAGGTGGTAGTAGGGAAGGGAGTGTGGTTGTGTCCTCTAGACAAGCGTTTGAAATATCTAATACTGAAACTAAATCGGATGGGTTGGGTTCTGTGACAATACAAATTAAAGGGTTAGTAGCGGATTCTCACAATGACGTTCCATGGATTACTATTGTAACGGGTCAAGGAAAAGTTTTAATGAGTGAGCAAGCTGACAATGTAAAAGGTTACAAATCTTCAAGAGGGAAAACTGGAAAACAGGATTTATTCGGTCCATTCGACCCTTGTGAAATAATAAATTAACACTGTTTAACCAACTCTTGGTAAGTATTTTCTAACTCTTTTACAATAACAAATGATTCATTTTGGGTAAGGTTGGTTTTGAATCTTTTTTTAGCTAGAGCTTTGATTATAGAAGCGAAAGCAATTGTAGGAATACCAATAGTGGGTTTAACTGGAGACTCAACAATTTCTTCTTCCTCTTTCATGTAAACCATTTGCCCATCATCTAATTTATAGAATAACTTAGTGTTAGATTCCCCTCTACGATTCTTACTGAACTCCAAGTGTCTCTCACTTCCCTGGCCTTTACGAATATATAACATACCAGTAGTGTCGAACTCGATAGAGGAATCCCCTTTAAAAACCCCACTCTTAGTAGCCTGTTGGATGACCAAGAATCCCGTGTAAGTGTTAGTAGGGTTATTCCCTCTCTTATGTTTAAACATGAGGTCCATGACCCATTTTAAACTTTGCCTAGAGTTAAGGTCTGTGGTAGTCTCTATACGTCCTGAAACCACCTCTAAAGAATCCATCATTACCATATCCCACCCTTGGTCTAACGTTTCCTCTATGAGTTTTTGTGGGTTTTTAACACCAGCAAGATAAATAGTGTCCAATTCTAATAGTCCTGGAATAAAGGTAGATAGTTCATAATTGTCAATCTCATCTTGTTCCCCTGAAATATATAAACACTTCTTAGTGGGGTTATTACTTTGTAATTTAGAAAGGGTATCGATAGCCCACGAAGTTTTACCAGTGCCAGCACCACCAACCACAATATAAACTGTTGAGGGTAGGAACCCTCCCCTTACAGATACAAAGGCATCCAACTCAGTGTTAGTTTTCATAGGTTGTAAAACTTCATGGGGGATGTGTAGGTCTTTTAATCTGACTGGCTTCATAGAATATGGGATTTAAAAATGGTTAATAATAATAAATGATTAAACACGGAACACTACTGGTGATAGTATCGGTACGACCACTAAGATTAATCCGACTGTTTCAATTTTTCCGAATAACCATTTATTGTTAACACAAATATAAGGCTTTCTCTGTGTATTACCAAATATGTTACAACATATATCGATGAGTATTTATGGCATTTTTAATATCTAAAATATATTGGCATTTCTCGTACTCTTCTATGTTTGAGTTTTCAAAATACTCTAACATCAGGTCTAACTGGGACATTTTGTCAGTGTGTGAAAGAGTGTAATTTTGTGTCCAGTGTTCACACCCTAAGTCGATTAAATCTTTAAATGATTTTTCTACCTGGTCTATTTTGCTGTCGTCCCAGTTTTTTATAAGTCTTTTCCTTCTTTCTTTTGGTTTCTCCATATTTATATAAATATAAAAACTTGCCAATTTATGGAGACACTAGAATGCAATTTAAGTTACTTGAAGCAGTTGACCGATACTTTAATTGATAGGGATTTAAATAGGAAAAAGAGGGATGCCTTAATTAGGTCAATATTCAACAATCGTCCCGCTGGTTCAGCTATCTGGGCAGTAGATAAGAATCTAGTTTTTACCTTATCTGAGGGAAGGGGATTAAAAAATTTAGGAGTTAAACCAGATAAAAGTATAGGGAAAAGTTTGTACGAATATTTTGAGACAGTGGACGATAATTTTGGCCCCATTAAATCCCACATAAAAGCTTTAGGTGGGGTCCCAGTACAATATAATTATGAACATATAGGGAGGATATGGCACACTCACTGTACACCAATATTAAGTGAAGAAAAGGTAGTTATCGGTGTCGTTGGTTGTGCTTTTGATGTCACCGAACATATGGAACAAAAGAAAAAAATAGAATCGTTAGAAAAAATTATTAGGGATAGTGAGATTTGTTCTCAGGATAAAATGGAGTTGATTAGGAAAATAGTGTGATATGGCAGATGAACAGAATGGTTGGAATGAGTACTCAAAACTCGTCATTAATGAATTAGAAAGACTTAACGAGGGAATATCTAACCTTAATGGTCAAATTCTAGAACTAAAGCACGAAATTGTGAAACTTAAAGGGAAAGAGGAGTCCATAAAAGACCTTAAATCTTGGAAGAAATCAATGGATGAGGTAGTGTCCCCCACACAACTTAAAGAATTAAGTAAGAAAATGACTGAACTTACCACTTTTAAAACTCAAGCGATTACCATCTTCCTGATAGTGCAAGGATTAATGATTCTAACTCTTAGTGTTATGAAATTTTTTAATTAACCTATTCTTTTTCCTTACCACCCCCGAGTATAGCTTTTACACCTAAAATCACTAATATTGTTAAAATTACGTATTTTATTAACTTCATGTCTTCTATTTTTAATTATTTAATTATACAAATATAGTAATATATTTTTAATTAATAATAGAAATTTATTTAATACTTTTTTTATTTCTGAGGAACTCTATCGGGGTACATTTAGGGCAGAGTACCACTAGTTCAGTAAAAGGGTTACATTCGTCTCTATTCTCAGTAGGGTCACCCAAAAATCCTATTTCTACCATATCATGCATTGGGTAATTGCATTTGTCACACACAAATTCAGTTACTCGGTCTTTTCCTTTTTGGTCTTCCATATATTAAGTTTTTAATTTTACCATATACTCCAATATTTTTATCATCAATGTTAGTTAACCAACTCCCAGGGTTAAATATTATAGACACCAAGTCCCTAACAAATATTACCACCATACTTGCCACCATTATGGTCACTAAGATTCCCATAAGTCTAGTCTGTTTGTGGTCCTTCACCCTCGAGCCATTTTTCTTTCTCTTTTAAATCTTGTAAAGCACTTACAGTGAGTTGTTTTTCTTCTTCTATAATTGTTAAGGGTAATTTAATGTCACAATTTAACCCCTTTCCAGTTGTTCCACCTCCGTCCCCATATAATGGTTCCCCATTATATGTCACTTCATTAACTATTTCATAAACATTGGTAGAGGTGAGGATAACATTTATTTCTAATTTCAGGTTTTGGACATCAAACTCCTCATTATCTTTTAATTCTAATTCAAAAGTTTTTAAATTTCCTTTTTCTGAGGACACATAAGTTACCAATACATTATTTATGTCTTCTTCAATTTTAGAAATGACTTCTTTATAATCTACCTCATCTATATTACATTCCTCTAATAGTTCTCTATTCTCATTAAATACCATTATAGAACAATGGGGACTACTGGGACCATAGTAGTGCCCTAAATTATCAAAATCATACCAATCATTACCTGTGCCTAACACTTCACCCGCATGGTATAAAAAAACATCTTCTATACTGATTTCATTTTTCAGTGCGAAGTCTGTAATTTTTTTATACTCCTGTGGGGTAAATTCATTCATGGTTAATTCATACCCCCACTTACCTATACATATTTCTAATTTTTTAGACATTGTGTTTGTTTCTTTAAAATTAACCTACTTAGTTCAGAATACCCAATTAAATCTGAAAATATGAGATTATATCTTTCTACGTATTTCTTAGCACCCAATAATTGTTCTAAAGTTTTACAACTTTCTACCACAGCAAGAGCTTTATTTTTTACTATAATCTGAGTGTTTATATTCATAAACCTTTATTTTCGTCTTTGTCTTTATTAGTTAACCACATTATCTCACCACCTGGTACATCTTCAATAGAGTCTATAAGGCCTTCTTCTTTAAGTTCTTCTAGGTGACTTTTCACGATTACTTGAAATAGTAATGTAGTCAATTTTCTAGGTTCTATTTTAACCTCACCTTCTTTTATCCATGATTGAAATGCAGCATCACCTATCACCACTTGAAAGTTTAATTTAGCTTTTTCTTCGGAAAAATGCCCTAATTCGTGGTCAGTAAAAAATCCCATTTCTATTAAATGGTCATAGAAACCATCTAGCCATTTTTGTACGGTATCTGGATAATTTATTTTACTCATCTTTATTTTGGTTTAGTTCTTTTACACACGTTTTGAATACCCTACAATTTGATAGAAGTCTTTTTTGCCTTCACAGTATTCTTTAACTAGATTAAGTAATCCTTTAAACATAAACGCCCCTGTTGTTTGTTTCTCACATTTACAAAATAGTTCTACTATTGTAGTTAACATTTTAACGGAATAGTACCCAGCGTTATCTAATTCACCAAACAAAGCTACTGTGCTAGGTACGTATTTAAGTGTGTAATTATTACGGTCTTGTTGGGTCTGAAAGGGTTTTATTTCTTCATACATCTTAATTAAATGTTCAACGTATAATTTAACTAAATCTTTGTCATACTCACATTTAACTAATAAATCCACTATCCAGTGGGTGTGGGAAGGGGTTCTTAATCTTTTACCAGGACTTCGATATTTAACAATAAAATCTAGGTCAGGATTTTCTCCCCTAACTCCTTGGTATATTGCTATCACTGTATCATCTGGCATTAACCACCATTTAAGTGGGTGGTTTCTTCTATCTTCGTTTTTTATTTTATATGATAAGTCCATAGAATAAAAGTACTATTATTTTTTTAAATGTTCAATTTATCCTTAATCTTTATTAATAGACTTGGTAAATTAAATAATATAGAGATGGGCCAAAGATAAAGTAACCCTATCGTTTTGAGTGGGTTCATATATTTTATTTTATGGTGACTAATGTAGAGATGTAACCACAAGAAACCCAAAATCGTATATGGAAGCCATATTAAAAATATCTTCATTTTTATTTTTTTTTATTCAGTTTTCCAGCACTTACTATTAGTAAGTGAACCACTACCATTACCACTATCGAAGAAATTATAGTACTAATCATCTTTCTTTCTAAATTTTTTAACTACTTTATCACACGCATATTCCCATCTACGATGAGTTTCCATGTACTTAAATTTTTCACTATCAGTCATTTCTTTAAGTTGTTGGTTAAATTCTTCTCTTAACCCCAACTTTTCAATTTGAGTGTAAACTTCCCAGTATGAATCTTCTATACTTCCCATCTTTTATCTATTATGTGGGTCACATACTTCTTTTATTTCATACACCCATCCACTATCTGAGTTTTGGTTGAATACTTCTACCAGATTTTCTGCTTTCTCTTTCTCCTGTATTTCCATGATTTGACTTAAACCATCATTTAAAACAATAAAATTTATTTTACCTGTAATGGGGTCTGTCATTTTTTTAATAATTAAATAAGCCATCTTTTAGTCTTTTAAAGGGTTACCTTGTTTTGTTGTATTATCACATTTAATTTCATAGGGATTCGGATTTCCAGTTCCTGGAGAATTTAACACATTTAATCGGTGTACTACCGCATCATTTAAAGGGGTAGGTTCTTTCTTAGATAATTTAACAGTTTTTATCACGTCTACTATAATATCCCAAGTTTCCTTAGTAGGCATAAAAGTAGTGGAGTCAACTATCCCTCTCAACCAATATATAAACTCATTTGAATTCATTTTTTTATTCTTTTTATTCTTTTTATAAAGTTTGATTGACCTAATAGGTGAATGGTGGTCTTAATGTTATTAAATGTTTCCTCTACCATAATCTTAACAATAATGAAGGGTAAAAACAAGCAGAGAATTAAAAAACTTACAACTACTTGTATTAAAAAAGATGTTAATTCGAGAATTACTTTAATGGTGGGTGGGCGTAACGACATTATCTATAAATATCTGGTAATTCTGTTAGCCTCGTTTTCTAATCTTAACATAGTTGTCTTTAATTCATTTATTTTTTTCATGTTGTCAACACTATATTCTACCATATTAACACTTTTAGATTGTTCTTCAATGGACAGTTTGGGGACTTTTCTCATTGTTTCCGAAACCCTACCGTGTTCCATCATCAACCATTCATAATAATCTGCTTTTGTTTTCATCTTCTATTTTTTAATTTCCAGTATATGGGGCGTTTACGTCTAATTTTGTCCCTATGTTGTGTAAGTTTATCTAACGCGTCCTTTTTTTGTTGCATAAGTATACTCCCTTTATTATGGACAAATTCGTATCGTTTGGTCTTTTCCCTACACACCCACACTTTAATGGAATCTGCCTTTTTATAGGTTTCCGACAAGACGTGATACCTATGGTTACCATCAATTAGACGATACCTTACATCACTTTTATCTTTATATTGGTAGGTGACAATAGAAGGTATGTACCCGAATTGGGTTAACGACTTTCTTAATTTATTCCAAGGGTAGGCATTCTTAGGGGGTAAGGGATTTTCCCTTATCCGTTTACCCTTTTGACGGCCCCACTCATCCAAGGAATAGAAAGGCTTTATGTCCCCAAACCTTATCTTTATCAGGTAGTATCTGGGTTGGAGCCCTCTACGTAAAAATTTCATAATTTCTATAATGTATCTTACCACTAACATATGTCAATTTTAACCCCCATCCCATCAAATGTAAATGATTAAGAGCGAGGCCATTCTCTAGGTACGGTTTTCCCTGGGCGAATTTCTTCGTTACCATAAGAATCTACCTGTCTTTTCCAGGGTCTCTGGGGGTCTCTGTTGATTACTACACTATCTAGACCAAATAATTTAGAGAGACTCACCAGTTTTCTATTAAGAGTATTTCTTTTACTTCTCCACATATGTTCATATTGTTTACCAGGTGCATTTAATAGATTGGTGTATTTAATTGTGTGGAATATTTGTTTTATATGTTCAGGGAACTTCTCTTGAAAATCTTCATAATAATAGTATTCTCCAAATTTCTGGTCATAACCTATATTGTGTAACATATCAGTATGTTCAGTAAATTCATAATGGTCTATATCGTCATGATTGTCCCAATAAACCATGTTGGCACTATATTCTCTAGTCATATAATTTCTCTCGGTGTTCCATATCTCATCTGCTAGTGTACTATCATCCATCATAGGCACATAAACATCTACTCTTGCTTCTCCTGGCATGTTACCTGGAACCGCACTTAAATAGAAATCGAATCCTTCAATGATAAAAGGAGAATTTTTAACTAAATAATTATTGAACGCTGTTATAGGTTCGGTTGGTGTGTTCTCCGCATTCATCGCGTAATGTTGTTTACCCCGTCGTATAGACCAATCTGGTTCATCCTTTTCTTCATTTAATGAATTGTCGTCTTGTGATAAATCTACACCATTCGTATCTTCATCATCACTATATGGGGGTTCTTGTAAATTTGTTTTGGTGTTGGTTTTAATAGGTAATGGGGGATTTAATAAGAATTTTTGATTTAAATAATCCCTCAATAAATTTTCAACAAACCATTCTGGTACAGGTTTATTGTCAGGTTCATTAGCGGCAACTTCTGCGACATATCTAGCAAATTTAAGTTTATACTTGTCTCTGACCATTTGGAGTAGTCCATCGGAAATAAAGAATATTTTACTGAGTGGGTCATCACCTAACGCGACATCGGGAATATAATCTCCTTCCGCAATATCCATAGCTTTTAAAACCACTTTCCCCCACCAGGACTTATACCCTTTAGTGTCCTTTAACGCGGGCGTAATAACTTTATTAATAGCTCTAGTAACGGTAACGCCCACTGAAGCTAATAATACTTGTGGTAAGAAAAAAGGGATTATCCTCCACAATGTCTTAAAAGCACCACGACTTAAATCCGTGATAATTCTTTTATTAGTTGCAGTTTCCACTAACTCTCTAAGTTGCCCAAATGTTATAGGTCCTTGTGCCTGACAAAAACCCTTCACTTTACATATGTTATCAACTACTTCACTAGAGGGTGTGACAAATCCAATTTGTGCGTCGGCCCCACCGTCATCATATTCTTCTGGTGTTTCATTTTTCTTAATTAGCTCTTCCCACTCTCCATCACTACCCTCAAATTCTTCAGGCCCTATGGGACTTGCCAACCCTTGTCCAAAAATATCCGTTTCTTCATCTAAACTTTCTAGTTGGTGGTGTAGAAATTCATAAAGGCCATTTCCTAATATTTTTCCAAACTCGGAGTCACTTGGGTAATGAACTTTTGCCATATTTCTACTGAATGAAATATCTTCCCCCGCCTGTCTTAATTCTTTTTCATACTCAGGATATAGGTCCGACAGATATCTTCCAATGAAGGTACCTTGGGTTGCATGTCCGGATGGGTACGATGGTGTGCTAGCTGATTTTAAATGTTCTGAATCTAATTGTAAGTTTTTTGCTTTTGCGACTTGATAAGGTCTTGGTCTATTATAATGATACTTTAATTGTAGTATGATAGACTTAACTCCTTTCATCACATCTTTTAACTCTTCTTCTGGAAATTCTAATTCTTTTGTTTCTAGAAACTTTTTAAATTGTTGGTTTATATTATCCGCATTTTCAATAAAACTTTTTTCTACAGGAATACTATCAAGATAATCTATTTCTTCTTCTGTTTGTGTAGATTCATTTTCTGGTGGAGGCATGTTTTTAAACCTTTCTATTGGGAATCCTTCTAGTGGACCTAACTCACTAGCCATTCTTCTGACATGTTTTTCTTTAGGTTCATCAATATAAACCATATCATTTATATTCTCTTTGAGGAATCCCACTAAAGTTTCTTTAGTTACTCCTCCCACAATTTTTGGTGTGTACTTTTCACCTAATTCACACAACTTAACTAACTCATTAAATTCTTTTTGTTTCTCTTCACTTAATACTTCTGTAGGTATGACTTTGGTAATAGAACTATCGTAAGTTTCATAATCACCATAATCGGTAGTTTCCATTTCACCGCCCCAGTCCCAAAACTCATTATCTGCGGTATCACTTGCCATGTCTTCATCATAAGCAATTACAGTGGTTGAACCATCTTTATACTCTACTTGAGTACCTGATTCTTCTCGGTCAACTTCATAGCTTTTGGGTGGAACTTTTATTGGTTTTTCTATCGAAGCATAATCGCCGTCTTCAGTCCAATTATCTAATGCCCACTTCACATATCTTTTATCATATGCGATATCTTCCATTGAATGTCGTTTTTGAATGTCATGTCTTAAACCAACTAATTTTGCAATGTTTTGCCATTTCCTACCAACATCATTAGGATAAGCATGGCTAACTAGGACATCCTCCATCATCTCTTTGGTTAAGTTTTGGTGGATTAATTTAAGGATAGCTAATTCAAAAGGTGTAAAAGATTTACCGTCTCCTTTATTGTCTTCCATCGCATCTCCATCAGACCAAGAATCTTCATTAGGGTCTTGTTCTTGAATATTTAAAATCTTTCTTATTTCTTTTAGTGTATACATTATGCGTAAGAAGTCTTTTTACTGTCATATATGTCACCCCAACTGTCCATAAATTGACATGGGTGGTTTCCTTTATTACCTCTCATATTTCTATATATTTTACTCCCAGTTCTTCTTCCATACCCAAGACTGTTAGAAGATTGTTGTAAAGATTCTTTACCATCTAAACCACCAAAGTTTTTACAAGCATTATAAATAATTTCAAATCCCCCACTACCTTGATTGTGTGCCATATAAATTTGGGGATTAGTGGGTGAGGATTTTATTACCTTCGTTAACCTTTCAATTTTTCTTTTAAGTCCTTTAGCTGCTGCATCCGCATTTTCATAAGGGTCCCATACTGTTGTGCCATTAACACCATAGTCATTAAAATATTTAGGCATTATCTGATACAATCCTGAAGCACCACTCCGTTTGTTTCTTGCGGTGGGGTCCCCCCCAGATTCAATATTAGCAATCGTAAACATTAGTTCTTCACTTACACCATTTTCACCACTTGCTTTCCTAATTGCGTCAACAACTGCAGGACTAAAAGGTTTTATGTTCCCTTGTTTAGCGTGTTTTTTAACTTGTTTGGGGTCATTGATTTCAGGATTTTTATTTAAGTTTTTAGGATTTTTGAGTGCTGTTAACATTTCTTGGGTGACCGTTTCACTTTCTACAAACCCATGGTCTTTTTGAAAAGCATTTACTGACACGAGGGTCTCTCTACCGAACTTACCGTCAACTCCAAATCTCGGTAATATGTAATTAAGAGTGATGAGGTCTTGTTGCATTTGCCTTACCTCATCTCTCTTTTCTCTCCTACCTTTACCTAACCCGTCATATAGTTTTAATGTACCTTCAGGAATGGACGTGTTAACTCCGTTATAAGGTACAGGTGATGATAGAGCGACTTCGTGTAAAGTCGTTTTAATCTCCATTATCTTTTTAAGTTGTTCTTCTGTAATTATAATTTTCATAACTTTGTTTTTTTAATAATTACATTCCCTATTATAAGGGTTGAAATCTTCTTTTCCTTCTATTTCACTTTCAGTTCCGCCCCAAATTCGTTTACCATTCATACTTACTGATACCCATTCTTCATCACCTACGAAGTCATCATCTAGTACTTCCTGACTGATAAAGGTTGGGTCATACCCCCAGAAGTCTTCCTGAACACCACACATAAACCCGTTGAAGTTGGTGTCCTGAGCTTCAACTCTATAGTCTTGTGATACTCTTTGTACTGCAACTGAACTTCGAGTTATAGAGTATGTATTTAACGGTGGTAGTGGGTCACCAACATTGTTTTCCGTAACATTATAATTACTGTCATAAATAAACTGTACTAACCGTTTTCCATAGAAACTCCACAGTCTAGGTCCTCCATATAATTTAAAGATATGCGTTAAATCCAAACTATAAGCACTAATGCCTACCATATCTTTTATTTCATCTTTACTATAATCCCTAATAAGGTGATTCATTATTTTAACATCTATAGGTGTTACAGTTCCATCACCTATCTTCTTGAAATTCACTATTGACTCTTCATTTAAGACTTCTTGATTTTTATTAAGATACCTTAATTGATTGTGAATTACTTCTTGTATTAATTTTAATTTGTTTGTGTCGGTCTCTTCATTTACTAAACCCAACAAATCTTTACTCTGAGCAGGGATACTAAATGACCCTTCTCTTAAGTTTGGTTTAAAATTATTTTCTTTGGTTTTAGTGGTCCCATGTATTAGATTCTGCCCATAACCTTTGACGGTATCTGTAATGGTTATATTTTCCTCTTTATCTTGACAAAAGGTTTGTCCTCGTCCCACAGCCCTAGATTTACTCCAATTTTCGTAGATGTTTACATCAGTATAAGCAAAAGCTTTTACTAGTTGACCCGCTACAGCATTTGCCTCGTCTTCAATCTCACCACCAACATCCTGGGGTGGATTGTTAACATCAATTCTACCATCTTCTAATTGTTTGTGATGAACTAGTTCGTGTGCGATACTTCTAAGTATGTCTGCGAGTGCTCTGTTTTTAGAGTAAACTCTTACACTACTGTCGTTTAGATTATAAGAAGCCAAAGTAACTAACTTATCCCTATCCGTTACCAACTCTACCGACGCAGGGGTTCGATATCCTAAATTATCCTGACAAAAATCTAGGAAATTACCTACAATCTCCTCAGGGGTTAAGTTAGGGGTTTGTTCTTTTATAGTTTTTCCTCTTTCCATTAACTATAAATACTTCAAATTAATGGAATTTATTTTTATTTGTCAGTTAGGTCGTACGGGTTGGAGGGTACAATAGTCTCAGATTGTTTTTGTTCTTTTTGGGCTTGGGATAACATTTCAAAATACTGTTCCATTTCTTTCTTTTTTTGGTTCCTCAGACGTAGTGTACGTTGTCTAGATTTTTGTTTTTGATTTTTTCTGTGTTTACTTTTTGGCATAATATTTTTTTTAAATTTATTTTTAATAAAAAAGCCAGAGTAATTAAACTCTGGCTTTGGGGCCGAATCGGATTCGACTTCCACCACCCTTTTCAGGGAATTAGAGCGGATGGGTGAGACTTGAACTCCCAACTCCTAACTGGATGTTAAGCGTTTTACAATTAAACTACACCCGCATAAAAAGAAAGGTTCTTTTTTAAAGTTACGTAGTTCCAGATATCATTGCGTAACTCCTTTCTTTTATAGATTGTTGTGCCTTAATACGTTAATTAAAACCTTCTTTCACTTTTATCAATCAGTTTGTCATTTGACATAACAAATATATAGAAAACATACTATAAAGACAATAGTTTAAGATTTTTATTATAAAGTTCTTTATTTCCCTTAGTCATATATTTTAATATTTGTTCTTTCTCTTTTAGGTATACTTTAGCGAACTTAGGGTCATTATAAACTATATCTCTACTATTGTCTAGAAGGTCTGCGTATTTGATTGTCTGTACCCTGGGTGACACCTTACCCAATCTCATTGCCTCCATTTCTTTCCGACCTTTTCTGTTAGTGTTTGGAAAATTTTCTGTAACATAAACATCGGTAAGTTCTTTAACCAACATTACCACGTCTCTACTAATCATATAATTATCAAATATGTCCATAAGTAAGTCCATCAGTTCGTTTTCGGTGGTGGGTGTATCTTCTAACACATCGTGAAGAATGGCAGCATACACCATAGGTTCGTCACCACCGTGCTTTTTAACTATATTAGCGACTGTTACTGTGTGATTAACGTAAGGTTCTCCAGTATATTTTCTTTTCTGGTCACCGTGTAACTCTCTCGCCAATTCTTCTACTTCTTCAAAATACTTCATTACTATTTGTTTTATAAGTACAAATATAAGGAGGTTTTTTTTAATTACCAACTTTTAAGTGTAGAATACCTCGTTCTTAGTACGTTAGACACTACCTCAACTAACCCTATTTTTGTTTCTTCTTGACTCTTCCCAAAGCGTGACAATACTTTTAGCGGTCTCTAACAACTCTCTTTTAGTTTCAATAAAAGAAGGGTTTTCTAATTTTTTACTTAGTTTTAGTTTTGCATTATTGAATACGATATCCCTTACTTTGTTAGAATTTTCTTTAAGGTCGTCTAGGTCCATGGACTTAGAAACGGTAAACTTATCTGTCCAGTTTCTGCCTCCGATTAATAATTCAGGTAACTCATTTTCATTTACTAAACTACTTTTACTGAGTTCGTCTAAATAATCAAATAATGTAACTCTACTTACCACCACACTTTCCTTGATAGTGGTAATCTCTTTTTCCGTTAAATTATTGATTGATTCCATAAAAGACCTTTTTAAGGTGAAATCTTTTTGTCTTTCAATGTTTTTTGTGTTGGTAATTTTTTTAATCTCTTGTAGGTTTTCCTTGTTTAACTTAACCCACTTATCTCTATGGAACCCCCACCTCCCCATCTCTCCCAAACCATCACTTCTTCCTGGGTATAGACCTATTAAACCTGACATACTATCTACCATATATTTTATACCTCCTCGGTAGGCATGTCTATCAATCTCATCATCTGGTATTACTTCTGTTACTGTCCCAATAAATGCGGAGGGTATTGTATTTGGTGTAGTTCCTGGAGGTGCTGGGTTGTGATAGACAGCGAAATCTGGTTCTACATCCCAAACAAAAACTTTATCACCTTCAACTAAGTCAGGACTTATCTCTTCTTCTGGTAAATTTTCAGTATTGATAATTTGTTCTTTAAGGGTTTGATAATGAGTAATATCTTCAATATTAAACTCATCAGTATCACTATTCCCATAATCATAAGTTTCAAACTCAGGGTCATACTCCCAGAAACTTGCATTAGCTCTTTCTCTAGCATCCTCATCATCAAATGCTGGTATTTCTACTGCCGCTCGTCTATATTCTCTTTGCCATATGGATTCATCTCCTTCTACTTCATAAACTGATGGGTAATTTCTAGTTAAAATATCTATATTGTTAAAATCAATAACAACTTCGCCATCTTCATTAGCACCCTCTGCTCTATCCCTATTGTCCAACACCCATTTTGCCCATCGAGTACTTTTAGCAAAATCTTCTGAGTTACCTGTCTTTTCACCAATTAACTTAATAAAGTTACTCCACTTTATCTCCAAGTCTAAACCCACATTATGATAATCAATAGTTGTAAGGTCAGTAAGTTCCTGTTGTGAAAATTTACCCATAATCATATTAAGAATCTGAATTTCTGTCTTGGTGATTGGTCCAGCTTCAATGTAAGCGTTATTATGGTCAAGTTCTATCTCAGCACCGTAACTTTTTCCTTCATTCATGGTTCCTTTAAGTTGGTCATAATATGCCTCCCCCATTCTATCCATAAAATCTTGATTAATATCATAATCTGGGTACCAGTAACTATCAAAGAATTTAGTGTCTACAGTTAATTCATGTTTATCAGAATACCACTGGGTAGAGAAGTCGCTAACCATGAATATATCAAATATTACATTAGGTATAGTATGAAGGGAGGAAGTATAGGGGTTAAGGGTGGAGTCACTCTCCAAATTAATATCGTATAGTATATCTTCCAGGTCTAGTCCCGAAAAGTCTTCATGTGATTGAAACCTATCCGTATTGTCCCAAGCGTTAGGGTCTTGGACATAGTCCTTTAAATCTGCTTCAATTATGTAGACTAACTCTCCTTTACTATTATATTCAAATTTACCCTCCTGTTCAAAGTGGTCCTCTATTTCATCTTTCATAGAATCTTTTATCGCGGTATAGGTTGCGTCACCTGCACCTCTTTCATTGGACCACTTCAATAGGTATCTTATTGTATCTACATCATCTTCTTTATTGGCCAATAATTCTTCTTCCGCTTGCGTTTGGGGGTTATCTTTTAATAAATTTTCCGCAATAGATTCATCTACACCTAATATCTTGGTGACCAAACCCCAACTTTTCTCATCCAGTTGGTCTGGCATTCCATCATCCCACTCATCATACCCATACATCATTTCATAATCAAAATCCTCTTCGCATAGGTACTTTTGAACTATATGTCTATCTTCTTTAGTAAATAAATATTTTAAATCCTCACAGTCCCACACTCTACGAACTGGAATAGGTCTAGTGGTGTTTTGTAAGTACCTTACTATTAATGCTATCAATAATCTAACTTTATGAGGGATGCCAAATAATTTAAAATCTTTATCATTCATTTGAAGTGGTTCTTCCTTATCCCATTGTTGGAATATTAACTTCACTATGTGTTCTGGTAACTGTTCTTGTATCTCTTTCACAGCCTCACCCTCCTTTCCCACAGGAAACCTCCAGTGTCCTGTTGGGAACATGGTCATTTGTTGTTCATTTAATTTTTCTGAGGTAGGTGTACTGTCTGGATATAAGTCGTTTAGCCTTCTCATTTCCACTGACGGGTTATGTTCCTCGAACTCCACACTGGACCAGGGTCGTCCCGAATCGTCAGCGATTTCCTGGCCCAACCCATAATCAAAATCATCCTCTAGTTCATGGGCCGTATCGGATATATGCATTTCTGACATTACCCTAACAACATCACCAGTTGATTCCAAACAATGAATATAATCACTTAAATGGGTATGTTCAGTGTGGTCACATCCCGCAGTCTCTGGGTCAACAGTACTATATATTTGTGTTTCATATATAGGGTAGTAATATACCACAACATCGTCGTTGGCCCAATATTCACACTCACATTCCTCATCAGAGTGTATGGTGTCTAGTTCACTCTCAGTACAAGCCCGATACTCATCGTCCTCACTATCATAAATCGTACCCCTTTCACATTCACATTCCTCACCCACAGCCCAAGGACCTAACGAAATCCCCGTTTCATCACAGTCGGTATATTCGTAGTGCGTATCGTAATCACCATAAACATACACATTACTTTCATAAATTGTCGGTAGAACCCAAGTGGACACCTTTTCATTACCTATCTTTATATTATATTCAAATATAAAACTCAAGTCGTGTGACAAACTAAGATTTATATCAAAAAATTTAGATAGGTTTTTACGAAATTCTGCCGCCCCTTTATTCTCTTTCCAATCGATTCCTATAAGATTAAGTGTTTCACCTTTTTTGAATCCCATATCTAAAGCGACCTGCAGAATTCTTTTTACTTTACTTGTAAAGGGGATGGTGGGGTGGGTAATGGACTCCTTTAATTTTTTTGTAAGAGTATTAGTATTTTCATTTAAGGGTAATGGGTCGTTGGTTCCTAAATCTATTAGGACATATTTCCCATCTTTAATGCCTACATTATCTATTCCTATATCCACCCATCTTCTTCCCACTCTTTCTATCTCTTTTCTGATATTCATAATATCGTCATAAATCTTATTACATTTATCATAATCATCTACAGGTGGATGAACTACTGCATCTCCATCGGGGTCTGTAAAATCGATATAAATGGGTTTATCTTCAGTACAACAACAGTCAAACCAGTCACGTTCTTGTTGTATGGTGGGAGCGTCCACTTTGTCCATAATTATTAAATAAGCAGGTTTACTATCTGGTGTATATATACTTTGGTCGTCAGGGTCAATAACTTTACTACTATGTACTTTAACCACATACTCACTGTTAATATTTTCTAACTCTTTTGATGTAATGTATTCAGCTTTATCACCAGTGATTTTAATTACCAAATCTTTATCGGTTAACACGGCTACACCATTACCACCTCTCATGGTTGTAACAATATTACCTAAATCGGATAATCCGGTAAGTTTTTGTAATATTTGTTCGGGGGGAGCTTTAAGTTTTACATCTCCATGTTCTACATTAACGATGTAAGATTCTAATTCTTCATCTTCTAGTGAGTCTAAAATATCGTCTCTCAACTCTGGGTTGGTACGGTACGAATTATCTATAGCCCATTGTAATTCAGGGTCTATGTTCTCTCCACTATGGTGGGCATTTAGTCTCATTAATCATAAATATCCTTTAAGATAGAAGATTCGTTCTGTGGAATAGATTGATTAATCCATGTTTTTCTTTTTTGTCATGGGTTGTAGCCACTTTTTCTTCAAACAGTTTCCACATAACTTCTTTTTGTAGATTAGGTTCGGTAATCCCAAAAAGCTTTAAATCTTTTTTTTCAGTAAGTTGACCTGTTAATACGCATTTTATTATCTTATCAAAAATTTTATCTTGGTTGTCCCCACCTAACATCCCACATACTTTCTTTTATCTATCTCAAACTGTTGTCTTGACATAATAATAGGTCTAGGGTAGTCAGGTAAAGCTACTAACACATTATTACTTGGTAATTTTTTTATAACCATGGGGTGATGGACCTTCATATTAATAAGTATTGTAATGTGGTTATTAATTTTTAACTTATAGTTTTTTTAAGTCGTATTTTATCCATTATTTTCTTTTGTTGTTCTAGATGTTCTTTCCTATCTTCTTGTATTGCATTTTGTGCCTCTACCTTCTCTTGTTTAGTCAGTTTAACATTAATGGCCTCTATTTTATCTAGAGCCATCTTGGTCATATACATATTATTTTTTAATAGTTCAACTAAATCTTCAATAGTTTGGTCTCTATGCATACTATTTTGGTAGTATTGGAGAGACTGGATGGCTTCCTGAGGGGTTTTAAAGTCTCTATTTGGGATTAGGTATTCTTTACCCACTACGAATGTAGGAAATACTGCACTCCTGGTAAGTGATTTAATATGTTCCCACTCCTCTTTATTATCTTTATAATTTTTTTCAGTATAGGTAATATTAGATTTTTCTAACTCTCCTTTCATTTTTGTACAATATCCACATGTGGGCATTGTATACATCATAATTTCTACTTTTTCCATATTCTAATTTTTTACTATACTAAATTTATCACCTTGTTTAATTTTGTCAATAATACCCATTCCTTTTATTACTTCACCAAAACAAGTGTGTAAACCATCTAGGTGTTGTGTCGTATGTCTATTTAGACAGATGAAGAATTGTGAACCCCCAGTGTCTTTACCTCTATGTGCCATAGATAAAATACCCCTGTCGTGATATTGTTTGTCACTATTTACTTCACATTTGATGGTGTGCCCAGGGCCACCGCTACCATCACCGTTTGGGCACCCTCCTTGTACTACAAATCCTGGGATAACCCTATGAAAAGTTAAATCCCTGTAGAACCCATTATCGATTAAAGTTTCAAAGTTTTTTTTAGTGTCAGGCGTCTCACCAAATAATGAAATTATTATTTCTCCATAATCAGTTATTATTCTCATATTTTTTTATTTTTTTGTTTTGATGTCGTATTTTTTACGACACTTAGGTATGCCTTTAGAAGTACCGTAGAGAGTACCTTCCACACCACATACAGTATAGATAAACTTAAAAACATAGCTGCCCAATTCGCACATAGTGGTAACCATAAATCTTTAAAATAGGTGATTAAGTCGGTATGTGGGACGAATTTTAATTGGTTAGTAAATTCTGACACGGTTTCACTGTTCTTAACAATATCCCTCATTTGGTCTTCGGTTAGGTTACCACAATTAACACAGGTCCCAATGGTATAAACTTCATACATCACCCCCAGCCCTCTCATTAGAAAAATAAATAACAATATCTTCCATTTGTAAGTATTGAAAAAAGATTTAATCTTATCTTTATCGTTAAATTTTTCTGCAATATTATCTAATAATTTCACATACTTCTCTACTATCATATTTTAATGTTTAATCTAAAATTTTATCTACCAAACCATACTCTAAGCATTTTTCCGCATCCCACCATAAATCATGTTTAAGAATTTCATCTAATTCTTCTTTAGGGACCTGACTATACTCAGCATATAGTTTCTTTATCATTTTCATAAGTCTGGTGTTATTTTCCATATCATCAACTAGGTCGTTATATTTTCCCCAGGTCCCAGCACTTAGTTGGTGTATTAACATGTAAGCGTGTTTATGCATGTGTCTTTCTTTACCCACCACACTTATCATTGTTCCTGCACTTGCCGCACACCCTTCTATAATTGTAACCACATCACATTTAGTATTTCTTATGGTATCTAGAGTAGATAATCCCGCAAATATACTTCCCCCATACGAATTAATATGTAAGTACATCTTTGGTGGTTCTGTACCTAATTTTAAACTTATGGTTTGTAAATTAATATCTAATTCATTAATTTTCTTATTAAGTTCTAACATTTTTGGACGTTCCACTTCAGAATAAAAATAGATATGGTTATCTACCCTTGTAATTTGATTGTCACTTTCACTGGAAGACTCTAAATCCTTTTCTTTCCCTCCCCAAGTTGGTTCTTTTTTCATTTTTTAAATGCTTTTGAGTTTTGTATTATTTCATCAATTATTCCATAGTCTTGTGCTTCTTGGGAATCTAACCACAAATCTCTTTGTGCATCCTTTTCCACTTGTTTTGCTGTTTTACCACAAGATTTACCTAGTATTTTAAATAGGATTTTATTAGTTTTTTCCCATTCATCCATAGTGATACGTGCGTCTTGGATATTTCCCACAGCTCCACCACTAGACTGGTGTAACATGGTTTTACTATACTTTAAAGAGTTACGTTTACCTTTCGTACCACAAGCAAGAAGTACTGAACCCATGGACGCTGCCATCCCAGTATTTACGGTCCTGATATCACAACTGACATAATCCATCACATCTACAACTCCTAACCCTGCTTTTACAGAACCACCTGGTGAATCTATGTGTATCCTAATGTCATCAGCATTCACCGTATCTAAATACATTAACTGAGCTTGTAAGATTTGTCCTGTAACATCCACAATTGGTCCTGCTACCCATATTAATCTTTCCATCATCAGACGAGAAAAAATGTCCATTTGTGTTGCTCTCATTTCCCTTTCTTCTAAAATGTATGGTGTCATACTATTTTCATAGTCCCATAACGCGGTAGAACTTATGTTATTTTTCATACTTCTAGCGTATAAACTAAAATCTTTACCTATATTGTTTTCCATATTTACTTATTTATTTTCTGTCTTCCATTCCTCACCAAAGTGTCCGATATTAGCTCTATGTTCGTCGTTTGGGTCATATTTTCTAGTAACATAATAAGCAAGGATTGTTCCTGGTTCTAATGCTTTATATCCGTGATATATCCCTGGGGGGATTTCTAACACATTAAGATTTTTTTCTGAAAGATATTTAAACTCACACCCATCATCTTCAGTTGCCCATCCAACTTTTAAACTTCCTTTTAAACAAATCCAATAGTCCGTTTGTTTCTCGTGTTTATGCCAAGCTACAATATGTTCTGTAGAATTTATATAACTAATATTAATTTGCCCTTCATTTAAAGGAAAGACATCTAATAGTCGTTGTGCTCTGTCGTCTTCATGATAATTCATGATATAAATATAGGGAATAATAATGGTTAAGAAAAGTCTCTTACAAAAAAAATGGGGCCAAGCCCCATTATGTTCATTAACACTCCAAGATGTATTTAAAACTTCCCATCACATCTTTGATATGAGATTTTGGAATCCAGAATTCAAACTCACCCATCTCCTCAATTCTTTCTTTCAAGTTTTTATTAAACTCAACAATATCTGCTTTAGTCGTAGGTCTTTTAATTCCCATATATTTTGCACAGGTGGGACCGATTCCAGAAGCCTTGGATATCCAATCCGTAAGGTCTCTACCACAACAGCGACAACACCCAACATCTGTAAAGGTCATCTTCCCTTTTACTCTCACCGCTTTAGCGGTTAGAGCGTTGACCTCAGAAATCGTAACCGTTATAGGTGTAATCTTGTCTAAACCATACGCTTCTGATATTCCTCTCGCAACATATCTTTTTAAAATTACGTCGATGTTTACCTTGATGGGTTCGATACTCCCTTTTGGTTTTTTAGGTGTAAAAAATTTCTTAACTGCTTCCATTTGTTTAGGTGTTAATCCTCCCCAACGGTTATAACCGTTTAGTACTGATTTAAGAAATCCGTTATTTCCTGTATACTCTTTAAGTTTTTGTATAGTCTCCTGGTCTGTCATAAGTATGTCGTTTAAGTGTGATTAATTGAACAATACAAATATACAACAATTAACTTATAATACAAACTTAATTACCAAATTATTTACGTCTTGGGACGTAGGGAGGTAAGTAATCGATTTTAAAACTAACGAATGCTTATTAATGAGATAAAGGAAAAAATATGAAAGTGTCATTTATCAACGGTGGACCTATTTATTAATAAATCTAGAGGAGAATTTAAACTAAATGAAATTACCCGTAACACTTGAACAGTTCATTAAAAACCCAATTGCCGCGATTGCGTTTATAGCTTTGGTGGTTATTGGTTATTTGTATGTTGACATGGTAAAAATACATGAACAACAACTAGTTAACTTTGAAAACACATGTATGAGTCGTATTGACGACCACAAAGACCGCATAGAATCTCTTGAAGAATTAAATATTCGGTACGAAGAGAAATTAAGTATAATGAATGAAAAATTAATGGAATGTTTAGCGGAGGATTGAAATGTTTATTTATTGGTGTCATTACTGGGTGCCTTTGTTATTTCATATCTATGTATGTAAATAACTTTCCAGAAAAAAAGATTCTAAAGGTCGTACCAATAGAACACGTAACTAAAGTGGATAGTAACTTAATTGATGATATTGAGAGAACTTTAAGTTTAGCTGATTCAGTTATTGTAAAGCGTGGGGAAGAACGTAAAAAAACGTCACAATCAATTAATACACTAAAAGAGGTTGTTAACTCAGAAAGCTTAGAAATAGAGAAACTTAAATCTTTCGTTATTAAAAAAGACTCAACAATACAAGTTGTGGAAAATGATAGGGAAGTGTTAAAAGGTTTGTTATCACAAACATGTGACGACTATGATTCCACATTGTTTAACCATATGAATGAAATTGGAAAGATTAAACAAGAAAAAGAAAATCTAGTGATTGCTGTTGAGTTAGTTAGGGATAGTTTACACTATCTAGATTCTATCGTGAACAGTAACAAGAGAATTATTAAAATAATAAATAAATGACAAAACAAATTAGAAAACTCTTAAGGGAGTTTGGTATTGACGAGATTAGTAGAACAGAGTATAAAGATGGGGAACTGGTAGTGGAATATACTGACGGTTTTGATTATCCTCGTTATATGATATATCACGAAACTGAAGATTCCAGTGAAATTGTAGCAGAATTTGATTCTAGATATTTTGACGCCAACATGGTACAGTTAATTATGGAGTACCTTAAGACTAGGTGAAAATCTGAACTAGTAATCCCATAGTTTCAGTTTTAACAAAATTCTTATCATGTGATTTACGATTAAATCCATGTGCGGTATCGAACCCCACAACCCCAGTTGGTTGACAAACTGTTGTAGAATGTAAACTCATCAGTTTACTTTTCAATCCAATTGATAAGAAGTTGCAGCGTCAAATGTCCTACATCTCATCATTTTTCATATCACAACAATACTTGCATATATGATTTCATAGATACTAATAACCATTTTAATTGTTTTTCGTATCATTGTAACGCTTGAATATGTGATTTTAAAGATACCAACAGTTACTCACCTTCATCTTTGTTTTTTGTTTGTTGGTAGTAACCACATGTCACCACCAAACATAATTTCTAATAATCTAGGTTCTGCTTTATCAATCTTAGAAAACAATCGTAAAGTTTTTACTGTGTCGTGTTTCATCATTTTCATAACTTCTCCTTGGATTCGTTCTTGTGAAACCACTTCTTCCAACTTATCTATAAGGCCTGGAGTGAAAATTGCTTCCCATACAGTTTCATGGATTTGAAAACCTCTGGTAATGTGAAATCTAAGTGCGCGAATCATACGAAGAGGGTCGTCTAAAAAGGTGGTAACTGGGTCCAAAGGAGTAATCAACAAATTTAAAATCAAATGAAGTTGCCCATCAAATAAATCGATGATGTTACCATCTAAATCTTTGGCTAAAGCGTTTAGTGTAAAATCTCTTCGAGTCAAATCATCCTCTAGGGTGCCCAACTTAAGAACAGGTTTTCTAGTACCAGGAATCACGCCCACTTCTTTTCTTGCCATTACAAAATCTGCAACTAGACCTTCGTGTTTATGTCCTTTAGGGAATTTGGCTCTTACAGTAAAACAATCTTTTGTCTCCAAAAATATTTTAAATCCTGTGGATTTTAAGTGGCCCAACATTTGTTCCCAACCTTCATCTACTGTCTGATTAATATCATCTAGTACAAAAGTGAAATCAATGTCATTTGTGTGGACACCTAGTATCTCATCTCTAACACAACCCCCTACTTCAAATATCTTTGGCATAATTTCTAATTTTATTAATACAAATATAGGGAAAATACTTTATATATGCAAATAAAAAAACCCCAGTCGTCACTGGGGTTTTAATAAATTCAGGAAGGGGGTCGTTGTTTGATTTGGTTACAATTAAAGATTGCTGTAACCTTCCTTTCTATAAAAACGTGAACATGTCACGATAGTTGTCAAATCTTCTGGGTAGTCAGAATCATGTTTGGACTCTTTTTTTACTTAGGACTCCTGAGACTAAATACCCCTTTTTTTGTTATTCAACAAGGTGGGGAGTAACTTCCACCTCTCTCTCTGGTTTTGATTTATAGTTAAATTTTGCCGAAGAGATTCTTTGGTCTACCCATCAGACCCTGATTGGTTCGTATCGACCAGAGTCGATAGTCTCCATCATTATTTTGTAAGGAGTAAACTCCTCACATGTTAAAATACTTTTCATGATTGAAGGAGAGAAACCAGACACTAACGCTGTTCCCATTTCATTAACTGAAGTTGGGAAATTATCATTTCTGGCATTTAAGTTCCAGTAAACGATATCTGGCATTTCGTATCCAGCTTCTTCATACATTCCTTTAATCATTTGTTGTGCGGTTGGATTCCACTGAGGTACTTTATCGTAAGTTCTCCATGACTTAGCTGTAGCTTCATCAAATTCCATATCTGAGAGAATCAATACTTTGGTAGGCATTTCATCTTGTGAAACTTGGTGTTTAACAGCTTGACCTAGAATCAGTTGAAAGGTAGCTTCTAGGTTAGTGGTCATGCCCCAATCCGCTTGTGACAATTGCACTATTCTATCCCTTAGGTTACCATTAAGTACTTGAAGTTTCGGTCTCGCCGAGAACGTTACAAACGTATCTTGGAAGGGTCCTAAGTTTCTTTCCGAAATGTATAAACCTAATGAGATTGCGACATCCAAACAAGTAAGGTTAGGGTTATTTCCCACGGGACAACCCATCGAACCTGAAACATCTACCACTGGGAGAATTCTTTCTTCAGAACCTTCCATGTAATTAGGTAAAACTTTCCACTGTTCACTAGCAACTTCCACGTCACCGAACTTAACAGATTTAGTGATGTCGTAAGGGTAAACTGCTCCACTGTTAATCTTAGTAGTTCCCTTTTTAAGAGACTCTACATACTCCTCATACCTTTCACCATCATTCTTATGGAATGCTCTTTGGTACCTAGACGATGCCAAGGATGGTAATTTAGAATAATCAATATTCTCCCATTCCTTAGCACACATACTAGTTTCCACCACATTAGTTAGCCCCACTACCATCTTACGATATTCTTTAGGTGTCATTTTCATGTACTTTCTAATCGTATTTGCTTTCACACCTTTTCTTGGCATCCACTTTGCACATAACCCATCTTTGTTTTCCAAAGCGGTTTTGATTAAAGCTAATGGTTCCAACCAACAGTTTGTAGTACCAACAAGTGTCAAAATATCATCCCACCTTCCATATTCACTAATTAAGTGAACATTTTTGTTTAGTACATCACTGTGGTTTTCACATAACCAATCTAGTAAATCTCTAAAAATTTGTCTTTCACCAGCACCACCTCTTACGTCTCTTGCCCAGAATAAAATTCTCATGGACATTAGAGCGTCTTCGTTATATGCCTTTGAGAATTTAGAAACAAGTCTTTTCTTGTCCATCCCTCTCATCGCACCTATCTGAAAAAATAGGTCTACACAGTGATTTAAAGTAGATGAGTTAGTTGTCATCCCCTTTTCGGTTACCGTGTCTTGTGTCTGAAGTGAGTCTCGTAAATTCATAATTTCTAGTTTTAAAGTCTGTTTTGAATAGTTGTATAAGTAAGTAAAAAAATGGTAAAAGTCACTAACGTTGTTTAATTATAGGAAAAAAATTCCCCCTGTCAAGCCCCTGGAGTAATATTTTTATTTTTTTTAGTTGTTATTGGGTAATTCTAATACTTTTTCTAATTGATTTTTCCAATTAGTATCAGTCATATTAATAGTTGGAATACCTTTACGCCTAGCCATTTCTACTGCTTGCCCTGTTCCACCTTTAGGTCTTAATGGATTATCTGTTTCTTCAGCGTAGAATAATACAAAATCAACAGGAGTATCTAAATTATCTCCAAATATTTGATTAGTATTTCTAGCCATAAGTTTAAGGCCTCCACCCTTTAATCTTGAGGGTGCAGGATGTATTTCTTTAGCTATAGTTTGTTCTTTTATTCTACTACCTTGTACTTCTGGTGAAAACAAATTCTTTTGAGTTGTACCATCTGAAAATGCCTTATCTGCACCTTCTTCTTTATTTCTAAATGTTTTACCTGTATTTAAAGTATATCCTTTAGACTCAAGCATTTTAGCTACGTCTGTCATAGCTTTTAATATAGAAGCTGGAGTAACTCTGGAACCCACTCCAGCATATGTCATAGTAGGTGTAGAAGATTTTGAAGGTAAATTATTAAATTCTATGGCACCTTCTTTTCCTATAACCTCACTACTTTGTTGTGTTGGTTTTTCTAAAAATATGGGGCCATGTTTTCCAAAATACCCATCTGCAATATTATAGTCATAAAATTCTATAGCTTCTTGTTCTGTCATTTTGTCACGTCCCATAAGAGTTAATATAATAGTTTCTATTGAATAAATCAACCTAGGTTCTAAATCTTTTGAATACCCTATACCGACGATTGCTCCATGTAGACCGTCTAACACTATAGCGTCTGGATTTAATTCGGCGATTTGTTCTAGGGTCGGGGTTTCTTCTACCATTATTTTAATGTTTGATAGAAGAATAATAAAAATAAAGTGTATTGTCAAGTTTTAGTGAAAGGAGACAAACCCGTTTTCTGACGCAGTTTTAAAAGCCTCTTTCCATTCCTCATATTTGTGAATGAACCATTTGAACTGACCGGTATCGAACTCTTTTTTGGGGTCAAATTTAAGGTACCATGTATCTATTACTTGTTTAATATTATTTTCGTACTTAACAAAATCATTATAAAGTTTTTTACTAACCTCTGGACCTATGATACCATCAGAGTCAGAAAAATAAATTAATTCTAAAAAGGGTGGGCTATCTGGTTGGTAGAGTTTATCAGACATACTCCAAACTTCTTCTGCCCCACCAGGGTAACCTGCCGCTAACGCAAGGTCGCTTCTCCACTCATTGTATCCCGAATAACTTCCCGCTCTAAGATAACCACCTTCATCTCCAGATTTGGTTTTATACCATCCAGGTTCTAACCCTTTCATGTGGCCACCAAACAAACCCCTATCTGTGTCAATATAATGTAGATTATACCCTTTATCATAAAAACCATATACCCAATCATCATAGGCTCGGTTAAATGGTTCCACACCCGCTGGAATTTCTTCGTCAGGTATACGTTTTACATTACTATAATATGAAATATCTAATCCCATTATTTCATTAATATTTTAATTTTCTCCACACCTTCTTCAATCTCGTCAAAGTCGACATCTGGTGTTAAATAAGTTTTGGTTTTTTCTTGGTGGTCTACTATACAAGCTGTTGGGATGTACTCTGTTTTAGCTTCTTCACTAACCTTCTCCCACTCCTTATCATATCTCTCAATATCTCTAACTAAGAACCTAATATTATTTTCTTCCAATAAACCTTTCATCTGAGTACACCAAGGACAACCCTCTTCAGAATATAATAACAATGTTTTCATTTTAATTTAAATAATAATTAATTTTATCACTATAAAAAGTTTTATCCCTGATACCTACCAACCTTTCTACCTCTTTACCATCTTTATACATGATGACTGTGGGAATACTTCGTACCCCATACTCGTCAGAGGAGTGAGGATTGTCTGTGACATTTATCTTACCTACAAGTGCTTTACCTTCAAAATCTGTTTTTAATTCTTCCATAGTAGGGCCTAATAATCTGCAAGGCCCACACCATTCTGCCCAAAAATCTAATAAAACTACCTTATTATCTTTTAGAGTTTTTTCTAAAGTGTTATCATTTACTTCCATAATTATAAATATTCTTTTAGTTTGTTTAAAGCCTCTTCTACCCCATCAAAATCTCTACCAGCTGAAATATAAACCCCAACACCATTACTCTCCACTAACAAAGTGGGGGTATACATTATACTTTTAGGTTCTAACTGAAGTTGTCGTTCTCTAATTTCTTTCCACAGTTCTTTATGGTCTAAGACTTCTATAATTTTATAGGTTATCTTTTCTTCTTTTAGTTTTTCTTTAAGTTCCACACAGGTTTTACACTCCCACTGACTAAATAATGTTATTTTCATTTTTAAACTTCTATTGTTCTAAATTTATCTTCTGCCTTTAATAGAGTATCGTATATTGTACCCGTCAATAGGTATGGGTCCGCGTTACTTGCCGGCCTTCTATCTTCTAAATAACCCTTCCAACCATTTTCTACAGTTGAAGGTGGTATTCGGATACTAGCTCCTCTATCACTAACCCCATAACTAAATTTATTAATGTGTTGTGTTTCGTGTAAACCCGTAAGTCTTTTGTTGTTTTCTTCCCCATAAACCTCCATATGTTTACTATGTGTGTTACCTAATTTTTCACATATTGAATTAAACATTTCTTCCCCTCCAACTTCTCTTGTTAAGTCACTAGAAAAATTCACATGCAACCCAGAACCATTCCAATCACCCTCGACAGGTTTTGGTTTAAAGTCTACTCTTAAGTCATACTTTTCAGTTAGTCTAATTAATAAAAACCTAGATAACCATAATTCATCACTCGCTTTTTTAGCCCCTTTTGAGAGTATTTGGTATTCCCATTGTCCAATCATTACCTCTGCGTTAGTACCTGTAATATTAAGGTTAGCTTCTAAACAGACCTGTAAGTGTTCTTCTACGATATCTCTACCCACCACATTCTCTGAACCTAAACCACAGTAATAGTCTCCTTGTGGTTTTGGGTAACCTTCAGTAGGGAACCCTAGTGGGGTACCAGTTTTAGTTAAGATGTATTCTTGTTCGAAACCAAACCAATACTCTGGGTCGTCAATTAAATTATGTCTTTTATTAGTTTTATGTGGTGTACCATCACTATTCATTACCTCACACATAACTAAAAAACCGTCTAACCTTTGTGGGTCCATTACAATACGAACCGGTTTTAATACACAATCCGATTTATTACCTTTAGCTTGGTTAGTGGAGGACCCATCAAAATTCCAATTAGGTAGTTCATCTGGACTAGGAATTACTCTTCCGTTATATGCTAATACCCTACCATTTAATTCTAGAGGGTCTGTCATGTGGTAATAATCCCAAATTTTAGTCTTACTCCTTAGTTTCTGAGTAGGTTCGTTACCGTCCAACCAAATATATTCTAATTTTACTCTCATCTTAATTATTATAAAAAATTTATTTTAATAAAATATACAAAATATGATTAAAAAGGTAAATCATCTCCAACATAATTTTCACGTCTATCCCTTGGTGTGGTGGGTACGCCATCACTTATAAACCGATTAACTTCTACGTCATATTTTAAAGTCTCAACATGGTTTGTCATTTTATTACTAATCTTAATTATTGGCATTGTATTATTTTTAGGTTTACAACTATAATCTAAAAATTCTTTTCGTAATAACTTCATAATAACTTCCCAGTCTCCTTGTGGAATATTATTGTATTTCATTCTAGCTTGAGATAACGTTGGTGTATTGTACTCTTCTCCCCCTCTCGCATACCACTCCTTCCTAAACTCACAAGTCATTCTTTCCATTCCACTTTCATGATTTTTTCTAACTGAAATTATAATACTTGTGTATCTATCCAAATAAGTTCTTACGCAGTGATTTTGAATTTGCCCTTCTTTAAAGTAATCACTATCGTCCTTTAATACTTTCACAAAATATATGTTACCATCTAATTCTATAGGTTTTTCTATATGAGTTAAAAAGTTATCTGGGTATAGGTAATTGACTTGTGTGGTTCTTTCACATCCGTGAAGTAAATTAGACCATTCACTATGTTCGTCATTAAATTTATCCAGGGTTTTAGATTTTATATTTTTAATAACACCATAACCTTGTAATTTATTTTTAATTTTAAAGTGGTCCAACAATAAATCTATAAATCCTTGAATTCTAGTAGGGTCTTTACAGGTATTGTATATATTGATTATATTATTTTTCTCATATTTAGAAAGCTTATCCCAATACCCTACATTAGTAATTAGATGTTCGGGTTGGGTGAACTTAGTATCTTCGAAAGTTTTACTAGAAGCTAATATATGTACGGAGATTCTTTTTACCCCATCATCCCCTAAGGTTCTCTGGAGTAAGTGTAGGTCTGTAACATTAATTTCTGGTTCAAGATTAAGTAATTTATTATAAAACTTACCTTTAAGTCCCCTTTCACCTAATATAGTATGAATTAAACTCATATTATATTTTCTTAGTTTTTTAATTCCAGGATAATGTTTTAACAGGTAGTAAGTGTAGTCGTTGGGTGTTTTAATTTTCCACACCTTTATAAACCATTCCATTATAATTGTTCCTAACAAATCCCCTGGTGAGTTCACACTATTAGGCAATACCGTAATGTCCAACTCTAATTCTTCCACTAACCCTATTAAAGCTTTTAATGCGTTAACGTTTGGGGGTGTTGTCGTACCTCGTTGGGTTTCAGGATGGACTAGTGGGCCAAATGGGTTGGTGAACGTTAAAGAATGTATTTGATTAATAATTTTTGAAAAATCATTTTTAGTGACGGAGGTGGTTCTACGTCTATGTGCAAAATGAGAGTTGGTAATGTAGAAGTTCTTAGTTTTTAAATTAAAAGTAATGTGAATATCCTTACTACCTTTAGCGAAATATCGGTGTCCCACCTGTCTCCTTTTACGAAAATTAAACATAGAAAGTTTAACCTTATCTTCATTCTTTTCTAACACTACAGTAGTTCTCCTCACTAAAGCACTATTAAGTACCTGTACCGATTTTTCTAACCATTCCTTTTCACCAAGAGCCATCACCTCTGTTTTTGGTGTGAAGTGCCTAACCTCAACATGTTTCGTTCTCTTACTATGTTTTTTATGTACATAAGGTACACTAGTTTTTTTCACTAGTTCACCCCCGTTTCCGTCTACTACGTTACAATCTTCATAAGATAATAACTCAAATTTTTCATCTACACCCTTAAAAAGTGTGTCCCATTTATTAATTTTTTCACCCATAATACAAATATAGGGAAAAAAAGGTACAAAACCAATCTATTTTTTCATCGTAAAAATAATACTTTACCTTAATATGCCACCACCAAAATAGTAAAAAAAACTAATGGCCACTTAAAGTAGGGGACAATATATGGGTTTGTTGTAGAGTTGCACGATAAAAAAAATATTTAGACTACCCCTATTTTTATAACATATCCACTTAATTATTTGAGTAGTGAATAGGATTATAGTATTCTACCACTAGTACAAAGCACGTGTATGTACCTAAACCTTTAAAAAAACATTAAAATGGAAAACGTTTTTAACATGATTAAAGGATTTTTTACTGGAGTATCTGACTTACTAATCACTTTCTTATCGGTAGGGGTGTTAGTTCAAGTATTGTTCGGCACACCCATATTCGGTATGGATGTGGTAGGCAATGTTACTGGTCTTATTAATTCCCTGGGTAGTTCGGGATTTGTAGGATTAATTGCGGTTATCCTCTTATTGAAAATCCTAGACAGAAAATAGCATGTCTAAATGAAAAACCCTCCAGTAGGAGGGTTTTTCATTTTATATAACTTTATATTTTTTACGACACATACTCTTCAGCGAGTGTCCATAATTTTTTATTTACGTTTAACCTTTGGTCAATGTTGGTTAGCTCTCTAACGGTTTGTTGCCTTCCAGAAGCTAGATAGTAAGTGATACCACCTCTGATGATTTTTTCCTGGACCAAATTAAATACTTCCCACAATTTATCTCCTCGGTCTTCCCCTCGGGTTGGTTTTAAAATTTCAGTCAAGGGGATGTACTCTTGACCACTCTTCCAACGAGCTAATATTGCTTTCTTAGCGAAATCTTTTTTAGCTGCATCACTAAGTTTAGTATTTTTAAAGTCGTCAACACGACTCATAATAGTGGGGATAGACGTTATAACATCATCTGTAATTCTTTGCACATCTTTAAGGTCATACCACTGATGTTTAATTTTAACTTTTTCAAAAGTCTGGTCTGCGATTACCAACCCATTGGAACAAACTAGCCTGAATAACCCAGCGTGGAGGTTAAAAGCGTTTCTACCATCATGGGAATTAGTGAGAAGAATTTCAGGGACGATTCCTCCAACCATGGGAACATCCTCGTTTCTAAATCTCAACATATGTTTTGTAAACATGTCTTGCCCACTTCTTGAATTTCTTTGACTCGCATCATACACCTGCCAACCCTCCTGACCTAAATCATTCATTATTTGGGTGGTGGGAATAAAAGTATATTTATCGGACACGTTAGTTGACGGTGTTGTAGCGTAAACTGATGGGGCGACGGTTTCGATGTCAGATTGTGTTAAAGGTTCCATAATTTTTTCTACCATTATCATTTATTTTATTGTAGTTTATTAATATTATTAGAATACAAAGATAATAACTTTTTTTGATAAAACAAGTAATCCCAAAAGAATTATGCCATTCCACAAAAGACCATTAAATATATGGTCAGTACTAACACTATTATCACTTGAAACTCTTTATCTTCAGGTGGAGTCACTGTATTATTCAAAAAGAAACTATCGTTACCCTAAAAATGGGATAAAATTACACATTTAACACTAAAAGAAAAAAATGAAAGATACAGAACTACTAACTAAGCTGGAAACCTTACTAAATGAAAAATACGAACCTATACTAGTGGTCCAACTATTAAGAGTACCCCCGCAGGAAGAATTAAAAGCGTTTGCTAAAGGCCTGTCTGAACAATTTGGTTATAAAGTACTTGTCCTACCCGGAGACATCGAAACCAAAGTAGAGTTAATTAGTATTCTCAAATCAGATGTTAACAAGGTTGAGGCTCTAACTAGTCGAGTATTGGATTTAATAGGAGATTTAGAGAAGGAATATAAAGACGTTCTATCCCCAGTCGATAATGTTATTCAAGAAATCACAAAGTAATAGGCAAATGTCTACTTCTAGTATCCTCAAAACAAATCTGGAGGATTCTAATGCTGTGAACCATCCTCTCCATTACGGTGGTGAAGACAACCCCTATGAAGCTATTAAGGTGATTGAGTCCTGGGGCCTAAATTTTAATTTAGGGAATGTGATAAAATATATTTCACGTGCGGGGAAAAAAGACGACATCCAACAAGACTTAGAAAAAGCCCTTTGGTACCTACAAAGGGAGTTGGGCAAATAGTCATTATTGTTTATTATGGTATTTATAGGTATGAAACTTATAAGTGAACTTTCTTTATTAATTGAGGAAGAGGAGATTGTTGTGACGCCCACTTCTTCGTCTGACCAACTTATCACTTTCTTAACAGACGATGAAGGGGTGGGTGGTGAACCTGTACTATACACCTATGATGACGGCTATTATAATGACCCACCTATAAAATATGACAGTAGTAGGTATAAAAATGGTATACCTAAAGGTACATTAACCATAGGTTATGGTCACACTGGTAAACATGCTACCGAAGGGAAGGTTATAACTCAAGAAGAGGCCATACAGTATTTAAAAGAAGACTTACGTGGGTTTGAAGGTTGTGTTAATAGAATAGTAAAGGTTTGGAGTGCAAATGATTTACCTGGTGCTAAATTAAACCAATGTCAGTACGATGCAATGGTTTCTTTAGCCTTTAATACGGGTTGTGAAGGAAGTAGAAATAACCCTGGTATTAGATTAAGTGCATGGATTCAAGATGTCAAATATGGTAAATTTGATGAAGCAGCTAAAAAGATTAAGTCCTGGAATTGTCCTTTTGGTGTATGTAATAGAAGAATAAAGGAATCCAATTTATTTTCCAATTGTGAGTACTAATACTATTTATATTATATGGAAAAAATAATCAAAGAAAGTGGGATACAGGATATTAACCAAATAGTAAAAAGATATCCTAAAGCGGAAATTTATTTTCACCAAGATTTAGATGGGGTAGTGTCGGCTATTGCTATGAAAGAATATTTAGAAAAGTATGGCGTGGAGGTGGTGGACACACACGTTATACAATATGGTGATAAAGAATTTTCTGTAGCTAAACCAAAAGCTGAAGGAGACACAATGCAAGTATTAGTAGACTTTGCTCATGGTAAACCAATGTTCACTATACATACTGACCACCATGACAGTCAATCTGGTGTAGAGGGCGATACCTCAACACAATTTAGAGGAGCTCGTTCTAATGTAGAAACACTTTCTCAGGTTGTAAGTCCTAGTGACATCTTTACTACAGATGACGTAATGAGAATATCAACAGTCGATAGTGCTGATTACGCAAAACATGGTCTCACACCAGATGATGTAATGAATTACATTAAAAAGTTCGACTCTAACGGTACGGTCCCAAGTAATAAATGGATGTTAGCCCTCTTAACCAATAAGTTGTTATTAGCTTACAAAAATAAACCAGGGTTCTTAGAAGCACTTGTAGATAGGTCTTCCCCATCCTTAATGAATATTTTTCATAATATTAATTCGATTGCTGGAGACGAAAATTTCACTACACCAGAACAAATGAAGGTTAACCAAGAAAAGTACATTAAATCCCAAGAAGAAAGTGATAAACTTACTTTAGAGGATAATATAATTGTACAGTATGGAGGAGGAAGTTTATTTAAACCAGGTTCCTATGACCGTTACACACCGTTTAAAATATATCCAGACGCTGACTTTTTAGTAATCGCATGGCCGATGGGTTTAGTACAGGCATCCTGTAACCCATTTAAAGAAGATAGAGCCCTTAAAGGAATTAATTTAGCAGATATCGCACAAGAGGTACTTAAGAAAATCGAACCTCAATTAAAACAACATCAGATTCCTGTTTCTGTCATCAAAAGAATAGGGGAAACCAAAGCGGATGACTCTAGTATTGGTTTTAAAACTTCAGACTTATTTGCATTATATAAAGGACGCAATAAAGACAAACTTAATAACATGCCGCCTGTAGAGTTGCCAGTATATGGGGAAGTGGTGAACATAATTGATACTCCCTGGCAAGATTTAAATGAAGAGGAAAAACAAATTCTAGACACTATAACGGTGTCCGCTTGGGATGTAATTCAAGCCAATAGTGGAGGGCATAAATGCATAACAAATGTAAGTGGACTTAATTTCTTCTCGAGAGCTAAGAGGAACCCTGAAGGGTCTTATAAGAAACCTGATGGTCAAACTACTCGTTATGTAGAGTTCGTGAAATGGGTACAAAAAGAAATAGTTAAAACATTAAAAGAAAAAATAGACAATAGTAGTGTTAATGAAATTAAATATAATATAAAGAAAACTTTATTAGAGACTTCCTTTATAACAGACGCATTAGGTGATTTAGGAGCAGCAGCCATCGGTGCTACAGGGGTAGTAGGGATGCCAGTCATGTTAGCTTTAATAGGTAAAAATGTATACGAAATTAAAAAGAACAATACAGATTTAGAAATAGCTTTAGATAAGTTTAAGGATTCACCTAACGCGAGTGACTTGAAAGTTATTGAAAAGGAGATGTTTACTGTAACGTCTGATTTACTTGATTTAAGTTCCAGAATAGTTCAATTAGCTCCAGACCCCACAGGTATTAGTGATTTTACCGCATTTGTTGGGGAACAGGGATTAGAAAAACTAGCCATAGATGAGGTCCCTAAAATCTTAAGTACATTAAAGTCTGTTATTGAGAAGGTCCCTATTGTGGGTAAAACTGACGTGGTTAAAGCTATGGGTAATGTGGGGTTAGCCCACGAATTATTAAATAAAATAGGTGAAAAGATTAACTGAACATTTGTGAGTTTTGTTGGGAAATCACATAAAGTTTAAAGTGTGACCCTCTTCGATTCCCAATCTAACGGCATCACCACCATTTAATTCTAACACTTCATTACCAATTCCTTGATAACTATTACATTGATTAGTTATGCATGGATGGCAGTCATGATGTATGTGTGTCACTACCCTATTCACCAACATTATAATATCTAAGGGTATTAGACAATTTTTCATCCAAAAAGATTGTTCACGTACTTCTGAAAATACGAATAACATACCTCCGACTAATTTTTTTCTCCCCATCATACCTAATTGTATTTGAGTAGGTGTGTCTCTAACTTCTATCGGTAGTGTATTTTTACCTATTGATAATTCCATACATATAAATACCTTTAAGATTATATTTATTATTAAAACCACTTAAATGAATATTAGTCTAATTAATACTATTAACCAACAGGGGTTAATATTAGAAACCCTAGAGGAAAAGGACTCTGTAGTTAAGAAAACCTTGTTGGATTTGGGGGGAGTTATAGGTGGGACTTTCACCTTTGGGGTGGGGATTACCGCAATGTTACCTGTCGTTATGGAATTAATGGCTGGCACAATGCCGACTTTAACAGAACAAGATGCTGTTCTTCTTTACATAACCGCTATGTGGATTCTGGTTGGTAGACATCAAGATAAAATCCAAAAACTTTTAAATATAATTAGAGAAAGAGGTCTAACTGATGGTTTGTCAGTAGTGTTAGATTTTTTAAAGTCTGTGGAGGACATATCAATTAAAATAGGTAATTCTTTAGGTTATACCGTAAATTCTTTAGTGGATATAGTCGCTTTCACCTTTTTAGCTTTCCCCATAATAGACGGATTATTATTTCTCATTAATCAGGGTTTAATTAACCCAGGTTCACCCACAGGTTATCTAAAAAGTGTACTGGTTGGGGTTGGTATAATAGGGTTTAAAAATGTTTTTAATCACATAATAAAAAAATTAGGTGGTAAATTAAAATCGTTAGATGAAGGCCGAGAAAATCTAAATGAACAAAGTAATTTTTATAGCGAAACTTTGGAAATGGTGGGAGATGTCATATCACTAGTTAAAAAGAGTACCACCAACCCTAATGTTGAAACTTACTATTTGCCTGAGGACCTAAGACCAGATGAAATTATCTATGAAATAGATAACTACATGTTTACTTTAGAATTGACTATCAGTAGAGATGAGGACATTAAAGATGAGTTTCATTTAGAAGCGTACTACGTTGGTGATGATACTATAGAAATAGGTTTGACAATTAACCCTCTAATGGAACCAGAAAGTTATATACACATTGAAGATTACTTAACTGAGTATATTAGACATGAAATTAGACATGCGGAACAAGAAGTAATGGGTACACACCTCGGAAAAATTAAAAAAGATTTAAAAGGTTTAGAGTATTATACTCAAGACCACGAAATAGATGCACAGACTTCTGGTCTTAATGCGAGAAGACTCAAACAAGATAGGTCCTTCGAGGAGACCATTAGAGGTGCTGTGGAGAACACTAAACTAAGACATGGGTTAAGTGATGACGAGGGTGAACAACTTTATGACATACTCTTAAAAGACATTACCGAAAGGTATGGTAGAGAGTCTTCACAAGAATCTGAAGATTTATATGAACAAACAGACGGTGAGGCAAATATACCTAAAAAAATAGTACTGGATAACGAAGACTATAGGGTGTATGTTCCTCTTAGGGTTAATGACCTATGTAGGATACCAGACACTGACTATTGTAATTACAGTGACACTTTAAAAATTCAAGCAAGTAAGGGAACCCCTTACATTATTGAATTTAAAAAAAGAAAATTAGTGCCCGCAAAAAACTCTAACCAACTTTTATTTATAGATAGAGGTAAAATCCCTCTTTTACGTGAACCTGGTAGTCAGAAGTCTATGTATAATACTGCGGGACGAGGGGAAAACCATATGGAGGTCCTTAGTCAAGAAAAAGAATTACAAAAGTTTTTTCATTTAAAATATAGTTTATATGAAAGAATTAAATACAATATGGAATTTGATGAAGGTGTTTTACTAGATGGTAAAAACCATAGCAAACTGGGTGCACTTATATACAATATAAATAATAATACTGGAGACCCTGAAGAGTTAGTTGATTATTTTGGTGACTTTGAGGAATATAGTGAAAGTTACTACACTCGAGGAGGTGAAGATGAAATCGAGATTGTCCCTGACGGAATTAACGTTTATTTAAAAAAGGATGATTGGTTACAAAATGTTTTGGACTTGGGTGAGGGTGATTACTATTATGATTTAGTTCATGATAATTATTATGGTGACCATTATGAGGAATTGGATTCGGACGAATTAAATTATATGTCTTGTTGGTTTAATGACTCACAATTAAAAAAAGTGACAGAGTTAATGAACTTATTCGAAGGTACCGACAAACCTATAGATAGGGCGTGTTTTGATTTTGAAGAGGGGGAAATAAATGACTTTTTTGAAAAATATTTCCATCAAGAATGGGACAATTTTACTCCAGACTTACTATATGAGGTGGGCTCGGGTATTGGTAAGCAGAGGGTTATAGAATTAGAAAAGTGGTTCAAGGATGAAATTTATTTAGAGTATGACCACATAGGTCGTGATAGTGTAATGGTACATATAGGTTGGGAACCTTTACTTTACTTAGTAACCACCCACCTACAAGATACCGATACATTAGATACATTATTTAATGAAAGTAACGCTATCAACGCTATCTCCTCTGAACCTCAGGATGTGTATTATGACTCATATGAGTGGGCAGAGGGAACAGAAGAAGAGGTTGAATCTGAAATTGACCGATTTTTAGAAAAAATAGATGATGTGGATATAGAAAGAAGAAAAGATTTTATAGAGAAAGTTGACGATTATTTAAAGAAAGAAAAATTTGAGTCTCATAACTGGGGTATACATAAATATAGTAAAAAGTATGGTGACCCTAATAACCCATATAGAATAGTGGGTATTAAAAAAATAGATACTGAGGACGAAACCATTAGTTTTGATGTGGATGTTTGGGACGTAGAAGACAAAACTAGTAGGAGTAGAGAAACCTACTATGTTAAATCATTTGAAGATTTTGTAACTTATGTACAAAGCCCTACCATATTTGAACCTTAATCTTCGTCCCCAAACTTTTTTTGTACGTAACTCGCTTTTTGAATTTCATCTCTGCGGATAATTGATGGTTTGGTGAAATGTTTTCTTTCCCTACACTCTTTTAGGATTTGTGTATTAATTACCTTTCTCTTCATCTCTTTAAGAGCTCTTTCTATATTGTTTTTTTGTACTTTTACTATTAACATATAATCTTATTGTTGTGGTTATATAAATATAAAAAAATTACTTATTATGTTCTAGGTAATTAAACTTTATTTCTTCATCCAAGTTTCTATTTCTTTTTGTGCTGGTAGGTTTAGTACTTTTTCACATAATTTACAAACCCACATGGGTTTAGTAGCACTTCCTTTATCGTCACCTACAAATTTTATGTGTTTATCTGAATGAGAACATTCACTTTGAATTTGTTCTATTTCTTTAGTGATTTTATCTTTTTGAGAAACTAAACTTCTCAGTTTTTCTTTTTTTTCCATTTAAAATAGTTTTGATGGTCTACACATCGAAACCATCTATACGAGCATTTTTTTTCATTTCTTCACTGGATTCGTCCCATAACTCATTTAACTCGTTTATGTACTTTTGAATTGACTTTTCGTCTTTCTCCGCTTGTGATATCCTTAATTTATCTATCACTTTTTCTATTTTTTTATTTAATAATTGTTGTGACATTACTCCACTATTGAATACCCTGGGTTATGTAGTACGTTCATTATCCCATTTTCTACAGCTAGAGTATCCGCAAGAACAATACACTCTTCTTTATTTTTAGCCATTAAACTTTTGAGGGGGTGTCCCGTAACATCTACTAGATTCACTAAGTAGACGATGTCGTTATTTTGTCTTCTAAATTTGTGTGTAATTATTTTCATAAGTTATCTTTTATAAATTATACACAAGTAAATGTTAAGCGTAAACCTTTAAGGTTTATAATTCACTTAACATTTCAATTAACTTAGGTTGTGGGGACAGGTCAAATTTATCCTTTCTTACATTAGTATGTGTCCATACTCCTTCCGCTCCAACTAAAGCTTGTTTATTCAATGCAAAAGCATCTCCTTTTTTGTCATGAAGATAAGAATCTACAGCGTATTGTGTATTTCTCCCATCTACTCCATCTTCCGCTAATACCCTACCGTTAGCTCCTAGATATCCTTGGATATTTAACCATTTTTGGTTACCTAATAAATCTAGGTCTGTTGGCATCTTTAAGGATTTATTTATGATTCTTTTCATCCCTTTAGCGACATCTATCTTAAACTTATCACTTAGGTAATGGATAAGTTGTCTTGTGGACTCTATTTGTGAATTAGTATAAGCGTGATAGTGATTATATCCTTTAAAGGTAAAACCTAAGTCAATAACGTCTTCTTTAGGTACCCTACTATTAACATAGTTGAAGTACTCCCCATCTTTAACTTTAATAGGTCCATAGTTACATATCTCAATCCCAATACTTTCTTTATTTAATGTTCTATTATTTCTTGCTTTGATTCCCAGGTGGTGTGCCCACTTTTCTGGTGGGTGACATTCTATAACGGTACCATCCCATTTAGTATTCCCATCTCTGGTTGATTTACCTCCTATAACATAGGCAGTGGCGATATGTCTCACTTCACCACTTTTAGTTTTATCTCTTTCCCAGTTAGCTACGGTCCAGTCAGGTCTATGGCTTCCAGCGGTATGGTGTAAGTATATTGTCTTTTTTGTAACAATGTCGTGATAGTACTCTTCACTCTCTAAATAAATCTGTTTTAGTTTCATATTATATTGTTTATGATTATACGGATTCATAGATTAACTCATTATATCTTGCCCAAAGTTTTTCGTCATCATAAACTTCATCGAAATCACCAGGACATAACCCTTCCACTTCACTTCTATAAATCTCGCCGAAATTGGAGTGTCCCATTTCCACATCATCTGAAGCTACGGAGATTAGTGTGCGATTTACTAAGTCTGTAACGTCGTAAACGTCCGCTTCAAGTTCGATTTTTTCTTTACCTCTGTACTCGTATGTTTTGTCTGTACCTACAGGTTTACCTAGTAATTCTTCTAATGCTTTGTGGTACTCATTATAATATTGTGATTCTAATTCTTCATTATATGCTAGATTGTAAGACCCTTTTAGTTCCTCCGCATAATCTTCTAACCCATCCGCACATTCCAATAATACAACAAAATTGTACCTGTCATCGTCATTTAAAAAACTATTCATACGAGAAGGGTCAAGATAAAAAGTATCATCACCTATATTATCTTCTTCGACCCACCATTCAAATTCTTCCCTAAAACAAGTTAAGGTTTTATTATTATGCATTATTTCAGTTAATAACAACCTATAGTTTTCTAGAGTTAGGTTGTCTACTAACTCATTCAAGTCTGCGGTCCAAGGCCTCCTAAAGTCGAGCCACGACTCCCAAAGCTTGTCTTGGAAAATTAATTCCGCTATTTGTTCACAACTTGTGTCACTACCGAAATTTCCCTCGTCAAAAAATAATGATTTGTCGTACATGTCTAACGTAAGGTACGTCTTTCCGTCTACTTGGGATTTATTTAAATCGGTAATCTCGTTTTCTATTATGTTATCTACCACGTATTTTATAACTAAATCCGTATCCATGGTTCCACTATTTAGTGCCTTTCTACCCCCTAAAGCTTCTATAATATAAAAATTAGGGGATTCGTCCCAGTGACCAATTTGATTTAAGAACTCTTCACCCAAACCTCTACTGTCTAGAGCTTTATAATATTCATGTAGGTCACCACCAAATAATTTAACAGTTTCCGCAATGTCTGCCCAATACCAACTCTCCAGCGCTGTTTTAACCCAAAAAGGTTGTTCTTTTTGTTCTACTAGTGTTTGCACTGTATGAAGTAATTTCATACCCATAAATAGTTTGTGGGCAATAAAAAAGGGGATTTATACCCCTTTCTTTAAATTTGTGTTTTTGTTAATTTGTTCAGTAATCTTTTCCCTTATAAGTTCTTGCATATTTTTACTGCCTAACTTACCATTAGATTTACCAGTTCCTTTATTTTTTTTACAACCACACCCCATCTTATTTGATGTATTTGTCGAATCTGCCGTTTTTAACTTCGTTCACTAATAACTCAAATTGTTCTTTTGTGAATGTAGTAAATCCTTCATCGTCACCTCCAATTATAACATCATCACGGTCAGTGTGAATGTCAACCGCGGGACATTTACAACTTCCCTTTCCACATAATGTAATTTCTAAAGAGTTATCAGTCTCCTTCATTGGTAATTCATGTTCTTGCATAGTTTTTTGTCTTAAAATCCTTTTATTATACCGATAAATATTACAACTTATCTATTTCTTTGTAAAGTAAATCTTCTGGATTAATCTTTTCACCATCTTTAATTATTTCATAGTGTAGATGACAACCCGTACTAATCCCCGTATTCCCAACCTTACCTATTGGGGTGGTATCCGTTACGTGTTGTCCCTTTTTAACTAGTATTTGACTTAGATGAGCATATACTGTCTGATAACCGTTATTATGGTTTATCATCACATGTTTACCATAACCTCCTTTTCTCCTCGCTTCCATAACTATCCCTGCCGCGGTACAATATACGGTATCACTATAACCCCCCCTTAAGTCTAACCCTTCATGGAACTTCTTATGTTTACTGATGGGGTGTACCCTCGACCCAAAGTCACTACTAATAATAAGGCTGTCTAATGGTGACCCAAAAGGTATGTAGGTATTAAAATGCCTAATTGTGGAATCTTTTATATGCATTTGCAGATGTAAAGAGTCCACGTAACTTGGTGTGTAAATATTATTATTTTCTTTATTAGTCTTGTAAATCATCAAAATCATTAAAAAAAATACTGTTATGATGAATCCCGTTATATATGATTTGTTATTATCCATACGATACCACTTTTATAAGTATTTATATTACAAGAAGAGAAGTTACAATAGTAAACGATAAAGAAGATAGGTATTTATAAGTTAAAGTAAAGAATGCTGCTAGTAGAAAATAGAATATCAAGAGTAAAAGAAAAGTATAATATACCCTTAGACATCTGGGATAAGATGGTAACTGGGAGTGGTACTATAGCAAATAACCAGAAATATTTGGAGTGGATTGCTAGAGACTATACTAATTCTACAATTCAAAACGACATTTACTTAGAAATGTTACTGGACACTGTAGAATCTTTTGATAGAAAAAGGAATAACTTATCCAAAAAAGATTTATACTCATATAAGGATTATCATGAACTAAATCAAGTTTTAGTTAAGTTAAAAGAACGACAAAGAGTTATCGATACTCACGAACAATCTGAAGTCATTTACGAAGATGACCGTTTTAAGGTAGTAGTTCCAGAATCTCATGACTCATCTTGTTATTATGGTAGGGGCACAAAATGGTGTACCGCATCTACAGACAAACCTTCCCACTTTAAAAATTATAACAAAGAAGGTAAACTTTTTTACATATTAGATAAAACATTACCTACTTCTAATCCCTACTATAAAATAGCATTAAATAAAACATATAGGGGAGGTAAAAGTTTTTATGATGCCCCAGATAACTTAATTAGTGACACAACACCCATAGAGTATATTTTAAAACATCCTTTGATGGGTGCTATAGAAAGTTTCTTTGAGTACACTTATAAAGACCAAATAGAAGCCATTAGTGCTGAGATAAAAGCTATGGAGTTGGAGAGACAGGCAAGACAAAATGAATGGGCCCAACGTAGAAGAGAAAGAATAAGACTATTAAGTGCTCAAGCAGAATCACGGAAAGAGGGCAATGAATGGAACCCAGAAGATACAGACTCTATAGGTGTAAGAGCTAACGCATTAATGGAATACTTAAAAGATGAAGGTGAGTGGGAAGATAATAGTGAGGAGATATCCTCTTTGGAGGAACAGATTGCAGACCTTCGTATCGACATGGAAAATGACCCTGAAGTAATTGAAGATATTAATGGTGAAAGAGCTCAAGAATATGGTGAAGATTTAAATAATTTAGAGGAAGAACTGGAAGAAGAAAGGGAAAATACTTCTTCAGTTTACGATATCATGTATGAGGGACACTCTCACTATGGTGAATTACCTGTATTTGAATATGGTGGGGGTGAATATTCGATAGGTGATGATGATGAAGCTAATGACGCTGCTGAAGAACAAGTAAGAAGTTTAGTTGAGGACGTTGGGTATGAAGGTTTTAGCCTGGATTTTTATTCCAATTACATAGATGGTGATGATGTTGCTAGGTATGTAGAAGACTTTATTAGAGAAGATGTGGAAGAAAGTCCTGAGAGTTATTTAGATGAAGAGGATAAAGTAATGACCCAGTATTTTAAAGACCAATTAGAAGCTATAGACGAACAGATAGCAGACCACGGGTATGAATTAGAAGAAGTGGAAAGAGAAGTGGATAAAGAATATATTCAAGACCAAATAGAGGCATTAGAGGAACGACAAGAAGAAATTAAAGAAGACGAGGACAATTATGAATGGACAGAAGAGGATATAGAAAATGCGGTAGAGGTTAAATTAGATGAGGTCAGAAGTGACCCTATGGAGTATATAGAAATGTATGGGTTAGATATTACCCATTTTATAGACGAAGATGAATTTGTGAGAGAGGTTGTATCCTCTGACGGTAGAGGAAATGGTCTTGCGGGTTATGATGGTGAAGAACGTGAAGTATTTTATGATGGTGAATGGTTTTATATTTATAGAATAGGGTAAAATGAGATATAACAAACACATATTATTAGAAGGAAGGTTAGAAGATGTTAAGAATTTCTTTAAAAACCAAATAGGTGAGTCATGGCCTTACACAGAACCTGGTAATCCTTACCATCACTTTTTACAGGGTGTCGATTTAGAGGAAAGATTTCAAGTTTTTGTGGATAATGACCCATCAGGCAACCATAAATATTTAAGATGGATGGTCGACACTTACCTAGGTGAAGGTGGCATAAACCCTCTAGACATTTATTCTGTGGTACAAAAGTTTGATGCAAACTTAAGTAGGTTGACCCCTGAATTTATGTATAACCAATTAAGTGTTAGCCCTATCGTAAAAAAATCACCTAAAGATATAAATTCATATGCAAATATAAATGAATTAGAATTTATAGTAGATGAACTGAGTACGTCGACCAGTAAAAGACAAAAAGAGAAAGAACTAAAAAAAGAAGTAGATAGGGTATATGAAGACGATAACTGGATAATAATTAGGCCAAAAAGTCATGGAGCTTCTTGTTATTACGGTGCTAACACCAAATGGTGTACCGCCATGAAAAATAATAGTTCCCAATTTGACCATTATTCAAAACTGGGTGTTTTATATTATCTAATAAAGAAAGATTCTAGTTCAGGGTATAAAATAGCTCTTTTTAAAAAGTTCCCATCTTTACATACTAACCATAAGACAGGTAAAAAAACTTTAGATTCACCACGAGATGACGAGTGGTTTGATATGCAGGATAATAGGCTGAATAGTAGGGTTGGGGATATAGTTACTAACATGTTACCAAATACAGCTAAAAAAGTAATAACTGATTTATATGAAAAAGAATCAAAATATTATGAAGAGTTAGCAAACTCTAATGTTGGGAATATGTCTCTAAATCAATTTGTTAACTCAATAACGGATAAACTACTGGGTCAAAAAATTAAATTTAATACAGAAAGTGGTACCTGGGAACTTGAAGTGTCAGGTCGTCATGAATGGTACGTAAAGCACACGGGAGATAAAATTTATACGACCCCTATAGGTGTTGAGCTCTTTGTTGATGGGGAGTATGAGATAATTGTATCCGACTTTGACCGAGTGATAACACCTACAGAAGAAAACGACTTGGTTGAGGGCATTGGTTGGTATTTTAGAATCCTTCCTGAGAAAATTGTTGAGGCTTCACGTAGAGATGGTTATAAGGAAGTTATAGGGGATAGGTTAGGTTTACCAGAAAAAGACCGTTTTAAAAATACATTTCTAGACAAGGAGTGGAACTCATGGGTGCCAAGACCCGAAAAAAGTTTCTTAAATAATATTTTATTACCGAACTTAAGGTACCTATTATCTCGACCTGAGATTAAAGAAATGACACAAGAACAGAAAAAATTGTGGGAACCTAATAGATATAATACACCTTTAACTTTTAAATACCCCCCTAAAGAAGGTTCATTAACTCAATTATTTGTGGACTTTGTTAAAAATAACCCTGGGAAGACTAGAAAAGAATTTTATGATTCTATAGGGAGAACTTATACCCCAGGGCACAACTCTGAATTTTTTGCAGTTATAAACAACTCTGGGATAGTGAAAATGGAAAGACAAGGTAGACAGTTTGTTTATACTTTAGGCCCTAATCACGAACCTTGGGTTAGAGGTGAATTAAGTAGAATGTAACGCAAGGATTTATAGATATGGATAATCTCGATTGGTTAAATCAGTTAGGTAACAAGTATTATGGTTGTAGCTGGGGACCATGTGAGGAACTTAAGAGATTAAGTTCTACACCACAAAGATATTCTGCTTTCACACAAGAATATTTAAATTGCCTACCTGAACCTGAACCATTCCCTTGTGATATGATAGCACCTTGCCTTTCGACACTTGTGCCTTATCTTTTGTCGGTAGGTCCTGGGGGTAGTTCTTTATATACTGCCAGTAACGATATGGTGTATATGTCATGGACAGGGGGTTCGGGGACCCACACATTAACATTACCCTCCGCAGCTGAGACACCATATAGATTCATCAGATTCGTAAATGATGGAACAGTATCGGCCTCAAACACTGTTGATATCACAGCTCCAGTTGGGCAGACTATCGATGGTGTTGCGTCTTACGGGATAAATAAGGCGTACAACGGATGTGCTGTATGGTCAGACAGTAACAACTGGATAGTCATACAAGCAAAATCAACCTAAAAATCTTATTAGTTAAGCCCTATATTAAATCCTTTGAAGGTTTGGAATATTTTATCTTCGTTAAGTGGTGATGTTTCCACCATTCCCACTTCTTTAGAGAGTTCTAGATGATTTTCTTCCACATATTCCAAATACAGGTCATTTAATGTGTCTAATAGTTGTTTTCTAGTTAACGATGGGTCCCCACCCTTTTTAAAGTTTTTCCCAGCAACTACACTCACTCTTCCCATAAAACTAGCAAAGGTAACTCCAGGAACACTCGACATTAATTCTTCTTTACTGTTAGGGTTATTGGTGAAAAACGCTTTTAAGTTTTTACAATATATCTCTACATCCACATCCATATCATATAAATATTTTATGAGTTAATAATAGTTAAGAATAAATTACTTATCAAGATAAACTAGACTTTAACCATACTATGTGATAGGGGTGAAAGATATTTTAGTTGTTTGTAAAAACTACTGACCAGGAGTGAATCAACTCCTACCCTCCCTCTATCAATACCACATCTCCCCCATCTATCATCTCTTGGACTCTAGGCCCTATTTTTAGATTAGGGTTAAATCTAACATTTAAAACTTCTAACTTAGGTAAGTCAGCTAATGACTCTGGTAAAGTTTTTAACGATGGATTGTCAGGTATAGAAATAAATATTAGATTTTGTAATTTACTAATATCTTCAGGTAGTTCACTTAATAATCCTTCAATGTGTAACACCTCTAAGTTAGGAAAATTTAAAATTTTAGGATGTAGGGGTTGTGCAGGTAGTTTATCTTTCTTATCCCCGTAAGCTCTATTTTTGCTTTTTTCAAAATCAAACCTTTTTAAAGACTTCGGTAACTTATCTAAGAATTCCTCGAAACCATAAAGACCTATAAATCTAGATATCTGGTCACCAGGATAGTTTATTTGTACTTGGTCACCAAAGTCTTTGTTAAGAGCTTTTGCAAATTCGTGTTTAAAGAATCCCTTTAGTTCTTCTAGTTCTCCACCAGTGGTCAACAGCTGTTCTAGATTAACACTTCTATCGTCTTGGTCCATATACTGGTTGGATGGGAAATGGAACTGATATTTAGGTCTTGGTTCACCTTCTCCTTTACCCCCAGAAGTTACAATATCATTCTTATCTCTTATTATGTATAAGGGTCCTTGGGGGTTATATCTTTCAAAATAACTGTAATTGGCCGAAGCGGTACACCATCTGGTTAAGGGTGCTCCAGCCATATCACAACTTACTGCTTTGGTTTTGGGTGCTACCACTTCCCACCTATTTCCATCATATAGATACTTTACATCCTCACGTTTTCTTTTTTCTTTTTGTTCAGCTTTAGTGCTCGTTGCTTTTTCTAATGAGAAATCTTTTGTTAATACATATAATTCATCTGTTGAAGAAATTTTATTAATATCTCTTTTACTAGCGTCTATTTGGCTTTTAAACCTATCAAACTTAATTAAATCTTCAGTTGTTTTGTACAGGTCTTCTAAAAATAGTTTTTGTAATTGGTTAAGGTTGGTCTGGTAAGGTGAATTAGGTTGTGGGGAATACTCATGTTCTTCTTGAGCTTTTTGTTGTAATTCTAACCACAATTTAATTATCCACTGAGTGTATTTCCCTACTTTTTGGACTTTTATCTCGTCCATCAGATGAGGGTCCCGGTCTTCACCGTCCCCCTCGTATCTACTAGTGGGGTCACCTAAAATTAATTTTATAAGTGTCTCTTTTGGTATTTTTGCTGGAATTACTTTCCCATTATTCTTTTTCTTAGGTTTGGTGTACCTATCCATCATCACATCCAGACGTGACAACTCTTGTTCTAATATCTCTCTAACCTCGTTTAATAAACTTGTAAAACTCATTCCTAGATTTCTTGTTTAGTTATAAATATCACCTCTCTTCAATAAATACCCACACATTATACCTAAAAAAAAGGGGGAGTGGTTCTACCCCTTCCCCCTTTTTTATAAATTTCTAAAAATAATAGATTTTTTTCGCTCTTAAGGTGCCTACTGTGGAATCACTATCATTACCTGCATCACCTATGGTTGTCTAAACACAAGTTAAATTATGCTTTTCCAATAATCTTTTATCTACCTGTTGTTGTGCCCCTTCTTTACAAGTCATTTCAAAAGCTTTATTAATAGCTTCTTTAATATCTTTCACATTACCTTGTATTAATTTTTTACCAAGGTATATCCTCGCTTCACAACTTCCTTTTTGGTGGGTTACCTTACCGAAACTGCCCCTACTAATACCACCCCTACTAATACCACCCCTACTAATACCGCCCTGCTTAACAATTTGTCTAATATCGTATTTACCTATTTTACAAATGTAATTTCCCATTTTTTCTTTTTTAGTTACTCTCATGGTGTTTTTTATTTTTAATAATTATAAATTTCTTTCAACAAACATAAATAATATAATCTAATAAACCAAACTATTTAATATTTTTTTCCTCCAACATAAAGTGATAGTAACTTCTCATTTCTCTACCTAAATCTTCATCATTCGGGAATGCCTTTATTAAATCAACAATATGTTGTGGGTCAAAATTAACTTTCTCATAATAATTGTCAATTATTTTTGTTATTTGTTTAGGTACTTTTACCTTAGACGGTGATGGTGGCCTATACCCATAGGATTTAACCTGCCTTAATTCGTTTATTGTTCTTTTTTTCATGATATTTTATTGTTTTGTCAAATTATTAATTAACGTCTTGGGTTGATAACTCATCTGTTAACCGAACTACAACTTCTAAAATGAATAATGTCACTATTAGTGTTGTTTGTGCCCCCCATTACCTTCCCACTTCTTTTAAATATTTTTCCTTCATCTGTTCCCAAGAGATATCTATTGCGTCCCAATAGAATAGGTGTTCTGGTTTAAGTCTATCTTGTTCACACATATTTTTATACCTCCCAACCGCTTTTTTCTTCCACCACTTATCTGTATATGTGATGTCGTCTTGAAATTTCTTCTTCATTTTTAGGTCCTTCTCTTTTACCTCTTCTCGTAAGAACTCACAACCATTGTCATACATCATTGCGAGATAAACTCCTCTCTTGAATCCGTGGTCGTATGTGGACCCTTTTATTCCACAATGTTTAAAAACCTTGTTAAGGATATTCTGTTTAGGTCCTGTAGCACTTATAGCTTTTGCGTGTTCTTCTGGGTGATTTTCCTTTAACCATTTATTCCATGGTAGGTATGCACTATCATCAGGTTTTAACCTAACTTTACCTGAGGTCTCCCCCATCGTTTTGAAGTGTGGTATTCCATTATACATTGAGTTAATTCCGTACAGTGCTGTCGTTCCTACAGCAATTAGTTTATCGCCGTATTTTTCTTCCCAAGCATCTCTGATTGTTTTACAAGTAGTTAATGCTGCTATTAATTTACCCATTAACATATTATACCCACCTGGTTGTGTAGAACATATAGTTGTAGCTATAGCGGTGTTGTTTAACTTGTGTTGGTCAAACTTGTTGGTTTTATCCCAACCTATGTAAGCGTCTCTAACTTTAATACTTGTAACGTCAGACCCCAAACATACCAAACCAAGGACTTTATCTGTTTTCCTATCTCTTACCCAGAATTTCATATTACGTCCAGGGTTTGCAACCCATTCCATTGTGTGGATGAGTTTTCGGTAGTTTACCCATTCGGTAACCCCTTTTCCTGGTGTTGCCATAACAACATAAGGTTCAATTTCCATTATCTCCTTTACCGTTAAGCCCACATCTAACATATCTGTAGGTGCCCATAAATTATTTTTATAACCCAGAAGTTTCTTTTTTATTTTAGACATTTTAGACCCCTTATTCATTTCCTGCCATTTTTTGTATAGTGTCTGTTCCTCCACACTCATCTCTTTTAGCATGTCGAGATTATCTATTAACTTTTGTTTCATCAACTCAAAATCAAAATAGTCTTGTTCAGTATTAAATAAATTTAATTGTTCTTCCATTACCATAAAATAGTTACCAGTGAATTTAAGTCAATTACTAATCGTACCACACCATACGCTGCCAATACCGTGTAAATAACAATTAGGGTTTTGGCAAGAGGGGATAATGTCTCTTCCTCTTTTTTTTGCCCATTTAAATCTCCCATAGGTTTATTTTTACAACCTTTACATTTTTTCTTCCCCATCAGTTAAAATTTTCTTCTTTTTTTATTTCTTCCAATAACTTTATTTCACTCTGGTTTATCTGTTGGGGGATTGTTGGGTTTATGAAAACATATAAATCCCCTTTAAAACCTGTACTATCATAAAATCCTTTTTCTTTTACCCTTAAGGGTTTTTTAAAATCTGAATTAGGTGGGACATCTACCTTAATAGGTCCGTCAAAATGGTTTATTAGGATTTCTTTCCCTAAACAAATATCTACGAAGTTCATATCTAACATATAATGGAGTTGTTCAGCGGCACGTTTAAAATGACTATGTGGTAAAATTCTTATTTTAATCAATAAGTCACCGTCTATTCCACCCCATACGGAATTTCCCTTTCCCCTCAATTTCATCAATAAGCCATCATCTATCCCTCTAGGTATTGAAAATTTAATTTCTTCGTTGTTGTGGAACCCGCCACCTTCAAATCCATTTCCCTGACAGGAAACACACACACTATTAATCATTTGCCTAAAAGGTCCATGTTGCACCATTTGTTGTACAACCCCATGGCCTTTACATGTACCACACATTTTGTTATTGGTGGACACTCGATTAAACCTTAAAGCTCTATCTTTGCCGAAATAAGATTCCTCTAGAGTTATATTAAGATTGACGTTAAGGTCCTTACCCCTACGGGTGCGGGGAGAGTTGTTGAACCCCCTACCACCAAATAGGTCACCAAACATATCGAAGGGGTTCCCACCATTAGAAAACATGTCTTCCATGTTCATCCCCCCACTATCGTACTTACTTCTTTTCTCCTCATCCCCCAATATGCTATAAGCTTCTGATAGCTCTTTAAACCTCGATTCCCCATCAGGGTTTTTATCTGGATGGTACTGCAGTGAAAGTTTACGATAACTTTTTTTTATTTCTTCCGCTGTTGCCTCTTTACTTATACCTAAAATTTCATAATAATTTTTCATATGGATGTTACTAGTTATCAAATTGTTTTATTTAACAACAAATCAAAAAAAAGAATTGTCGCGACTTCTCGTATCTTTACTAACATTAATAAAAAATACAAAGAAATCCATAAAAAATCAAATGTTATATTTCCCGTAAAATATAATAAAAAAAGGGAGTGTTCATTTGAGCTAGCTTTAGTATGCCTGGGTCAGTGCAAGAAATCACCAATACATAGGAGAGATGAATTAGGAAGATTAACTGAGGTTATAATGAAAAATAAAAAATACCAAATTCTCAAGATACGCCCTTTTGATGTAGAGGAGAAGATTTATGACCACCAATTAGAAAAGAGGGTCTACTTTAAAGAATTATACGATAGATACCTAAACAGTAAGAATATAATGCAAATATTCTCACTTAACAATAAAATTGTCATACAAAATAACGACTTATTCCACTTATTCAGTTTAAAAAATGTGAGTGAATCCTCTAGATTTTTATCGTGTATTAAAAAATATTTTGCAGATAAAGGGAAGTTTAATTTTCTCATTAGTAGGGATTTATCTACCATTCAAAGAAAAGAGTTATACAACTTGTTAGAATCTAAGGGATTTTCCAGAACCTTACTTTATAAGCACTACACCTACTAATCCTTTCCTAATATAAATGTTACTAAAATCTCTCCTATTTGTACGTCAAAAGTAGGGTCTATATTCAATAATTCTGGTTCCACATCCTCACCCACTTTAATCCTTTCCACTTCTTTCAATATTTTAACATAGGTGTTAGAATCTACTGTAAAACTCATTTCTGATTTTAGGACTGTGAAGGGTAAATTGTCTGAAAGATTTAGGAGGGAAACTAAATATCCCTCCATAACCTTTGGTGCGTCCCTTTCTTCCTTCTTTTCTTTTAAATATTTCTCACTAAACTGTGGCATATCCAGATGGTTTTTTTCAAACGTAGGTAATTCAATTTTAATTTTCTCTATAGTTTTACTTTTATGGTTTTGGATTTGGTTGGTGTCCTTTTTCACCTGTTTCTGCAACCATTCCAGTGTCTTTGTTATCTTTCCCATTATGGTTTGTTAGTGATATGTCTGGTAGTTCAACGTTAGTTTTATGGTTAAAGGTAATATTCTTTAAATCTTCTAAGTTTTTAGACATAAATAACCTTTCTAGTTCTTCTTTTTTCTCTACCAATAGCCTTTGTTTATCTTCCTCGTCTTGATTTATCCTAACAATTCGTATAACTTCAGTTTCTAAAAAACTAACTTCGTCCTTAGTATCTAGACAGTAAAAAGAAACCACAAATGTCCCATTAGAGTTTTTATTAACTTTAACAGCTATTTTTTCTTTATCGAATAACCCCTCATAGGCCCAATTAACTGGAAACATTAAGTCTAAAATAAAATAATTTTCATGTTTCCTAATCCCATAAAAACATTTACCAATTCTTTGTATGTTGTCAAATAAACTCATTTAAAAATTATATATGTTAAAAAATAAGATATTGTAAAAAAAATAATTATCTCATCCACAGGAATATCTTTATAATGTCTCATCTTTGTTTTTTTAGGTGGATTACTCATAAGATTAACACCGAACACAATTAAGTACCTCATCATTAATAAAACAGAAAGTAAAAATAAAAATTCTGTTATTAATTTCATGGTCACTCTCCTTTATTAGCGATTAAAATTTCTTTTCGTAAGTCTTGACACAAATTCTTAATTTGTTGTGCGGTTTTTCTTGCTCTAGTCCCAGCACTCTTATTCGTGTTTTCAAAAAATTTACTAGTATCTACAGATAGGCTTTCTACTAGTTCTTTAAGTTGTATTAATGTCTCCATTTTTTTTGTATTAATTTAAAATTTATTATTGCGTAAGTTTATGGCCTACATTAAAAAACTAACCCTAAGATGGTGATAAGTCAACTTTATTTGATAAGATTATTGTCTAAAGTTTTATATAGTTCTGTATAAATGTCTAATTCCGATTTGGTTTTTCGGTCTTTGATGACGAAAAGGGTAGAGAAAAATTTATCTACCTTATCAATAACTAAAGTACTGTCGTAAGAATAAAATGACTCTAAAAAGAAATTCAAAAAGTAGTCAAAATGTTCCCCGCTCTCATTAAATCTAATGCCTTCTTTCTCTAAATTACTTACCACCTTAGACCAACACCATTTAAAATGATTTTTGCTTTCCACATCTCTTATGATGTCAGGACCCAGGTACGTTTTATCCACTAATACATATAGTGATTTTATAAAGTAAAAAAATAATTCGGACTTCTCTTGGATAATATCATTAGCTTTAAACCACACATCCAAGTCTTTTTGGGGTACTGGTTCACTAACGTATCTATAAAATTCTAAATGTGAAAATTTTCTTCTATCTCCCATAAAGATAAATATAGGAAAGAATGTTACTTAATAAAGTTTTAGAAGTAAGAATTACTTACCCTCTCTTTTCTTTAATTCTTTACTGACTTCTTCCAGTATTAATCTTTTCTGGTTATCATTACTAAAACCTTCCTTTAAAGAGCCATATAATACGTTATATGTCAATTCGTTAAGTGCTTCGGCTACCATGTAATTTGCGTTAGCTTTTCTATTACCGTACCTATTGGGGATAGCCTCTGCCCACTCGTCACTTTGGAGTTTCTTATACTTCCGTTTAGTCTGCTTTTGAATGTCTTTACCTAGTTTAGAAGGTACTACATTGCCCACTTCTTGACCTGACGAGTCCTTACCCGTGTTATTGCCGGTTCTAGTAGACCCATCAATATAATCATTTACTTGGTCTTCAAACTGTTTGTTTGGTTTGTTTTGATACTGTAAGTCTGTAAGTCCCATGCCTCTCCAGTCTTCGATATATTCTTCTTCTCCAGTACTATTTCTGTACATGGGTGATTGGTAGTCAGTTTTAGAATTATTCTGATGTGGAAAAGACGCGTGTGAATTATTTTTAATATCTAAGTAATTTTTAATCTTATCATAAACCGCATCCATAGCTTCATCATTAGATTTTTTAGAATCCTGTAAAGCTTGATTTGTTAGAACATACCCTGGAAAATTATGAGTATCACTTGCTGCCTCTCTAATGTGTTTTTTAACTCTTTTTTTAAGTATCTCTTTTTGCACCATAGGTTTAAGTTCACTTTCAAAAATGTCTTGAATAGTGGTTTTCACTTTCTTATTTACTTTAATTTTAGACATGACCTTTTTCTTTTATATTATATAAATATACATTTAATCCTATTCGTACTTAGGTTTATTACCTTTCATGGAATAAATCTGACCAATGGGTTTATCCATTTTCACATTACCCACTAAAGATGTGATGGGTGAATGGTAAAACCCTCTCTTAATCATCTCATCAACCTCTTCTTTAGTGTATTTTTTTTTGTAAGGTTTCATTTTTTCAACCTTATATTTTTTCATGTCTTTTTGAAACATGCTTTGCATCTCCCGTAAAATTATATTTTTTAAATAAGTTTCTGATTTATTAGTTTTTTTAGAAACGTTTTTAATAGCTTCTTGTAAAGTTTTATCTTCATAGAACTCTAAAGCGTCCATACTCCCTTGGTTACAATATGGAAACTTTCCACATTTTTCTTTTATTCTAACATATTTCGCTCCAGGTCCCCCATACTTAGGAAAGTTAGGGTCACTTACCGCTCTCCAGTTCTTTTTATTTTTTGCCCATATAGCGGGTTGGGAGTATGCCCCTGACGCACCCGCAGAAGTTTGTTCTTCGAATTCTTCCTCTTTATTTATTCCCTGGTCTGCTGTCCACCCCATAGGAGCTACAAATGCCCCTGACGCACCCGCAGAAGTTTGTTCTTCGAATTCTTCATCTTCACTTAACTCTTCGTTAGTTTCAGCTACTTTCATAAGTTCGTCTCGTGATTTAACAGCTTCAATTCCTTTTCTAGGCCCTAATTCTTGGCTAACATTGTTAACCATTCTTTTCATATTACGTTCATGTTGGTCTAATGCGTTCATATTTACTTAACATTTTTAATTTGGCTATCCCAAAAATTCCTTCTTAACCAGAAAGTTTTATATAGTTCTATTAATACCTTAGTGCTCACATCTACCACTTCCGCACGATGAGTTTTAGAAAGTTTACTATTCTTTCTTTTTAGTTGTTTTTCCACCACATCAATAACGTCCTTTTCAAAAGAAGTAGTTTTAAGGAAGTCTTTGATTTCTTTTCTAGCAATTCTCTCTATCTCTTTTTTGTCTGTGTTAGTAAGTGCCATCTATACAAGGTATATCATATAAATACTAAGAAGATAGGGTTTGTTACCTGATTAAATTAAGAACTACAGCACTGGTAGTTATGGTCAACGCTCCTAAGAAAAAATGTACCCCTGGTTTATTGTACCATTTAGGTCTTAATTCTTTATTCAAGTCAATATAGAGATTAATTCTACTATTTAAAAAGTCCACATTCTGATTTAATAAAGCTACATGTAGACTGTCTTGCTGGTTTAGTAGTTTATAGTTAAGCAATTGGGATTCTAACGTTTCAATTTTCTCACCCTGAATTTTAATAGTTTGTTCTTGTGCTTGTATTATTGAGTCTAGCTTTATCACTTCCCATTCACTAAACGTAAATGAAGTGTCTACCGTCTGTGCATTTAGAACACCACCAGATAATATTAAGAGTGCCAATATGAGAAGATGCCCTATGTGTAATTTAACTAACGTTCGTAAATGTGTTTTCATTTATTTTAGTCTCTTCTTTAAGTCATCCGCGGCTTGTTTACCCGTCTTACGTTTAATCTTAGGTTTTTTGTTATTAACCTTTTTTAATTTTTCGTCGGTAGACTTTATATCTTTCTTTATCCGACCTTTAGCCTTTAAAGTACGTTCTAACTCTTTTTTAATTACTTTAGTGTCCCCCTCATTATCCTTAATCTGGTCTTTTAGCTTTTCCACCTTTCGGTTAGTGTTTGAGTTTAGGAACCAAACTAACCCGGCAAAGAACCCTATAAACCCTAAAATATATTTCCAAGCTTTTTTTAAAAATTCTTTCATATCTTTTCTATTCTATATTACTATCCATTTCTACGTCAACCCCAAGTTCATCATCACCTAACCCTTCTTCAGTTTCTACTTGTGTAGTTCTTCTATCAGCTAAAATCTTTGCCCACTTAGCTTCAAACGTACTGTAAAAAGTTTTAACTTTTTCTAGGATTTCCATAAATTTATTATCTACCTTAACCATATTTGCGTTACCAATGTAAGTACCTTCTACTTCCGCAATAGAATAATAGAATCTTACATCAAACCTTAGAAGGTCTCCCGACCATTCTACATTGTTTTTATAAATATTTAAGGGATGGTATTGTGCCATATCTGACACTTCTTCAACAAACTGTTCCATAGTTTCTTGAAATGTGGATTGTTCTTCCTCAGTTAAAACTAAATCTTGTTCGGTGGCACCATGTACTATAATTTTTCCACCACTGACAGTATATTCTTTAGTCTTCTCTTCTTCCACCTGAGGTCGTGATTCAGGTTCGTCATCCATATCAACATTTATTTCACCGTCCACTTGTTCATTTATAAAACGTACCTTATTTAACATGTCTTTCATGTCGTCATACATTATATTACTATAATCCCCGTTTACCGTTTTTTTATTGTATTTCATTTTCTTCATCTATGTATGTTTTTAATTTCTCAAAATCAAAAGACGGACTAAGGTCTGTCCAGCATTCACCATAATTACTTCTAGTGGTAACTCCTGAAAAGCTTCTCACACCATCAATCTTTACGTTGTGCCCAATCAATTCTAGAGGTATGTCATAGTCGGAACATATTTTTACTATAAGTTTTGCACATGCCCATAACTGTTTATCTGGATAATTAGACCAAAAAGTCCTATCTCTCCATCTTTTCTGATATACCTTTCCTTTATAAGTATCCCCAATCCAGTTGATGTACTTGTCGTTTAAGGTATTATATTTTAACCACCCTAAATTTTCTAAGCACACAATAATGGAACTTTTATCCACTTCTTCTATACCGAAAAAATCCGAATAGTTCTCTGGGTTAAAATTTTGGATTACATTACCATTTTTAGAGATGTTATAGGTTGGTATCCTGGTGTACTCACCATCCAACCTATATTTTAGACTATTACTAAAATAAGTTAGTGGTCTAGAGGTATGGCATAGTATAATTTGTGTTTTATTACACTTTTCCTTATAATAGAATAACTCTTTTTTATTTTTTATTGTCGTCTCCAAGTCTTTTTCGATAGGTTAACACTTTCTTATTATCTCCAACATTAATGGGTTGTGACGTACTAGTTTTATGTAAACCTAACACGTTTTCCAATTTTTTCAAGTCTTCTTCAGAAGGTTTTACGGGCTGTAAGTTACTTTCCTCTTTACCAACAATTTTACTTAATTCTTCTACTGATAATTTTTCTTCGTTTCTAGGTGGGTGGTAACCCTCCTCTGGATGCTCTGCCATTGTATTGCGTATATCTTCTTCTATGTCACTAACTTTATCATTCACTAAAGTACCCTCTTTCGGCTTTTTATTTTTCCGTTTTACTCTAGAAAAAGCAAAATTAGCCGCTATAACCATAGCAATAGCTAGTGGGTCAAATACAAAAATAATAAGGAGTAAGAACCAATTAACTACTTTATTCATCGGCTTACCTGTGACTTCGGAAAGGTACTTTAAAGGCCCTAATTCACTTTGCCCTTCATTACTGATTTCTAAGTCCAGTACCTCCCTATCTAATCTAAGGAGTGAGTCTTGAATCGCCTCTAACCTAATATTTGTAGTATTCCTATCTATTATGGTTTTATCTAGCTCACCTTGTAATGCTCTTCTAGTGGAGGAGGAGGTTGTAGTTATAACTTCTCCCGCATTCTTATCATACCAAGATACTTGAGCTGGGTTAGAGAGTGAAATTCTTAGGTCTGATATGGATTTATTTAACTGTTCTTTTTCGAGGGCCAAATCACTTTTCCGTTCCTCAAATCTATTTTGTTTTAGTTCTAAGACTCTTAACCCTTTACCTAATAACTCTGATTGAGTAGCTGCCTCTTGGTAAGCTCCTGACAAAAATCCGTAGATTCCTCCACTTGTTATTAAGATTAAAACTAAAATTGCTAGGGAAAGATAAGTTCTTAATAACTTATTTATGGTACCCCAATACTGATACAGTAATGAGGCCACAACTAATTTAGCGAATTCTAAAGAACCAGCCATAACCATTACCTGGTAACTCGCTCCCGCAAATAATTTACTTAAACCAAAAACAGAATAGAACGCAGCGGAAGCTGACACACTAAGAGCAGATAAAGCAATTAAAAAAGGAAATAGTCTTTCTTTCATAATTTGTACATTATACTATAAATATAAATTATACTATATAATCTAAAAGTTCTCTACTCTCATTTCTTAATTTACGTAGTGCTTTCTCCTTAATCTGTCTAACTCTCTCCTTGGTTAGGTTAAAGTCTTCTCCGATTGCGGACAATGTGCGGGGAGTCTCAGTTAGACCAAAGTAGTCTCCAACTATCTTAATTTCCCTATCGTCCAAGACTTCCATTATTTTTCTTAACTCTATTTTTAACTGTTCATCAGTATTAAATATTTCTTCTGGATTATCCGCGTCTTTATTTTCAATGACACTCACTAAGGTATCACCCTCTTCATTTATAGGTTTATCTAAATTAATGGTATAAGGTAAATTCTGAAGTTTACTATCTATCATATGGTTTTCCACATTTCCCATTTTTTTAGCTCTTTGTACTTCTTGGACTATATTAGCAGGTAGACGAATAGTCCTAGCATGTTCATTTAAACACTGAAAAATAGACTGTTTTACCCACCATACAGCATATGAGATAAATCTATTACCTTTACCCCAGTCAAAATTCTTAATGGCTTTTAATAATCCGTGATTCCCTTCCGCAATTAAGTCGGGTAAGTCCACTCCTTGGTTCTGATAGTCTCTAGCCACACTAATAACAAATCGTAGGTTCCCCAACATTAACTCCTCTTCTATTTGTTTTTTTTGTTCAGGAGTTGGGGAATTTAACATTATCTTTGATAACGTTTTTTCTCTGTTAACTGTTAAAACGTCTATTTTTCTCACGTCTTTCAAGTAGTGAGATATCTCATCTTGGTTTATAAAAGGTCCTGTTTTTTTCATATGTATATTTTAATAAAGTTAATAATCAATTTGTGTACCACTATATATTTACTGACATTTTGTCAGACTGCCTGTCATTCCTCCCCCTGACTGTCCAGGAAGTCTATCTCTTCTCCACTTAAAGATTCCAAACCACGTTCATTATCTATTATTTTATCTAAAATCTCATCTACAGTATACTTGTCGTAGCTGGTTTCTATATGGTTGTGATTTGGTTGAAATTCTATTTCACCCATTTCTTCTTGTATCGAAGTAAATGTTTCACCTATATGCTTAATACCCCCCATTATAGTCTCATCAATACTTGGGTCGTCAATGGTTGGTTTAGATTTTAAATCTGTTAGGTGTTTTTCCAAATCTACATCTAATCTTATACCCATTTGTCTAGGTTTAGGTAATAAAAAATAAGCAAATATGTCATCATTTAAAGTAGAGCCTAATAGCCAATCTATATCTTCTAGGGTTTCACTACTCTGAAAGTGACATACCATTAAATTATCGTGGTGAACATATCTAAGTGTCCCTCCGTTAAGTACCATTGTTAGGGTATGGATGGTATCAGAAACATTTGCTTGTATGGTGGTGGGTTCAGTAAAGTTTCCCACTATGAATAAAAAATAATTTTTCTTTCTTTTCATAATTATAAATATTTTGTTTAACAAATATAGTCATATTTATTGGTGTAAACAAAAAATAAAATGAAAATAACTTACCAATTTAATGAATCGAAGGATGATTCTAAAAAAGAAGTAAAAAAGGGTGTTAAAAAAAATGATTTCACCAAAGATAGAATCCATCCTATAGACACGCCAGAATTCAATACCGCCACAGGATGGCCAGAAGGTGGAATCGGTAAGGGTGTTATGAGGATACCTAACGATAGTCCTTCGTTTGAGGGGAGTTACTGGTTCCATAGTCAAAATTTTAACGACGAAGAGACTAACAAAAGGCCTCTCCACCCAGAAAAAGATTACTATAACCCCCAAGACAGCCACACTGGGGACGATTATGTGGAAATTAGGGGGGTGCATCACCCAACTGAAAAGGTCTCCCATGAGACAAACTGTAATGCAGACTCGGAGAATTATGATGAAGAAGGTAAGTTGGATATCGAGAAGAAAAATGCTGGTCATTTAATGGGGCAAAGTAAGAAAAGTCCTGAATTAAAAACCTATAACGCAACTATAAGAAAAAACGCAGATATGTTTACGGTAAAAGAAGAAAGTAAACATATTTATAAAGAAAACCAAAATACTATGAAAAGTTCAATGCAAGAACAACTAGACAGAATTAAACAGATGATGTTGTTTGAGGACGGCATGACATATAAAGACGTTAAATTATTAACAGAGGAAGAAACGGGTGGAGATACTGGTGGAGATACTGGTACAGACTCAGGTGTTGGTACTGGTGGAGATACTGGTGGAGATACTGGTGGAGATACTGGTGGAGATACTGGTGAGGGTGGTACAGCCCCACCACCGCCATGGGATTGGGCTCCTGAAGATACTGGTGGAGATGATGGTGAAGATACTGGTGGAGATGATGGTGAAGATACTGGTGAAGATACTGGTGGAGATGATGGTGAAGATACTGGTGGAGATGATGGAAAAGATGATGATGACTATGTTCCTGGAGATGGTGATGGAGATGGTGATGGAGATGACTCTACAAAAGAAAAAGGAGACGATTCCAAATCAAGTAAATCAAGTAAATCAAGTAAATCAAGTAAAGGAAGTCCAAGACCAGCTTATGACGCAGGGTCATATAGTGCAGGATTTGACGTTACTACAGTGAGCAACCCATTCGGTGGTGGTGGAAAAGGGATAGGTAGTATGAAGGACTTGGGTGATGGAGAATTACAAGCTTTAATTGCTCAATTAAAAGCCCAGCTTAAAGGGGGGAAAAAAGAGGATAAGAAGAAGGATGAGTTGAGTGAGTCTAGAAACCCTAGAAAGAAAAGTATTAGTAAAAAATCTTTAGGGGGAGGAAGAACTAACAGACCTAAATATAGAGTCTTAAATGAACAATCGACAGAAATTTCTAAAAAAGCTGAAGAAGACCTTAAGGAATCTAGAAATCCTAGAAAAAACGTAATCAAACTTACAGAGGCTGACCTTTACAAAATCGTAGACAGAGTTCTTAACGAAAAAAAAAAAGATAAGGACTGGATGCAAAAAGCAGATGCCGATATTGAAAGAAGAGGAACCGAAGATGATTTTCATGACTGGTGTAAGAGAAAAAAGAAATTAGAAGGGGGAAAAGTAACTTGTCGTTGTGTCAAATTTGGAAAAAGAAGTGGAGACAATAAAATAATAAAACAAGCAACATTAGCTGGAAATTACCCTACAGTTAATAAAGGTTGTAAAAGCTGTTGTGAGGTAGATTAAATAAACATTATAAAAACAAAATATCATGTGTGATTGTAAAGAATGTAACTGTACTACCAAATGTGAATGTACTTGTTGCAATTGTTAAAAACTAAATAATTAATTAAAAGGGAATTGAAAGATTCCCTTTTTTTATTTAGCCTTGTTTATATTTATATTAAAAGAATACCATGAATAAAATTAGAATTACAGAAAGTGACATTAAAAAAGCTTTAGGTAAAGTCCTTAACGAACAAGAGGAAGAAGAAATGGAGAGTAGACTTCCTGTGGATGACTATGAATTCGAAATAGATGATTCTACTTATGATGAGATAATGGACTCCCCTAACCCTGTTAGAAGATTTAGAGGTTCTATCTATTATGATGGGGTAGTTCCTGAAACTGACGACAAAGAATACGATAGAAAATTAGCATTATCTATTCTAGACTACGAAAGAAGAAAAATGGGTAATATGGAAACCTATGTAGGTGGGGTAGGATTTAAGAATCGTGGTAACCTTATCGAACCTTTCGACAATATGGAATTCTAATTACTTACACTCAATAACAAATCTTATCGGTCTACGAAATCCATCGTATTGTTCACAAGAATTACCATACAATATACCGTCAACTAACGCTAATGCGTGTCCTCTAACAATCATAAAGTAACGACCTACAGGATGTTGTTCCATAAAAGATTTTACTGTGTATCCAGTTTCTTTTTTATATTTAGGGTTAACTAATTTTTTCTTTCCATTACTATATTTCGGGTGGTAACCCAACATTTTCATCTTATAACCATTCTTCTGACGATTTATTACATTATTCAAATGCATACGAGTATAAGTTCCTTTACCTGGTTTACGGTTGAATTTGATTTCTACAAACTTATGGGCTTTATCATATGGTAAATCTAAAGCCATCATGAATGCTCTTACCACACAATCACGATTTTCTGATTGAGCTAACTTACTTTGTGATTCTGATATTACATTCGAATCTTTAAAAAATCCGTCTTTGATTTTTTTTCTAGTAATGTTGTTTCCGTAAAAGTCTTTTTGTGTTGTAGTTTCGATGATATTCATATTTCTCTTTTTGTGTATTACAAAGATAGTAATTATTTCGACACTACCAAATAAATAATTTATTCATCCCCAAACTTAATTCAGGCACCTATCACTTATTAATAATTCTGAGTCAAAATCAACTTGTGTTGTGGGTTGTATCTCCCACCTGAACACGGTGCACAACTATAAGACCTCCTTATCTTCTTATGTCTAGGTGTTGTGTTTCCACACGTTGGACAAGTGTGAGTATACTTGCTATTGGTTACCTCCTTCACATCCTCACTACTGTAACAACGCTGTCCATCACACCCGATTGATTGTGCTATTCGTACCCACCTAGGTCCGTGACCACTACTTAAACCATATAACGCCACATCAAATGCGTGTGCCAACTCATGTAATACAGTATCTTTAAGTTTGCCCTCAACCTTATCAAGGTTCATAAGGCAAAGATGTTTTGATAGACTGATGGTCTTTGTACGATAATTACAACACCCTAGTCTCCGACGTGCGTTATCGAACTTGAAGCTGTAACCAAGATTGTTACCTGAAAGTGTGTGGGTTTTGCCGAATGCTGTGAACGTAAACTCTTCACTCATCAATCGATTTGCCATTTGTCGTACTTCTCTTAAGTTGTCCATATTACCTTATTTAAAATGTTAGACTACAAAGATAATAATAAAATCGACACTACCAAATTCTATCCTATGATTTTAAATAACCCTAGAGACATTATTTTCTTTCTTAACAGTGATGGTTTGGTCACACCAGTCTTTAACTAATGGATTGTGAGAAATTACAAATATCCTTTCAAAGTAATCTTTAATTTTTGTAAAGAACCTACCAACCAACTCTAGATTTTCATCACTAACTTTCCCAAACGCTTCATCAAAACATACTATGTTAGGTTTAGGTAATGCACATACTTTAGACAGTACCGAACGCAATGCGAGGGACGCGATAGTCTTTTCATATCCACTTCCACTAGACATTAATTTTTCAATTCCAGTTCCATTGTCTACCATCCAAAATTCTAATTCGTTCCTATCATTTATTCTAAGTTGTAGTGTGAATTCACAACTATCTGACAATAACCTATTTAACTCACTATTAAGATAAGGGATGGTATTTCTTAAAATGAGTTTAGAAATTCCATTTTTACCGTATGCAATTAAGTAAGACTTAAATACTTTATCTACACCTTCTTCTTTTTTAATTTCACTAATCTTACTAGTCTTATCTAGAATCTCTCCATTCTTTTGGGTTACTTTAGAATTGTTGGATGTAGTTTTACTTTTTAGTTGGTCTCTATCAGCTATAATGGTTTCAATTAGAGTCCTTGCAGAAACCAACTTCTTTTCCACTACTCTATTCTCCTCTAACTTACTTTTATTACTCTCCCATTCTTTGAGTAGGGAAGTTTTTTCTTTACGGGTAATATTATTTTCTTTGATGTCTAGCTCTACTTTTATTTTTTTTAAGGATTCTTTTTCGTATCCTTCCCAACTAGATTTAATGCTTTCACATTCACCCATTGCCTGTTCACTATTTTCTAATTTATCCATGATTTTTTTGGAGTCTTCCACAATCTCTTTTAAATTAACCTGGTTATCCTTAATCTCCTGGGTATGGTCCACATCCTCCAATAGTTGTTTACACATAGGACAGTTCTTCCCCTCTTCTAAATTTTTAATTAGTTTATTTATATTTTTAATTTCACTCTTAATCTCTAGGTCTTCTTTGATTAGGGTTTTGTTTTCTTTTATCAAAAGTTTATATTCATCTTCACTATATATGGTCGATGGTTTATCTAAAATAATTAAATCTAATTTATGTTTTAGTTTAGTGCCTTCTACACCCAACTTACCTATCTCTTCTTCTAAAGTTTCAGGATTAACTTTAACCAAATCAGGATTTATGTCGTTATGTTGTGAAGATATTAATTTTTCTTTATAGGTAACCACATCACCATACTTTAGTTCTAAAGTTTTTATTTCTTTACTGGACGATTCATTAGTTAATTGTAATTCTCTAATCTCTTCTTTCAAGTTCACAATATCAGTAGTTAAATCATTAATATTATAATGATTAGATATAATCTTTTTATTCCACTCTGAATAAATCTCTTTACAGTTTTCTTCTTTCTTCTTTAGTTTCTCTAACCCAACAAATCTTGTAAGTATTTGCCCTCTTTGTGTTGGTTTGGCTTCTAATAAGTTTTCAAGGTTGTTTGATGTGGTTAGGATAGTTAGTAAAAAATCATCCATAGTACCTATAGAATTCTTTAGAAATTCTTCTGTTTCTCTTCTTTGTTCCCCTTGTAGATTTTGTGAAGTACCATCACTTAATCTTTTACTTAGATTTAATTCTGTCTTTACCGACCACTCGCCTTTTTTTGTTTGTCTACGTATTACTCCTCTTTCTATAATAAAGTTATCCCCATCAATTTCTACTTCCCCACTAACTAAAACCCTATTCTTATCTGTGAATCTATTAAACACTTCTATAGCTTTTGAAGATTTAGTGGTTACATTAAAAAATAGGAACAATAATAAGTCTACCGTTAAGGTGGTTTTGCCCCCAAAGTTAGCTGGACTAGAATCGACCGCTGTAATTCCTGGATACTTAGTGAAGTCTATTTTATTACCTTCCCCAAAAGATAGAAAATTACTAAACTCGACCCATTTAACGGACCATTTTTTATTTGTTGTGTTTTCTTCCTCCTGGATGTTAGATTCTACCCTATTGTCCAACCTAACGAACTTATCCCAATCTACGATAACCTCTTGTTCTTTTAAAAATTCTTTTACAAGTCTCTTCTGATATTCTTTATCTATGACGTTTTCAGTGACCTCTTGGGGGTTATTAGGTGTGTCGACACCTGATACCCTAGTTAGGACATTAACTCTCTCAGAATTGTACTTTTTTTTAAAATGGCTCTTTAGTCTTTTAATTTTCTCCTGTGTAAAATTTTCTGGACTATCTTCCCACGTTACCTTTATAAAAGGGTTATTTAATTCATCTTTGTTAACCATATTACTAGTCTTCTTTTTCAGGACGATTTTGTTCGAACCATTCTACTATAGCGTTGATTGCCCAGACACCTCCACTAGCTAACATACCGTCAAAAAATATATTACTATAGGGTATGAGTAGGTCTAGTTGTTCTGTTGGTGACCATAGGGCAGCTGAGAAGGCAAACCCTACCCAGGTGGAGGTACACATCATACAACCTAATAAATCTCCAAAAAATTTAGACCTATTAGTTATCCACTCTCTGTGGGTATCAAAAATGCTCCCATAAACTAATATTTGTGACATTCCATACGCTGTTGTTAACCAAATTAATAATTCCATAATTTTAATCTTTATATAAGTTATCGTTTAATCTAGAAGATGCAAGATGGGTAACGTTACTACCACTAAATCGTCTAAAATGATTTAGAACATCTTCATATTCTTCTATTTTATTTTTTAAGTTTTTTATTTCGTTTTGTAAAGTGTTTAACTGCCTTTTATCCTCCACCTCTACCTTCACTTCTTTAGGTTTTATTTTTAACTCATCTTCTAAACTCTCTATTTTTACCAACAGATTTTTAATCGCAGAATCGTCAGTAATGTACTCTGTTTTAGTGACTATTTTTTCTACCTCAACCGGAACCTCTCTTTCAACTAGTTTAACAACTTCCACAATCTTTTCGACTTCTCTAATCACTTCTTTCTCCACTTCCTTCTCAATAATTTCTTTTCCAGATTTAATAGGTGTTCTTCCGAATTTTTCTATCGCGAAACCACCCTTTAGACATCCCAACAAAAACTTATTAGGGTCATCTACTTTGTTTAAATCACAAAACATTTCTATCTCTTTTAATAGGTCTTTAGGTATGTTAGAAGTTGGTGAGTTTTTCTTTCCCATTTTCAATGTCTGTTATATCTTTTATTTTAAAATTTAAATAAGGGGACCGATTATCTACTTCTATGAATTTATATTCGTCGTTCTTTATATTATAAACCCCGTAACCATGTTTACGTACATTTTCCCCGAAGTTTTGTTGGATTAATGAACCCACCATATAGGCTTTCTTATTATTAGGAATCCCTAAAATTTGATGTTTGTGTATGTCGCCAGCAAGTACTAAGTCACACCCTCTGAATTCATTTGTATTGTATCCGTCCTCAAACGCAAATCCCATATCAGTAACTAGTCCTTGGATGGGTCCATGAAATAAACCAATATTTACCTTACCTGGGTCTGGTGTAAAATCTGGCCTTTTATTGTGGTCCATTAATGAATATACAATCCAATTTATATTTTCATCTTCTTCCACCCCAGAGTTTTTAAAATACATAATGTCAGAATTACCCATGGTATTAATTATAGGAGAAAGAGCGTCTACCCTATCTAAATTATTTTCCAAAAAATCATGATTACCTATCAATATTATTGTAGGGCAAATTTTACTGCATTGAGATAATGCCCACGTAACCATATTAATAAGTTCTGGAGTCATTTGGTTTTTAGAGTGTACCAAATCTCCCGTAAAAACAATTCGGTCAGGTTCTAAGTCTGACCACTCTTTAAAGCACCTACATAATATGTCTTTATACTGTTTATGGTCTTTATAAAGTTTTATATGTAAATCAGAAAAATGTATTATTTTTTCAATCATAGTGTTTTATTAAACTCTTCTATTAATGATATTACTTCTTCCCTATAGTCTCTACATTTAATTGGTTCGTATGTGTCATTTTTTTCGTTAAACCACACAATATAAGAATCACCTAATTTTATTTTAGTGTTTTTTTCTATTAAGTATTTGTATAAAGATAGTTGTATTGAATACGTATTAAATTCACACACATCGAGATGTGATAGGGGCTCATTAAACTGTTGCCATCTATTATTCCTTTTAATCTCTTTGTTGGTTTTCCAATCCCAAATTTGTAACTCATTAACTTTATTATTCCAGAAGAGTTGGTCGACCATCCCACAAATTTTAAGAGTCTCATCACCCACAATAACCTCTGACTTTATCGGTATTAATTTACCATAAGAATCGTCATAAAATTTGTGGAACATTTCTTTAATTTTATCAAAATCCTTTTTTACGTCCTTTTCCCCCTCTCCCAATAATTTTTTAATCCTAGAGTTATTGTACGGAAATACTTTATTATTTAAATAATTTTCAGCATACTCATGAAATAATGTTCCCTTTTCACACGAATAATCCGATTTATATTTCCATTCACTTAAAATCTCATCTTTACTTATTCCTCTTTCCTTTGCTTTTTTTTCTGACCAATAATCACTGTCAAACTTTTGTTTAAATAACCCTATAACTCTGGTTACAGAATTCATTTCTTCACCATCAATATAGTATTTGTGGGGGTCATCAAAGTACTTTATGTTATTAAAGACACTTAATTCTACACTTATATCCATTATTTATGCAATTCTAATATATTTTCTTCTTTTATTTCTCCTTTGAGTTCTGCGATATCTTTATCAGTGGGTAATTTAACTACCCTAACTCTTCCTCGTAACTTACCACCGTTTATTTTTTCATACAACCTAACAGAGTCTTCCCAAGCATCACCATCTAAACAAATTATAACATTACCTTTACACTCTTCATATAATCTCTGCCATAAACTATCTGGAACTACCTTACCTAAAAGAGGAATACTGTTTTCAATAAAAAACATATCGAAAACTCCTTCTACCAAATAAATGTCATCATCCCAATTAATGTGTTCATCATTGAATATGATGTTACTTTTCTCTTGTTCAGGATTTTTATACTTTAACTTACTATTCACATAACTTCTTGCTATAAAAAACTGTAGTTCACCATTAAGGTTATATGAAGGGACAATAATTCTAAATTTATATTCTCCTTCCGTCGTGAATCCAATTTTATATTTTTGTACAAGTTCTTTACTTATATTTCTTTTTCTAAGATAGTTCCACGCTTGTTTACCATTTAAATCGTAAGGTGATATATCCATAAGTGACACATACCCTATAGGTAATTTTAGTTCTTTATTATATTTAGTATTTTTATAATGGAACTCTTCAGGGCTCAATAATTCAAAATCCCTAAGGTGTCTGGAGGTTCCCCATTTTTTTATTAGTTTACCTAACCGACCTTTAGTGTAATTAGTTTCAGAACATGCCCAACATTTAAAGACCCCCAGTTGGTAGTTCACCTCCAAGTTACCTTTACCATCACCCCTATCTAGTCCTTTTAAGTCATAAGAACATACTGGGCAGTCAAAAGCTATTTGTCCTTTCCCTGGGTGGTGTCTATAAGAATCACCTAAAATGTCTTCTAATATTTCAATTATAAGATTGTGGTCTTCCATCTGTTAAAGATAACATTTACAAATGAAATGTCAATTACCAGATTTCGTTTTGGGTCATGTACCCTTTGACACAGGTATAAGCGTCTGACATGTCATAACACTCTTTTTTAAGGTTTCCTGTTCTAGCGTGAGGCCAAACAATTTGTGGTTCGGACTCTTTAACCAGTTCCCAAACCAGGTGTTTTTTATCACACCCTTTTGGGTACCCTCCAAATAAAACTTTTTTGCCTTTATCATTATAACTATAAAGGGGAGGGTGAGCAAATTTTCGTGAATTATATGTCGATATAAAATTAGGCACTATACCTAAAACATCGTATACCGTTTTAACTATCATAGAATTATACCTTAACAACGCACTTACTGTGTAAATGTTATTAGATGTGAGTAGGGGTTCTTCTATAACGACTTTGGTTATGTTAAAGTCTTTAACTTCTTTTAGTTTCTCTTGAAAAGCAACTGCCTTCTTTAGGAGTTCTTCTATCTTATCTTCAGGTCTTGGTGATACCCTAGGGGAAAAATGGGTTAGTTCTAACAGACTTTTAGAGTTTATACCAAATAGTGCCCAACCTATGGTTTTAGTGGACACATCTAATCCTAGAATTTTAGGTTCTCTTTTTACCGACATTTAAAATCTAAATTTCAATCCAAAGTAACTGGGATTGTTATAATACTTTTCTACTGGTTTATCGGGTTTAGCTATCGCTAACATATTCCCATCAGTATCATACAACCCGACTTCACTAATGTAAACAGGTTTGTTAACAGAAAATAACTCATACTCCCCATCTGCGTTAACAGTGGGGTTTAAATCTGCTGCGGTTTGGTTTTTTGTCACCCCGAACTCTTGTACACCAGCTTCACATAATACATTCAACACCCATTGTTTTTCAAAGCTGTAAAATGTTAGGGAAGAGTCTGTAGCAAAACTAACTTGTGTTAAAGCACTATAGGTATATCCTGAACCCCCATCGGTACAGGCTGACCACTTAATATTCTGAGTCACACCTGAATCAGTTAACACAATAAAGCCTTTATCTAGATAACAAATTCCAATAGGTTGGTCTAACCCTGTAGTTGCCCCAGAAGAACTTAAAGCGACCTTCTTATCCCCACCTGATTCGAAACTAAAGAATGTGGTGGCATCTGGATAACCTGCTGGTGGTGATGATGTAGTATATCCATCTGCCCAACTTCCTCCACCCGCTGGTGTACGAAATTTATCAGAAAATAGAAATGATACATTAGTGCTAGGTGTCTCAACATCTGGATTGGGGTATCCCAAATTTAAAGCGGATGTGTGTCCAAAATATTCCGCTTCTGGACTAGGGTCACTAGACGCATTAGAAGGTAAATAATAAGAACTATAACAATCAAATGCGGTTCCATCTAGATGAGGTAATGTTAATTTAATGGTCCGACCATCTATTAATTCCCCATAACTATTCTTAGGTATCTCAATCACTACCACATTATCGTCATTATCTATATTTTCTAAGGCGTTAGAACTCCATTCTATGTCCCACGAATTTACCACAAAATTAGCAGCAGGTAAGTTAAAAGATGGATACAGATTAGAAAACGCTCTACCATTGTTAGGGTTTCTTTGTGCGACCGTCATCTTCAAAGCATTACCTATCACTTGGTTATACCCATTAAAAGCGGGATTTAATGTGCCGAAAGGTACTATTTCACTTTCTACTGTTTTACTTGATACTGGTTTAAAATCCATTTTTATATATATTTTTTTACTGTTTAGACCGTTGTTCTATTGGGTGTGTTAGTTCTCAATGGGATTAGGGATTGCCCATCTGATGACAAGGTTAAAAATTGAGCTCCCTGGAAATGTAGTTTTTTTACCAGTCTTGGGTCGGTAATTCCATTTTTATTACTCTGGTATGTGATAGCTGGAGTATACGTAAGTAGGTTAACCCCATCTACTTGTTCATCTCCTTTTTCATTTAATACCGATATAAATAAAGTCCTTACATGATTAGACCCATCTATTTCTCCTCTAGTATGAGCATTATTACCCGCTACAATTGCGGTAGAACTATTAGACGCGTCTGTATAACTAGTACCCGCACCATATTTAAGTGGGGTAACTCCATTGGGCGTGTTCCCAAATTGACTTATAAAGTTATTTATTATTGTTCTTGTTTGATTTGACATATCTTATGTTATTGAGCTACTGTTAAATATTGCATATCCACCTGTAGTGGTAGAAGCTAGTGGGTTTATGGTATAATCACTTACCGCAGCACCAGCTCCATAGAACTTATTTTCTTTTTTACTACTGTCCCATACCAGAATCCTACTAGGGCTCGTGGAGGTTGGTTCTAAATATGTAAAGTTTTCAAATAAAGCTTTTAAACTAAAGTTAATGTTGACCGTTAACGATGCTGGGGAAACTTGCGGGTTATTACTATTAGTAATTTCAAAGGTAAAAGAAATATTATATTCTTTTTCTAAACCTGAACCTGTAGTGGTAATAAAATTACTACTTCGTGGGTCTACCGTTAACGCATCAAAGAAGTCTATGGTGTGTGATATAAGTAATTCTAACCCAGTCTTAGGTTCTCTTAATTCACCTGAGGGTCTATCAGGTTGGAATACCTTATCGTAGGCCCTAGCTTCTGAATTTATAGTGTAAAGTGCGGTACCTGATAAAAATTTACTTAAAGTGTTAAGTGGTGCGGTACTATCCGACAGGTTCATACCTACCGCAGTCCCAGATTCCGATTTAAAATTAGTGGTACTATTAGTATTAATTTGATTTGTCTGGAGAGGAAAGTATGCGTTACTTGTAGTGTCGAATGGGAGTATTGCTCTGCCCATAGGTACTAAGGTATTTAATTCTTTCCCCTTACCTTCAGCAAATCTACTATTAAAACTAGGGTTCTGCACGTCAAATATATTATACATCCCACCACTTCCGTTATAATAACCATAGGATGGGTAATATGTAATATTTTCCACCAATTGTCCAAACATGTAACCATAATCTAAATAAGACCCTAAACTTAAAGTCATTTTGCCCGACCCTACAAAGGCTTGGTTTTTAATGTTTTTAAAGGTATCACTAGTAAGTGCAAAAGGTGAGGAAATGGTGGTCACTTTTCTCCTCAAGCCTCGTTGAGCTCCTTTTAACGTAACTTCTTTGTTCTTAGACGTTACATATGCTCCCCCAAAAAATATAGGGAATAGTGCTGCTGTCGCTCCGACCAACTTAATTTCATTATTAGATGGGTTATATGAGTTCCTCTCTTGGGTGAAGAATTTATCAGCTATGGTTATTCCAACTCCCCTTCCTTTAGTTTCCATCGCGTCAAATAAGCCACCGATATTTAAAGACCAAGCTTTACCTGATGGTTGGTATATAGTGTTAAAATATTCCGTAAAGTCACTCTTTGTTAAATTAGTCCAGGAGTGGTTCCCTATCTCTGAAAATGCAGCGACTCTAAAAGCGGTGAACCAATCATGTAGGTATAAGTTAGTAGTCATTCTAGTACCCCAAACTGGAGTGTTAGTAGTCGGGTCCATGTAACTTCCCATCATCGCAGAACTCTGTTGTTGGCTACTTAATGAAGTCCCACCCTCTACATAAGTAATCTTATTTCTAATCTCATAACCGTCATTAACACCAAAAATACAGTTAGCATGATTACCGGTCACGTCTGGTACAAAACCAGAACTTAGATTTAAAGCGTTACGGTAATCTTTATCGGTGTCACCCAAAGCAAATTTAACTATATGGTCCGCAAGGCTTCCTTGCAATAGGAATTTCCTACCCCTTTCCGTCATGTGAAGGTCTAAATATTGTGTAGTTGCACTTGTTATATATCCCATTATGTTGTTCCTTATTATATAATTATCTTAATTTTTATTTCCTGAATGTAAACTATTATGACTTATCAATTAACTTATACCCATAATTATTTCCAGTTACGTTAAATCTTTTAGTTTTCTTAAGTAGTTTCCCTCGGTAACTATACGCCATAGTAACACAAAATTCATAACTCAATACTTCTTCTGTAGAACCTTGGTTGATATTATTTCTTTTACTCACATAATTTTCACTCTCAGTCCAATAACCCCTAAGATAAGCTATGTTAACACCGACACTATCCCTTCTATGTAGGTTTAGTATAGCAAGAGTAGGACTAATACAAGCTTTAGTTTCCTTAGGGTTTCTCCTACTTCCTTTATACCCAGACCCTATTAACCAATAGAACTTTGAACCGTCACCTTCTTGTATTAAATACTCACCGTATCGTGAAGTGCTGATAAACTCTACGTCCCACATTAGTTTATCTTTTTCATAAAACTGTTGTAGGGTAATCGTAAAATCAATGCTATATGCTGGACTATAGTTATCGACATGGGAGGTAGTCCTAAGAGGTGGTACATTTGCCCCTATTCCCGTATCACTGTCCGCTAATCCACTTCTAAAATTAGTGTAAGATTTAGGAACATATAGCTCCTCGTTTATTGTTGGGTCCCCTGAAGGTTTGCCCGATTGCCCTATAAATCTAGAAGCACTAAATCCATTTGAAACAAAATCAGGTATTGGTCCACAAATACCCGTAGTTATAGGGTTGTCTGGTGGCGGGTTAGTGCCCCCACCAGGTCCTTCATTTATAACTTCAACTGGACCCCTTTTGTTAATAAAAACAGCAGGGAGGCATTGACATTCGGTACACCCTGAAGATACGGTCGTCAATGGAAGTGAACCACTTGTGTAACTAGTTAAATCCGCTTCAAATGTCCCACCACTAAATATGTTAGCAACATTACAAGGTAATGTTGGACATCCTACTGTGGGGTTGAAGTCCCAACCCCAATTTCTCATTCCTTTAGGGATAGTGAGATTTATTATTCCCTCACTAGGTGAAAATGTTGAAGAATCAAAAGGTTCCCAGTTATAGTCACTATTTTGTGAAGTTACTTGAACTCCACTAGGGTCATATGTGACAGGGGTTAACACGTCATAAGGATTCGTTAGTGTGCACTCCGCGAGTGTGCCTCCTAATACGACAACGGTTGGGTTGTCTTGGAATTCACTAAGAGGAACCAGCTCCCCATAAATAGCTCCATATAAATGAAGAGGGAAAACCATTTTAGATGTATTGGTGTTACCAGTGGGGTCCACTAAAGGAACCACAGGATACACAAACCCTTGGAAATTTTCATAGAATGGGTGTGTTTTTAAGAAGAGGTCTTGTGAGTACTTCCAATCTACGGTGGGTTGTTGTTGTCTGGCCTGGAATTGTGTGTCTGCTCCTGTGGGGGAGTATATACCCCAATTGTTGACTAAGTCTGGCACACAACTTGTACAGTCTGTAACAGAAGGACCACCACCATGATACCCAGTGTAGTCGTTCGTTGCCCAAGTAGGGGAGAGTTCACCACCCGAGTCACCTAAAGTCTCTGTGAGCATCGTACTGGGGATACCATCCACCCCATTATAAAAAGTCTTCTGTCCCAAAGGAAGAACACCAGCACTGTAACCGGCACTTGAATATGCATTACTACCTCCTTGTGCCTCATCGAATATATCCACAATCAACACATTACGGTCCATACCTCTATATTTAACACAATCAGCTATATTTGTATATAGCTGCAAGTCCATAGTACCACCAGTCACATTTGAACTGATGGGAACCCAACTGACACTCTTACTTACAAATTCATATACAAACCCATTTGTTATGGTGTTGTCAAATGGGCTACAATCTTGACACCCAAATAATCCTGGCTCCTCATATCCAGGGTCCGGACAACAATTATCTTCACAAGTGTTAATCGGCAAATTCCCCTCTAAATCCCCCGCAGTTATAGACAGTCCATCCCCTAGAGTCGTGATTGTAAAGTCATTTGGGGTATAAGCACTAAAAGTGGTGCTGGCACTAAAAGCATTAGGGTCGAATGTGTAACCAATATTTCCGTTAGAAGTAGAAGCTGTAACTCCAACAGGACCAGAGGTCCCAATATCCGCTTTATCGTGGCCATAACCAGGAGCACGAATATCAACTAATGTACATCCTGTGGTCCAAAATTCTGCTCTACCACCAGTACCGTTACCGTAACTACTAACAATAGCGTTTGGTGGTAATTCATTAAATCCAGTCCAATCCCCAGTACCAACACCTGAGTCTGTACCATTATCAGCTTGTAAATATAAACCAGTTACAGGTTCAAGGTAGTCTGGATTAGTACCAATGAAAGTAGAACTATTATCGTTACAAGGATATCCTAATGGTGAACCTGGTTCACTATTACCACATGGTGTCCATTCCCAAGTATCTAGTTTACCATTCCAAGGATACCAACTTGTGTTAATCCATCTTTCACCAAAAACAGCAATATGAAATAATTTACCAATATAGTTAGGTGTAGCAGCAGTCATACCAACGAACCAATCATTAAGTCCGAGTTTAGCGGCGTCCGCGGCATCCCTATCTATGGAAGTAACATCATAAAATGCATATACGTTAGTACAGGCCTTAACACCTTCCGTTGTAGCTGAAACGTTGTAACAGTTAATTATTTTAGTTCCCCTATCTCCTCTAACATCTGGCATATCGTACCAACAAGTTCCTGAAAGAGGTGCACAATCTACACCCCCACAAGACCAACAGGGGTTGTTATCTGGTAACGAACTTCCATCTGGCCACACATTGTTCGTCCCACTTTGGTCAGTGCCAAATGGTAACGAACTTCCATCTGGTATAGGGGAAATTCCATCTACCCACGCAGCACTAGACCTTCTATAATCATAATCCGCATCATCTAAACTAAACCTAACAATTAAATCTTCTAACCCTAATCCATTTTCTTTGAGCATTAACTCCTTTCCCTTATCGGTAAGGAATAATTCAAGAGTATTTATTTTATCTAGATTCCCTAAAAACCCCATCCATTATATGTTTTAAAAATCTATTTTTATCTGGAATGTTTGAGCTCCACTCCTTATAGTTGGGCTTTTAAGTTTTGCAATTGCCATCAAATCACTAGTATTATCATATAACCCAATTTCTGTTATCCTTACTAAATTATTGGCGTCCCAACTTGGATTTAATGAGGTTGTGAATTGGCCAGGAGCCAATGTAATACCATATCTCATTTCATAAATAGTTGCGGTTATATCACTTTCTAAATTACCATAGAAAAAGTATTCGTCACCAAATTGTAATGTGTTCGGTTCTTGTCCATTATTAAGTGGTATGTTGATATAATCATGAAGATTATATGTAGTAGCACTCAGAAGGGTATCACACGTTAAATAGAATACTGTAGATGTGAGACCTGTAGCTTGAACTGGGTCACCCACACTATGGTCCGTAATACTTGATGTCATATCTATTATCGACCATAAAGCTGGGTCTGGTGGTACACCGTACGCTGTCTTTTGATATATAATATTGAACTTATCTATTTGAACACCGGAACCAGAAAATGGAACACATAAAGTATTATTATATTCCCTCAAATAAGGGAACTCTGTCCCAAACTGGACTGATACGTCCTTTGCTCCAGTCGTGGTGTCCCCAACAATAGAAGGGTAATAATTACAGTGGAGACCTGTAGTATATCCAGAGCTACTCTCCATTAAATAACTAACCCACACTTGTTCACTGTTCGGGATGCTTATTCCACCACCATTACTAAAGAAACCTCCAGTACAACTAGGTGGGGCCACACAAACTGAGGTGTTTTCCGCTACTAACTCTAATTTAGGCATCGGTAGTGTCCAGTTTCTATTAGACTTATAACTCATGGACGCTACTAATTCTTGGTCGTCTATTGTTATCATATGTAAATCTGGGAATACTTTACCCACTCTATTAGGTACCGCAGTTGTCCCAGAAGTCGCGGCCAAATTATCGTCCCATAAATGATAATACCTAATTCCTGGTTCATTCATATCTGGATTAACAGTAGACGCAATGTATTGTACTTGAGCAACATTCGAATACCCTGGAGGTTGTACATAAAAAGTTTGACCTATAGTACACTCATTACCTAAACCAGTGCCAGTACCAGACCCACTATTTCCACCTTTTTTCTTATGCCACATTAATGTTGGCATGTGTATTTTAAAATTTTGCATTTCACCGACACCGTTCGCTCCACCCTCACCTGTTTTGTATAAAGAGAATTTCTCACCATAAAAATTAGAAATAGTCTCATTAGTGTAGTGAAGAACAGCGATACATCTTTGGTCTTCAGGGAGAATGCTACGTATGTTACCAAATGAATCTCTAACGTAAGTCCCTGAGAATTGTGGGGAATAACCTAAAACAGGTATAGAGCCATAATAGTCCGGCATGTTAGTACTGTCAAACTGACCTTCAAAATTATTATATCCTAAATATTCCTTAGTTCCACAATAACCACTAGAACCATATGTGTCAACGTCCCCATAAACAGTATTGTTGGTGCCAGCGACAGTTGCCCAATTTAAATTATTGTCATAGTATTGTGTCCAGTTAACGTTCATATTCCAAACCGCCACATCTTTTACTGAAACATCACAGTTATTATCAAAAGAAAGTGAACCTGGAGACCAGTATGGTATGGGGGTGTCTGCCCCATAAAAGTTTAACATATTACCTTGTGGGTATATGATAATATTAGCACATAATCCATTGTCTGAGTACATACTAAAATCTGGTATATTCCTATCTACACTTACCAAAATTGTTGCCTCTGTATTTGCACTGGTAATTACAGTACCACCAGTTAAATCTGTAGTAGCCGCAACCACATTATAAAATAAATAAGGTACTGGATTATTTTGAGGTATATTAATAGAGGTGCTGTTACAATTTGCGACAGTGTCCTGATAAGGCCCAAAATACTGTACCATAACCAAGTCACCTATTGTTGGGGTATAATTAAAGGAGTTACACCCTCCACTGACCAATAACATCTGACTTGTCCCAGTTAGTCCTGAAAATGGTAAACACCAATTAGACCCATAGATGTATTCAGAAGTGGTCATAGCTGAATATGAAGTATTAGTGCTGCCCGAGAAAAACCCTCTAGGTCTTGCAGTATTAAAAACAGGGTTTTCGGTTGGTTGGGGTTGTAATACACCATAGGTTTGAGCTGAACTAACATCCACTAAAGGAATGGGATACTTAACATTCATTTTATTTAACTCGTACGATATGTTAGATATGTTTTGTGCGTTCCATTTAGGTTCTATAATGAAAATTCCGTTAGATTGTGTTAATACTTGAGTATAACAATTATAGCAAAATTCACTGTCCCCTAATTGGAATTTGGTCAACGATAATTGACCTTGTGATAGTTTTTTTCTTCCAGCGTCAGTCAGTCTCACCGCTATTAGACCGCTACTCCCTGTTTTTGACATATATCCTGTTCCCATTGTTTTTTTATTTATAAATATTAATGTTAGTGGTTTTAATGTTAATACCCACTACTTGTTGTTCTGTTTATTGGTGTTCTCTTACTTTCATCATAAAATATAGCTGGAGTAATAGAAAAGTTATAGGTTTTCGAAGTTACGGAGTTACTAATAGTGTCGCCATTTATTAAAGTATATATACTCGTTGTCACTATATTATAACTAAACTCACCAGGTGCTGGTGTTTGTACGGTAAAAGTTTTCATTAGAGGTATTTTGTCGACACTCGTCTGTGGTGGGCAGGTTTGGGTTTCAGTATAAACTATACTGTCTGCCGAGTTTCTAACAACTAGTAATAACTCATAAGTGTAGTAAGCACTTCTAGGTGCAATGACAGTGATTTTCGGGTTCCTAACTCCCGAGACACCTAGTAAGTTAAAATGGGTAAAATAAAATTGCCCTATTAAATCATTCTCAGTTAAACCTCCAGGATATTGGAGTCCTGTAAATTGTACGACATTATCACTTATTAAAGTATAATCACTATTAGGTGATAAGACTGTTCCATTGAGTGTTAACCCTATATCACCTAAGGGTGTGTGTGTGGTACGTAAATAATAATAATACCCATTAGTATAAAGAACATTTCCCCCCGCACTAGTACCACCACTAACAATAGGTATAGTAGCGGGAACAATATAACTATCGTAATAATAAGACCTAGAAAAACTTCCAGGGGTGTATATGATATTAATTACATCGTCAGGTTGTACTGTATCCACCCTAAATTTAACTTGTGAGTTCCCATCAAAATAATAGTCCCCGCCGTCCGATAAATCTTCAGCCTGAGACGCGAATAACGTTAAACCATTTAAGGTCACCTGGAGAGGACCATTACCTACAAAATTTAAAGTTATTGTGAACGGAGTACCTGAAATAACAATAGGTAAGGTGGTGGTCCCACTAAATATGTTGGTACCCCCAGAATTAAATACTTCTTGTACCTCTACTTGTTGGGTATATAGGTTTCCACACGAATCATTAGTAGCGTACCTAATATCATTAGTTTCCAAATCCACCGTCCCTATTTCTGGGACTTTTAAGAAGTAAAAATCAGTGGTACTATCATACAAACCATAATCTCTGGTGTTAATTTTACCATCACAATTCCAACTAAATATGCCAGTAGAATCTTCGTTACCTACTATCTTTAGGTCAGGACGGGGGTCAAAAGTATCGTACCACACTTCCGTATTTGTAATTTCTTTTGTAGTCCCACTTATAGGAGGTGCTGTACAATTACATGAGGTACAGTTTAAATCATTTAATTTATTTTTAAATATATAATTAGGTTTTATAATGAATTCTGAACCCTCACCTAAACTACCCAATCTAATACAGTCAGTTGCTTCTACCCCTTCACCAATTACCTGGTTATTTGAGGTTAGTATTAATTTCCTCCCCATAGGGTTGTCGAATACCCTAGTGAACGAGGGCGTCATAGAAAAAGCTTTTTGTTCTGGAATATAAGGGTGTACGGAATAATATGGGACCATATTACCATTAATAAGGTCAGTAGTGTTTTTAGTCCACGTAAAATTAAACTCTGTACACGGCTCTACTTGGTTATTAACAAAACTTTGTGGGTTGTAAAGAACATATGTGTCTGTTGTCGCACTAATCTTAGTCCCCCCAGTGGTCGTCATAAGAGGAATTTCGGTGGTTTGTAACCTAACACTAGCTTGGGGACTTACTTTAGGTACCGTGGGGTCCCCAATGTTCCCACCACCACTCAATGACGCATAAAAGTTAAGTTCCCGATTGTTAGAAGCTTCTACCCCTTGTAGGTTTGGGTTACCTAAAGGAAATTGTAAAGTACTACTCCCACCAAACTTTAAATCCTTAAATAAATAATTACTCTGGGTACCTGTAAAGTTTATATTATAAAAATAACAGTCCGGTTGTGAAGCCTGGTGATACCCAACACTCTGGGAACCTAGAAACTTATATAAATCTTTTTCATTCGCGTAGTAAGCAGCATTTCTACCATTACCGACCCAGGTACTTTTATCTAATAAATTAAAGTTTATCTCATAGTCACTATTAAAGGTCTGTGGGGTCCCCACTTTTACACTAGTGATAGTGTCTGTCATTTGGATATTAAACTTTTCTCCCAAATTGCCAGAACGTTCTATTCTCACATATGGCGTACCTTGTCCATCATAATTACCATAACTAAATGGAGATTTATCTATATTATTACTTAATATAGTGGTACTAATTCCCGTTATAGGGGTGATGCCCGTGACAGTACTACACCCCATCTTGGTCTCATAACCACAATTTGTAGTTTGTCTACCATCTATTGAAAACGCATATGATGAATTTCCTTGGGAATTATACTCAATAGTTACATTATCACCGTCCGTACTCGTAGTATTAAAGTGTAGGGTTAATTGGTGTGGTGTTCCTTTTGGACCATATAAACCATCACTATCGATAAAAGTAGCTAATATAACACCTATAGTGTCGTCATCAGCGAAGGAAGACCCTAAAGACAATTCATGTACGTAATTCATATACTTACACGTACTAGCAAATAACATGGGTATATTACTATTGGTAAAAGGCCATGGGTTCGTCAGCTCTAAAGTATCGTCTCCCATAGCGATGTGGTCCCATTGAATCGCGTCCATTGTACTACCCGTAACGGTATACCCTACTTCATTAACAGTTCCGAGAGCTATCGAGTTATATGCAGTTGCCCCTGTAAGACCCACACTACTAGAAATAGGGAAAACATTTTGACCCCTATTAGTGGTAGCGTTTATGGTTATCCAAGTGTTAGGAGTTAGGAACGGCCTCCAGTTAATTACAAATTTGTTTATGGTGGTGTTGTAGTAAAATGTTCCAACATCCGCAGCTAGACTATATCCCGCTGGACCTACATCGTCACCATCTTCCATAGTCAAATTGTAAGCTCCCAAATACCAATCTACAGTATTTTCAGTTTTCCTTGTTGACGTTTTTCCCGTGTATAACCAACAATAAGGGTCATCTACCCTTATTGTGCCATCTGGGTCTATTCCAGACTCAAAAACAATATTGTTTGGATTAGTATTAAATGGAGGCAGTAAGTGTGGTCCCAAAACGGTTCTAAATATAATTTTATAGTCATTAAATAAGTTATATTGCCTCCATTCTTCTGCAATATTAGTGGTGGAAAGTCCCGTATATCCAAATACATTAGATGAGTCTAAGGTGTACCCATTTAAACAAGTACATAACTCTGTCTTTTGGCTTGAGTAGGACGCACTATTCCCATCATACGCGGTTAAAGTATAGTTACCATGAGTAAGATTAGAAAATACGTGATTTTCTTCCCCATTACTTCCTTGGTAGGTATTATAAAGATTATTGTCCTTATATAAAAGATAGGTAAAATTATCAGATGAGTGTGTGAACCCACTAACCTCTATAGTACAAAAATCATTTATGTTAGACTCACAACTAGTGTCCACCACACCAGCGGTTAATGTTCCCGCAGTTAAAGGTAAAATTGTTATGAAACTAGTGGTAGAAGAATATAAAGAATCAGTTGTTTGTGCTGTATATTGACCAGCACATAATCCCACAAAATTAGTGGTGATTCCCGTTTTTGGTGGTCCCACAACAATATCAGGATACGTTAACTTAAAACTATAAGGAGGAGTACCTCCTGAAAAAGTAAGATTAGTTATCGAACCATTGCAACTTGATACCGCGTTTTCTACTGTGTTAGTTTGGTCCCAGCCCACTAAAAAAGGATAGCCGGGACTACTACATTTATTTAATTCAAAATCATTAGTAAAATAAGTACCCATGTTATAATCTTCTTATTATTCCATTTGTGGGTGCAGGCATCACTACTCGTGTAAGATTTAGGCCCTCCGCCCATTCATTTATTGTTTTTTCCCCACATGGATAATATGTGGAATTCTGGTAACTATTAACACAACACCATCTATTACACCCTACCGTGCTATCAGAAGGTACCGCTATATAAGAAGAATCACCACATTTACAGTATTGTGTCCTTTCGTTATCAGCAGTTGGGGTATTTTTATCATATATCACACTCTCTATCGCTACCACTCTTTCTCTAATTATAGTATTACTGTTTTCAAAGCCTATAGTTCTCTCTTCTAAAGGTCTTGAAGAAGTATATGTAATGCTTTCTGGTGCGACTAACCCAGAAGAGTTTACTTTAATATCTTTAATAGTGTCTGATTTAATTTCAGGCTTATAAGTATTGAGAATGGTAAAGGTATTTGTCGTTCCTTTTACCTTAACTCTGGACTCTACCATATAGGTGTATTGTGGGTCGTCTAAACTAATGCTTTCAACATTATCTTGTACTGGAACAGGTACATTCCACAGAATCTCCATATCTTTATCTACATTTAATACTTTAGATGAATTTATTCTAAAATCCTTTATTCTATTTTTCTCTAAACTTTCTACCCACCTATTAGTCTTCTTACTCGTAGGTATTAACTTTAAATTACCACTGTAGTTTTTAACATCTGGTGTGTCAAAATAATTTAAATTTTGTAAGTTGTTAACACGAATATTTGGGGTTATGTAACCCAATACGTCTCCTTTGGTCACGAAGATTAGTTTACCTACCTCACTTCCCTCGGTAGGTGGTACTCTGGTCCCATTAGAAAATAATTCACCTGAAACAGGTCCAGTTTCATTAGCTTGCCAATATAAATAAGCGTTACCCTCACCTACATTACATTCTTTATTAATAACCCTGAACCATGGCCTTTCTGGTGTAATAGGGTCATAATCTGTCCCCACTTTTAAGGAGATGGTGGACGCTGTAAGACCACTACTTGTTAATATACTATTATTTTTAGTGGTATTTTCCCATTCCAAATTTATCCTTAATCTAATCTCATCATCTTTATTCAATTCAATACATCCAGTATCAATATATGGTATGAATTTCTTTTCAAATATTTTAGTCGTGGAAGTTAATCCAGAACATTCGTAAAGATTAGTGAACTTATCTGATTGGTTTAAAGGTAGGGTGAGGTAATCATTAGCGTTAGGGTATTGTGTTGAGTTATTACCTATAATGTAATTACCAATCACCGTAGTAGCGGTTGTTCCTGACAGTTGTCTCTCCACATAAACATTAATGTAAAAATCTTTAATTCCATTATTGGGGTTATAACCAAAAATAGGACATAACTTATTTGTTATACCTAATGAGGCGTATGAATCATTAACCACATTGCCTTCATTGAAATCATTTGGTGCGGTTAGGCTTCCACCCGCGTATATAATACTAGAATTTATAAGTTGTTTAAAATCATAATCATTTACAGGAAAAAGATTATTACTTTGTGTTCTAAACGTGTCTAAATATGTGCACCACCCCTCATCAAAATATTCAAAATTAATACAGCTCTTATATTGTACCCTATACTTTTGTGTTTTAGGTACTTTATAAGAGAAATAGTTCCCTCCCGTGGCCACATCTTCTCGAGGTAATAAAAATAATTGGTCGTCCTCATTTAATAATCCTGTGGGAATAGCTGGACGTAAGTTTCTACGGTCACCAATTAACTTAAAATCACCAGATATTATACCATCCACTTGTCGTGTTTCAGAAAAAGTAGGGTCAGAAAGAGCTATCCCTGAACGTAATGACATTTTATTGTCTAATAATGAAATATCGAAAACAAAGTCAGGGCTTAAATTTAAACCTTCGTTATTAGTATACCCACTTAAATTAGTATACCCCGAATAGTATCCACTTACCCCACTTAATGTTATGGTAATCGCACTACTAGTAGTTCCTGTTTGGTTTTTTAAATAGTCGTCAAACGAACCCATAGTCGAAACTAAAAACTCTGTCTTGGGGTCACCTATAGGTACCAACCCAACCTTATATTGTGAATTGGCGAGGTGTGTTGTAAATGTTGGTCCTATTTCAAATCTTTTTACCAAGTTATCACTACCATATATGATGCGTGAATTAGAAAAATCATCCACATTACCTAAACTTCTCGTAGCCCAATCTCTTAAGTCAACAAATGTAGTCTTCCCAACGGTGGATTGTGGTCGTGTATTTTGAGGTGTGTAATGAGGTAAAAACTCTACCCCCTGCCCAATATTCTTAAGTTTTAAATCTTGTTCAAACCTCTTTTTATTTTCTTTACTAATAAATTCTATATTAATTTTACTTTTACTGTTTTTAGTAAAATCATCTAACCAAGTTAATTTAACTCTCTTTATGCCATTATCTATGAAAGTTTCATAGGTTCTCCCATCTTTCAAATCTATCACAAATTGAGGGAAATTATAATTAACAACTCTATTTTTTTGTAATGGGTTGGTGTTACGGACAATAAACATTTCACTACTAATTACTTTATAATTGTCAATATCAATGTCTTTGTTAATGTCTGTTATGGTTTCACTTATAGGTATCCTAGTTAAGTTACCACTATTTTGAATATTAGAAATGGAGATTGTTTTTTCCGCAGCACTTTCGTTTTGATTTATAATAGGGGAGGACATGTCGGTCCCTCCACCTACGTTAGAAAACGGTGCGTTGTAAGTGGTGTATAACCTCTTACGTGTAGGAGGCATTGGTTGGGAGACTCCCCCGACACTGAGACTCTTACCCCCGACACCTGGTTGGAGTGGTGTGCCTATAATGGAGTTGCCAATGTCCCTAACATTACCACCTCGTCCACTCTGTTCTGCATCTGGTATTAGGTTAACTGTAAATGTTAAGTTTGTGGTCTCGTTTCCTTCACAAGAGAGCTCCATTTCCCAATTAAACCTATAATCAGATGTTCCATCTATTGTCTCACCCACTATACTGTTTAGTTCTACATCACTTAAAGCCCCATACATACAAGTGACATTCCGGAACTTATACTCAGTTGTAGTACATAACCCCCAATAACGGTCCCGAGGGGTTATGTCTCCCTGACTCAAGTTGGCACCATTATCTGTTAAGTGATTGCTGTCTGGTGCCCTAAAAAGATGGTATATGAATGGGTCACTACTCCCCTGTGACCCTAATCGGAAGGTTAGTGATGTTAAACCATTAATGCCGTCACTAGCATCGATGTTGTCACTTAATATGTTACTACCGACGAGGGGGTTGTTTACTATTTCTATAGTGGCGTTGACCATAGTAGCTGGGGGGATATGCATATAAAGTCTTGTATCACTTCTTGTAACGGCGTAATAAAATTCTATGTTACAGTTTGGGTTTACGTTAAAATCAATCTTGTAGTCACCGTAGGTAGTCTCTCCGTGCTCCCCTGGAACCGCTCCTTCCAAATGGTATACTCTAAAATAATGTGTAAACTTATCCCCTAAATTACACACATTAATTTCAGCTTTGTAGATTTGGGTGTCTCTTCCCGCAGCAGTTAATGAGGTGGTCCATTCCGAATTGCCAAACTCCTCAGCCATAACAAAATTTAAAACGGAGGGTGGAGTACCTGAAGGTTCAATTAGGTAAAAATCTAAATCTAGATTCTTCTCCGCTACATTCTCACAACCACAATCATCATCAGGTGGGGCTATTTCGGGGTCACATGGGTCTAGATAATTAGAGAAGAAAGGACTGTATTTTCTTAATACCCTTTCTTTACTTTCCCCTTTTCTACCACCACTGGTCAACCCTGCTCCAGAATTTTCACTATCACATAGTCTCCAACATTTACTATCTACGGATGGTGAGGTGTCACAAAGTCCCCCAATAAATGGCTCTTTATCCTGACAGTACTTCGCATCCATGAGTCTAATCCACGCCTGCCCACCTGTTGGACAGCATACCACGTCTCCTACCTCAAAAAAGACGGTAGAAATATCAAATTGACCATAGGTTTCCTTACAACCACACGGGTTTGTTAATTCTTCACAAGACATGTATTGGGATTCAAAACAATCTTGTGCCCCAATGTTGGATATCCCATCTTTAAATATTTCTGGGTAGGTTGTGATAGTGGTTCCAGAGACTTCTGGATTTCCTGGTATAACACTAAAATCGGCACAATCGTCGTGGAGCCTAAAATTATTACCCCCTAAAAATGGTACACAACCTGGTGGTGGTAACATTACCCAATTATCTGATGAGTCGGGTTCCTGGCCAGATATTCCATCCTCACCTTGCCAAATATATATGTTACCTTCGAATAATACCGTATCGCCGTAGTTGTACCCCACACCGAAACTCCAAGGAGGTGCTGTACCTGGCCTATCAGTACTTTCTTGGTAACATATGGGGACACATATTTCACATGTTAATAATGAAAAAGCTGCACCACCTGCATTACCTTGTAGAAACTCTAAAAGGTCTTCTTGAAATCGAGGCCCTGTGAAAAATGCAGTGCTATCCACTAAACCACCGGACTGTAAAGGTCTTATACAACTAGTGTTAAAACCAATGTCCCCACAAATCAAACCGTTACAGGCGGTGGCCCCTAAACTATAATTAGCACCAAAACCAAAGTTTTCTAAACCTGGTCCAGTATAAGCCGTAGTGTCATTAGTACCAGTAAGTCCCGTATATGGGTTAGTTAGTGTAATAGCACTTAATGAACCACCAGCTGCGGTAACTGTAGGGTTTTCCACTAAATCACTAAGTAAAACCGTACTAGTACTTAATGCACCATACACATGTAATGGAAAATTATTGTGAAAGTTATTATTACTATAAATTATAGGGTACACAAAACCTTTAAAACTATTGTAATTATTAAAGGCGTCCATAAACTCATCAAAATGCTTCACATACAGAGGATATGGTTGTGTGAGTGCGGAAGGAGTAGTGGTCTCAGACCAATCAACAACCGCACCATCGGGTGGAGACTTGGTAGTACAAACCACTTTATCTGGAAAATAATGGTATTTTGCATTATAAGTGCCATCATCATCATCAACTGATGAACCAGCTTCATCAATAAAGTACACTGTTAATACGTCCCTACTAACTCCCGTCATCGGTAAGTAACCACGGAAACCATCAGAAGGGTTAGTTGGTGTGCCAAATGTCGTACCATCTGGGAATACATTAAAACCTAAGTATTGGGTCGGCCCAGAAGGGCCGAACTCTGCATGTACTGCTGGGTTAAGACTAGGCTTTAAATTTATTGTTCCACCAGATATTGGATATCTAGCCCATTCTAACCACGTTTCCGTGGCGACTCCCATATGGTAAACATTACCTGTGAAATCAGTACCTAAACTAGTAACCCAATCATCTAATGTGGTTTTAGCTGCTAAAGCTGTATCCCCATAGGTAGAAGTAGTATCATAAAATGCCCAAATATCTGTGCCGTTAGGCAGTGGGGCTGCTTGTGTAGTTTGTAAATTAAGACAAATATCTGATTTAAAACAGTTTGGTTGTGAACCGTTATTATAATTCCATAAATCCGTACCTCCACTACACGGACCTTGTATTACAATACAATTTGGTTGGTCTATGGGGATTCCAACGGGTGTATTATTGTCGTTAATTAGATAATACGTAAGGACATGGTTAGGGTCAGTCACGTCTGCCGTAATGCCACTTACAATACTAACCATATCATTTAACCATATGTCTGTACTAGGGATGTCAGTTATTGTAGTACTACTGTAGTAAGTGTTACCAGTATAAACCGTACCACCTAAAGTAATTTTATTTTGCCAAGTAGCTCCCGAAAACGCCAATCCCCCACATTCTTTTACTGCGTCCACTAAAATGTTATTTGTTATTGGGTAACAGCAATTAACAAATGAACCGAAACATTCTAAATCATTACATAATGGTTCGTGTTTGTAAGCGTATTTGTATCTGTGAAATATAGAATTTTCATATTTAATCCCACCTTGCCAAATAGTTGTCGATGGGACTAGTTGTTCTAGTAACCTTACCCAATAATCACCCATGTTTTCAACATATGCGACCATTTTTTCATAGGTATATTGGTTACTTGGGATTCCACATGTTTGGTCGCTCTTTAAATAATCTAAATATATGCTAAGTAATGTGGGATAACCACCAGCATGTCCGTCATCAATTGTCAACCTATTTTTAACGTTGATTAAAACGGTCCAGAATTTCTGAGCAAATTCGAAGAACGATAATTTAGATGCGTCCGCAACTATTTCCGTCCAGTCAGGCCCACCTACCCCAGGGTAAGGGGAACTTAAAGCGTTCGGTCCGAAAGGGCAACTATATTTTTTAGAAAAATTCCAGACATCCCACTCTAAACCTTGCCCAATATTTAAGAAAATATCAACGTTTTTAACATTAACAACAAGCTTATCGTTTTCTGTTTGGTAATTAGTTCCACTATCGGGTAGATTTAGATACCTTCGTTGGTGTGAGTCTTTCCTTACCCAAGATTTTTTATTATCTACAGTCCTAACAATGGGAAACCCTAACTTAGAATCTGGAAACTTCCTATAGAGTTGTAAGTAAGGTTCTCCATAAGAAAATTGATTTAATTTTGTTTTAATAAAAGGAGTGTTTCCCGTAAAAACTGAGGTTTTATAATCTATTACCTTTTTACCTTGGTGTTCTATAGTTTCTTCGAACCATCCCGCACCTGATTGGAAATAGGAATCCTCCCCATATCGTGGCACTGTCGGATACCCTTCTTTGTCAACTGGAAGAGCTTCAGGTATGATATTGGTGGTCTGTGTTACCGTTTCATAACCAAATGTATACCCAGTAATAACTATGGGTGGAAAAGTTCCTGTAGCCGCAGAAAAATAAGTGTCAAAAACAGGAACCTCTTCAGTGTACGTACCCCCAGAAATTTTTAATGAGTAGTCCTTAAAATTTTTCATATTAAGAGGTTGTCCCGCAACATAAACATGCTCATTAAACTCTATCAACGCTTCAGGAGCCCCAACAAATCTTAACATAAATTCAATGCCTCTTCTAGTCCCCTTAGATTTAAACAAATAAGCTGTATTCGCTAGTAACCTTCTATATAATTCATAATTAAGTTCAGTTGGTGTTTGGTTCTGTGCTAGACCTTCGTACTCCGTAGTAGTGTTTCGTTTAAACATACTATCCAAAAGACCTTCATTCTTTATAGCTGACGGTGTTTTCCACCCCAACGTTTGAGCAAAATTCTTTAATAGTTCGTTAGGTATGTTATCCAACCCGTCATAAGTCGTAGTGGCCATGTAAGCCAGTCCATCAATATACTTTTTTATCTGGTCAAAACTCCTACCATATATTTTTAATATTTTATCTACTTTTTCATCATAAGTATCAAACTCTTTTAATGAGGCAGTTGTTAAAAATCTAGAAACTAGGTTTGTTTTGTAAGAATCGTAAGTATCCGCAATATCGTATAGTTGCCTTAAATAACTTGTAAAAAGACTACCGTCTATAATCAGATTCCAATTATCTGATGAAGGCCAAGTTACTGATACACTAGATTTAATAATGCTACCCGTACTCGTTTCCCTTGGTTGGTCAAATGTCGCAGTATATATGGGGTTAGTGGTTCTTTCGACTAAGAACTTTTCCATATCTTCCATACTATCAAACACCTCTTCAGTTGTTAGTGTGTTTGGTCTAATATAGAAAGTTTCACTGGTTGTTGAGGTGCCACTAAAGGGGTCTCCCTCAACTACGACCCTAATAACTCCGGTATTACTCGTCCCTGTTGTCGGCCTTAGAAAAGTTAAAGGATATTCTTTATCCCCATAAAACAGTGAGTACTTTTCATATTCTAACGTTAAATTCCTTAAAGGTGAGACGTTAGGGTCGGTGTAAACATTTCCATTAATACTATATTCTATATTAAATGGGTTATAAGCGTTTAGTACGTTAAGATTTAAATTGGTTTTATTGATATTCGGGTCATAGTTAATGTTGGTAGCCGTTTCCCCACTAAGGTAATCTAACCAAGTTCTTGTTTTCTTGAAAATAACCGCTGCTGGGAAGTTTTTAACGATATTTGTGACAGCTACTCTTAACCGTTCCCTTAAAGAGCCATAAAGTGTAAAATTAGTAACATTACTCCTATTATAATTTATAAAAACTTCCAACCTATTAGAAGCTATTATTCTAGATTCTTCAGGGCTAGTAATGTTAAGGGTTTCAAGGGATATTGGTTCTGAAAAATTCCCTAAACTAAAATCTCTAGAGTCTTTTTGGTTGTTGTTACTTTTGATTTCAAAATTACCTAGAGTAAACTGTGAAACACCATCAACAAACTGATTGCCGACCAGTTTATCCCCAAACACATCAGCACCATTTCCAGGTATAAGACTATTATTGTTATAAATTGTGGCCATTACTGTTGCGCGATATTACTAAATGCTTTTGTAAAGTCAATGTTATTGCCCCTATCTTGTCTTACCTCATATAGTGGTTCACCAAACTGGTCTCTAGTTTCATATAAATTGTATTGTTTATAAATATTATTATTAGTGTCGTATATGGTATATACCCCATCACTAAGTGATTTAGTTTGATTACCATAAAGAGCGATACCTAAACTATCCACATCATAATCTACCATTTCTATTTCCAAGTGGATAGGATTAAAATGTGTATTACAAATAATAACATTTTGTGCTGGTTGACCTATGTATGGTAAAGCTGTAGGTTTATTAGAGGGTGCTGATGTAGGTGTTAATGTACAAAATAGTAAATTACTTCCACCATTTATATATCTATATCGAATAGCTTTTTGGTTACTATTAGTCACATTTTGTGTTACAGGTTCACAGAAAAAAGACGATGTTACAATTCTATAAAAATTAGGAATTTTTGTACCATCACTATTTAAATACTCTACCCTATACCCCACTAATCCGTTGTTAACAAATTTGTTTCTAGATTCTGTCGGCACATTATTTAAATCAAAAACTAACCCTTTAACGGTTGGTAACGATGAGAGCACCCCACAATCAGTTATAGATGTTCTAATCTCTAAAGGTCTAATGATTAAATTATAAATTCCTTTATCTTTAAAGTCATTGTAAGGTAGTTTTAAGTTGTATACCCCACCAAGTAATTCAATATCTGGAGTTCCACCAGTTTCCGTATTATGGTAATATGGTGTTAAAATACTTTTAGCATTTAATTTTTTAATAATAGTTTCACTAGCCGACTCTCTACTAGGTGTGTAGAGTGAAACTATCTCCACATTTTCTGGAGATACGTCCGACAATCTTTTTATTCCGTATGTTCCTAATGCCATCTTATTTTATATTTATTCTTTTATATTATAAAACCCATATCCGTATATTTTTAAACCTCCTATCGTCTTTACTTCGTCTAATCTTTGGTTGGGTTCAAACACAGATTGTTTACCTCTTTCAATAAATACTTCTGATTGTATTTCTGTTGGTTGGCAAACGTTCATTAACACCTCTTCTTTTGTTAATGGTTCTCTACATATTTCCATTTCACTGCCATCTAAGAAGTTACTTCCTTCTACAGGGTAGTCTCCAGGGTATAAACATGAAGAGTCGTCTAAAGTAGCAAGTGGGTTAAAATTTAATGCTTCTGGGTCTGTACAACCTTCTATATTATATAGACAACTCCCGTCATCTGTACCTGCTAATGGATTATAATTTAAAGCGTTAGGGTCAGTACAACCAGGACCTTCTCCAGCAAGTTCATAATCACAACATTCAATATTCGGAAATAAATTATCTTCTACGAACGCGGCGTCGATGGTGAGGCCATATCCTCCATAAATATAATCCACTACTTCATCAATGGTCCCCGTCATATTCACATTAATTGGACAAACTGGGAATCCGTCTATAACATTTTGTGCTAAGGGGTCGGGACAACCAAACATAAATTCACACATAGATGCCGCGTGTATTGTTGCGTCGGGGTCAAAATTCATTGCCGCGTATCCTGGAAATACTGGTGCCATCCAAGGAGTACCGGCCAAACCTAAACCACCATCATCCATACAACCAGGTATTAAAGACATATCACATGTTCCGTCGTTTTGGATGGTTACCGTGAATAACCCAGTGGAGGTATTGGTGTTAGGTATTGTCAAATCCATCAGGACGGCATTATCATCACAGTCTTGGTTGTAACCAGTAGCTTCATCCCAACACGGTATACCAGTATCCGAGGTCATACAAAATTGAGCATTATCGGGAATGTCGTCACCATCTAAATCTATAGAACAAAAATAGTTATCTGAAGTATCGTCTGAACACCCATACACTTGTAATCTACAACAAGATATATCACCATGTTGTTCCCAGTACGGTAAAATAGAAGGGTCGGTGGGGGCTGGCATATCACTACAATCAGTGGTATTGATAGGTGAATAATTGTCCGCGTCGGGGTACAGGCATCCCGAATTACTACATTGGCATAATGGTCTCTTTCCTATAAGGTCTGGGTCTTCCAAAACGTTTCTACCGTCTTTATCCCAAAAGCGTGCTTCTCCATTAACTCCTGTTACGGTTGGGTCAGGGATTGAGGCTGCGCCACCACCATATAACCAAGATGATGGTCTGGTGACCTGCATTAAATTCCAAGCAGTCGGAGTCAGTGTTCCAGTTGCTCCACATGCGTTTAACATCTCTTGTGTACACCCTCCAGGTTCCAATGGAATATTTGGACTCGATTCTGACATAATCTCAGCTCCGTCATAATACTCACCCATCCCTACAGAACCTCCACCAACGTCAGTAGGGGCTGTATAGTAGGTGTTCGTATTTGGGTCTATGCAATTCCCACAGGCGAATCCGTCAGGGCCCCAACAAATACCTGGGTCACCATTTATATTCTCACACGTAGCTATAAGAGAATATGAAGTTAAGAACGTATTCGTTGTCGGTGTGCCATTACAATCTAATCTCGCGTCCTCATTATAACTACCAAAAGAAGGGTCTGTGCAACCAAAACTAGTGTACTCACAAACTTGGAAAGCATCTTCGTCAGAAGTCGGAAATGGTTGGTCGTTAGCGGCTGACACCCTCCAAACACTTTTACGGGCCCACAAATAACTATCTGGTTGTGATTCAGTCCCTCCCAACGCAGGGGAAAGTAACCCCCATGCGTTATCGGGACTTACAACACCAAGGTCAGGTAAATATCCTCTATACGTTGTACCCCCCGCAGTCAGTTGTTGAAATGGGTAATCTACTGATTGTGGGATATTTCCCAAATCAGGGTCCCACTCAATAGATGTAGTATCACCTAACCCTGGTACGGACTGGTCACCACCCCCAGGTTCTAAATCGAACTCTTGTCGGTCTTGGTTTGGGCCGCCATTGGGACAACTACTGATATTATAATTAACGAGAGTCTCCAAGTCAATATTGTCCTCCTCCATTTGAGTTGGGCAAAACCCAGCCCAAATTAACTTCGGCCCCGTAGGTCCAGAATTACCGTTAGCGTCTGGAGTCCCCATTTCACCATCGTAAATAATCGTATCATCGAAGTGTCCAGGTTGGTGGGGGTTCATATATTCTCCAGCAGCCACGTTTTCCCAATATCCTATACCTAATTGCATGCAATTACTACTACACCTTCCATTGGGGGACCCAGGGTGTGCTATGTTTACTGTAGGATTATTCCCACCCATAATCAAACCAAACGAGTGATTCATTGTACAACCAGCATCGATGTGGTACACACATGCAGACCATTGCGTCACATATTCTGTAGGTCTCCAGATTGCAGGTGGCAATCCACATCTGTCCACTTCACAGGGCGTCGTATCGGTCCAATATGGGTTTTGTAAACTTGATGCAGTCGCGGGGTATTCGAACCCTGCGTATGGAGTGTTATTGTAATAATGTTGACCACAACCAGGGCACGAGTATCCTGTTCCAACAACCGTATCGAATCGGCTGTAAGTAGGTCCCAGTTCCCAAGCGTCTCCGGTCGTATCGGGATTTACTCGATTGAACATGTCACAACAAAACCCTGAACCCTGTTGTGGTGTATTACTACCATAATTACGGTCAGGGTTTTTTGACCAACATTTTTCTTCTACAATATTGTCGGTCCACAGTGGTCCGGACGTAGGGTAATACGCACCGCATGGGTTGGGCCCACCCATCATGGTAAGCCTGACCTCTGAGTCGGCATTGGCGTAGTCTAATATTGGTTCGGACATTTTATGTATTTATCTATCATTTATTTTTAATATTTTCCCAAATACTATAATGTGTCACAGGTTGTTGGGATTTGGTTTCCCAGTCCTCTACACTAAATTCTGGATTGGTGGTATACCCACCAATCCAAACTCTTTCATTTTGGTCCTGATAGGGACTAATCTCCGTCACAGGTATATTATCACTATTTAAATAGGTGGAGTCATACGTCAATTCAATCCATCCCGAGACGGTACTAATCTCAGTGGCCCCACTATCCGATAGTATTCTTGTTCCCTCAAAGGTATATAAGGCTCCGTAAAAGGACACCATATCCCCCCTATTATAAGTAAAGGAAGGGGAATATTCTGTTGTTTCTATTACCATATTAGAACTTCTAGGGTTTACGGAACTCTCGTTAGTACACGGTAAACATGGTTGCCATACGTTATCGTCGAATCGTGGGGCTCCCGAACATTCAGTAACACTAGGTGACTTTGGGTGACAGTACCAACAACACCCATCATGTTGTACTGTGGTGCCCTGCATATAAGTTATGTTACCATCATAATCCCCTTTAGGTATGGTATCACCTTTTTCTTCACACGGGCATGGGTCACTTAATGTCTCATCACAACATTCCCACTCTAAATTTTCCGAATTTAACCCAGTACTTAACGCAGTAAATAATGTCGTACCCCCACTAAAATCAGTATATTTAATATCATTAATCGTATATGCCGTATATTGTGGGGTATTTTCCAATATCTCCCCCTCCAATTCTGATGTTAGGTCAATCATTGTTCCAGTCGGTGGTAGCCCTCCAGAACCATATTGTATGAAAAGATTTAAGTTGCTGGTAGTGGTGTGTCCAGTCACTTCAAAAGGAACGGTTACATAGTTAAAACTAAAAAAGTCATAAACGTCAGGGTTACTATCCCCACTAAAGATATAATTCTGCAGTACTGTATCACACCCTATTGGGTCACCAAAATTTGGTGGTTGTATTTCTACCGTGCCGTACGGATTAGGAATAACCACACTTCCATTATATGGGAGTTGTATAATTTTACTAATTCTAGTCGTACCCCATGGGTTAATCTGCTCTAAAGTTAGTTTATACTCTCCAGGTGTCAGATAAGTGTGGGTCAGTGAGGTTTGTTGTAGTGTTAGATTACCTGACTGGCCGTCTCCCCACAATATTGTATAATCAGAAAAGGTTAAAAATCTTTTAAAATCTACATCTGATGTATTCGTTACCGTCATAGATAAACCATTCCCAACATATATAAAATTATTTATAACATCTCTTTGTAAGACTAAACCGTCCCAAGGTGTATAAACTCCAATATCATTAAAGTCTTCTGTAATAATTATGGGTACCGTAACCCCTGTTATACATGGTGGGGGGTCGGGCAAGTCCTGTTGGAGTGTTTGTGGGTCCGTCCACGTGCCACACCAGTAATTATCCCTAACTTCACCATTCCAATAATCACACATGCCACTATTGTAAAAATAACAATTTAAACAATTCTGTCCTTGTGGCACACCAAAAGACGTTTCATTAACATACCCTGGTGGTAGGTTAGGGGGAATTGATTCCGTTTCACCAGGATAAAATTTTCTTTTTATTTTAAATTTATATTCTTCCATACTAGTATGGTGCATTGAAATATTGATAAAAGTTTATGGGGTTACCACTGTTTTCGCCTACTCTAGTACCATCACTAGTCTTGTAGATGGTATATTGAAACCTATCTTGATTTAAAACTACCCTATAATAATAATAGGTTTCCTTGGAAATGCTGTAGGGTTGAGAAGTGTCACTATCAATAGTCATTTGGTTCTCATTAATGAGTTGTGTGACCTCTCCTGTTTTTGCATTGTAAAATTTACAACTCATATAAAACACGTTAAGGTCTATTAATTTTTTTTCCTTTAACCAATAAATAAAGTAACCTTCGTTATTATTAACTGGGTCTAACTCAAATTCAGGTGTAGGGCAGAATTGTTCACCTTCGGGTCTACAGTTCCACCTACCATCTAGTTCATCCACTGGACATTGCACACTTAAGGTGGGCCGTAACATTTTATTTCCGTTCATAGGGTTTATTATTATACTGATGAATAATTTTTGTTTTTTCCTATCCATACTATTGTATAAGTCTAATTTAAAGAAGCTTTTGGTGAAATTTTTATTACTCTTATATGTCTCCTCAGGTGTAAATGTCTGAAAATCGTATCCGTACCATGTGTTGGGGGTTGTTGGGGTTGCGGGTAAATATATGGGATTGTCACTATATTGTGTCCAAAAGTCTTCTATCCCAGGTGGGCACGGTGGGATATTTCCCCACATTGTCACTGGAGTGGGTGTAGATGGGAAATTAGTTGTAAAGGTGTTGAGAATAGAATCTAGACTCCCAAACATAAAATTATAGAATAGGTTAGGACTTGGGTCCCCATTCTCTAAAGGCGCGTGGGTATATCTGGTGACCTCATAATCCCTTTTAATTCCCACAAGTTTGTCGATGGTTTCATCCTCATAAACACCAATTAAGTCTTCCCTACCTACTTCATCATAACTTTGACCCAAAGGAAAAAGTATTTGACGGTCGTAAACCCCATCTTTAATCTGATTAACTCTCAATTTTAATTTATTCACAGCCATCTATTACAAAATTTTCTAAAGTATTATTTGCACCACTTAAAGATATTGTGGAATTAGAGTTAAACGCTGTACTCCTAACGGTACGAGAAGTAAAAAAATCTATGTCCCTTTTAGGGTAATGTGCAGCATTTAAAAAAGGATAATCCACACCGTTACCACCCTCAACGAACCCGATTTCGTAGATGTCCCTCCATTTCCAAGTTTTTTCCAGTTCAGAGTAGGTGGAATAGTCTGGGATATTCGCAACCTTCTTCGGGTCTCCAGATTCAATATAGTCCGAATAAACTCTTATCGGTACAGGGTAGTGGGGAGTATAAACGTATCCTTTACTCCCATCAAAAATGTAAGGATTAAAAGTAAATTTATGTTTTATTTTAGAAATAGTTCTTTCCTGTAGTTCCGAAGTATTATATTCAGTAAATGCTCCTCTTAACTTATCTCCCGGAACTAATGGTTTTCCAGACTTTAAACTTCCGGGGACAATGGGGAACTGTTCATTATAAATTACCCCACTGACTACTTGGGGGTCACCAGGTGCCCCTTTTACTGTGTTACCTACCACTGTCGTATCTTCAAAACTGTAGGGAAAATTCCATTCCCAACCATACTTAGGTGGGTAATCAAAATACCCTAAGTTGTTTCTTAAAAATATACTCACATAGAGGGTAGTGATAGGTCTTTTTAAATTATCTAAATATCTTTTAACATTTATATCTTTTGTAAAAGTATAAAGGTATGTTGGGTAAGCTTGTTTAACCGCTACCCTATCTTCAGCGTTTGGGGTTTCGGTACTGGATTGGAACTTTTCTACCTTTTTAAATATTCCTTCAGCGAATCCACATTTGGTTATCTGATAATCTTCTACATTAGTTATTATTTCATGAATTAATACATAATAATTAGATAGGGTGGTAATATCCCCTTTAACTATCTGTCTTCTAAAGACACCCATAGTGCCGTCACTTATGGGGTTGAATCCGACATCCACTTGGGGTATATATAAGTTGAAAACAAACTTAGTAGAGTTTCTATTATTGTTGCCTACACTATATACAGGATATGTGTTAATTCCGTTCGAAAAACTATAAGGAAGTGGTGCTTTTATATCTAAAACCACGTACTCCCCCTGTGTTAAACCGTGGGGGACGGGACATGTGAATTCTAATAAATTTTTACCACCAACCGTTTTATTAGTAATATGGTAGGGTATGCCCTCAAATGCCATAAAAGCCATCACAGTACCACCTTCTTCCCACATATAACTCATCTCTTGTTCTTCATGACATGTCGTAGGAATTGTTATATATAAATTCCAATTAGTTTCATCATTAACCGACTCATCCACATCATTTCTTACAAAATCAAACTCCGAAAAATCTGGATAACCTATAAAATTTACTGAGTTTGGATTTTGACTTAAATAAGGTGAGGTCAAATACATGTTATAGATAAGATTAGACATGGTTTGGTCTGCTCTTCCTGAGTAAGCGTTTTCAATATAGGGTTGGAGTTTACCATATACCCTATATAATGAAAAATTTTGTCTTTCATCATTAAAACGTTCAGCTAAATTTAAGGGGATTGTAATATCGCCCTCTATTAAATGCCTATTAGTATCTTCTAAAGTAATATTTAGGACGGTGTCCACTAATGGAGCCCCCTTATACTGTTTATCTGGTGGTATAAGTTTATAGTTACTCTCCATCATCTTTTGGTGGTAAGTATTCGTTTATGAACCTTTCGTAAGCGGACCCTCCTTGACGGAGACCAAAATAAAAATACAACCCAGTTCCCAGTCTGAAAGTTCCTGTTTGTGATAGAGGTGGGTCAGTAGCTGGTGGTAAGGGGACACTCATAAAATAACCTAACGGAGGTAATGTCCCCCCATCATAATAATATGGTGTTGCCCAAGTCCCATCATCACCCTCACTGTCTGGGGCTTGGTATAGTATCCCTTGTTGGTTTCCTTTTACACTTACGTTACCCCAATCATAGTCGTTATCCCAATTACCATAACCTACATTAGACCTCCACCCATAATAAGGTATTACTTGGGTGTTTTGGGACCCATTTACCCCACCCTGAATACATTTTATTAGGTCCGTATCTCTAGGCATTAATGATATTCTGGTAGAAAACCGAGTAATGGCATTAGCGGAGTCCTCACCCGGGACACCAAAGTTAGTGTACCACGGAGTAGTAGTACCGTAATACGGGTCAGTTTCGTCACTCGTATAAACTGATATCCCCATTTGGTTATTTGTCGCTAGTGTTTGTGCGATACCACCATCTATCGCTCTATTCCTTCTGTCACCAGGATTACTGGAGGTACCGTTACTTCCCCATCTTCTATTCCCCAAATTAACGTTCATATTGTTACTGGGAGCGTCGTCAGAACCAAAGAACTTATTTATTCCAGCCCAGTTAAAAGAATAATACCCATCTCCATTCACACTTATTACACTTATTTTTCTTTCTATAATCATACCCAAAAGCTCGTCAGTGGGTTGGAAGCTACTAGGTTTTAATTTCTGAATAAAGATACATTGGTCACTGTCTTCAATATTTTCTTCACATAGTTCCAATATGCAAGGGTCCAATGGCCCCAAATCTGTTATGGTAGTTGGGAAATTTATGCCCTTATGTTCCGCGGCGGGTCCGACCCCAACATCAACGTTGTGATTATAATCGATAAATTCAGATAATTCGTATGGGCAACTTCTATAATAGAAGAAACTACCCGTACCATCATCCATATGTTTAACTACCCTATCACAATAGTCCGTAGTGGAGTTGGGCGTAGGTAGGCCACTAGTTGGGTTAATCTTTAGTTGTTTTGTTATGAACTTGGGGTAATATAAGGTACCGTTAATCCAATTATTACTAAACTTCATATTAAATACTCCTTCACACAAACCTGTATAGATATTAGCAAGAATTCTCCATTGATTTAGACTCACATATATTTTATAAACACTATCTATTACTGCTATTAATACCGCCATAAGTCCAAGACTTAAAGCGACGTACGTTCCGATTGCCCCAACATTAAAAGGGATGAAACAAAATGCAGTAATCGCACTGAGGGCAGTGATATAGGCGACCATTACACCATCCCTAAACTGGAGAACATAACACCCTTTAGGGTGGTCGTTTTGTTTGCCCTTCCAAAACCAAGCGTTGTGCTCCTTAAACCCCTCCATATATCGTTCCCCATTACAATTATTTACACTACCGGGGTCGTCACCAATCGTCTCTTGTTGGACCCTATCACTAGGGTTCATTAACCCACTTATTAGTGCATAAGGATTAAATTTATAAGCCGTACCACAGAAACATGGTTCACAGTTAGGGTAATTATATAATTGTCTTACCACATAAAAATTCTGTACCATACTAATACCCACAGGTATATAAATAAGTCCTACAGATAAAATTACTGCGAAGATAGCCGAAATCAGGTCTGCTATGAAATTAGACATAATCGCGGCACCTACAGGTGCATTAATAACCGAAGCGGATGCTATGCCCGCAGTGGTTATTAATGACATCACCGTAGTGCCTCTAAGAGCCTGATTACCAAATGATTGGACCATCATTAACAGTTGTATTCCAATTATTAAAGCTGTGAGTGTAAGTGTTATTACTTGTAATAATCTAGTAATTTGCATAGTGGAAAACCTAGTGGTCCCCCCTCTAAACGCATCACTTACAGGAAATTCTTTAGTGATGTCCGTACATCGGCTTTCTGCAGGTGGGTTAATGGTTTTAATCCCTAGGAATCTCCACCTACTATTAGCTGTTCTATTGTCTTCGCTGTGTATCACATTTTTTCGATAATTATCTATAAAATTAGCGACTGTATATACTCTATTAGGTGCAAACTCATAAAAATAGTCAGCACATTGATTTGCGGGAGAACCATAGATATCAGTAGGTGTAGTCACTTCTGGATAATCTTCTAATTTGTCTGAAAAATTATAGGACCTATCCGTTTGGGTTGGGTCTGAGTATTCTCTTAGGTTAGGTACTAAATATCTTCCGCTTCTAACTTCCCCACCTGTCCCATCGAAAGAAATTCTAAACCTATATTTAGCCTTTGTAGGTATCCCAACCTTAGGGTCGTCTGACACTATATTTTGCCCGTATTCGTTGGTTATTAAGAAGTCTAGGTTCATTGGTAGTTGGGTTACCCACGCACCATTTCCGTCAATAACCTTACCACCATTATCTAAATTAAACTTCTCCAGTTTAGTTGTACACCCATCATCTTCTTTCAATATCGTGTGCCTAATCGCTTCAATGGTTCCAGTACCTGTAGTAAGATTACATAACTGACCTTGTCCTTTGGTTGGTACCCCATCTATTGAGACGTAATTACTATCATCATCAGTAATAATAGAACCAATAAAAGTAGAACTCGGAACTATCTCTACACCCGAGTCTCGTAAATCAAAATCTACTCTAGTTATCCCCACCCCACATAGTTTCTCATCTCCCCAAAAAGGGACCACTTCTATGGCTTTATTTTGTAAAGATATCTGAGGCAATGTGTCCAGATTTTCAGAAGTTTTAAATTCTAACGCACTTTCAAACTTAGAAGCACTCACTCCTTGCCTTATGAATTGATACGGTCTCATCGAATAACACCCTATGTCACTAACATCTATACTTGCGTGTATGGTTTGATTACCTAGGGGTATCCCCCACAACATGTAATCACCACTTTCATTAGTCTTAGTGGTGTACTTATAGTATTTTTCAAATACCTCTAATATTACAGGGTTATTGATTACCTCTTCTGGAGTAAAAAAGTTTCCAGTGGCATTGTGGTTACAACTTTCCGAAATTTTAGGTAATAGATTATACCTATAACCCTCTTCGTTTTTATCACTAATTTTTTTAAAAGGGTATAGTTGTGAAATTACTTCATCTTCCGCATCCTCATCAGTAATAGGTATAAAAATAGAAACCTTAGCGTTAGGGATACCAAAGCCACCATTTGCTTGAGCACGACCTACGACCACGCCATAATCAGCACATGTCCTAGAATAGGCATCTGATTTGACAATTTTTAAACTTAATATTTCTAATTGGTCAAAGTCTTGTTCTAAATTAACAAAAATATTTTTGTCTTCATTAGGTTTTGCTTTAATCCTATAAGATTTAGACATACTTGATTCTTTATAAAATAAATAGTTATTTACTCAAAATCAAATTTAATCGGAGATTAAAATATGTAAACGAATTAGGTTACTGTTGTTTGATTTGTTGATTTTACTCGTACCACAACATCTTTGGTTGCGAACTTAACTTGAAATGATTGTGTTGGTTGTGCAAATATCACCCCATCAATCAATTCTACCTGTTTAGTTTCGGGGTTTGAGTATCTTTGGGACACTTGGTTACTGGAGTACTCACCCCCGACTTTATTGTAGATTCTTAAGTCTATTAAGTTTTTTACACCATCTTGAGCAGCAAGATTTTTAATTAGTTCCCCCACAAAAATATCTGTCCCCATTTCTCTATTCTTAGGAGCAAAGAAATCATTTGTAGCATTAATTATATTAGTGATAATAACACCACTATTAAATGAAGGGTCAATTAATAAATCCACTTCTAAAGATAGGTCAATTACTTCTGCCGGTTGGATGGTTATGTAGTCGTTTAACATCCTATAATCTGACAAATATTCACTTATATTGTTCATTAGAGTAGTACTCACATTAGACGTTAAAGTACCATCTGTATTGTAGGAAAGTAGTTTCACCATTACTTTATTTTCTACTTCCATGACACCACACTTAGCGGGAGCACCGAAAACTGAAGGCATTGTATCTATTAGTACCTTATAGTCAGATAAGGTTACAGCTCTTTTTTGAGAAGAAAAATTAAATCCAATGTAGTTTCTAATCTCTTCCACTGTAGGTTGGTTAGCTCCTCCAATTGCCGCAGTAACGTTGTTTACACTTAACGACTCACTTACTGACCTATTTAGATTAACGTTAGGCCCATTAACAACAAAATCTATAGTCCCAAAACTATTCACAGTATTTGGTCCAATATTTGTGGATTTACCACCACCGACACGATACTGTATGAATAAGGTAGTATTAGCTCTAGGGGAAAGACCTAAAGATAGGTTATTCATATACCTACTTAAATCCATGGTAAACCCTTGTTGTGTAAAGTCGTCTAAACTCTCTTGCCCACTACTAGTACCACCACCCATTGTAAGATAGAAAAACCCTTCGGGTGTATACTCCGTAATAAATCTTTGATTTACGGGTTTCCACTTACCCACTTTAACTCCAGGTAAATCAGAAGGTTTACTAGTGTCCACGACAAAAACTTTATCTTGAGCTAAAGCATCCACCTCATACCATTTATTTTGGGAGTTAATGAATTCAGTAGCTTTTGGGACCGCTTGTATGTTGGTTCCGTCTTTTTGGAGTACTCCGGTAACACCTAAAACATTTTTTTCTGGTAAATATATTTTTAAGAATGGTAACACATCACTACCACTAATTACTCTTTTAAAGACTTTAGTTATGCCATTTATAACCACTTCTCTTTTTGTGATAGTATAACTAACTATATTCCCATTATTGTTAAAATTAGGTACTTTAGTTCTATTGGGGAATCCTGTAGCGTCAAATGGTACCGAAAAATCAACATCGTGAATGTTTTCAAATACTTGGCCGGCCCCCTTAGCTTGTGACCCTCTTCTTAATGTGCCTAAATACCTAAAGTCTTCTTTATCACCTCCTCCTGACGTTTGTAGTACTGGTACGGTTATGGTAAAATCACAAACCGACACGGAAGGTCTAGTCCCGGGTATTTTTAAACCATAAGTCCTAGCGATATTATATATTGATGACCTTTGGTTAGCATACTGAAGGACTGTTTCTTGAAGACTTCTATCTATATGGTAATGGAGGTTGTCCCCTATTGCAGCATTTAAATCTAAAAACACTGAAAATAGAGAGGCGTCATTAGCATTTTGGATGAGGTCTGGGTATTGGTCCTGAACGTAGGTTAGAAGCTCTCCCCTTAACCCCACAAAGTCTCTCTCAGAATATGATATTTTATTATTAGCCATTATTAAATATTAATTATTACGAAGTCTCGTGTTTCAAAAGCATCACTAGTTATGGTAAAATCAATCCGCACTTTAGCGGTATGTTCTTTAGTCCCTTGACCCGCAACCCTATATACTCTAGGGTCATTATCCGCAACTATCGTCCCAGGTAGTTCTTCAGTGTCTAAGGCACTTGTCACGTCAATACTAGTTATCTTAAGATTAGGTATGTATTTTATGACTTGTTCTCTAATTTCCGCTTCGATAGACGAAAAAGTAGGTGAGTCAAGAGGTTCAAAAATATACTCATACAGAGAAGTTCCGAAATCCGGTAAGAAATACCTACTTCCTTTTCTAGTTAATAGTAGATGTATTAAATTAGCTTTAATTTCGGCTTCAGGAGTTTCTGTCATTTTCAAATAGTCACCATACGCACTATCTTGAAAAGGAAAATCTATACCAAACGTCTCTCTTTCTACCATGAGTTTTATTTATAAATATTAGGTTTTATAATTCTAAACTGAAAGAGACATAACTTCTTTATTGTATATGTGTGGTTTACATAGAAATCCGTAATTCTCTGCTAATACAGTGACTACGGATTTAATTACCTTACCGTTTCCAGTAATTACTTCTAAATTTTTTGTTTTATATAACTTATGGTCACACAAAAAACTATCAATAACACCATACATCTCATCAATTTTATAACCGTGTAGGTCCAACGTACACATCTTCTCTGAGTTCTTTATTAGATTTTTGGTATGATGGGAAATAGGGGCAATGTTTACATTTTCCACCACAACAAGAACCTCTTTTTATATGGTATTTTTCTGTTAATACCATTAAGCCTTTATCATTCAAATAAAAATCTTCTTTTTCAAATTTTTTTTTAAACACATAACATATAAATACTAACCACCCTAACTAACCCAATAACCTACCTCTTTCAACCCTAAGACAATATGGTATATCTATACCTCTAGTTTAATTTCACTTAAATCCACATCTATTTCACAAACACCACCTGCACAAGCCAATTCTCCAGATAAATTAGTGTTATCATCTAACTCGATAACTCTAGTTAAGTCAATGTCCATTAACGATTCCATCATTTCATCATATTTTTCTTTAGTAATATCTTCAAATGGTGCCTGGGTATACGTACCTCCATTATAAGGCAGTACCGATAATCCGTTATAGTGTTTTCTATTTTCCCACATCCACTCACCAGCAGCATCCCATTCGTGGTTTCTTAATGAAATAGTAGCTGACACATTATGTGTGTTAGAACCTTTTCTATGTCCAACTTTTACCCATTCTTGAGCTACTTTTTTTACTCTTTCTAGTAGTTGGAATGGGGATTCTGTCCTTAGGATTGACCCATCTGGAGATTTCTGAGGAATGGATATTACCGCGGTATCATGACCTCTAAAATAATCATCTTCAATCAATTCTGGATGATTTTCACTCAAATAACCATACATAGATTCATTTTTACCTACTCTAATTCTCCTAATATAATAATCATTATGCCATGCATGGATGCCAGATGACGTACCTAAGGTTAATGATGTAGTGCCCGCTGGTTTTACTGTAGTACATCTAGCTGATTGGTTTATTCCGATTAACCTAGAGACTCTACTATTTTCTCTTTTTACTAAGCTTGCTGATTTTGACATGTCGTAATCCAATACTTTACCAGAACCAATTCCAGTCATAGAAACACCAATTAAAGCATCTTTTTCTGTGGTCTCTTGCCATATTTCTCTCAAGTAATGGAAAGAGGTGTACCCCGCCTGTAAGGTCCCAATAAACGCAGCTGCTTTAACTCTTTCATTTAAATCTTCCTGTGACACTATGTTTGAAACATTAACCTCACAGAGATTGCAGAACTGGTTAGGTCTCAACGCAATTTCACAACAGGGGTTTGTCCCCCAATCTTTGTCATTGTTAAAGTAAATTCCTGGTTCTCCAGCACCTGACAATTCTACTCTTTGCCATAACTCCATAAAAAACTCTTTAGTAATTTTATGTCTCATTAGACACGCAGAATTATTTGCTCTACCTCTCTGTGGGTTCAATTCCCACCAATTACCAGCTTTACCCCCAATCATCTCATCATCATCAGCTGAAAATAAAGATATTAAAGCTGCCCTTCTAATTCCTCCCGCCAATACAGCATCCGCGATATGACAAATAATATCATGTACTTCTAATGTGGATAATTGTTCACCATTTTCTTTTGATTCCAATATACCTTCCACTTTAAGTAGGCATTCTTTTAGTGGTTGGGGTCCTGGAGCTTTACCACCAGAGGTTATAAGCCTTGCCCCTTTTGGTCTAATGTCTGAAAAGTCAAATTCGATTCTAGAACACACACCATTCATATACGATTTCATTAAGACTTTAATTGCGTCTGCCCAACCTTCAATAGAGTCCCCAATTAAAAATCTTTTCTTTCGTTTTGGGAACGGTTTTTGAATTACTGGTAATTTTACCACATGATGTTTTTGGACTGAGTACCCGACTCCAGTTCCACCTAACAATAAAAACATTGTTTCACTGAACGAGTCAATCGAATCTATCGGTAAGTAAGCACAATTGTAAATTCTATTAGGAGAGATTTCAATAGGTTTTCCACCGAATTGCATCGACCTCATCGAAGGTAATATTTTTTTACTGTACACTAATTTATACTTTTCTTCAATTTCATCTTTTAGTGTGGGGTACTTTTTAATATGCATGTTTTTATTTCTAGTAACCAACTCCTCCCAAGTCTCTCTTCTGTTTAATTCTGGTTGGTACTTTGCATACTTCATGTATACGGTAATGTCTGACAATATTCTATTTGATATTTGCATATTTTGACTTTCACTCATCTTATGTGTTTTGTTTTTGATTTATTTGTTGGTTTCGTCTGTCTAACGCGGCTCTCACCCGTTCAGCTGTTCTTCTTTCTCTATCTTGTTCTAACCCTAATAAAGTCTGCGATTGTTCTGTATCTATTTCTAATGTGGCATTGTCAAACTTACAATTTTCAAAGACAATGCCGTCTTTCCCTACCCTAGATTTAGTAATGGCGATTGTGGCAAGACCCATTTCTTTTTGTGGTAGAGACTTAGCTAATGTAATGATAACATGTCCTACTTGGGCTTTCTTAATGGAACCACCCATCATATCAGTAGTCACTACGTCAGAACTTATAGATGTCCTATTACCTTGAGCGGCAGTCCATCCCGCAACATCTAATTCATTACACATACTTTCAAATTGTCTCATTACAAGACCTTCTCCTTGCCACACCTCATTAAAGTGTTTATCTGGTAAAACACAATCAATATAGTCTAAAACAATCATATCGAACTTATTCCCCTCCGCAACTAATTTTCTTATTCTGTTCTTTATTGAAAGAATCGTTATCCTATCAGAGGGTAGTTTTTCTATTATTAGTTTCCCCCTACCGTTTTTATATGGTGCTATTTTTTCCAGAACCTCTTCTCTTCTTGTGGATTGTTCTTGTGCCGGTATTCCTGACCAACAGGTTAAATGTTTTCTTTGTATGACTTTTGGGTTATCCTCGAAAAATATCTGTAATACACTGAAACCCATATTATAAGCAGTGTTAGCTACCTTAGTTAAAATCGTGGTTTTCCCTACACCTGTAGGAGCTAAAAACACACCGATTTCCCCTTTAGCGAGTCCCCCATCTAAAATATTGTCTATCCCATTTATGCCTAATGGTATTGGGTCTCTAAAGTCATCAACAAGGACCTCGTCTAGGTCTTGGAATACGTCCATAGCCCCATCATCTACCTCACCTATCTGAGTAGCTATCCTAATGTACTCTTCACACTTATCATAAGATTCAAAGTCTCCTTTTTCAATTATCTTATTAACTTTGGTGATAGCCTTTTTTAATTCCTGTTGTTTACAAAATTTTAAAGCTTTTTCTTGTATCCACAAGTGGTCCTCCACATCACATTCTCTAATCTCTGCCAACATATCGAAGATGTTAGTTCTTGCCATATCAGAAGACACTTCTAGTCGTGTCATTTGGTCTAGTACGTCAAAGGTAGGTGGGGTACTATATTTCTCAAAATATTCTTTACTCATCTGACCAATCAATTTAAAATATTGATTGTCGAAATACTTTGGTTCTATGACCTCAATTATGTTATTTGCAAATTTTTTGTCGGTTATTATTTGGTTAATAAGTTTGACTTGAAACGTGTGCCCTAGGTAACCAAAACTCTTACTCTCTTTCATCTATTTTAAATCTTTTTGGGTAATTAATAAATACTATTAAAGAGTCGTTTCTAAATATTTTCTTTCCACATTTTCGGTCGATAACACGTCACTTAAGTCCCCTAAAAATGATGAAATAAAGGGTCTAATGTCTACCGTATACCTTACCTTTCCAGGGTAGACCCAAGCTGGAAAAACCCTATGCATTACTATCTCATTGTTCAATTTTATATGGATACTGAATTCTTCTTTGGTTCCGTTTTCACGGTCTTGTTCTGAGAGGTTAACAGCACAAGTATAGGGGTTATAAATGGATAATAAATAATCCATAGATTTCATTTTTAATGACCTAGATACTTGGTTTTTCATGTATTCCACGGTTTCATATAAATCTACCGACTTTAGGTTTTTGGGTCGGTATCCCTTCACATTAAAAAATCGTTGGCAGATAATGTGGTCATCTAATGTTAGCAGGAACTCAAACTTTGTTATTTTTTTGTCTTCCATTTTTAGTTTTTTTGTATTTTAAAATAGTTAATTTCTTTATTTCTTAGTTGTATTAATGGGTGGATAAAAGATGTCCAACTATCATCTTTTTTAGGTAGTACAGTAAATAACCCATCTTCTTTCATCATCTGTACTACATTTTCTTTCTCTCTACCTTCAGGGTCCAAAGGTTCATTTATTAAATCTATTATGTCGGTTTTTGCTTCTTCAGTTAAAAATGTATTAGTCAAATCTATTATTTTTTCATTAACTTCAAAAAAATCTTCCCCCTTTCTTCCATCCGACGAAACACCTTCCGATAAATTTTTTAATCCTCTATCTTTATTTCCAGTGGATAGTATGCCCCTAGTTTTATTTAATATTTCTTCTATAGACACCCTACCTATTTCTATTTCTGGGAAATGTTTAATTAAAGACTTTTCACCAAAGTACATAATTCCTTTGATATTGTCACTTCTATCACCTAATAAAATTTTAAAGGTTGGGATGTTGCATGGAGGAATCATTAATGGGAGTTTACCTATTTTAATTTTATCTTCATATGTGACTAGGGTGTCAGTATGAGTAAGATAGACTGTCGTTATCTGGTCTACTAACTGTAATAGGTCTTTATCATTTGTCAGAACTGTCTTGCTCTCTTGGGGAGAATGTTTACAATAGTATGAAATACAATCGTCCGCTTCACAACTACCGTACCCTCCTTGTCTGACAAAAAACTCTTCTAGGTATTGTGATATTCTGTTTTTTTGACGAAACATGTCGTCAACTTTGTCTTTGTCTAGTCTTTTTTTATCTTTTACTTTATATGGTGGGTATAAATCCCTACGATATTTGTAATTTTTTTTACCGTCCCAGAAGACAACTACTTTATCGTAGGGCTCTTTTTCTAAATTTTTCTTAAGAGTGTTAAGGAAATAGAAAATAGCTCCAAAATGCTTATCATTGTGGTAAAAATCCTTTACTCCGTGAAATCCTGTTTGTAATACACTATTACCATCGACAACTAATGTCTTTAACATTTTGTTTTATTATCAAATTAAACACTACTTTCCTATCTCTATTAACTCAATATTAAAATTAAGTTCTTCACCTGCTAATGGGTGGTTCAAATCTAAAATTACCTTATCTTCTTGTAATTCTTTAACCTTCGCTAAAATCGGCCTTCCATCGATTGTTTGACCCTGAACTGTTTCCCCAATTTTAGGGTTAAAGTCTGATGGAAGTGCCTTCTTAGGAACTTCTGTTTGAGCTTCTTCTTTTCTTAGTCCATAAGCGTCCTCTGGCTTTAGGTGTAAGTCTTTAGTCTCACCTACTTCCATACCTATTACACCTTCATCAAATCCTTTTATCATCTGACCAGTACCGACTTCAAAATCTAGAGTCTGCCCTCTATCGTGGGAACTATCAAATTTATTACCATCATTTAAAGTGCCAGTATAATGTACTTTAATTTTGTTACCTTTTTCTACTTTTACCATATTTTCTTCCATTTTTTTTTAATTTAAAATATTTCACCAGTTTCTTCAACTGCTAAGTTATAATCTCCATCAGAACCTATAATGTCTTTCCAGTACTCAGAATTTTCAGTCTTATACCCTTCTATTGATTTTTTTTCTTCTCCAGCGTCCTTACCCTTAAGGAATCCGTGTGGGCTTACTAGTATTTTTCCGTCCTCATACCCCAAACCGTTAACGTGGTTTTTCATAATTGATATTTTGGTTCGTGTCGCGAATTTAACTTTTCTTTTATCTTTAGTAGCTGTTATCTTAGAGGTTCCAGAGTTCTTCTGATTACCAAATAAAAACACTATGGTTGAATTTAACCATAGTGATTCTCCCCCTTTAGCTTTGATTTTAGGTTGTGAAAAGGGATTGTCCGGTAATTCTACCCAGGGTTGGTTCACGGTAACCAGTGTATTTAATTGTGTGGAATTCGTATTTCTAGAACCGGTAATCCTTTGATTTATTCCCATACCGATTTTATCTGATAATACACTCGCGTTATGTTGTTTACCACCTTTACCGTCAAAGGTCATTTTACACGGGACAGAACCTACTGAGTCCCATAATAACACTAAATCATATTCCAATTCACCACTTTCTTGAGCATCTAATAACTCATTGACGTAGTCGGTGATTTGTTCTATGTATTGAAACTCATTATTGAATAGAAAAAACCCGTCCCACTCTCCGTTCTCAGCCATTTCACAATCTAAACCCATTAATTTAGCGTGGTCAAAATCCCATTTTTGTTCTGTAATTATAAACACGGGTAGAATCCCTTTTTTCTGAGCGTCTACCGCTGTTTTAACTAAAGCAGTTGTTTTACCAGTATCGGTATGCCCTAAAAACATGTTAATGTGTCCCATAGCTGGACCTGGTAGACCAGTTGCGTCTAAGAACGCATCCCCCAAATCAAAAAACCTGTCTGGTTTGAAGGAAGCTTTCTTAGAAAACTTACTTTTAATGTCTTTAAAACTTTTTTTCTTAATTGCCATTAGTTTTTACTATTAGAATGGTAAATCGTCAGACTCTGAGTCGTTTGCTTGTGGGTCTACTGTAGTAGTAGTGTTAATAGGTGACTGAGGTGTGTTTCCACCCATATCAATGCTAGATTCAGTATCACCATAAACATATTTCTTAAGGTCCGTATCCCAAACTGGTGTTTCCCCTCTAGATACAGCCTCTAAATATTCTACAGGTCTTTGTGCGTAAACATCTTTGTATGTTTCTACATTTCCTAACCACTCTTTAGTTGTAGCTTCATCTCCCGCCAATACGGATGGGTCTTCAGCCATAACCATAGATACAACCGTATAATTGCCTTTTCCACTAGGAAGTGGTACTGATTTTAACATTAAAGTTAAGTCTCTACCTTCTTTAGCGTCTGTAATGTCTCCTCTTTTTTGAAAGATAGGGATAATCTTATCCATTACACCATCACCTTTATAATTCCATTTAAATCTCCAAAATTTTACGCCGTCATCTTCTGCGTCACGGTCAATCACTTTAACAATGTAAAATTTCTTAGAACGGTATTGTCTAGCGATGTCTTTGTCTTTCTGGTTACCAGTTAATTTAAGTGCTTCTTCCACTTCATTTAGTGGACTCCTATCACCTGTTGGTGAACCGTCACCGTTCTTTCCTGGGTCCATCAATTTTACCCACTTACCGTCCACTTGGATTTCATGGAAAAACACCTCCTTAAATGGTGAACTACCATCACTAGTAGGTAGAATTCTGATATTACGTTCACCTTCTTTTTCTCCTTGTGGTAGATAAGTAGCGAAGTATTTTTTAAGTCTGTCTTCTCTACTAATATTATTTTTCGGTCCGTTACTTTGAACTTGTCCTTGTTCGTATTGTTTTAAAATTGCGTCTAAAGTGCCCATTTGTTTTTTTTTTAATTAATTAAAAGTTTTATATGTGAAAATATAATACACAAAAAAGGGGAAGTCAATGACCTCCCCCTTTTTTTGTCCAATATTATGTGGTTAATTTTATTAATCTTCTGGACTGTAGGCCCAACTATTTTTGATATCATTGTCGTTTACGTTCTCCACTTCATCCGAAGTTAATACGTACTCATGTTTGTCTTTTTGTTTCTTCAAATCTCCTTTTTTATCCTCCCAATATTTTTTAGGTGACTGGTTAAACGGTCCACTATCTAAGTAACGAAGTTCTAGTTTTTCTTCTGGTGTTTGTGGTCTGTACTCTTCTATCTTACCTTCTAAGTCATTTATGGACGCCATTACTTTATCCATACCATTTAGTTTGGTTTCCAGGTCATCTAATTTAGAGATTAGAGAATCAATACTATCTTTTTGTTTTCCTATAGTGCCTTCCAACTCTTCCGTTTTTTCACCAGTTTCTTTAGTAATGGTTACTATGTCGGTAACGTCAATCTCTTCTGAATTTCCACTAGGTTCATTTAAGTCCAAATCTTCTTCTGTACCTAAGTCGTCCATCTCAATATTTAAATCCTCACCACTTTCTTCTGTGTTTGTATCGTCACCAGTATCCGTAGTATCTTCCAACTCAATATTTAAATCATCTGAATCATCAGTTGTAGTTTCGTCACCCTCTTCTGCTTGCTCACCCAATTCACTTTTAACGTTACTAAAACCTAAAAATTGTTCATGTAGGCCTTCAACATACCCACCTATCTGATTAAATCTTTTTAATTCTTCAGATAAAATATTTTCAATTTCTTTTCTACGACCCATTTTAATATTTTTTTAATCCATTAAAAGACTTCTACCGTCTTCTACGATTATTTTTTTATTGACTCTTTCAATAAGTCCGTCTTTCGACTTAACGGTTGTACATTCCCCAGTATCTTTATCACAAACTTCTTCAAAGCCTTCTTCTTCGACCTTAACATTTTTGTTAGGTTGTGTTTTGTTGCCTAGAAATGTGTCTAAATTTTTTTCTATGTTTTTCATAATAATCTTATTTTATATATAAATATTACAATAATTGTAAACCACTGAATTAGTTCATAGCTAAATCGTTTCCACCAAATTGTCCCGAGTTGGTCTCCCACGGACTAGGAACATAAGCACCACCACTTCCTCTTTTACCTAAACCTATAATGTCTATCATTTTTTCTTGTGATGTTTCATCACTGTTAAATGGGTTAAATTGTGCAATACTATTTAACTCATTTACCACTATCGCTAATTTTTTTCTTAGGTTTACCCCCAATCTACCCTCCAATTCTCTCTCCACTCTAAAACATGGACATCTCTTATTGGAAAAATTATTATGCCCTTTTAAGACATTCTTCCATAAATTAGGGACCACCCCTTTATTATTGTCTGTAATTTCCGTGGGGTCTTCCACCAACTCGTCTCCCGAACCTGTTTTAACTATTACCCCATACCTGCCCGTTTGGGATTCCTTGACTTTAAATAGTCCACCTTTAAATAACAAATACAATAAGGTCCATTCTAATGTATCCTTTTGTTTATCTGTCGCATAATCTCCAACTGAAGTATAAGTCCCCATTTTATCACAATTAGCAATCATACTCACACTTATTGACCTTTCATTGTGTCCGAGTACGTGTGCTCCAACCTTACCATAAGGTCTTGCACCATATAATGTACCGTCTGGTTTACTACCTCCGGTACCTCTAGATATTAGATAGTGGTATCCAATACCCGCAAATCCACGATTTAGATGTTGTTGATTGATGTTACTGATAGGGTCGGCACCGTAATCTACACCCGCTGTAACATGGATGATAATATAATCTACCTTATCGTCGTCCCTACCTATAAAATTAGTATTTCCTTTTTTAACTGATTCAAGTTCAGTATCACTTTCAGCTTCAAACCCTCCTTTTCTCGCAATTTCTTTTTCTTGTTTAACTTTCTTCCTTACTTTATTTAAAAATGTTTGATTTACCTTAGCCACCAATTGACTTATTTCAGGCATTTTGTGGAAAGGGACCCTAACACCAGTAAAGGTAGTAGTCATAGTGTTGGGTTGTATGTTATGTTCTACATCCAATATAAGGTATGGCCCACTAAACATAGGTACGTGTCGTAATTCAAAATACATTGTGGGTTGGATACAAACGTTCCCCATCGCTTCTATCTTACACGTATAGGAACGACTTTTATATATATTAAATAAACTGAGCCCTTGGGTCATTATACTTTTATCGTTAGCGGATTGTGCCATAGCCTCTGTAACAACAAAGGATTCGGAAGTATTTTTAAATTCACTTTGGTCTAAACTAATCCCTTTAAATACACCTTGACTTTGTATTCCAAAATCTACGGCAAACGCCACAACTTTATTATTTTTTTGTGGGTCATAATCGGTAGAAAGTAGTGGGTTTTGGACGGTTCTCCCCAACATAAATGAATCGTTTTCATATTTGCTCTTTTTGGTGAGTTCCCCACCTAACTGTGTAGATGGTGGGCCAACATATTGGCATAAAAATTTTGGTCCTGAATCTAATGTGTCAACTTCTAGATGTGTACCAAAAAGTGCGTCTGCTTCGTCTTGTGTGCTTAGTTTAGGTATCGGGGTGTCCCCATTAGATGTCATCCCATAAAAATTAATATAGGAAGGCATCCCCATAAAGTTAAAGAAATTACCTTGTAGTAAAGAACCGATTATAGTTAATAAACTTTTATTGGTGTTATTAATGTGTCCGAAACTTTTAATGGCATCCGTGGTTATTATTGCTTTGTCCCCAATATCTCTATTAGCCACATCATAAAATAAAAAATCTTCAAATAGGTATTTATTACTAAACTCCTCACCTGAAATCCACTTATCGTTTAGAGTCTTAAATACTTGATATTGTTCAAGTTTATTTTCGTCACTATTATAAGTGGAATTGTCAGTAAATTCCTCTATCTGAGTTTCAGCTGTCTGTGGTAATACCGTCTTAAGTTGTATGAATAGTTGGTTAAGGAAATCGAACTGGGAGAATTCCCAAGATTCTACAACTTCAGTTTTTATTCTTTGTAAGAATTCTACATTGTCAATATTCTCGGTAGCCCCCGCATCAATTCTAACGGTCACATACATTCTAATTATTTTCCTTAACAATTTTATATTAGGTACGTTAAACTCAATATTAAGCTCACGAAAAAATTCAGTAACATAATTTCCACTATCATTATAGATTAAGTTTAATGTGTAAGCAGATGAGAGTGAGTTAGTGTAGAACCCCACCTGTTTCCTTAATTCTTTCCATTCATCAAGATATAGTGTGGTTGAATCAATTAAACTTATATCTGGTGGTAAGTTCCCCGTATACCTACCAAACGAGACCGTTGGTGTTGCTCCTGAAGAAGGTGTCAAACTTCTAAACACTTCTAGATTAATATCTTTAGGATTATAAAAATTAAAAGCCTTTTGGTGGGTTAGAAATTCTCTAAGTGTAGAATTAATTTTATTTAATTGTGTCTGTCCTAAATTGTAACTTAACTGTGTATTGCTTTGACTATCGTTAACCTTATTTTGGTCTATTTTTAAGAATTCCCTAACTATCTGTTGGAAATTTAGACTCATTATGTCTTCTTTTTCGTAAGCAATGGGGGGGTCAACATTAAACGTCTCACTAAAATTTAAGAAGTACCCTTCAAACGTATCTAAAATTTCGGGACTAAATATGTCAAATAATTCTTCAATAGACGCATATTCTTCATTATTGGTAATGTTAAAAGAAAGTTGTTCTTCTTGGTCTACCATTATTTTCTTTAGGTACTGGTCTGGTTGTGGAAAAGTGTTCTGATGGTGTTCAAAATATCCGTAGTTAGAAAGTGACCAGACAAGCCGTGCCGCTCCATTAGTTACATTGGGGTTATTAGTTAAGGAATATGGTGAACTAACTTCAAATTCCACTTGGGATTTCTTCATTCCACCTTCACACGGAAATAATAGATATTGTTCCGTAGTATAACCACTTAAATAAGACTCCATAGTTAAATCGTAGTAGTTAAACCAAAAATTTGCTCTGGTCTGTATTGGGTCCGTCGTTAAGGAGGTTATGGTTAATTCTTCCGCATTCTTTAAATATAAAGCTTCTTGGGTTATAAGTTGGTTGACTTGGTTATCTGTTATGGGGAACCCACTAATGTTAAATCCGTCATATAATAACTCCCCAGTAACGAAATAATAAATATAGTTGTTTAGTTCAGGGTAAAAACCTAAATTAAGTTGGTCCATCGTGGGGGTAGGGGACCACTGTCCTCCGAAACTCATTAAATTGTTATTAGGACCCACATTTAAATCATATGTGTACACCAAACCACTACCATTGTTAAAATATGTGTTAGCGTCGAAATCTGTCCATACCGAAGTTAAAAAGTCCGTATTATTATTAATGAACTCCTTATATCTGTGCCAAATTGCCCCATATTTTAAAATCCAAGCACTAGGTAATGGATGTGTCGCGGACACCTGGTTCAGAGTTTTAGCGATATAGTCACCATATAAATTATACGTAGACTGATTAGATAGTAATGTTTTTTCCCTTAAGGTAGGTAGGGGTAAAGAATGTAAGAATAGGTAAGCGGCTGACTTATAAGGTGAGTCAATATTATTAATCTCGTTATCTACACCCTCGACCATACTATTAATAAAGTATGGGGTATTCAACAATGAAGTAATTTGTTTAGAGAAGATTTCCCCCTCATAATTATCTCCATAATCTAGGTCTCCCTCTGTTGTGACTAAATTTTGATTACACACATAACTACTGTCTGTTTGGAGTTGTACTTTTTCATAAAAAACCTCCCAAGAATTTCTAGTGTTTTGATTATTGATAAATCTAGTATCAATTTTAGTCGCTAAATCTGTTATAGCTGTTTTAGACGCCCAATCCGCGTCAGTATAAAATTGAATATCTTCCAATACCGAAGATGTGGTATTGTCCGGTATTATAGAAGCGAATACTTTTTGGTCTTGTTGATATGCTAGACTTTGTTGTATACTATTTAAAGACTCATAACTAGATATTTGTGGTCCCGCAGCTAAATTATTTACTGTCCAAGAAGTGTTTGGGTCGTTTGAAACAAAATGAGAAAATGGAAATGTCTCCAAGATGTTATTATCCCTAACATTTCCAGAAGACAAAACATTATCTAACGTAGATAAAGAACTCTCTATTTCCCCGTTATTTAGTTGGTATGTTAGTGATTTAAAAGTGTTAAAGGGTGTTAGAGTAAATCTCCCGCTATTACTTTTAAGTCTTATATATGGTGTATTAAATTGGTCCCTAATTAGTAGTTGGTAGTTATTTAGGGGTGAAATTTCTTTTAAGTAAGTTAAAAACGTATTGTAGTTGAAAGTTTGGTTTTTCAATAATTCGTTAAGGTCTAATAACCCAGTTAAGTACTCTTTGATGTTAGCGGCTTCTACCTTAGCTAGTTCATAAAATGTATTTTTTGCCACGTTTTCTTTAAGTCGTGTAGACAATCCAGAAAAACATGAAAAGACTATGGAACGGTCCCATATTTCATAGTTGAATGGTACTATAGATTTATTAATGTAAACCTGTTCTTCTCCTAACTCAAATGAGGTGATAGGCACCCAATTTCCACCAACGGTATTTAACGCAAACTCGGGTTTACTATCCACATTACCTATTACTTGTGCTTTAAAAAATTCCTCCACAAAGTTAACTTCAGGCCAAAGGGTGGCGTCGTAAGCCTTAGTTTGTCCAAGTACATTAGTAGACCCAGGGTAAGTGCTAACATATTGTGGTCCGTTTTCGTCCGTTTCTTCTAGGTAGTAATGAGGCCAGGGGTATACCATAACAACCTCATCAGTACTACTGGGGCTACCCGTACCATTAATCGAGTTTAACCTGTTAGGGTCTTCTCTAACAGCAAAGGCTTGGTTGTGGGTTTCGTCCATCAACCTTAGAAAGGTATCCGCGTGAGAAATAAATATAGCAAATATGTTTCTTACTGTGGGGTTGAAACCTAGTGACTCTACTACTACAGTGTTTACCGCGGCAGTTAAAGTTTTTTCTATCTCGGTTCTTTTAGTGTTGAACACGGTAATTATTTTCCCTATTTTCTCTTCGAATATCTCAAAAGTAAACCAGCTATTAGTGCTATCTTCAAATCCTGTCGGAGGAGCGGCCAATAAATCTTCATACCTGATGTCTACGGGGATAGCTTGTTCACCCCCCGTACCAAACGTTTTATTACCTAAAAGACCCTCATTACCTTCTTTTATCCTCTTTTTTAAATTTTCAAAAGCGTCTTTTTGTTTTACGGGATTATCCCTATATACCTTTTTAAACATGTAATAAACTTTATCAGTTTTTACATCTACCTGAGGTCCCGTAATCGAGTTTATGTCTGTATCTATATATGTGGCTCTCCAACCTCCACTTGCCAATATTTTATTTCGGTATCCAGTACTATATTTGTCATATTTTTCAATATCATCTAAAGCATTTAAGTTATAACTTTTTAATTTTTTTTCTATATCGGTTTCTAACTCTTTAATCCTATCAATTAAATCGTCAATCGTTAGGTCCGGTAATCGATTATCGATAAGACCTTTAGCCTTGTACGCTTCATATACTTGACTCAAAGTTTGTCTACCTCTACTAGTGAAAAATGAAGTTTTTTCGTCTTCACCATTATCTACCTCATAAGACCTCGAAAACATATATGGTGCCACCCTCATTTCTTGTAGGTTGATGTCAGCCAGCAATGCTGTAACCCTACCTTTAAAGTTACACGTAACATTATAATTTCCTGTAGACGCATCAAAAGACGCATTAAATTTTTCTAGCATGAGTTGGTACTCTACCGCTTTACCATAATACCCTTTTAACTTTAATTTAAATAGGGGGTAAGGTAATTGGAAAAACGCAGCATAGGGTGAATTAGGGCCTTGTTCGAACAATGTTTGTCCTCTAACGTCAGTAAATGTAATATTTACAATCGGGGTAAAGGCTCTATTTAAAGTAACAGATATATTATTAATTCCAAAACCTTCCGAATCTAACCTATTACTAATTTCCTCACTCACCCTCACTTGTCCAGTTCGTGGGTCTGTTACCGTGTTTTGAACTCTTTGGTTTAACGCACCTCCTGCGGTAGCAAATCCCTTTCCCGTTTGAGTGTCGGTCCAATCACTGGTATAATAACTCTTACCTTCTGGTTTTAAAAAATTGATGTCTCCTTCGAATACATCGACAAAAGCTTCTGGTGTTGGGTTATCTACTCCTGCTCCCGCAATAAGTTTACTACGGGGAACTACTCTGGCTTTTAAACTAGCGTATATAATTAGGTTCTCTGAGTCGACTAACCTATCCTTTACTTTACCTCCCTCAAAAACTCTACTTGGGTCAACCAACAGGATGTTGTTCTCGGAAAATTCTACTAAGACGTTGTCACCATTACTAATTTCATTTGCCATAATTAATCATTAAATTAATACGAAGACGAATACGTACTTCCCCCAATACCACCATTAGTGGTATTTATGGTACCTTGTGTTCCAGTTGTGTTGTTACTTACAGGTGCCACATAAGTGATTGGTGTTGAGTTGATGTTAGGTATCGTATAGGTATTCATGGGTAAGTTTTTACCATAGAAAAAGAAATAGTCGTCTACCGCTTGTTTATAGTTTTGTAAAGAAGCTACTAAAGGATACGGAACAATCAATACTTGCCCATCTTTTATATACCATTCTAACCCACCTACCTGAGGATTCGCTTGTAAGATTAACCACCCAAAATATGGACTTCCATAATATTGTTCACTTAGTTTATCTAACCTAGACCTATTAACTTTATATATTGTTTTCTTATCTGAAGATAATGAAGGTAATTTAATAAACGGAACAGTTAGGTTTTCGCCGTTCACATTAAAATCTGTATATCTATTATAATATCTGGACATAATTAAAAGAATTTTAAATTAAAACTACTGTCAGGACCCGTACTTCTCTTACTCGAGTAAACCCTAATATCGGCTTCTATACTCTGGTCCGTAACCTGTTCATAAGTCATTTCTCGTTTTTTATCATCTTTCAGGTCAGTTAAATTAGCGGGGTATGATAACTCAGTTAATCCTTGTGATAATGTACTAATACCTTCGGGTGTTACATTTGTAAGAAATTCGTCATTAATATCTAGAAATTTTCTTATATAGAAATCTTCGTTAAGTGTTATGTATTCAGAAACTTCATTTTTAAACCAGTCTACCCATAATGGCGTCATTTGTGGTGGTGGGTATAAGGCTTCTACCATTTCACCTATAAAGGATGATTGTCCCACGTAGTTATTATTATTATCCTTAAATGGTTGTATGTTAGTATTAACTAATGAATCCACAGTGGCCTGGTCAATTAATTTATTACCAAATAAGTAATATTCCATAATGAAGGGGGTGAGTGACGCACTAATGGGAGAGTTGAGGTCATTACTAATATTGTCCCATCCAACACTAAATTGATTAGGTGCAGTTAATTTAGCTGTCACAACATCAAGAAGTGTATTACCAATAATTAACCCCGCACTATCCCCGTTATATATTTGACTATAAAAAGTAATTAAGTTGGTTAGGTTTTTATAGTCGTCGCCTAACTCTACTAATGTGTTTGTGGGAGGGGTCGCTCCATTAACTGTGGGATAAACGTCTGTCCCTCCCGATAACTTAAGTGTGGTCCACTTACCGTTTTCCCCATACCCATCACCACCTTTATTAACAATATTAAGTGAATTAATGTGTTTGACATACTTTAAGGTGCTAGCTTTTAAATCTAGGTCTAGTTGGGTGAACTGGTACTCATATTCACGTATACTATCAACTAGTTGGTGTTGTAAAAACTCTTTTAAACTATCTTCTTGTGATGAAGTTAACCCAACAGCTATGTTTTGAATATAGGTCGTACCGTCTGTGATTTTAAATTTATAAAGGTCTTCCAAATCCTTTAGTCTAGTTTCCCAACCTTTAGACTTACCTATTAGTTTTCCATTATTAGTATTAAAACTTCCTGGGACCGCAGTCGCACTATAATACTCACCTTCAAACATTTCTTTTTCCGAGAAAAATATTTGTAAACCTACATAATTTTGATTTTTCACATAATCAAATATATCATTATTAGTACTATTGATATATTCATATGCTGCGGTACTTAGGTCTACCCAGTTGTTTTTATAGTTAATTGTGCCCGTTTGTCCTGTAGTGCCCCCAAATGAGTTGGTTCTATCACCAATAGTAATCCCGTCATTTGCTGAAGTATCTATTTCATCTGTTTCGTCTGCGGTCCCTTCTGGATTTGGGAGTCCAGTATTACCAATTAAGTCAGAGTTCTCCTGTATCCACGCTTTTTCATCTGGATTGTCATCCGTAACAGTTAAAACTGCTCTATCGTCATACATTTCAGTATTACCAAAGAAATTAAAGGATAAAGCGTTTTGTAGTTGGGAGACTGGTTCTTTTAACCCTTGTCCTCCAATGTACTTAAAATTAAGACTAACAGTAGCTAACATGGGCTGCACCCCAATACCTTCTGGATTTAAATCCAATAGATTCTCATCATAAGTAAAGGACACCTGGTCTATAGCGATTTTTGTATGGTAAAAATCTCCAATTCGTAAAATACATATTGGTGGTGCACCGAATGATGTGTTCTTAGCGTCTGCATTTCTGTTTAAAGTTCCACTTTTGGTGGCGGTAGGGATGGTCGCTCCTGGCCTAACACACTGATTAAGAAAAGTCAACCTACTGTTTAACCCTTCTGGTGTAATAGCGTGAAATGCGGGGTGAAAAAATTTAAACTTTTGTTTCAAAGAATCATATATAAATTCATTCTCTTCTTGAATCATGTCGAAATAATCACACTCGGTAACCATTTTCATTAGAACTTTGTTGGCTATTTCTCTTCGGGTATTTTTGTCATTTTCTATATTAAGTTGTTCCTGTTGTTGTATAGGCCTAACTCGTTTCCTATCCACTGGAGGTTTAGGTTCCGGTTCTGGTTCTGGTTGTGCAATATCTTCATATTCAATACTAGATATGGTAACATACCTACATCCTGCCGCGGGTGCGGAATAAACTGGACCAGAATTATTTACTGTTCCTGTCGTAGTGTTACTCCCTATCACACCAGTCTCATTTAACCCAAGCCCCTCTTCACCTTCACCAGTACCACCAGTGTCTACGTTACATTGACTCTCACCCATGGAGTTACCATCAGGTATTTTTAACGTACCGTCCTCTCTATACTGTTTAAAAGCTTTTTTCCCATCAATCTCATAAGTGTCAAACATTTTAATTACGGAATCCAGTCTTCTTTGTGAAAGATTTTTATTGTATGCGGAAGTAGCGATAGAACTTGACGAACCATCAAATATTAATGTTACATTTTTTAAACCGGAATCTAAGACCTGTTTTAAATCTCTAGCAAATTGTGGCCATACGTTATTATATTGGTCATAAGCTGAACCCGAACCAATGCCACCATTTTTACCCGCGTCTTCTGTGAAGAAGGTTCTAAAACCAGGTTTATCAGCTTCACTAGCACTATTAATATATTCTTCAAAAGAACTCGCTCCTGGAACTAGGTATTGGCCAAATTGTGACATACTCCCTTCAGCACACGCAACATAACTTACCGTAGATGTAGTAGAGTTGGTATTAGTGTCTGGATAGTCGTTATCAAAAAAGAAGTATAGTCCTGATTGTAATTCTGGTAATGGTGTGGGATTAGTCTCCTGTGGATTTTCAGTTGCCGATTCATTTATAATTTCTCTAGTGGCCCTGTCTGTCAATCCAGCAGTGTTAAGTTGTTCATTTAAGGACTCTAATTCATTCACTGAGAACTGTTTCCATTTTCTAGCTAAATCAAAAATATCATATTTTTTACACCCAGCAAAGAAAGAGTCTACAATAGCGTCTGTTTCTTCAGGTCCTAACTTTTGTAATTCTTTTCTAACCAATAAGTTTAGAACACTCGGGTGGTCTACTACGATTTTAAATCGTAAACTTCCTGTACGATTTGTATTATTATATGTATATATTGGTTCTGGTCGACCTAAAAAGTTGTTCTCAGTCCAGTTTGCTGAACTCGCTTCGTCTACACTTAAGTCGTATGGTGGGAACCACATAATTCTTCCTCCGTTTGGCCCTTTTTCACAGGAAGGTAAATCATCATATGTAAATCCTGGTTCACCACTTGTTCTCCAAGCTAAATTCTCCAACGAAAACATATATTTTTTAACCTTACCGTCAACAATGTTACTGGACCCCTTACCACTTTCATCGGTTCTGTGGGGTGCAATATTTAAATTGTAAGGACTATCTAAAACAGAATATGTTTCTTTTCTATGGTTCATATTAAACCTAACCAGTCTGTCATACGCGTAATAAGGGACATCTTTAGTCCATACCCTACAGTACTCTCTCGATTGCTCTATCCCCTCTCCTGATGTTGCATCAGTATTTACAAATTTTTTAACTCGTGAACCTTTTGTTAATTCTTTATAACCATCATTAAAAACTTTACTCACCTGGTTCATAGCGTGAGAAACAGATTTTAGACCGGCACCACCTTTAGGTACTGAATCTATAATCTGTTGGGTAGTGTCCATAAGACTGTCTTGTCTAAATTTATAGTTAGTAGATTTGGTGTCGTCGTATGAGTTTGGTACTTGATGCCGTGTGGTATTATCTGTAGACCCTTCCGGCCCTTGTGTCGCTCCTGGTTCCTGTGGTCCTACCCTATTACTATTAGCGTTAGCGTTAAATAAGGAACCTACACTATTTAAAAATCCACTTCCTGGTGTCTTATCCGTAAACCATGTAAATCCCCCTGGGACATTTCCTTGGTCACTATAGTTTCTCCCTCGCATCCCAAATTCATACTCGTTAGAGTCGAACTCTTTCGCTACCGCGTCGGGACCAAACATTTGCACATAATTTTTACCCGCATATGTGTTATCTGGTGGACTTGTCATGTCGGCAATCCTATTTCTAGGCCCTCCAATATATTGTGGTAGGTTGGGTGGGTTATTACCAAAACCCAGAATACCTCCCCCAACAAAATCTATAACTTCACCAAACGCAGCACCAATTGCGGTCTGTGCCTGTGCACCTTCACCATATTGTGGCCCATATTTATTATATCTGATTGCTTTAAAAAGTTTTGATTTTGTTCCTCCTCCCGTATATTCTAAAAATCTTTGTGAAGGGGATTGTCTCCTCCGTGGTATTCCCACTAAACTTCCCAATATTCCTGTAATGTCAGAAATAGATTTTTCTACGCTGCTTAGTCCTCTAGGTGGTTCTAATTCAAAATAATCTCCAGGTATGTAAGAATACGGGACATATATTCCCGTCAGTCTAGATACAAAGTCTAATCCTTGTCCTACGAGTGATTTAGGTTGTGTTATAGTATAATCTCTGTTTATTAGGGGTTGTCTCCCCGTAACTATATCTAAAGCGTCTATAGGGTCTTGTAATGCGTCTACAAAACTAAGTCTACCAATTGTTTCTTGATAAAGTTCTTGTGCTATTCTTTCTTGAAATTCAAACCTTAGCTGTCTCGCTCCCGCTTGTTGTAGTGGACTGTCCTGTAACAATGTTTGGGATAAAAGTCCTTCCGCACTTACCCCTAATAGTATGTCCATTGGTGAATAATAACGAGCTACAATCCTAAATGGGTTTTCACCAAATAAACCTGCCCCAGTCTCTGGTGGGGTAAAATCAGGATACTCTCCTTCGTTTACCTTAGCTATACCTTGACTCGTAGTGTATATTTTTATAAAATCCGAATATCCACCTTCTGGCCCGTAAGCGTTATTTAAATAAAGTTTATTTAAAAACATTTCCGAGTTAACTTCTACACTTGGTTGGTCTATAACATCTTTAACTGAAAAGGACGCAATAGAGTATGTGGAGTTAGTAAAATTACCATATGGACCTAAACCCTCTGGGTTAGGTAAATTTTTTGTTAAAAGTAAATCTCTAAGTGCTTTAGTACCTGAAAAACTTAATGAAGAAAAATTATTATTTTGTGGTGACCCTGGCATATTGTCTTATTTATTAATATAAATATTCGTTAATAGAAATCTTAGACTTATACCATACTATCATACCTAGCTAACTCTCTTTCATTATTCATACCTGAAGCGGTAGTTAGGTTAGTTTCTATTAACTGTGATTTTAAGTTTTGCATGAATAGGTTGTCACCTATTAGACCTTTCCAATTAAAGTCTCCCATATTTTTACCGTTTAATTCAATCGGGATTCTGGAGGGTATTCCAGTAAACTCTACTTTTATTGTTTTTTCTGGAACACTTCCACCACCACTAACTAAGGAACCTAAATTTGCTCCTTTTGCTCCTGCGGTTAAATCAACACCACTTACGGTATCGTTTACTGAAGGTATTAAAAATCCACTATCTGCTGTTAGAACAGCTCTTGTGTTGCCAGGGTCTAAACTAAAATCATTTACATCTTTCCCTTTTACTTCACTTATCTTAAAATATCCTTGTTGTACCACAAAATCTTTTTTACTTGCTTCGGTCATTAATTCCATTATGTCCCCTGTTCCACCCATAGCGGTGCCTATGAGAGCTTGCATAACATTACCACCCTCACCAATCATTCCTGTAATGTTAGACATTTCAGTACCAAACACATTTTCCATACCACTTGATAGTAATCCTGCAAGATTATCACTAATTTTACCTAATTCATCACTACTAAAAGCTTTATTAATAGCTTGACTCAGGTCTACGGAAACCTTACTTAAATCTAAACCTTCTATCACACCCCCCAATAATGCGGTATTTAGAGCGTTGGTGTTATTCTCAATGCTTTTTAACACACCTGTTTGTTCCGCCATCAACTCTTTTTCAGTCATTTGTTGTTGGTCTTGAACTTCTTTTAAAGCGTCTAGTTGTTTAGATGTTAGGTCTTCTATTTCGACTGCGTCATCTAAACCAGGAACTTTAATTTCATATTTACCAGTTTGTTGATTTAAACTGGCCATACTAGTAACAAACTCCTGCATGTCTTCTCTTCCTTCTAATTCAAAAGAGAATTGGTTTTGCATTGACTTAAACTTTGTTTGGAGTTTAATCATCGAAGCAAACTCCTCTTTATTCATACCTAAAGCATCTGCCATAGCACGTAATTGTCTCTGAGCAGTCGGAGGAAACGATATTTCACCCGTCTCTTCATTAAACATCGCAAGTTCTTGTCCTGCCTGTACTAAGGAATCTTGTAAACCAGCTAAATCGTTGGTCGCCATGTACATCATTTTAAATGGGTCCGCTAAGTCTCCAACAGCACCACCAATTACTTGTAAGTTTGCCGCTAATTCTATAGCTCCTTCTGGGTCCATTACTTTTTCTGCAAGGGCAGCTGTAGTCTCCATACTAATACCTAATTTTTGTGCTTGAGCGGCCATTTTTGCAAACCCTTGTACACCATCTGCAAAATTGTAGGTATTCATTAATTTCATATTAGATGAAACTGTACTCATAAAATCACCCACATTAACACCCATCTGTCTTGCAACTGTGGCCATTTCATTGCCCTTGTCTATAGATTCTCCTATCGAGAATCCCATTTGGTCGAAATACTTAGAGATATTTGCAGCTTCAGAACTGGTAAGACCCATAGCTTTTTGAAAAATGGCTACTCTAGCGATGTCGTCATCAGATATAAACATATTTCTCCCCATTTGTTGAGCTAGGGATGATACTGTGGTTAATACTTCGTCTAACGTAACACCATATCTTTCAGCTTCTATTGAAGCTTGAAAAATATTTTCATTTTGCATTTGTTGGAGGGCACCCACCTGCCCTAACTCTTGAACTATTTCAGTACGTATTTTTTGTTCTCTTTCTAGGGCAGCGACCGCAATATTTGTAACACTATTAAGGGTAGATTGAGCACCTTCGGCACCTACTATAGAATCTTTTAGGTCAATCCATAGTCCTAGATTTTTATTAAGTATACCACTAAGTTTGTTTTGGCCTTCAGCTAGATTATCGTTTGATTGGGTGGACTTAGACTGAGTACTTTTGAGTGTTTTCTGATTTTTGATATATTCAGCTTCCGTCCCACCGAAGCTCGTTCGTTCAGCGTTAGTTAAGTTCTTCCACGCTTTAGTAAAATCTAGTGGTCCCATAGTCTTTTTTATATAAATAGATAACTATCTACTTTTAAAATCCTCCAGACTTGTTCTTTTGTTTTTCTGCAGCTTCTTTTTTCTTGTCAAACTCTTCTATAAGTTTACTAAGATAATACCTACGTTCATAAACAGGCATATTTGTTAAGTCTTTGTGATTAAAATTTGCGAATTTTACTAGATAATAGATTTCATCCAGCACGCCCTGCCTGTATTCCGAAGAAAGGACGAAAAAAATGGGCACCAAGCACAACCGAAGTTGTGACCTCTTCTCCTGACGGTGCCCTTACTGTTACTTTTAAATCCAACCCAGGTTCGTTGTCTTTAACGTAGTTTCTAAACCCCTGAGAATCTTTTATTGGCATTGATTGAATCATTTGTGCTAAATTACCTTTGTCTCTTTCACCTTCTATCTCTTGTATAAGATATTCCAGTCTTCTTGTAACTTTAGGTGAAATTCTACCTTCATATTGTGAGTCTATGTTTGATAGTTCCGTTTCTTGTGTAGAGCTTAAAAATTTAAATTTAACTATTTTTTTAGTTATGGGTAGGGAGTAGGAAAATTCTCCTTTTTCGTCCGCTATTAAATTAAACTCTTTCATACTAACACTACTTAAATCGTGTGTGTGGTTAAAGGATTCTTTTGTTTTGGGGTCAGTTAGTGTAAACTCATATGTCGCTCCGAAAGCAGTGTTACGTAAAAATATTAGAACCGCTTGTTTATCACATTCTAACATTTCTGTAATATTCACCTCACTTCCTAAAATCTTTCTTCTTAATAATTCGTCTATTATGTTTCCACTTTCTACTATATTAGGAGAACTGAGAAGGTTTTCGTCTGATGCGGTTAAATATGTTACCTTTACAGACTCTAACTTATTCTGGTAGAACATTCCTTTAGACGGGAGAGGAACCACATCATATGGTATGTTCGTTTGGGTTGGGTCTGAGTATTCTCTTGGGTCCATTTGTTTATTTTATGTACTTTTTAATTTATTTTTGCTATAATTATCATAATGGATAAAACCTATAACATACAAATGATAAGTAAAGATTTGTGTAAGTCCATACTTTCACAATATCATTATTTAAACAAACAAAGTAAAGGATTTAGAAGTGGATTTAATTTTGGGTTATATAAAGACTCTGAATTGGTTGGTGTCTGCATCTTTCACTCCCCTTCCGTACCTGAGACATTAAAGGGTTGTTTTGGGTTAAAGAGAGATGAACAGGGGGGTGTTTATGAGTTAGGTAGATTGTGCCTTAGCCCCACAATTAAAGAAAAAAATGTTTTATCTTGGTTTGTTTCCAAATCAATTAAGTTGTTAAGAAAAAAAACTGAGGTAAAGTCTATTTTATCCTACGCTGATTCGTCGTTACATACGGGATTCATATATCAAGCGACAAATTTCAAATACTACGGTTTAACTTCATTTAAAAAGGATTTTTGGTTCGAAATGGAGGATGGTTCTTTTGTTAAACACCAAAGAGGTCCCGTGAAAGGAAAAAAAGGAAAGTGGAGAGCTCGTGACCGTAAACACCGATACCTACTAGTGTTCGATAAAACATTAAACTGTTTATGGGGAGAAGAACCTTATCCCAAAAATAAAAATTTAGCCCCATTAAATAAAAGACCCACAACTTAGTGTGGGTCTTAATCTTAATATGTTTATACTATTAGTATACTAAAATACATCTATCTGGTCTTAGAGTTGCTGATATACTAGCTATTGCATCATCACTGTAACCCAAACTATCAAAGTTTACATCGGTTAAGAATGTCCCTTGCATTATCCACTTTTCTACAACCACACCAGTAGGGTCTAGCATCTCTAAATCAATGTCTTTTTTATAACCCGCAGCGTAACCCATTCTACCTGTTACTGATTCTGCGTGTAATCTTACCCACTCCATTAGAGCTTGTGCTGCTGATGGCCCTATAGGGTCTCTAAATGTCACACTAATAGTGTTCCATGTAAATCTACCTGCCACATATGTAGAAGTGTTTAAGAAAGGGATTTCTACTGGATTAATGTTAACAGCAGGTCTCGAAGTACTTTCCACATACCACTCATTAATGCCCAATGAAGAAGGGAATCTTAAGATAAACCTATTTTTCTTTTTAGGTTCATACGGTATGGGCATTTTCATTAATAAGTCAGCCATGTTAGTTTTTTTTGTTTTGTATTGTTATTTCTTAATAAATATACGGGTTTTTAAAAATCGACTAGATTAACCCTTTACTTTATTTTTCTCATTCCATATATCTACTAGCATAAAAGCTATTATATTTATATAAATACTTCTTAAAGACTTTATTCTTTAGCATGCATTACAAATAATTTATTAGCAAGCTTTTCCGGTAAATCTCTCTTTAATAGTTTCATTTGTTTAATATTTTTCATATCATCATCTATGAAAACTATTTCATCATACTTAGTTAAAAGTTTTTCTACTACCTCAGCTTTCTTTTCATAATCTGTTTCCGATTCAAGAGTCCTAACTCGGTCTATATCATTTATAGCGTACACATTTTCTCTAGATAACCTGTCACCTATTGGGACCAAATTCCCCTTACTGTCTTTATACATTAAGAATTGTCTTAACCCATCATATACAATGTCTTCGTTAGACCTTGCGGTTAGTATTCCAATCTGATGTCCTAATTTTAGGTAGTCATCCATTACAGATAGGTTAGCTACTATGGGTTCTGCTTTTTCAATAGACTGTTGGGTCTTTACGGGGTCCATAAAATCTCGGTAATCGTAATATTGTTTTGTGTCTTGCGTTACATGTTCTAATCCGTATTCGTACGGGGTTAAAGTCACTTCTTCACTATCTGAAGGTAAGTTTCTATAGATGTATACTCCAGTAGGTTTAAGTAGTGTGTCGTCCACGTCTAAAAGAATTAAACGATTAGTTTTAGCTAACTCATTTAAAGGTTGTTCCGTATACTCTCTAAGTATTCTTCTAATGTAATTCATTTATTTAAAATTTTACCCATAGGACATTCCATATATCATATAAGTACCGTTAAAAGTTTTAATCCTTAGGTAGGCACGATTTTGTAATTATATTTTTTATAATATTCTTATTAATAAATATATTTATATGTAGATATGTTACTTAAAGAGATTAATAAAATTAAAAAGTTGATGTTGGTTGAGTCAAAGATGGTAGGTTTTGACAACCCTAAGGGTAATTTTGTAATTATAGCTGGTGGTCCTGGAGCTGGCAAAAGTTATGTTACCCAGAATTTTATAGACCTGCCCGACTATAAACAATTTAATGTAGATAACTATAGAGTTTCGTTAGCTAAAAATTTATGGGGGGACCAGTGGAAAGAAAACATTTCAACAGAAGAAGGGTACGCTAAAATACTAGATATGTCTCACACCACATCAGACCCTAGAAATTTAACCATTAAGTTTTTGAAGAATTTTATAGGAGTAGAAAGAGGGCACATGCCTAACATAGTTTACGATGCGGGTGGTGGACAAAGAGGGGTCATGAACGATGTAATTAATCTAGCTAAAGAAAATGGGTATAATGTGACTATTGTCCACGTAGTGACAGAACTAGATAAAGCTTTAAATAGAAATCAAGAGCGTGACCGTAGTTTACCTAGAGATATGGTTATAGATTACCATGATAAAGTTAGGCGGGTAGTTAAAGACCTAATACCTATGGTAGACAATTATTGGATTGTAGATAATACACACGACTTGGGTGTTGGTGAAAGAGCTAGTGGTAGTATAAATAGAATTAAATAGTTACTTTATTTATCTTAAGGGCAATGTTAGGGTAGGACTCCATAATAGACATAACGTCAACGATATGTTTATCCTTATCTTCCCAATACTCTACCTCAGTAACAACACCATACTTTTCAATTAAGGATTTTAATCTGTTACCCTTGGACCTGTCCCCATCAACCCCGACAATGGTCATATATTCGTCAAATCTCAACCCGTGGGACTCTAATATAGATTTAAGTTCTAAATAAACATCACTAATCCTGTTAGTGAGTAGTATAAGTTTGGTATTGTCACATGTTGAATTTATCTCATATGCGTTAATTGTTTCTAGAATTGGTTTAAATTTCCATTTACGTGTGGAAAGGCTTTGCGGCCTATCCATATAATTTGGGTCTTCATTATATGGTGTTTCGAATAGTGTGTTATCAAAATCAAATAGTGCTAATTTCATTTATTGTCTTTTACTGTTTAGCACAAATATAATAAAAAAAAATCATTAAATAAAGATAATTCTTTACGTTTAATTTGGTAGTTAGACATAAATCCCTTATATTTGTGCATAACAAAACGACAAAGGAAAGACATGAAAATAGAGAAAATAGAAAGTTTATTTGAGAACGGAAACAAGTTTTTAAACGTAGTAGAGGGTATTACCGAAAATGACGTTGTGGTTAAAACTTACGTATCACCAAACAACTGTGAAAAAGTTGTAGACTCTGAATATGTTCTGGACCGTTCTAACCACTTAACAGTATATGTAACACTTAAATCAGAAACTGTAGATATTTTAAAGTCTGCCAATCCAGACCTTATTAAAATTTGTAAGTATACGAATGACTGTCCTGGTGGGGAGAATACCTACCACGTAAATCAATCAAAAAGATTTGAATTTAAATTCACTGGAATTCGTACGAGAAAAAATAAGATGGAGAAGTACGAGAGGGTATATCAAGAGTTCCTAGATAGTATTCCTGAGTTAACCACTAACATGATTTCTCAACTCATGACAGACCTAAATGCCAACTTATTAAATTCGGTAGACGTTATTAACCGTGACTACACTACAAATCACGTATCCTTATTTACCTCTAACACCTATGAGGAAGCTTGGACTGAGGAATTCAGTAATAATGTGGAGTTCGTTAAAGTACAGGAAGAAAAGGAAGAATTGCAAAAACAAATCGATGAGTTAAAAGCTAAAGTTTCTTTGGTGAATGAAGAAATTACATCTGTTAAATGTAAAATAACTAAAGACTTTTTGGACAAAGAAGAATTGCCTTCACAAGTTGTTGAAAAAATCAACCAAAAATATGATAAGAGTGAAGCTTGGAAAACATACGTTGGAAGAAACATACGTTTGTAGTAATACCCAATAAAAAAAGGTCCATCAGGACCTTTTTTTATTGTCATATCATATAGGAAATCTATTTCTTCAAACGCCTTGCTAATTCACGCTTAGCTTGTTTTAAAAGTTTTGTTTTTTGCGTTTTAGATTCAGCTAACCCATTACCGTAGTGGAAAAAATGTTCTCCTGGTTCTCTACGGTATTTATCGTCTTTACCCACACCTCTTTTTTCGTCATATTTCATTGAATTAACAAGAGCGGCAATATGTTGGTCTATCCCATCTCTTGACGAATCACTAGAACGGTCTCTTTCATTATCCAAATTACGCAATTCAATTCTGTCGTGGTGTAAATCTTCATCGTAGTTATACGCCTCTTCACCCTCAGAATCTTCACTCATCTCACGTTGTTTGTGTATGTCAGAATCGACACCTACAACCCTAGATTTTCTCCCATCAAACTCATCTCTATCAGAGTGGTCCACATCTTCATAGTTAACCTCGTCCAAATCTATAGGGTTATTGAAGTTTTCCGTATCAGTATTTACGTCAGCTTGTAGATTTAAACCACCATCATCACCAAAGTTCATTTCGTCTAGAATATCATCACTTAATTCTGTTTGAAAAGAACTATCGTATTCTGATAACTCAGCATCTAAACCTTTCATTTCTAGAGTTTCTTCATATATCATATATGCCTCCATTAATCTTTGGAATTGGTTTGGTGTGACCCTAACGTTTTGTGCCTTACTACCGTAGGTTTTTTTAAAGTTTACGTCATACCCCAAACTTTCCACTAACTTTTGTTTTTTATAATTAAATTTCATTTTTTAATTTTTTAACTTTTCTTATTATACATTTTCAAATGATGCTCCAGTAGGTGTAATCAAGAATTCAATATCGATAAATTCTAGAGACCTAGTTGGTTTTATATAAATCTTACCCTCTAAAGTATTTTGGTCGATTAATTGAGGGTCGTCAGAAAGAACAACTCTAAAGTCTGTTAGACCTCTTTCTCTTCTGATAGAGTCTAGGATTGGATTAACTAAGTCCAAGAACTCATTTCTCACTTGTTCGTCATTTTGTTCGAATAACAATTTAACCGCTACTGCCGAAATTAATTTTCTAGCTTGTAATAACAATCTTCTAACGTTGATTCTGTCTAAAGCAGATTGTCTACTTTGTAGTGTCTTGTTACCCCAGATAATGGTACCAACATCTGAGTAAGTTGCAATTGGGTTAATTCTACCAGCGTATAACGTATCTCTTTCATCAAGAGTAAGTTTCTTTCTAGCTTTAACCGCGTTTACAATACCTCTAGTGTAACCAGCGGACGCGAACCAAGGGAATGAGATGTTATCTGTTAAAGCGATGTTTCTCATTACATCATAAGTAGGTGGTAACCATACTCTAGTATTGTTTTCTTGGTCGTTGTACTGTACCCATGGGTAGTAAGTAGCTGTATAGTTAGAGTCAATTCCCGTTAAATCTAAGTTATCCACAGCTTCAGTAGGTTGGATTATGTTTGAAGCTATTGTCGTTCCTGGTACAAACAAATTGTAGTCAGGTGTGGTAGTAATATATAATGAATCAGCTCTTTCAGTTTCCACCATGTCAATCGTTTCCTCTACAAGGTTACTATTGTTTACATAGTCTATGCCTGGCGTCGCTAAAACGTTGATGTTGACTGCTTCTGGGTTTCTAAATGTTCTCATACCGAAGTAGTAAGCGTAATAGTCAGTAGTCGCAAAGAACCCTGATTCTCCCCAAGGAGTCTGAGACAACATTTTAAATGAACCATCACCAGACGCGTTAGGGAACGTAGTTGAACTACATGCTCCGTTTAGGAACCCTGATTTACCCCTTACGTAATTATCTCCGTTACTTCTGGACTTTCTATAAATGTCCCACCCATCAAATCCACCATAAGGTGCTAATGTGAATTTTCTAGACTGTAATGTGTAATATGGGTCTTGGGAGTCTGTTGGTTCACTTCTGAAAGTGGCCGCTCCTACCGAAAACTGGTCTTCGGTAGTTGTACCAGTACCACAATTTTTACAAAGTGTGGTTACACACAACTCACCAAGAGTGTCAACACAAGTAGCTCCCTTATCCATGTGGAATCCTGTGGTTAAACAGTTCCAATCAGTACCGTCTAAATCAGTACATTTATCTATTGGTGCTTGTTTTCCTTTGTATTGGAAGAAATCGTCATCGTATGCTGACGCTGCAGTATCTGAAATGCCTAAATAAACCCTTCTAATTTTATCCCCAGCACTTATCACAGAATTGTCCACAGTAGAACTAATAGCGAAAGGAGGGTTCCATATAATGTCACCTGGTTTATTGTATTTTGTCTTATAATATATTGTAGGACTTTGTTCCCCTAAATAATTTCTAGTGGAGTACCCTTCAAAACCACAAGGAACAGCATCATGACGATTAGTGTCGGTTTCCTGTTCTGGGTCAATATCTACCATAATGTATCTACTTCTAAGTTCATACTCACCGTTCGCGGTACCAACTTTAACACCCACAAAAGAGTTAAGATTAGGGTTCATACTACACCTTGTGTATCTTTCTAATACCACAGGAGAAGCGTCCGTATCGTAGAAACTTCTAACCAAAAGGTCGAACTCATTTCTTTCAAAAGAGATGTTAACGATTGAGATTTTAACTTGTGTGTTAGCGGCATTACCGTCACATATTGAGATGAATCTAAATAGTTTGTATACTTTAGTACCTCTTAACTCAGAAACAACATACGGAGTTACTGGGGTTTGCCATTGTTCTTGGTAAAAACCTATAGTTCCTGTATTATTAGAATCTCTATAAGATGGTAGGTCTAATAAATTACAATTTAGTCCTCTAATGTATCCCTTCTTATAAGCGTAAGTCAACATGTTAGGGTAGGCTTCCTCTACGAAGATTGGTACTTGTTCCATATCCTTATCAAAAGGAGCTACACCGAATACTCTTTTAACGTAGTCTGATGATGATGGTGACATAGAAGTCTCAAATCTAAATGAATCACCATCCACATCTGTAACATCCATGCCGAAAGTTGCGAATGGGTCTGTACCCACTTCTGAGAAGGTACTTCCCGTACACACCATATTAACGTCAGTACCTCCAGTAACTTGATATACTGGACCACCTGAATTATTGGTACTAACACCTCTTGAACGGAATGTAGCAACAACTAGGTCATCGTAGTTACAGAAAGTTTCACCTGTATATAAGGTGTAAGAATATCTAAGGGCTGAACCTCCAGAGTATAAGGTAGTAGATGCCGAAGTACTAATATCAAATACCTCATTAGTGTTGACTCCAAAACTTAAAGAGAATCCACTGTAACTATCTGTTCCAGGTATAGGGTCAAAGAACCCATATAACCAAGGGTCATTAATATCATTACAAAATACTGAAGGTTTAGGGTTACAAGAGCTTCCAAGTACGGAAGTTTCCGTTATACCACTAAACATACTTTGATAGGTATGTCCAGAAGATAATGGGTCGGTAGCGTTCTCTAAGAAAGTTCCTTCATATAATGTATTGCCAGAATGGGCATCTCCATTATAATTACAACCGAAAGACTTTTCTTGGCTTGTTCCTCCCGTCATAGGTAGGTAACATGGTGTACTTCCTGTAGCACATCCCGCACTAGTATCATGAGTTAAACTATTGTAGTAAGTCGATAACAAACTATCTAACTCATCAGAGATTGTTGTAGTACTACCATCTGTCTTAGTTATGGGATTATTTATATTTCCTGAAATAGGCCAAGGTAATGCCGTAACTGGCTTAGTGGTAGTTGTAGAATCTGTCCAAACGGAGGTAGAACCAGTAAAATAAAGAGATATGTCTCCAGTATTAACTACAGCTGTTGAACCAGTAGCCGACTCAAATGCCGTACCAGTGTTACAAGTAGAAGCACTATATAAGGTACCACTGGTATCTGTACACTGAGTCCTAATTGTTTCACAATCAGGATTAGCGACAGTGGTTATAGACCATGAAGGTCCCGCGTCATACCCTGAATAACCCAATACCCTAGTTACGAATAACTGGTTAGATTGTTGTAAATATGCTTTTGCTATGTATGATAATTCGTATTTGGGAATTTGTGTTTCGGTAAACTTTGATGGGCTTAAACTACCAAAGTAGGTTTGGAACTCTCCGTATGAACTTATGAAGATAGGTTCAAACGCTGGACCCTGAATAGTCTCTCCAGCTAATCCTAATGTGGTCACACCCACACTTTGTGCTACGAAACTTAAATCTTTTTCTGACGTGTACACCCCTGGTGATACAAAAACTTTGCCGTCTGCTGCCATGTTAATTATTTTTTTTGTACTTTATTTTTATTTTATTAATAAATATTATCTCTAATCCCAAAAGATGACCATCTTTTTGACTATTATGACTTCTGGTGTGAAAAAAAACATACTTTTTTCATACTTATGGGTATGCTTACAACACAAAAGATAAAAAATATTAAAATAGATAGTGGGGTTCACAAACTATTAAAGGAATATTGTGGTAGAAACGGTTTAAAAATGTTTCAGTTTGTGGAGAAACTAATAAAGGATAAATGTTCACCTAAAAAAGACATTTATGGTGACCACTAATTAAAATTTAATAGGAAATAGTTCGGTATGGTATTTAAGAGGTTTAATAGAAAACTCAGACGTTAGATTTGTTAATCTAACATTTTTTTCTTATTCTTTTTTTATATTTGCAATATTAAAAACTAAACATGGAAGGATACATTTATTTAGGAGAACATTATGACGTATTAAGTAGAGAAATCGATATCTCTGATAAAAAGATTGGGTTATCCGTAGACCCATTAGTACGTGAACAATCCCTGACTAACACCAAGTCACCCATTAGATATAGAATTGTTGCGGTTTATAAGGTGGATAATATGAGAAAAGTAGAAAAAATGTTACACAGTATACTGGATAGTCGTAGGGTTTTTGGTGAGTGGTTTAGAGATGACGACGACACTTTAGAGGGTGATTTCATTAATTTTATGAACGCTTACGGTGGGGAAATCTACAATATTGAAGAGATTAAAGAAGAAAGTTATTTATTAAAGGAAGACACTAGATTATTGGAAGTTGTTGAAAAGCACGGTGCTCCACTTAACCTGGTCCGAAAATATCTGGGTATGGAATATGACGTATTATTAGATAAGAATGGTAGGTTACATTTTAATGGGGACATGTTTAATACACCTAATAAACTTTATAATAACGGTATTGTGTTCCACGTTAAGAAGAAACGTGGAAGTAGTGGAACCAACAACCTATCCCAATTTAAAATAAAAGAAACTGGAGAAAGACTAGAAGATTAATGGGTATATTTGGGTAATTCCTAGATAAACTTTGTCTCTAGAGTGACTGTTTGTTCTTGCAAAGCATCCGTGGGTGTCATTTTAAAGAGTAGTGTCTGGCCCCTAGAAACATAATAAGTAGTAAATTCATCACTGACCAACTCACCATCTAAATGCACAGTATACGTATCATTATTGGTAGTGTCTAATACCTGAACATTTGCATCGTACTCAAACGGTACTGATAACTCCACCACAGCCACGTTTAGTGTAAACGTTTGTGTAAATATGCCTCTAGGATTTTCTTTGGTCGGTTCTAATCTCCTCTTTTTGGTTTTTGTCTCAGTCTCAAACACTAACAACTTTCTAGTAATCGCGGGTGTAATCTCAAACTCCTCTTCATCAATTAAAAATCCCTGCAGTTGCAGTTGATAATTTTGTGTATAAAATTTTCTTTTTTCATTGTCAGATATTTGACTTTCGTCACTTAAAGTTTCCATTATAATTGGGATGTAGTGTCCTTTCACGAAGGTATAGGCTTGTCTAGAGGTGAAAGTTTGCATCATTACCTTATTAAATTGGTTGAGTTCCCTCATTCTATTACATACTATCTTTAAGTCGTATGTTATATCTACGGGTACTGGTTGTGGTATTTTATATAAATCCATTCCTTTTCTTTGGCCATCCCAAGTTGGTACCTTAGCGTAATGGAAAGTTCTCCTATCTGGGATGGTATACGTTAAGGATGGGTTAGTCCCATATTGTACCGCTGGATTTCTAACTGTAACTAAAAAAGGAATTTCAGGATTCAAATCTTTATCCGCAAAAGACCAAGTATTAGAAAACTCTGCCCATCTTTGGATTGTTAGTATTTGGTCTACTATTGATATGGGTTTTCCATCTACTGATATTTTTAAACGGTCATTGACAAAATCTAACATCCCCCTATCTAAATCTGCATGCAACACACTTTTAGGTAAGAAAGTGCCGTCCTCACTAATAAACTCTGCTAGTTGTTTTCTTCTTTTTGGGGTTGATAATCCGTCATACCCAGAAGGGTACTGTGGTTGGTTTCCCACCACAGGATACATATTTAACGTTTTTTTTATTTTTTTATTAATCCTACCCATAATTAAATTCCTTTAAACTCGTTATCACTGGTTGGAACACAGGTTATCGTTCTATAAAAAGATTTGTACCCCAATATAGTATGTGCATTATCACCAGCTACCCTACCGTCATTGGAAACTGTGAAATATCTAGTAAAATCTTCGGTTTCGGGATATCCAATGTAATCACCATACTTTATATCTATATCTAGTTGGTCTAATTCTTTCTTATATACACTAATAGTTAAATTACCACTTTCTAAATATCTCATTAAACCATTCGCGTAACTATCGTTAGTAGGTCCAGAAATATTCACTAGAGCTTTAAATTCGACGGGTGGAAAAAACCTTATTTCTTCTTGTGCGGCTTCACCATACACATCGTCGGTAACACTCTTACTCCTATCGACACTATATAATACTAAAGTAAAATTTAGGTTTCCGTGTAGATATTCCATACCCATAGACTCTTGTAGTCTAAAATCTTCGTCACCGAAAAATTTATTTACTCTAGTTATTGGTACTCTCTTTTTACTCATTGCTAAGGTTTTTTATTTATAAATATCCAGTTCTTCCTTATATTTAGGTTAGATAATTATCGTATTGTGGAATTAAAAATACCGGAAGTAGAAGCACGCGGAATACTCACAGGGTATAATGGTGCAAATAATTTTATCTTAGATTTAAAAGAAAAAATTAAAAGTGAATATTATAATTTAACTAGGAACCAATCAGATTATGTTATAGGCAACCATGATATTGTCCCTAAGATTGCAAGAAAAAAGGTAAAAATAGACCTTTATTTTTCCCAAGAGTTGCAAGAAAAAAAGTTATTGCCCAAAGCACCAACAGAAATATGGGTAGAAAAGATATTGGTTACCTCAGATAAAGCATACCATATATGGGGAAAAGTTATAGACTCTGAAAAGTTATATTCGTTCTGGGTACCTAAGTCACAAATAGTACCTACCAACAGTAAAAAAGTAACCGTGGATTATTCTCCCTTTAATCACAGGCCCCCAATGGAACACCAGAAACCAGCCATCGAGGATTTATTAAAAAACGATATGTATATTTTAGCTGACGATATGGGTTTGGGTAAAACTACTTCAGCTGTCATAGCAAGTATTGTGGAAAACCCTAAATGTACTCTAGTGATATGTCCAGCTTCCCTTAAAATAAACTGGAAGAGGGAAATAGAGAACTATACTGATGAGGAGGTGGTCATAGTCGAAGGGAAAAATTGGAAAGAAGGTAAATATATAATTGTAAATTATGATATTCTTAAAAATTTCCACTCACTTAAAAATAAAAGTGTTAGAACATTGTTGGAATCTGGCGTAGAAAGAGTGATAATTGATGAAGCCCATTATATTTCTAACCCTAAAGCACAAAGAACCAAGATAATTAACCAAATTTCCTTGAAGTTAGGTAAGGTTTGGTTACTGACGGGAACTCCTATGACATCTAGACCCATTAATTACTATAACCTACTTAACCTAGTCAATAGTAGGGTAGCTAATAACTGGGTCGCATATGTGAAGAGGTATTGTGAGGGTAGACAATTTAGAGGCCCGAACGGTAGAAAAATATGGAACGTAAGTGGAGCCTCCAACTTAGAAGAGTTACGAGACCGTACACAAGACAAAATAACAAGACGATTAAAAGAAGACGTATTAGACTTACCAGATAAAATTATTACACCAATCTATTTGGAATTGGTATCTGAGGAGTATGAAAAGGAAATGGGTGAGTATTTGTCGTGGTCTGATGAAAACCAAAACGAAAGTATTACAATTCATCTTGCTAAACTCACAAAAGTAAGGCAAATTATTGCTTCAGAGAAAATCACATATACTCGTCAGATAATTAATGATATCTTGGAACAAGATAAAAAGGTAATTGTTTTCACCAACTTCACCGCTCCCCTAATGGAGTTGCATTCACACTACACACACCAGTCGGTGGTTTTACACGGACAGATGTCTAAAGAAGAAAGGCAAAAATCTGTAGATGAATTCCAAAACAACCCAGACATTAAAATTTTCATATCTAATATTAAAGCGGGAGGTGTAGGAATTACCCTTACTTCAGCAGAAGCGGTTATAATGAACGATTTAAGTTTTGTACCTTCCGACCATTCACAAGCGGAAGATAGAGCCTTTAGGATAGGTCAGAAAAAAAACGTGTCTTGTTTTTACCCTACTTTCGATAATACCTTAGAAAGAATCATATACAACATCCTCCGTAAAAAGAAAAACATAATAGATACGGTTATGGGAGATGTACCTCTTAACCCAGAGACTGATATTATGACAGAATTATTTAATGAACTCCATAATATTTGAAACTAATAGAATTAGTAATATTTATATAAAAAAAGATTATGCCAACTAACGTTTCCATATTAGATAAACAGAGACTTTATACCCAACTCAAACACCAGTTAGGAGCACCAATTGTAGGTGTGGAATTAGAAGATGATATGTTGGATTCATTATTGGACATAGCAATCCAAGACTACGCTATGTATGTTAATGACTGGTTAATTGAAAATCAGTGGGCTTCTTTAGGTGGTATTAATGTTGATGAAGCGGATTTAGCTAGAGCCTACACTACTAGGAGTTTGGACTGGGAGAGTTCCTTTACTTATGCGTATTCTAAAATTGTTGGGTTACAGACTATGGGCCCTTGGATTCTTAAAAAGGACTATGTGGAGTTAGTTCCAAACCAACAGATATATCAAATACCAGCGGGAAGAGAAATAAATGAAATAATGTGGTATAATCGCCCAGAACTTAATGAAATGTTAATTGACCCATTTATGGGTGCGTTCGGTGGTTTAGGTGGAGGTGGAATGGCCGGTGCTGGAATGGCTCAAATGGGTATGGTTGGTTCGTATTATATGATGCCTGCTTACGACATTTTACTTAGAATGCAAGACCGAAATATTAAAAATAGACTAATAGGGTCTGATTTAACTTACAGGGTCACTACAGGACCAGAAGGTACTAGGTATTTACACCTTTATAACGTACCTGGTGGTAATTTTGACTTCGGCAATTCAGAAATGAGAGGTGGTAGGGTATGGTATTGGTATTATGACGTTAATCCCGATAATGTGAATGATTGTTTAGCTGAAAATAAGGACATTATTAGAGTTCCCTCAGACGCACCAATAAGTGACATAGAATGGATTGACTTAAATTCTCCCGCAAGAGCATGGGTAAGAAGATATTTCACAGCTTTAGCGAAAGAAACTTTAGGTAGAGTTAGGGGTAAATTTAGTGGTGCCTTGAAGGTTCCAGATAGTGAACTAACCATGGACTACTCTTCGTTATTTAGTGAATCTCAGGATGAAAAAACTAAATTAACTGAGGAGTTAACATTGAGATTAGAAAGATTAAGGGAGGATAAAATGATGGAGAGAAAAGCTATGGTAGCTGAAAATCTAAATAAAGCCTTGGGGTATCGACCCTTCCAAGACCCCTATAACGTAATATAATATGGGATACAAATATCCAGGACACGGTTTAAGAACAAAAGCAGATTTTTCTAGGCAGATATACCAAAATTGTAATACCACCGCTGAAATGTCTGGGAGCAGCAAACTCCAACAAAATGTCTTTATAGGTTTATCTGGCATAAGCTCTACCTATAATTTTAATTTTACTTCTACCTCCGCAAATACAGCTGTTTTTTCTATGGGTGTGGACCCAGATTTGACTTACGGCAAATCCGCCGTCCAAATAAACTCTGATTTAATTCCTACTGGGAGCGGAAATGAATTAGAAATAGATACTACGACCAACGAAGTTTTTAAAGCTGCATCATCCTTAAGATATAAAAAAGATGTAGTGCCCTTATCGTTTAATGAATTAAGTCCTATTTTAAAATTAACCCCTGTAAGGTTTAAATGGAAAAATAATAACAAACCTTCTGTAGGTTTAATCGCGGAAGAAGTAGACTCGGTAGGGTTGACTGATTTTGTAACGTATAATAAAAATGGAGAACCCGATGGTATAAGTTATAAACTACTTACGATAGCTTTAATTTCCATATTAAAACACGGTACGGCACCAGTTATAGAAAAAACTGTGGAAACAGTAGAAAATGTTCCTATTACCATTGTCCAAGACTATGTGACCTCATCTACTAGATACATTATAGCTACTGAGGATTTAATCATCACACTTAACGATAAATCCCTGAATAGGTTCTATATAAAATCTATGGCAAACATTACAGTAAAAACTAAATTAGGCAAAATAGATGGGGAATGGGAAGAGGTTAGTATGGGCCCCCAAAGTAGTATAGAAATACTATCCAATGGTGATGGTTGGTTCATTCTTTCTTCAGACGGATTAAAAAATTCCTAGTGGTTCTAAGAACCTATCTGGATTCTGACCCATCTTACCCCAAAATACCTGTTCCTCAGTAGAAAGAGAAAGAACATCGTCTAAATCATCCTGGTCCCCTTCCCTTCTCGTTAAACCATTTATTAATTCACATTGTTTATTAGTGAAAAACTGCCTATCTTCTGGTTTCGTAACTATGAGACTATCTCTAACATCTGGTTTAAAAACAACTAGTAAAGGCTCAACTCTTTTATTAAACGTATTCATATACCTAGCGACATTATAGTCACCACACGTTTCAGGTGATTCCTCTATATCTTTTTCTGGGATTCTATAACACCTAAGAATTGTTTCTTTAGTCCCATCTTTTAACTTTTTATTTTGTACGTCACCGTGAGACATCGCTGTACCATTATTAACGTAATAAATCGTATCCCCTAGATTAACCCTTAAGTTCTCTCTAATAACCAATTCCATGTGTGCCATTTTTGACATAGGGTTACCAGCTTTTGTCACTCTTTTTGCTCTTTCTTTATACTCATTTACCGTTAACTTTACTCTGGATTTGTTAGCTATTTTAGATAGTGGGATTTCCTTATTGTATACTTTGTCAACATAAGAATAGTAATGTTCAATAAAAGACTTACCATCACCGTTTAATAACATTTCTAACCCCTCATCGATAAACTCCACCAAAAACCCTTGCAGTGTTTTAGACTTGATTGAGTTACCAGTTAATTTAACCTTACCTTTATCTGTCAATAAAGCATAATTCTTTCTAGCTACATTTATACAGGAAGGCCAAGTGCCGTCAGTGTCTAACCCCATTTCATCTCTCATATATAAATCATTATATTCAGCCACATCTGCGTCTGCACCTTTATATTCTTTATCTTCCACAACTAATTCGTTATTTCCTTTACCAATATAAAGTCTTTCTTCCACACCTTCTGGTGACGAAAAGTTTACCCCATCTGTGTCCAACACTAAAGGGGAGTAGTCCCTTTCCATAAACCATCTTATCATATGTCTAAGATATTGCCTTCCAGTACAGGTCACCATTTCACCCATATCCATTTCACCCCAAGGGAAAACCTGAGGAGCGGATAAAGAACCGAACATGGAGTTAATGAAAATTTTAATAGGCAGTTGTTTTCTACCATAGGATGAGGACTTTTTATCGTCAACACCAGAGTATTTAGAGGCTAATTTCTTATATTTGATTCTTGTGTCCCTAAAATATTTTAACATAGATTCCATAGCCCCAGTAACGTCGCACTCAGGAAAAACGTTATGCACTAACTGGATAGAAGGGTACAACGAGCTAAAATCTAACTTTAAAACATTAGTGGAGTAACCAGTCTTAAGTAATCTAGATAACCCACCTACGAATGGCCTTTGTTCATCTTTCTTCGGGATGGCTAGATTGTATTTATATGACCACGATAACATTAACATTTTCCATAATGTTGCTGTCCCCATGGTGGAAACTCTTTCATAAGTTGTAGGTACCATAGAAGCTAAAAGAAATGAAGCTTGGTTAAATTCCTCATCTACTGTTAAAGTTTCTTCAATGTCCCCCTCTAGATATTTTTTAATTATATATTGACCACTGACCTCCGCATAAACATTCGGGTGTTTACGAACTAAATCACTTAAACCCTTAGTGTCCTTTAGTTTGTAATTGCCCGTCCGTGGGTTAAAGAAATAGTCTAAATTTTCTTCATATATTGAAGATATCTTATCTCCTGGAACATACACACGACTTTCTTTATTTGCTCCTATGAATTGGGTTATGTATTTAAGTCCCCAACTCTTAATGTCTGAATTAATAGTTTGGGCTCGTCTAACCGCGTGTGCTATATCAACGATGTTATATCCCCACATATTAGTGGACATATACTCTTCCATTTCAGCTCCTAACTTTAGTCTAGACTCCCTTCTTCTAATATTTATGTTTGGATGAAGAGTGTTGGAAATTTCAGTTATATTAAGTCCGAGTATCTCTGCACGTTTAAACATCCACTCCCAGTCGAATGAGGAAGAGTTATACCCACCTATAATAGTAGGTCGAACCCGATTTAAAGTTTCAAAGAAACTAATAATGAGTTGCCTTTCACTTTCATCGTCGTGAGCGTAGAATATCTCACTATTACCCCTATTATCTAATATTCCCACCAAAAAAATCATGCCATCGGTAGGACGTAAAGCGGTTGTTTCGATATCAAAAACCAATCTATGGATGTCGTTATAGTTCTCGAAACCTTTAAATAGTCTTTTTTCTTTTTGGATTAAGTATTGTTCTACTGGCGATAATATGATGATAGCTTGCCTACTCTCCTCCCCCCAAGGGTTTACTCCACCTTCCCTAAAGAACGAAACTAAGTTCTGGTAGGTTTTCGTGGTTTTAATTATAAAATTTAACCCTTCAACTAACCTAGGTTGTTCATGGTTATTTAATTTTTCTATAATAATCCCATGTTTGGACATGGCTTCTTTTTGCCTAACTTTACTATTAGAATAAAACTTATGGGGTCGTAAATCACCGACCCAAGCAAAAGGCACAAATTTATCTTTAATTATTTGTTTACCATTAATTGGGTCTTCTTTGATTTTAAATATAGAACTACTACGGTAATCGTATTCTACCGCTACTATGTATTTTTCAGGGTCACCACCCTCTAAAAATTGTTGAATTTCTTCTTGTGTAGGCTTCATGTATATAATAATTTTCGTTTGTAATATTAGCTTCACCTCGATGGTGAATTTTACTTAACATTAATTAAAATATAAGAAACTGTTGGGGGGATGTCAATTTAAATTATTCCGAAACTTTCTTGAATGCTGATGTATAAGTCTTCTCTAATCGGTGCCACTAACTGTGTGCCTTCGGTTAAAAATTCTATCAAAAATTGTCCTTGATATCTACCTGTTTCCATAACATCAGAAGGTTGCCATCTATAATAAATGTAATATTCTGGGTCATTGATGGGGTCTAACTCTGTTTTTTGTACGATTCCTGCGGCTTTATTCAAAATAACATATTCTCCAGTATCTACCTTTTTCATAGAAAAACTTAAAGAAGCGTTCTCTAATCCTTGGTAAAACTTTCTAAAGTCGTTTCTACCATCTTGTATTAATTGCATTTTTAATACTGGTTCTAATGAGTCTTTTCTTATAAAAAATTCCATTTTTTTATTTTTTTTATTATTTGTATATGTAACCTAATTAAACACTAATAAACTTTATTAAGATAAGTTAACTGAGAATATATTGCTGAAGTAAGGTCTCCCAATTCTACAGCTAAGTCTAATGCATTATCAACGGTGGTATCTATTGATGAGCTTTGATGAAAATTCCAACGATTTACACTAAGTCCAGCACCACCAGGTAGTAAAAGTCCCGCCCAATTAAATTCACCAACAACTATAGCAGTACCGATGGCACCAGTTGACCTTATTGTTAAATCAATTTCTAATTCCCACGGTCTGTCAATTGATGTACTAACTGCTCCGTTGTTACCGATGATTCCAGTATCTAATAATTCTGTTGCACCTGAAAGGTTAAAGGCTAAACCTGAAGCCCCAATATTTTTTAAAAGTCCACCACACTTAATATGAAATGTATCCCCTCCTTGTAGAGTATTAGCTGGAAATTTAAATTCACCGACACCCGAACCAATAATTGATGTAGTTGTTCCTGTAGTGGCCGACACTGTTGTACTATCACCAGTTTGTGCAAACAAACCACTTGTACCGTTAGACCAAGATACACTACCACCACCATCTGTTTTAAGTACTTGGCCTTGGTTTCCGTCCGTTGTTGGAAACGTATAAGCACTGTGGAATGTGGTTCCAGAATTATTAACGTTTAATAATGTATTAGAAACACCCTGAACCTCGAATGTTTTACCGCTTAATATTTCATTAGTGATACCACCATAACCAACTGCGATATAATTACTACTACCACCACCATCTGATGGTTGATACACAATCCTAGTACTTTCAGGAGTACCAACGATAAGACTATTAGTATTACCAGTAGCATTGATAAACCCTAATAAGTAACTGTTATCCTCACCAAATACATCGGTTAAATCACCCATAGTGAACATAGTAACACCACTAGTACTACCAATCGGGTCGGCATTATAAATCGTAGTCGTACCTATTACTTCTGTACTACCAAAACCAACATCAAAATTGGATAACCCATTGTAAAAATTAACACTAGTCCCACTGACATTAGACTCAGTAAATAAAGTTTGGCTAGTGGTATCAAATGTAAACCCTGTATTTGCTCCAAACGAACCACTATCATTGAATTGTATTTGTGTATTAGAACCAGCAGGTGAAGTACTACCAGTACCACCAGATATACCTGTTACAGTAAAGGTACCACCAGTATTATTCGTAAAAGTTATTGTTGCCGCTGATGAACTATAAGTTCCACCAGTAACAAAGACATCAGTACCTGAAAACCCTGATAATATTGGGGATAAATCTACAGAATATGCATTAGATGTGTCAGTTCTATCAAATTCAATACTGTTACCATTTAATGTTACACCAGTTGTATATATGTCGGTATAACCAGTTAAAAATCCTGTTACTTGAAATGTACCACCACTATTATTTGTAAATGTACCAACACCATTTGATGGGTTATATGTACCACCAGTAATGGTCATATCACTAGATAATATACCTAAGCTCTGTGTAAAAGCACTTCCATTATTTAAACTTACAGTTAAATCATAAGTTCCTGAGTTAAATGTAAGACCAGTTGTGTAGTAATCAGTACCAGTAATTCCAGTTACACTAAATGTTCCACCACTATTATTTGTAAATTCTAATGTGTTACCGATATACGTTCCACCTGTAACGAAAACATCAGTATCTGTATAACCAGTTAAAAACCCAGTAACATCAAAAGTACCACCACGGTTATTGGTAAATGTGGCAACACCATTTGATGGATTATAAGTACCACCAGTCACTGTTAAATCACCAGCTAAAATACCCAAATTCTGTGTTAAATTATTACCATTATTAAGACTAACTGTTAGGTCGTAGTTAGCTGGGTTAAATGTAAAACCTGTTGTGTAGTAATCAGTGCCAGAACCACCAGACGAAAAAATATCCATCAAGTTAGTACCACCACTATATATGTTCCCCAATATATTTACGTCACACCCAAATATAGAACTTCCGCTTACCACTAAAGCAGTATTACCTGAAGTACAACCACTGTCATTACCTATGGTTACTGGTGAACAACCTATTATATTTTCTACACTTAGGGTTTTACCAGCACCACATATTTGAACGTTACCCCCAAATATTGTATCTAAAGGAATTGACCCTCCTTGGAAGTTTTCTATAATATTTTTACATTTACAAGACATATTTTTTTATTTTATAAATAGTTTTTTACTTAGTTAAATTGCCTATAATACTTACTTTAGATTCTTTTGTGACATCAAATTTAACTATGTCTACTTGGATTACGTCGGTTGGTGAGGCTAAAAAAGGTGTGGTAACTATGGAACTCGGGCCTGTCTTCATATTTTCTATACGGGTTATGGTATAACTAATGACATTATCCACCAGCACCCCCGTAAATTTAACAGATATATATTCTGGAGGTACAATAAATTGAGCTAAACTATCCACCGCAACCATATCCTGTCCTACAGCAAAATCTAATATTATATCTAAAGAATCACAATCTCTTATTATGATAGCGGGACATGGTCCACACCCATTCGTACAACCCCCCGCACAATCTACTAAATCATAACGGTCTTTATTAACCAAGAAATTGTGGAAAATTTCATCCACACCCAAAGGCCTAATATAATACCTTAATTGGGATATTCCCCCTATATAGGTTCCCGCAAAATTCTTTTCTATTAGTAAACCTAAATCGTTTGGGTCTTGAACATACGGAGGGCAGGTGATGGTGTTACCACTTGTATCCACACTAAATGTTTGGTTATCTATAAGGCCTTGGGTTCCACCACCCCATGAAATATTAAACGGGACACCAACTTGTTTTTGCTTTTCGGTGTTTAACCTTCTAGGTATTATTTCTTCAAAATCAGGGTCCACTAAGACAGGTCTTCCGTTAACAAAAATAGTTAAAGTTCCTTTTCTTAAAAATCTTTCGTCAGACCATTTTTTAGAAAATTTAATTTCTTCAGTCAATTTAGTATAATTTGTGGTACAACCCCTTCCGGGTCCACACCCAGAACAGTTGGGTTGTGCACATTCAGAACAACACTCTGTAGTTGTACAACCAGTTACCACATCACCAGGACCCAAATATTGACCTGTCACTACCACTTTGTTTCCCTGGTCTTGCCATCCAGGCATTAACGGTGATTCCCTAACTAAACTAACTGAGGTGCTATTTAAACCAGAATCTATATATCCTGGAGTGTCGATAATTGGTATATTGATTAAATCATTTACCCCACCTTTATTTTCTAAATCACACCCTTCGTAACAATAGTCTCTTTGGAATCTGGCACTTATTAATAGCCAAGGACAAGTCTCCACAAAAGTACTCCCAGTTAACCCACAAACAATATCACTATATTTTTCTATAATGGTGTAATCAGAAATATATGTTAATCCTGTAACACAATCTTTTACAACATAGTACTCATTAGTGTTACAATCTAAAACCTTTTTGTCTGAGTAGGTGGTAGCACAACTACCTGTATAATATAAAGCTTTGTATCCCACTCTACCCTCATCAGTCAACCGAAGGGCAAAAGAGTTACTTAAAGAATCTATTTTTTCATCATAAGTAGAGGTAATAACTTGGACCTCCGTACCACAGTGGCCAGTAGTCCCTGTAGTTACGATTGGGATAGGTATACCTGAACAACTATAGTCATTTTGGTCACACGTATTTAGGTGGGTCTCCGCAGAGTAAAAATTATGGAACTTATTTTCTGCTCGGGTGCCCATATAGAAATATATTCCTTTATTCCCCTTGTACACATCGTTTAACGTTTTAGAACCAGGAATTATACATTCAGTAACACATTCGACATCAAATTTTAATAGACTTTCTACTGTCCAACCACACTCGGCCCTTTCAGGTAAGACTTGGTAAGGGTAACCATAAAGTTCGTAGAATCCTTGGTAAAATCCACCTCTTAAGTTATTATAGTACCCTTCCGTCTGACCCGAAACCGATTCTATGCCATAACTGTACTGGTGAGTTAAACCAGTGACCTGTTTCATTTTAAATCTTCTATCATAATGCAAATGGTCCCACTTATACTGGTCAGGCATATCAGTCCATATTTTAAGTGAGTCTAGTTTACAAGGTGCTTCCCAGTAACCATAGTCTATAGTTGTCTTACCAGTAAAAATGCCATTATTTTCTGTACCTGCGGAAAGAATTATATTAACATCTGAAATAGTGAAGGTATAACCGCTTTCAGCGATAAAATTACAACAACCCGAATATGTCATAGCGGAATTAACCAAACTAAAGTTACTAACTGTCGTCGAACCCGACGACACACCAGGACCTAAACTACCATGTTTTTTAATACACGGGTACTCAATCAACAAATCACCATTTAATATATCGTAACTCACCTTGGGTGGGGTATGTGTACCCAAACTTACGTCAGTTGGTTGGCAGATTCCCGTCACCGCCGTAGTTCCAGTTATTGTACTTGTAAACGCACTAACTTTAACTAATGAAAGTTTACACACGTCAAACTCATTGGTATTACCACTCATGTATTGTACCAGGCCATTGTCAACACCAGTTAACCCAACATCACAAATCGATTCTACAAACACCAAGGTTTTCTCTTTAGTTTGTCCCGTAAATTCTCTATTTTGACATTTAGGACAAGTACATTGGGTATCGCTAGAGTTAGGTGATGCGGAACACCAGTATGGTAAACTTAATAAAGTATTGTTTTCATCGTAATCGGTACACAAATACGGAGAAATTTGTCTACTAGATTTAGGGTTGCCCAAATCAACCCATAAGGGTAAACAGTCTGAACACCAAGTCTCACCACTTAGATAGTTATTAATGTGGTCACCCACACAAATAAGGTAAGGGGAAAATACAACTTCTCGGTTGTAATCCCATTCATCAGACGTTAAAAATATGTCATAGTAACTACTATAATCTAACCTAGCGTCTAATTTATTGAAGTAATAGTTATTTAAATTCTGTGGTCCCATACATAAATAAATATTTAACGAATGCATTAATATTTATAGATAAAAAGAAACTATGAAGAGATTAGAACATAAAGGTAAAAGTTGTAGTGATATTCATCCAGATGAAGAGCATGAAATGTGGGAAACCGGTCAATTAGAAGGTAAAAAGAAGGAGGAACTGGAAGAACTGGTAGACTATGACGGCTCTATGCTTAACTCAAAAATTCCTCTAGGAATTAACAAAACTAATAAAATTAGTCGAAGTACCAGTGATGATATGGTAAAAACCGGACACCAAAAAGGCAATGGATTTGGTTATTACTATAAAAGATATTGGGGTGAGTCATACCAAGGAGCTTCTTTAGGTGATAATGAGGAAATAGATTTAATGACGGGTCAAGAGACTATTGACCATTTCGAAGATGACTACGGTTTGGGTTTACCAAAAGCTATAGACAAAGCCCGTAAATCTGGAAAAAGAGTGGACGGTAGTAAGGAAGATTTAGATTCTGACAGACAGAGGTTGGTTGAGTTGTCTAATAAAAAGATGCGAGATATGTTAGAGGTAATTTTAAATAAAAAAGATATGAAAGGAGACCTTAGAACGGGTGTTCAAATGGACTTGTTAGACCAAAAAGAGTACCCCATACTCGACAAACTGGGTTCTAGATTTAAAAAAGCCTGTGACGTAGAGGGTGTCGACCCTAACAAAATATTAAATAAACTCCAAAATGCCGGATAAATCACTTAAAGGACATCAGATTAAAGTACCTAACAAGTGTGTTAAACACATTAAGTCAGTGGTACAGGATTTTACTGGGCCAAAAACCACTGAGGGATATGAACGTGCCCTTAACATAATTAAAAACCCAGTGATTAGTATGGAATTACTAAAAAAAATAAATAACTTTTTTAGAAATGAAGAAGAGGGTACCTCACCATATAACTTAACTGGTGGGGAGTACGGAAAAAAAGTATTTTCAGAGTTAGAGAAACAACTTAGAGATGGTAAATCTTCTGGAAGAAAAACTAAAATGAATGGTGGTATGATGAATACACATTATAGTGAACACGAAAAAGACGGCAATAAAAATCCCACCAAGGTCAACGTACCCGAACCAGACAGTGTGGATAGTATGATGACTTTAAGTGAAACAATAAAACGAATGAATAAACTAATAAATTATGAAAATAGATTGGATTAATGCCTGGAAAGGTGAAAATAAAAAAGCTAAGTATGGTCTAACTTTTAGGTTAGGTAAATTAACTGTGTTTGAGGTGGAGATTTGTCCTTGTAATGATGATAAATGTTCTAAATTCAAAGTAATATTACTAAATCTAGGGTTTGAACTATAAATAAAGATAAAATAAAATATTTATAAAATAAAAAGTTATGGCAGGTGAACAACAATTACAACCAGGAGCAAGATTATCAGAATATGCTCAAGCAGAAAGGGATAAATTATTCCCTAAAAATATTTATAGTCCTAAATCCGACAAATATGGGCCTCAACATCCTCACGCGTTAAGTGATGGTGACGAAAAAGGAAGAGGGACATCTGTATTTTTAGGTGTAAGGGACCAAGAGACAGGGACTAAAACCGATGTTCTTACTAGAAAAGAAATTGTAAAAACTAATTCTTATAATTCTGGTAATGGATATAGTATTCCTGACGATAACGTTACTAGTGGCACTATCGGGTTAACTCCATCATAAGTTTTTATGTATGAAACTTTACAACTCACTACATTCTCTTATACTTGAGGTAGCTAATAGGGACGAAGTCCAAAAAGCTATAAAAAATAGAAATACTACTGTTATTTACTATGAGGGGGATACAATTAATAATCCAGGGTGGAGGACGATTGAACCAGTATGTGCGGGTACAACTAAGAAAAATAATCCCGTGGTGAGGGCTTGGCAAACGGAAGGAGCTACCGATACCGAAGTCCCTGGGTGGAAATTTTTTAGATTAGATAGAGTCCGTAACTGGAACCCTACGACAGAAAAGTTTGATGAACCCAGACCCAACTACAACCCTAACGGTGATAAAAGTATGAACCAAGTATGGATTAATGTAAAATTTGACTAAATGAAAAACCTAGAAAATTCACTATTAACCGCTAGAAAATTTATGGAGCATGATGCCATGAACAAAAAAACTAACGGTGTTGGTAATCTACCTAACCTACAAACTGAATCAGTTCCTACACAACCAAATATTAATCAACCTCATATGCCTACTATGCCTACTATGCCTTCTATGCCTTCTAATAGTGCTCCAAATATGAACCCCAAATCAAATATGAGTGAAGAAGCCATAAGAAATTCACGATTACCAGACGCTATTAAACAAGCTATGATTGATAGCCCTATTCCTGATGTGTCACCAACCACTAACCTATCGGAGTCTTTTATGGATAAAGTAAGTCAAAAAATGAATTCCCAAGAATATAGTGTGGGAGGTATGAGAAGTTCCGCGAATAGTAATGTAAATAAAGTTTCAATACCCACGACAAACATTATAGAAAATAAGTCTAATGACCCAATACCTTCCCCCTTTGACTCAGCTTCTCTTGACACTAACACACTAAAAGAGACAATAAAAGAGTGTATAAAGGAAATTATGAAGGAGGAAAATTTACTTATAGAATCTAAAAACATTAAAGAGAGTCTACAGATACGTGTAGGTAATAAAGTATTTATAGGTAACATTAAATCGATTAAATCGATAAAGAAATAAAGTTATTACAAATATAGTGTTTTAAAAAAGAGAGGAAATCCTCTCTTTTTTTGTTTGACTATTCAGTGTATTGTCCGTACCTTTTTCACAGCTAAAATAGAAAGAATAGATGTCAAAATACAAAGTATTAGTTTTACCTAGTGACCGTACGGGGGTATCCAAATTTAGGTCTATCGACCAACATTTAAAATTACAGGAGAACTTCGGGGATGATTTTTGGGTAGATATTGATTACAACCCAAGACTTAACGATGATAATTACCTTAAACAATATGATTTAATCCATTACCATAGAACCCTACATCCTGACTACAATTTATCCCAGCAGACTATCCCTAGGATTAAAAAATTGGGTATCCCAGCTATTATGGACTTAGATGATTACTGGTTACCCAATCCAGAACATCCAGCATATATGATAATTCGTAATAAAGGAATGGATAAACTAATAACAGATAATTTAAAATTAGCTGATTACGTTACTACAACCACACCTTTATTTGCTGAAGAAATTAAAAAACTATGCAAAAACGTTTACGTACTACCAAATAGTGTAGACCCTAGTGAAAAACAGTTTATGTCTAATGCAGAAGAGAGTGACCGTATTAGGGTAGGGTGGTTAGGTGGGTCTTCTCACTTAGCTGACCTGGAAATACTGAGGGGTGTGGTAAATAAATTATCACCTTTAAAAGACCAAATTCAGTTCGTACTTTGTGGGTTTGACACACGAGGAAGTATTACAGAAATGAACCAACAAACGGGGGAAGAAAAAACTAGACCGATACGACCAAAGGAGTCGGTTTGGTTTGAGTATGAGAAAATATTCACTGGGAACCATAAAATAGTAGACGAACGTCAAATGTCACAGTTAATGCAGTTCAAGTTTGGGGAGGAATTCGGTGATTCTAGTACGCCTTATCGTAGGGTCTGGACCAAACCTATCACAACGTACGCGAGTAATTACAATAAGTTTGACATTAGTTTAGCTCCTCTGAGACACCATACATTCAATAGGGTTAAATCACAATTGAAAGTAATAGAAGCTGGATTTCATAAAAAAGCCTTAATTGCTCAAGATTTTGGGCCTTACCAGATAGATTGTATTAATGCCTATGAAAAAGGGGGGACATTTAACGATAAGGGGAATTCTCTACTTATTGACTCTTCTCGTAACCACAAACTATGGGCCCAACACATAAAAAGATTAGTGACCAACCCGGCATTGGTTGAGGATTTAGGTGAAAGGCTTTATGAGTCAGTACAAAAATACCATATCGATAGAGTAACCGAGAAACGAGCCGAATTATATAAACAAATAATAAAATCACATTAAAAAAGAAAAATATGTATTACCAAGCAATTGTAGCATTTGAAACGGGAGTCCTAGACGGAAATGGCAACCCAAAAGTTAAAAAATTTAAATATATTGTAGAATCTGAGTCTGTCTATGAGGCTACTACCCGAATGAGTAAGTACCTAGCTGAAGATACAAGAGATTCAGAAATTGTATCGTTAGTTAAAGCACCCTATGAGGATATATTACACCCAACACTAACTCCTAATTATTATTAACAATGATTAAAGATATAAATAAACTTTTATTTCTAGATATAGAAACTGTGGGGATTACGAAAGATTTAAATTCTCTACAATCAGAATTCCCACAGTTATGTAATATATGGGAAAAAACAGGATACGATTACTGTAAACGTAGGTACCCTAAAGACGAAGAGCTCTCGATGAATGAAATGTTTATTAAAAAAGCAGCTCTTTTACCTGAATTTGGTAAAATAATTTGTGTATCTGTAGGTTTTTTACTTCCTGATGGTAAAACTAAACTAGATAGTTATGTTGGAGATGAAAAAGGTATTCTAACCAACCTAATAACCCTTTTAGGTAGGATAGATAAATTAAATTTTAAATTATGCGGACATAATGTTAAAAGTTTTGATTTACCTTATATCGGTAAACGGTTATTAATCCATGGGTTCAGCATACCCAAAATAATCCCGACATATAACGATAAACCTTGGGAAACCAGGGTGGTAGACACTAAAGAGGTGTGGGGATTTAATTCCTACATAGGACTGTCTTCCTTAGATTTAATTTGTGCTTCATTAGACATTATTTCACCAAAAGACGGTGACCTAAAAGGGGAGAATATGCATAAGTATTACTATGATTGGGTTGAAGGAAAGGAAAAATCGTTAGGGGTAAATAGGGATGATAACATAAAAGAATATTGTGAAAATGATGTTATCGCTACAATAAATTTAGTAAAAAAAATAACACAATGGGTAGAGAAAGAATAATAAATGACATTAAGAAATTAAAAGAAACAATTAATGAGATTACTAATTTAATTCCTCAGTCAGAAACTTCACCAGAAACTGAAAAAGCTTTAAAGAAATTCGCCAAAATAAAAGAAAGTGTGGTGTACCCAAATAACCAAGGGGAGATAACTAAACCTAAGATACAAATAAAGTTTTTAAATAAAAGTACTAATACGGACCCCGATTATTTCCATGAAGGTGATAGTGGTTTCGACTTTAGAGCTAATCTAAATGGTGAGGACAGAATCACCATTAACCCACATGATAGAAAATTAATTTCTACAGGCCTTTACTTTGAGGTTCCTAGGGGTTATGAATTACAGGTCCGTCCACGTAGTGGTTTAGCTTTAAAACATGGTATTACGGTACTTAATACCCCTGGAACTGTAGACAGTAACTATAGGGGTGAGGTTTCAATAATACTAGTTAATTTAGGTAACGAACCATTTACCATAGTAAATGGTGACCGCATAGCTCAGGGGGTAGTGTCACCAGTGTTGGATAAAGTGTGGGGTGAATTAAATAAAGTTAGTGGGTTGAGTAGCTCTAATCGAGAGAGTGAGGGATTCGGGAGTACTGGTATAAAATAAAAATAATATGCAAAAAAGAACTATTTTAATAACTGGAGGAGCTGGTTTTATAGGGTCTCACCTGGTGAAATACATGGTAGACCAATACCCAACGTATGACATCCACGTTATCGACTCACTAACATACGCTGGAAATAAAAAAAATCTGGGTGAGTACATTAATAAGATTAATTTTTATAAGGTAGACATCTCCAAAAAAAAATTTATAAACAATCTTTTTGACTTACACAACTTCGATGGTGTTATTAATGTTGCGGCAGAAACCCACGTAGATAACTCAATAGAGGACGAGGACATTTTTTTAGTGACTAACGTTATTGGTACTCAGACGTTGATAAACTCTTCATTAAAATATAAAGTAGCTAAATTTTTACAGGTTTCCACCGATGAAGTTTATGGTAGTTTAGATTTTAACGATGGTAGAACTTTTTATGAATTTACACCTTTTTCTCCTAGTTCTCCTTATTCCGCTTCTAAAGCATCTGCTGACTTTTTAGTGTTAGCGGCATATAAAACCCATGGATTGCCTGGGTGTATCACACACTGCTCTAACAATTATGGGCCAAACCAACATCAAGAGAAACTAATACCAAAAGTAATTGACTGCCTCAAAAAAAATAATCAAATTCCCGTTTATGGTGATGGTAGCAACGTAAGGGATTGGATACACGTAGAAGACCATGTCAAAGCGTTGGATAAGGTCTTCCATTCAGGAAAAGGTGGTGAAAGGTACAATGTTGGTAGCAATACCGAATTAACTAATTTAGAATTAATTAAGAAAATTTGTTTAACTTATGATAACATTAAGGGTTTGGTCCCAGGTACCTCTTCTAGGCTAATCTCCTTCGTTAACGACCACCCTGGTCACGACCTAAGACATTCCATAAACTTTGATAAGATTTACACTAAATTAAGGTGGAAACCTGAGGTTAACTTTAATTTAGGCATCACTGAAACTGTAAAATCCTATTTATAATGATAAGTGTTGTCTACTGTACCCCCGAACCAATGCTTGAACACTCGGACCACATTAAAAAAACTGTGGGGTTAAAGGGTGTGGAGATAATAGAATATATAAATAAAGGGGAACCCCTAACCCAGTTCTATAACCGTGCATTAGAATCTTGTAAACACGATATTGTAGTATTTTGTCATAATGACATTATATTTAATACCAAGAATTGGGGTAAAAAACTTATCTCACATTTTAACAATAGTAAATTTGGCATCCTGGGTGTCGCTGGGACAACTGAAATGCAAGCAACAGGAAGATGGTGGCAAAATCCCTCGTTAATGTTAGGTCAAGTTAAACACACTCATGAAGGTAAAACTTGGAATAGTGTTTACTCACCTAAATTTGGTGATGAAATATTAGAAAGTATATTAGTTGATGGTTTATTTTTTGTAGTACATAAAGATAGATTAAAAAATTCTTTTGACGAAAACATAAAAGGATTTCATTTTTATGAGGTGGACTTTTGTTTTACAAACCATTTAGGTGGAACCAAAGTAGGAGTAATTACTAACATTACTATAACCCATAAATCTATAGGTCAAACGAATGATGAGTGGGAAAAAAATAGAAGACAGTTTGTGGAAAACCACTCTAAAAATTTACCTTACTCATTAACTCCACCTATTTTAGTAAAGGGTAAAAAAATTAAACTTAAAAAAAACCCAACAGTGGGGGTGGTGATACCGACTAAAGGGAACGTTCATCTATTAAAAGAGTGTGTTAATTCTCTAATTACGGTAGATGATTACCCTAATTTAAAAATTTACATAGGTGATACAGGTTCGTCTTTAGAAGAATTAGAAGAAATAAAAAACTATATTGAAGATAAACCCAGCATCAAATTAATAGAATATAATTATTATAATTTTGCGAGTATTAATAATGATATGGTGTCTAGTCACGTAGAAGATGATGTAGAATTGTTATTATTTTGTAATAATGACATAAAGTTGTTAAATAATGCTATTACTCAGATGGTTGAGGTATTTAACACAAACAAACAATCAGGAACTGTAGGAATAAGACTTCATTTTGGTGACAATAAAATCCAACACTCGGGAGTAATCGCATTTGTAGACGACAAATATAATATTAGAGTAAGTCATCATGGTATTGGTAGTTACTTTAACTACCATCAAGGAAGAAAAGAAGTTTTTGGGAATACGGCGGCGTTTATGATGATTAAAAAAAACCTATTTAAACAAATAGGGGGGTTTAAAGAAACATATAATGAATGTTTCGAAGACGTAGAATTAAACATTGAGTGTTTAAACAAAAGACTTAAAAATTATTTGGTTGGGAGTGCAGTCGCATATCACTATGAAAGTCAAACAAGAAATAACGACAAAGAAAAATTAAAAAGGGAATACGAAGATTATACACAAAGACTATTACCTAAAATAATAGGAAGTGGAATGTGTCATAATTATTTTTCTAATATAGATAAAAATAATTTGTCTTTAATCATAAAAAATAAATATAAAACATTAACAACATGAAATTAGGGATAAGTTATAACATATTTGATGGAGAAGAGTTATTGGAGAATTCTATAAGAAGTGTCCGAGAAAACGTAGATTACATTTCAGTAGTATACCAGGAGATTTCTAACTTTGGTAATCCTTGTAGTAAAGAATTAGTGCCCCTCCTTAAAAAACTTAAAAATGATGGTTTGGTAGATGAACTCTATAGGTATAAACCCCAGCCCCTCAAAGGTGGTCACTATAATGAAATTACTAAAAGAAATGTTGGTTTATTTTTATCAGAAGGTCAGAAGTGTACCCATCATATGGCCATGGATTCAGACGAATTCTACACTGATGAACAATTTAAAACGATGAAAATTACTATGGAAGAAGGGGATTTTGATTCTGGTGCTTGTCAGATGACAACATATTATAAGGAACCTATTTATCGCTTAGACCCAAAAGAAGATTATTATGTGTCCTTATTATATAAAATTAGAAGAGGCAAACAATATGTCTTAGGTCTTCCATTTCCGGCACTGGTTGACCCCACTAGACGGATGGATGGGGGTAAGTGCAAAATTTTTACTAGAGAAGAAATAGAAATGCACCATATGAGTTATGTACGTAAAAATATTGCAATAAAACTACAGAATTCCTCCGCCTCACCTAACTTTAAAGATATAAAAAAATTGGTCGACTACTATGAAAAGTGGGAGTATCCCCAACGAGGACTAATGGGGGGAGCACCAGATAAATTCTACGATATAGTAGAAACTAAAAAATTATTTGACAAATGGGTATAAATGAATATTTTGATAAGGTATATTGCATTAACTTAGATGAACGGGTAGACCGATGGGAACTGGCTCAAAAAGAGTTTGAAAAAATAAATATTCTAGACCAAGTAGAAAGATGGTCAGGAATTAAACATACTGATGGTAATCTTGGTTGTACTTTATCTCATCTTACTTTAATTAAAAAATGTAAGGAAGACGGATTAGAGAATGTTTTAATTTTTGAAGATGATGTTTTATTTGTAGAAACAGATATTAAACGTTTAGAAGAAGCCTTTAAAGATTTAAAAAGTATTGGTAAATGGGATTTATTTTATGTGGGTGTAACAATGTGTCCACGAACTGGAAGGTTTACTAGGGTTACCGATAGAATATTAAAAACTAATTTTGCATTTACTACGCATGCATATGCGGCTAATGCCCAAGCTTTCGACTATATGATTGAAGCATGGACTAGCTCTACGAGTAGAGGATACAATATTGTAGATACTGTTTTAGATAACCATATAGTCAAAAGAAGAGGTCAATCTTTTGTAATGGACCCAATCTATGCCATACAACAACCTGGCCTAAGTGATATTACTAATATTGTTTCTGAAACTTATGAATGGATGATAAGAGATTTTAATACGGTTAAAAACAAAAGTGGGTTAAATTAAAATGAAAAAAGATATTAAAATAGCATTTTCATGTAATTGGGGTCAAACGCCAAAAGAATTATTAGAGGCCTACAAAAAATTGACTTTATAATTAAAAGTGTTATGTATGTTAATATGAAGGTATTTGAATGGTCTAAACTTATTGGTATAAGGAATACTTGTTGCGAGTCACCTAAGAACTATGATAGATTAGTAAGAGATGCCAATATCACATAAACATAAGTTAATATTCATTCACGTACCTAAGAATGGTGGTACAGCTATAAGTAAAGCTGAAGGTATGGCGTTCACACTAATTGGACATCATTACCCACAATTTTACATGAGAGGTTTACCAACGGAATGGGATACCTTCACCAAGTTCGGTGTGGTTCGTAATCCATGGTCAAGAACGGTCTCCAACTATGAGTACGCTAAGATGGCTGAAAGTTACTGGCACTCTGTTAAAGGTTTTAAGAGGGATGGTACGCACCCAGACTATAATGTGATGAAAGATATGAGCTTTACGGACGCTATACACAAACTAAAAGAGAACCCAAAGGTGTTCAAACACCACGGTTGGGAAGCTCAACACAAATATCTTTGTGATACCTCTGGTAAGGTATTGGTTGATAAGGTATTCAGGTTAGAAGAGTTAGCCACAAATGAAGAGTTTAAAGTTATGGTACCGAACCTACAGGTTATAAACCAAAGTGATAACTCACACATTGATTACAAGGATTATTACGATGAGGAAACCAAAGGAATCATTGCTGAGGTTTACGCTAAAGATATAGAGCTATTCAACTACGAATTTTAAATGACTAAGATATATTTCATAAACGGTTGGGGCGAACCAAACCCCACTTTGAATGCTAGGTATTCAAAACAAACACCTAATTGCTCTGGTAAGTGGGATGACTTGGTGGTTACGGATAAATACGATGAGGCTGACTTCTATATCGTACTGGAGAGTACGGCACCAAAACCACCACTTGATAGAACAATATTCATCAAGCGTGAGCCTAACTTTATAAAGCGAGTACCTCACATACCGTACAAGCATATCATTGACTTCTCAGACGCTAATGGTGGTGTAACGTATTGGTTGGGTAAGACCTATGACGAATTGACGGCTCTGGAATACCCAGCTAAGGATAAATTAGCCAGTTGTGTTGTATCTAGTAAACATGAACACAGGAGAAGATATGTTGATAAAGTATTCAGTGGTGTGTTACCAGAAATGGACTTGTATGGGAAGGGTCATAACAAATCTTATGGTGGTAGATATAAAGGTGTGTTGAATTATAACGGTACGTGTAAATTCAAAGGGTTGATTGATTACAGGTATACCATCGTTATGGAGAATTCACAACAGAAGAATTACTGGACTGAGAAGTTGGCTGACGCTTATTTATCATGGTGTATGCCGATATACTGGGGCTGCCCCAATATCGCTGAGTGGTTCCCTGAAGGTAGCTACAGGTTACTTGATATTAACGACCCTAACCCAGCGAAGACAATCAGTGAGATTATAACCACACCATTAACTGAGAAGGATATTGCGGCATTGACAGAGGCTAGAAATCTGATGTTGAATGATTACAATATCTGGGAGATGATAAACAAGAAGATAAAGAGTATAAGTAATGGAAGATAATGTTAAGCGAAATTTAGATACGGATTGGTGGTTCAACTACCAAGAGTTTTATAAGATGATTGCCAGTAAGAATTACGACATCGTAGTTGAACTTGGCGTATGGAAAGGTCATTCTGTTACGTTTTTAGCTAACCAAATTAAAAAGTTAGGGTTTAATGGTAAAATATATGCAGTGGATTTGTGGGGTGATAGTTACCAATGGACGGAACCTAAGAATAAAAAGTTGAAGTCTCAAGTACCAGTATTATACGATATTTATACCGAAGTAAAAAAACGGGGTGGCGTTATGGATATGATTACTGACCTAAAGGGTATGTCTTGGGAGATGGCTGAGAAATTTGAAGATGGTACGGTTGATTTCGTATTTATTGATGCTGACCACAAGTATGAATCGGTAGTTAAGGATATTAAGGCTTGGTTACCTAAAATGAGAGAGGGTGGTATCATTAGTGGTCACGATTACAATAACCCATGTGGTGTTAAACAAGCTGTTGATACCCATAGCCACAGAACTATATGGACTATTAACAAGTATGTGTGTGATGAAAAAGATGATATTATAGTAGACACCCTATTAGATTATGAAAATTTAAATGATGATTTTATAAAATTAAATTCTAGGTTGGGTTTAACTGAGGATAGTCTACCATATATTAATAGAACCAATAGTAAAAGTTTTAGAAAAGTTATGGACGAAGAAGTAATATAAACAATAAAACGTTATTATAAAAAAGAAATAGATAAATTTTGGTTAGATTATGAATTATAAAACTATTAAAATAAACAATCACTATCATATGAAAAAATTATCGATACTAACCCCTTTAAAAATAACTAACAATAGACAATTCAATCTGTTTGTTAGATGTTTAAACACTTATAAAAATATAATAGAAACGGAGGATGTTGAATTTTTAATTGTTAACGAATCCAATTACCAATTTTTTGATAAAGTCGAAGAAAAAATTAAAGAAATAAAACCTAACTTTAAAAATATAAAGGAAATAGGTTTTGTTAGGTCAGTTAGAAAATTAATAACCGAATCTACAGGAAAGTATATAATGTTTTTCTTAGACGATGTTGAGATGGTCTATGACTCTAAAAAGATTTGTGAGGTAGCGATTGAGTCTATGGAAAAAGATATGGACATATTTCAGATAAAACTTGGTGGGGGTAAGGTATCTAATAGTTCAAAAACAAAAAATGTTAATAGATTTTCAAAAAGCCATAAAGAAATTAAAATAAATGATGAATTTAGTGTTTGGTTAAATAAAACTGAGGATGAGTATGAGATAAGTGTTTACGTTATAAGCCAATGGAATAGCATGATGAGAGGTGATATAATTAGAGATTTAAATGATAAGATGGATGGTAAAATAAATGCTACTTGGGACCAATTTACTGTTGTAATGTCTAAAAAATACAGAAGTCAAATAAAGGATACTTACACCGGCTGGATTAATCTACAAAGTTTTTTATATCCATGGGGTAGAACTCCTCATCCAATTAATAAATGGACACAACTAGTGTTTTCATAAAAACAAAAAATATGAGATTAATAGAAGAATCCCTTATAAAGAACGATAAAATCGTCAAAGAATTAATAAATAAACATACCCAAGAAGGTGGTAATGGTCACCCCAACATTAAGGATATTTTTAATACCAACACCCAAAAAGGACATTCTCAATTGGGTCAATATGGTGTGATAAAATCTATTTTTAAAAAAATAGGGGTAACTAACAAGTATTATGTAGAATTTGGAGCAATGAATGGCAGCCATCTTTCAAATACTGCGGATTTACGTATACATGAGGGTTGGGGGGGTTTATTATTGGAGGGTGCTTCAGGGAGTATACCCAATATCAATTTACATGGTAATACTTGGGTCACTAAAGACAACATTAATGAACTTTTTAAAACACATAATGTACCACATATTTTTGATGTATTAAGTATTGATATTGATAGTAATGATTATTGGGTATGGAAAGCATTAAATTATGCACCACGTTTAGTAGTAATAGAAACTAATCCAGGTATCTCTAATGAGTATCCAGTTACTATTCAGGAGAATGAACAAAACGTAGGTGAAGGTTATTTTGGGGCAAATTTGCATGCTTTTTATGATTTAGCAAAATCTAAAGGTTATGAATTAGTCACTACATTAAGGTGGGATGCGTTCTTTATAAAAAAAGAAGAGTTTTCTAAATTAGGAATTCCATTAATAAGTAAAAAAGAATGCATCTTAAAATACTTCCACCCCGCACCATTTTTTCTGAAGGTTAAAAGTAATAAAAAATGGATAAATTTAGAAAATAAAAAATAAAACCTATGGAGACTATAATAAAATGGGAAGAATTATCTCCCGCTATAAGAAATGAATTTACTTTAGATGGTAAAGTCACATTAAGACATTGGTTAATTGATGGGCGAAATAATAACAATAGTAAATTGAAGGGATTTTATTCTAAAGAAGTAGTTAATTCTATGATGGAAAAAATTAAAAATAAAGAAGTAAGTTATTATGGTTCTACCGATACAGAATTATATAAATTATTAGAAAAAAATGATATAAAAAATAAAAAAGTGGGTATCTTAGGTTCTACACAACCGTGGTATGAAGCTATAGTTTTATCTTATGGTGGTATTCCTATTACGATTGAGTATAATTCTTTAAAAACTGATGATGAAAGATTAACCTTATTAACAGTAGATGAATATAGTAAAAATCTACAAAAATTTGATGTGGTATTTTCTATTTCCTCTTTTGAACATGATGGGTTAGGGAGATACGGTGACCCTATAAACCCTTTTGGGGATTTTGAGGCCATGTTAAAAATGCAAGATATTTTAAAAGACGATGGTTTATTATTTTTAGCAGTTCCAATAGGCTCTGATACTATTTTTTGGAATGCTCATAGGATTTATGGTGAATATAGATTCCCTAAATTGATAGCTGGATGGGAAATTATTGATAAGGTTGGTTTTGATGAAAAAAAATTAAAAACAGAAAACGGAATGTACCAACCAGTTATTGTTTTAAAAAGAAAAAGATGAAAAAATTACATTTAGGTTGTGGGCATAAAATATTAAAGGGTTTTATTAATATAGATATAAGATTAGATTTAGGTGCTGATATTATTGATGATGTTGGTGAATTAAATTCTATTGAAGATAACTCTATTGATTTGATATATGTATGTCATGTTTTAGAACATTTCGGTCGTGACGAGTACCTTTCGGCACTTAAGAGATGGCACACTGTATTATCTAATGGTGGTGTGTTAAGGATATCTGTACCTGATTTTGAAAATGTTGTTACTATGTATAATTCCGGTTATCCATTAAAAAGTCTTATGGGATTCCTTTATGGTGGTCAAACATATGAATATAACTACCATTATATAGCGTTTGATTTTAACACCTTAAAAGATGACCTAGAATTTATAGGATTTAAAGATGTTAAGTTATGGGATTGGAGAACAACTGAGCATTCGGATATTGACGATTATTCGCAAGCGTATATACCTCATATGGATAAGGATAATGGTATTCTTATGAGTCTAAATGTTGAAGCAATTAAATAATTCGATTATGCCAATATCTGATAAATATAAATTAATTTTTGTTCACATACCTAAAAACGCTGGTACTGCGATAACAAACACTTTAGAGATGGTAGACATTGGTCATCACGGATGGAGTTATTATAAAAACAAGTACCCTAATAAATGGGAAAATTATAAAAAAATAAGTGTTATTAGAAACCCTTGGGATAGGGTTGTTTCTTGTTATGAATACGCTAAAATGGATAAAAGTTATTGGCACGCAAAAGAAGATAAGGCTAGAGCCGGTAAACACCCAGATTATGAATTATTAAAGGATAAAACATTTGAAGAATGTTTAGATATTTTAAAAAACACACCCCAAAAATTAAAACATCAAGGTTGGAGAAACCAATCAGATTACATATATCAAAATAACCAACTAATGGTTGACTATACTTTAGATATGTATGAAATTAACGATAAATTAACTGACCTACTTGGTTTTGAAATTAATATACCTAAAGTCAACGTTAGTAATAATAAAGATTATAGAGAGTATTACGTTAACAATAATTTAATAGATATAGTATCTAAAAATTGTAAAATAGATTTAATAAATTTTAATTATGAACAATCATTTAATATCTTATCCTAGGTCAGGTAATCATTGGGTTAGGTTTATTGTGGAATGGTTTTCTGGTAAACCAACTAAAGGTATGAGCAAAGAAGATAAACCTATCTATGTTAATTTAGTTAATAAGGACACTTTAAGTCATGTTTCTGGTACTGATTACATACTTTTTAAAAATCATTGGTATTCTAATATTAAACCTAATGAAAACTTAATTCTAATAGTTAGAAACCCAAAGGAAGCTATTATGAGACATAAAAATAAATTTACCGATGATGATTTAAAGTGGTTTATGGATTTAATAAAATCTTTTCACAATCATAAAGGCAATAAAATATTAATTTATTACGAAGACCTATTAACCCAACCCAAGAATAACATAGAAAAGATTTTAAAATTTTTAAATATTTTAGATGAAAAAAAGTTGGGTATTTTTATGGACAATTATGAAGAATTGTTTAATGAATCTATAAATGTTTATGACAATACAGGTAAAAAAGAAATAATTTCAGGTGATAAAGGTAGAGTTTCTAAAACCAAAGGGAAGAAATTGAATTTTCATAGTAATTCATTAACCAAGGAAGATAATCAAAGATTTATAAATTATTTGAACAATAGTGGGGTAAAAAAATATATAATTAGATATGAATAAAAAAGTTTTAATTACGGGAATTAACGGACAAGATGGTTCATATCTTGCAGAATTTTTAATAGAAAAAGAATATGAAGTATGGGGCACAGTAAAGAGAAATTCCGTATCCGAAACACAATCAACAAGGATAGAACATTTATGTTCATCAGGTAAAATTAATTTAGAATACGCTGATTTAACTGATATGTCATCCTTAATACGAGTTTTAAAAGAGGTTCAACCAAATGAAATATATAATTTAGCGGCTCAATCACATGTAAGGGTCAGTTTTGACCAACCAATATATACCGCTAATGTAACAGGATTAGGGACACTTAATCTGTTAGAGGCGATTAGAATGGTGTCACCACATTCAAAAATATACCAAGCAAGTTCATCTGAAATGTTTGGTAATAACATTGATGACGATGGGTACCAAAGAGAAACAACACCTTTATCCCCAGTATCACCTTATGGGTGTGCTAAAGTATTTTCTTATAATATAAGTAGAAATTATAGGAATTCTTATAATATGTTTATTTCCAATGGAATATTATTTAATCATGAATCACCAAGAAGAGGAACTAATTTTGTAACCAATAAAGTAGTTAAGGCTGCGGTCAGAATTAAATTAGGTTTACAAGATAAATTATATTTAGGAAATTTAGATGCAACTAGGGATTGGGGGCACGCAAAGGACTACGTTGAGGCTATGTGGTTAATTTTACAATCAGATGCCCCAGATGATTATGTGTGTGCTACAGGAATATCTCATTCTGTCAGAGATTTATGTGAGTATACATTTTCTAGTTTAGGATTAAGTTATGAAGATTATATTGAAGCTGCAGAAAAACATTTTAGACCAGAAGAATTACGGGACCTTAAAGGTGACTCATCTAAACTAAGAAAAGAACTAAACTGGGAACCGAAATATACATTTGAAATGATGATTAGTGAAATGATTGATTATTGGTTAGAGTATTATAAAGATAGTTCAGATGGGTAGATTATTAGTAACAGGTTCAAACGGGTTAATAGGTTCGCAATTTGGTGGTGACTCACTAAAGTTAACGTCTGGGTTATGTGACCTAAGAAACCAAACAGACGTGGAAAAACTACTTAGGTATTATACCGTTAACGGTCCAAAAGCACCAAGCACACCAGAACCAGTAGACCGAATAATCCATTGTGCCGCCAAGGTTGGTGGTGTGGGTTACAACATGACACATAAAGGTGAGTTCTTCTACGACAACATTATGATGAATACTAACGTCATAGAAGCTGCTAGAAAATTTGGTATTAAGAATATGGTGGTCTTTCTATCTACGTGCATATTCCCAGATGATGTTGAATATCCTCTTACTGAGAATAAGATACATTTAGGTCCACCACACGAATCTAATGACGGTTATGCATATGCAAAGAGAATGGCAGAAGTTCAGGTTAGAGCTTATAGAGAACAATATGGTCTGAATTATAAATGCGTTATACCAACCAATGTATATGGTATTAACGATAATTTTAATTTGGAGCGTGGTCATGTAATACCATCACTAATACATAAGTGCTACATAGCCAAACGAGATAACAAACCATTTGAAGTTTGGGGTTCTGGTAAACCACTAAGGGAATTCATTTATAATAAAGATGTCGCTAAACTGACAGAATGGGTTTTAGATAATTACGAGGAAGAGGAACCAATAATCCTATCAACATCCGAAGAGGTATCAATACAATATGTTGTTGATTTGATTGTTGATATAATGGGGTTTGACGGTGAAGTTGTTTGGAACGACAGTAAACCTGATGGTCAGTTTAGAAAACCAACTGACAACTCAAAACTATTATCGTATCTACCAGATTTTAAATTTACACCGATTGAAGATGGTTTAAAAGAAACTATTGAATGGTTTGTTAATAATTATGATAAAGTAAGAAAATAAATTATGTATAGAATATTCGATTCCGTTTCGTATGGTCACATGGAACCATATGTCCCTTTCACACTAATAAAGACTTTTGACACTCTTGGTGAGGCAACGTCATTTGTTAAAAAACAATCAGTTAGACACTTTATTATTGGCCAAGACGGTAGTATACTTAATGCGTGAATTGGTTATATAGTCAGATACTAGTGATAATGATTATACTACCCAATAGAGGTTCATTAACTGCACTATACACTTTCAATAAGATAGGGTTAACTTAGCATAAAAACTTATATGGCTAAACAGAACGTAAATAAGGCTCCACCTAAAGGAGCAGTAAAATTTTCTATAACCTTATCTCCTGAACAAAAAAAATCAAAAGCCGCGATATTAACCCACCCATTTAACTTTATTGTGGGAAAAGCGGGAAGTGGTAAAACATTATTAGCTTGTCAAACAGCCTTAGATATGTTTTTCAAAAGAACGGTTAATAAGATTATAATAACACGACCTACCGTATCTACGGAAGATAATGGATTTTTACCTGGTTCCGAAAAAGAAAAAATGGAACCCTGGTTAGTTCCCATTAGAAGTAATATGAGAAAAGTGTATAACAAGCCCCAAATTCTTGCAAAGTTAGAAGAAGATGAATCTATAGAACTGGTTTCATTAGCTCATTTTCGAGGGAGGACCTTTGAAAACTCGGTGGTTATAGTAGACGAATTCCAAAATTTAACTAAGTCTCAGTTAAATATGGCTTTAGGAAGATTAGGTAAAAATTCTACCATGATATTTTGTGGAGATAACCAACAAATTGATTTAAAGGATAAAAACTATTCCGCAATACATGAAGTGCCTAAAATCCAAACATCTAATTTTGTTTTTAAGTGTGTTTTAGAAGACAATCATAGGCACCAAGCTATAGACGAAGTCTTAACATTATTAACTGGTTATTAATCGTTTACTACTTTGGGGTTTAAACTATTTTTTATATCATGAAAAAAAATATATACATAGAATTAAATGATGTGATTAGAGACATTACCAGTAAAACAATATTGGTTTATAAAGCGGATAATTTAGAAAAAGAATTAGGAGAAGAATATAAGGGTGAAGGACTACAAGAATATCTAGGGTTCGACTCTAAGGAGGATTTAATTGAATATATGTATGTAGAATGTCCCATGAGGATTTTTGGGTATTCTAACGAATGTGAAGAAGGTGCCTCTTTTATGGTTAATGAATTATATAAGAAATACAGAGACCGACATCATATAGTTATATTTTCTAATGAGATTGAGAAGTCTAAACCCGCAACGTTAATGTTTTTAGCGAGAATGGGTATCTTGGTAGATAATGTGGAGTTTTTCCCATTAGAAGACTTTAAAACAGTAAATACAAGAGCGGATATAATTATCACCAATAATGAAAAGATTAGTGAGAATAAAGAGGTAGAGTATATAAAAATAAACCAAGAAGAGTGTGATAAAGAAAATAAGGGTCCCCATGGGAACATTCTTTACGTTTCTTCTATAAAAGATTTAATAGAAAATGAGCATATTGAAAGATATGAGTTCACTTAAAGAATACCAGGTTGAAATTTTGGGTAGTAAAATGGTGGTAGACCTAGATGAGATGATGGGGTTCATAAAGTTAGATAACGAACAGTATAACGTAGAAGAAGAAAATGATGATGGTGAATTTAAAGCAGAGTTCGCTATCAATCCTGTAAAATATGAAATGTTAAGGTTATTTTTAGACGTAATACTTTCCACAAATGAGGAAATAGATGAAAAGATGGGGTATAAAAGTCTTGATAATTTGAGTTTTCCATTTAAATTATCTTTCAACACCTTAATTGAATATAAAATAATAAAAGAAGTAAATTAAAAATAATTAAAATGGCACAAAACATTAATGTACAAAAAATTGAGGAGTCCTTACAACTAGTTAAAGGGAAGGAGTCTAAAATTTTTATTCTAACCCAAGACAGTAAAGGAAATCCTAAAGCATCTATCGCATATAACTATGAGTTAGTAAAGTGTTTACAGGAGGATGGTTACAACGCATTTATCTTACACGAAAATGAAGACTATAAAATTAACGATTCACAAAATGGTGAATGGATGTCCATTAGTGAGTGGTTAGGTGAAGAATATTCATCCCTACCACACGCGTGTGTTAGTTCTGGTGACCTTTCTGTAGGTCCAGCAGATGTCCTAATTGTTCCTGAATTGTTTGGTCATGTAATGGAACAAACTAAAGAAATGGCTTGTACAAAAGTAGTATTATGTCAGTCCTACGATTACATATTTGAGATGTTACAACCTGGTGTACAGTGGATTAACTATGGGTATACTCATGTGATTACCACATCAGAAATATCAAAAGAATACATCTTATCTGTTTTCCCAAACATCGATATTACGGTTATTGCACCATCTATCTCCTCTAAATTTAGTAAGAGTGATAAACCTGGGGCACCTTTAGTGGCGATTCATACTCGTGAACCTAGGGATACCATGAAAATAGTTAAAACCTTTTATGCTAGATACCCACAATTTAAATGGGTGACTTTTAGAGATATGAGAGGAATGGACACCACTACTTTCGCTGACACATTACAAGACGTAGCAGTAGGTGTGTGGGTAGACGACATTTCAGGGTTCGGTACTTTCCCATTAGAATGTATGAAAAGTGGGGTCCCAGTTGTTGGGAAGATACCTAACCTTAAACCAGAGTGGTTACAGGAAGAAAACGGTTTCTGGAGTTACGAGTTCAACCAAATAGTTGATGTGATTAACGCTTACATGAAAACATGGTTAGAGGATTCAGTACCAACTAACCTTCTTAATAAAATGGAAGAGACTGTCCTACCATACACCACAGATAATCAAGTAAAAGGAATTAAGATGTTCATTGAAAAACTAATGAAAGATAAAGAAGAAGAACTAGCGACAGCTGTCGATAAACTTACCGTAAACGAAGAAAACTAAAAATGAAAGATTTAACTATTATATTACCTATTCATATAACAAATGAACAAACCGATGACCTGTTTAAAAATGCTATTAAAAGCATCACCACTCAGACTGTCGATGAGAAACCTAAACTTATAGTCGTTAGAAGTAATGACATAAAACTTAAAAACTATCTAGACAGTTTTGATTTTAACGGATTGGACGTTGAGGTTATTGAAAACGTAGGGGACACTTCCTTTATGGGTCAAATAAATTTCGGTGTCGGGAAAGTTAATACTAAGTGGTTCTCCGTATTGGAACATGACGATGAGTACGCTACTATCTGGTTTAAGAATGTGGAAAAGTATTCTTCACATTATGAAGATGTTGACGTTTTCCTACCTCTTGTTGTTGATGTAACAGCTGAGGGAGAATTCATTAACTTTACAAATGAAGCTGTATGGGCAATGAACTTCAGTGATAAAATGGGTTACTTAGACAACGAATGTTTATTAAGATACCCTAATTTCCAAACAAGTGGAATGGTCATTAATAAAGAAAAGTTTACTGAGGTTGGTGGATTTAAAGGTAGTGTACGACTAACTTTTGTATATGAATTCTTACTGAGAGGGACGTATAATGACTTAAAAGTATTCACTATCCCTAAAGTTGGGTATAAACACACAAATATGCGTCCAGACTCCCTATTCTGGAATTATAAATATAAAGAGGGGGACTTAATTGATTCTACTGAGGCTAACTTTTGGATTGAGACGGCTAAGAAAGAGTATTTTTTCACTACAGATAGAGAAATAAAATACAGTCCTGAAACTGTATAGGTAATGCCAAGACCAAAGTCTAAAAGTAACATGTACTTCGGGGAGGAACAGGAACATGCGGTAAGAATGTTCTTAACCGCGACTACCCTAACCGAAAGAAATGAAATTTATACCGCTTATCTGTACAAACCTTTAAATAAAATGATAGATAGTATCATTAGGAGGTATAAATTATATCGTAAAAATCAGGAGTTTAGAGACATCCACGCGGATGTCCTATCCTTCCTAATAACCAAAGCTGAAAAGTTCCAACCGTCAAAAGGTAAAAAAGCTTATTCTTACTTCGGCACTATTTGTAAAAATTACTTAATGGGTCAAATCATAAAAGACCAAAAACTACAGAATAGAAATGTGTCATATGATGATATTTCTAAGTCTATAGAAGAGAGGCCGGACCAAATATATTACATGAATAGTGATGAAGAACCGGACACTACAAGATTTTTTATAGATTTGGTAGATGAAATAGAGGAGTTTATGTCCACCACTCCTCTTAATGAAAATGAAGTTAAGGTAGGTTCTGCACTTATAGAAGTGTTTACTAACTATGATGAAATTTTTATCCATGGAGATGGAAATAAATTCAATAAAAACTTAGTCCTACTAAACCTAAGGGAGATGACTAATTTATCCACAAAAGAAATTCGAAGTTCTTTAAAGAAATTTAAAATCATATATAAAGGAGTAGTGGACGGTCATAAAGACTAAGATTTTTATTGTTGTGGTATTTATGCAATAAATAAATTGACTATGCCTAGACCTAAAAAAAAGGAAATAAAGTTAGACCAAGACAGTTTACTCGCTTTATTACAAGAAGTGTATAACGAGTGTGTTGAACAGAGAACCACCGCTATTCGCATTCAAAATAAGATGTTAAGTTTTATGCAGAATGCTGACGATTTACAACAATTAGGTCCCGTAATTAAAGAACAACAAAAGGTTATAGACTCCTCATTGGAGAAGAAAATACAGTTAGCCAAAATCCAAAGTGCTTTAGTCCAAAAAGATTTAAACGGTAATAACGAGACTAACAGTTTTTCTATAGAGGACCGTGAAACCCTTAATACATTACTAAATAAAGATAAAGACGATAGTGATACGTCAACAGAATATAAAATGTAATGGCGGAAGATATAAATGACAGTAAGAAAAAGGGGTTAGACGGAATTCAAAACCTGACGAACACTAAGGACGCGATAGAATCCCTGGATAAAGATACAAAGTTAGATAGCTTAATGTCCTCATTAGATTCTGCGGAGACCAATGCAGAAGAAGGTGAAGGTAATATGTTACAATATTTTATGGATTTATTGCAGAACCTTGGTGGTAACGAGTCTGTAAAAAAGGTACGTAAAAAAATTGGTTCTGAGATTGGTGGTAAGATAGGTGAGGAGTGTAAAGAAATTATATTCGAGGAATTAATACAATTTATAAATTGTAATCTAGACTTCGTCATTCCTTCTGCTGATTCTACTGTGGGGAATGTTGTCGTAACAGACGCAAACATGATGACTATTCCAGTTAGAAGTGTAGACCCATTCAAATTACTACAAAATGCACCTACTACTAAAGTGGGTAAAGCCACTTACGAAAAAGATGACCCAGTACTTCAATCTTTTCCCTATGCGACAAATAAAGAACTATATGAAAGGTTAGAAAATCCTTCCGCTGACCAGGACTATTTTGGTGTATCGGGACAAAGGTTATTCACGATAGAATTTGATGGGACTGAAAATTATTTAATTAAACCTGTTGGGTTAGATGACACTTTTAATGATAATACTACAACCACTGACAACGATAGAAAAATAACAACTTTTTTAAGAGATTATTATGATTCTATAAAAATCTTTGAGCCACATAACTTTCTAGCTAATTTATTAGATGCACTGTCCGGGTTTTTAACTGTACAATCAGATTTAAGTGGTCCCGAAGCGGAATTAAAAGGTGAGTTTGGAGCGTTAATGAATAAATTATTGAATGTCTGTGGTGATGAGGGTGATGGGTCATTAGGCAATAAAATTAATACTTCTGGGGTGGGTCATTTATCAGAAGATGGTGATTATGAAGATTTAGATAAGTTTTTTGACTTCGGTGACCAAGAGTTAAGAGATTTAAACGAGGAGGTTAATCTCCAACTAAACGGATTGGTTAAATTTGTTACTTGTGGTGATATAGAAGGTGAAATTAATATAGATGAAATGAATGATGCTATTACATCACTGTTAGGGGAAACAAACCCAACAACTCAAGGTGTAATGATAAATACCGCCATAGAAAACGCTATAAACGGTATGAGTGTAGATAAGTCGTTAGGTCTAGGTTTTGAGTTACCTAATTTAAAAGCAGACTTCGACTTTAATGTAATTAAAAAATTACCAGTAACCCTAATAAGTTTAATTTTAACCCCTAAGGTTTTATTGGGTCTTTCAATTGCCTTACAAGCTGTGGGAACTTTTGTGGCAAGTTTAGATATTATGGATTTGGTGAAGAAATTTTTTAGGATAATATATAAAATACTAAAAAGAATAGGTGAATTAATCTTAGAATATGTTTGGGAGGAAGTGAAAAAATTTATAATACAACAGGTTTCCTATATCGTACAACAAATTCTAAAGGAAAATGATGTGAAACAATCTGCTATAATAAATTCTTTGGTTGAGACCTTATTATCGATAAGTGAGGGTTTAGATGATATGTCAGACTGTCGCAGCATTTTAGACACATTATTAGGTTATATAACACTACCACCAGTCCCACCGATTAACATACCGAAAAACCTAGTCGCCGCTGCAGAATCAAGGTCAGGTTTTAGTGATGTTAGAGCTTTACAAAATGTTATGAAAAACTTTTCTAAATCGGGAATAAATACAGAACCTATGCCTGATGGTTCGCCTAACGTTAATGTAAAAATGGCTTATAGCCTAATTAAGGGTGTGGAGGAAGAAAGGAATAAAAATGGAAAGGTACAAATATCTACTTTTCCAGCGAGCGTAAGCACTTCTAGTGGTCCTGGTGTTACAGAAACAGGAGAGGGTGTTGGTATAATGTTATAGTCATGAATTTAAAAAAAATTATAGAGGGACCTAAGACCGCATCCAATGTGGAGCTGTTTGAGGCGTTAAGTTTTTTAAAAGAAAGATTTGAAAGTGATAAAGAAAAGGTTATCGAAATAACCCACCAGATAGACGCTATAGAAAAGGACTATAAAAAATTGTATAGTGAGTATCAAAACAGATTAAACGGTAATGGCTAAAGTTTTATTTTTTGGTGTTTGTGTAGACTCTAATGACCCAGCAAAAGCAGGTAGAATTAGAGCGGTGTTAGATGAAGACTATAAGGGGGCTCAGGTACCTACCGATTATGACGCGAACACACTTAAAGACCTATTAACTCAGGAAAAATACAGTATGTATACAACTGTAGAAGAATTAAAATGGTCAAAGGACGACCCCCACTTATGTAGTCCCTTTTTACCATACTTTATTAATGTAGTTCCTAAAGAAAGTGAAAACGTTAACATACTATTCTATGACCCAGACAACGACACCCAAAATAAAATGTATGTCGGGCCAACCATTTCTAGTCCTGAAAAATTACCTTATGAAAAATACACCACAGGGAGGTTACACACCTCTAAAGGTACTAGGGTGGAGGGGACTCTTAATATAACGGATTCAGATATATCTAACAATACTTTTGCGGAACCAACCAAGATAAGTATAGAAGGTAGGAGCAACTCTGATATGGTATTCAGTGGCACTGAAGGTAAAGATGGTGAAATAACAATGAGGGCTGGGAAATTTATACCTAACATACCACAACCTGCCTTTCCTATATTTAACCCAAAACCGAGTACATTACAATTAAGTAATTTCCCCACTAAATTATCTTTACAAGAAGAACCTAAGGTTTTTGAGAGTCCTGTGGAGGCTCCCATAAGGTATTTAGTGGAGTATGACGTTTTTAACCTAGATACCCCCGAAAGTTTAAATGGTAATGTAAAACTATATGAACTTAAGGTCAAGAAACCCTTTAATTTGCCTACCAATTTAGACAGTCCAGGTCTTACAACAAATTTCCAAACTCAATCAGATTTAAAAGTTCGTGCAGAACTTAATTTCACTAATCAAGCTGTAAGTGGTGTCACTTACTTAATAAATGAATTTTTAGAGGAAGTGGGCACATTTAACGATAAAATACTTACGGACCCACCATTTAATGAAGGTGTTTTAAGTGGATTAACCAGTGGGGCGTTCGAAAAAAGGGGAGAATATATTGACTCATTTTCTTCTATGGCACCAACACCTAATGACCAGAATTTAAACCTATTTCCTTTTTATTTTAGACCTACAATTAGTTTTACAGAGATAGTTAATAGTGAAGACAATTCACTCTCGACTGATATAGAGACTGCTAACACAGTAATTAAAAATATAGGTATAACGGGTGTAAATAATAAAAAATACTACGGTTTCGTTTTGAGTAAGGAACAACCTGAACCTACTTTTACAGAACAACAAGTTATTGAGATAAATAGGGATTTTGATACTTCTACTAGACAAGGGTTCGTAACTGCATTATCTGATAAAATAATATTATACTCTTATGATAGTGCAATACCAAACAAATCCACCACTAATCCTGTAATTGAAAATGAGAACAATAACGAAGTTGGTGACAATCTAGGATTGTCCCAGGAAACCTTAATAAAAGTTAATGATAGTGAAACGGAACCGACAGTGAGGGGGGACCAACTAACCATGTTATTAGTAAAAATTGTAGAGTTTCTCAGGACACATGTCCATGGTGAAGCTAATACTCCAGCCGTTACGGATGGTGTACAACTCCTAACGGAAATAGATGATTTAATGAGACAGGGTAATTATTTAAATAAGAATATAAGAATCAATTAGATATTTATTATTAAAGCCTATTATGAGTACACATAAATCATATTTTAGTAAAAACAACACCCTATTATCTAATAGTCAAACTAATACAGCAAAAAATCCTGTAAGTGAAATCTATTATGGGGGTAAAAACTCAAGGTATACTTGTATTGCTACTAATCTTACTGGTGATACGTGTCTTAATGAAAATGGAGTGGCAATCACTGGGTTTACTAGAACTAGAATAAACAATTCCTTTAGTAGATTCTTATTTGACTTAGATTTAACTGACCTAATCGAAAAATATCAAGACGGTACTATAAATTTAGTGGGTGGATGTCTAAATTCGGGGACGACACACACATTAAGAATGGTTAACACTTCTACGTTTGATAAGGAGTTACTTAATACCATAACCTCTAAAGGAAACAGGAGAGCTACTTCGTTTGAGTTAGTTTTAGTTCAGTTAACAGGTGCTACCACAGCAAGTACGTGGACTGAAGGTGTGGGATACGACTATATGGATAGCAGTTCTGAATTTGATGGTTTAGACGACAAAGCTTTTTCTGAAAGACCTAGTAATTGGTATTATGAAAGTGCTTTGAATAGATGGACATGTGAAGGAGCTTATGATTGGTACGATTCAGGGTGTGTAACCCCAAATATAATTGCACGACAAGTGTTCGATAATGGTAATGAAAACATAGAGATGGATATGACATTAGTCATAAATGAAATCCTAACGGCAAACACTACCAGTGTGGGATACGCGTTAGGTTTCGTTAAAGAACTAGAGAGTTTAACGGGGTTAACTGAAAGCTATTCTACGGGATTCTTTACTAAATACACCCAAACATTCTATGAACCGTTTTTAGAAACTAATTATAACGATTTTATTAACGACGACAGAAATCATTTTTACGAAGGTAAGACTAATTGTTTGTATTTATATGTGAACGCTGGAGGGGTCCCAGTCAATTTAGATTCATTACCCACCGTTACAATATATAACAGTTCAGGTGACCTTTTATATACACTCCAAGCGTCCCAAGTAACAAAAGGGGTGTATTGTGTATGTTTCTCCATACCTTGTGACACTTATTCTACCCCCTGCATTTTTAGTGATAGGTGGTCTGGGATATCAATAGATGGTAATTGTCAAACCGATGTTAATAACAAATTCACTTTAAAAGATAATTCACAGTATTTTGAGATAGGGACACAAGTGGGCCTACCTAAACACTATGGATATTCAGTCTCTGGAATAAAAAGAGACGAAAAAATAGTTAATGGAGACATTAGAAAAGTTATCGTTTCTGCAAGAAAGGAATATAGTACAGAGGTCCCACAACCAATTTCAAACATCTCATATAGGTTATATGTAAAACAAGGGACCACTGAAGTGGAGACACACCCTTGGACTAAAGTAAATTCGGCTAATAACCAAAACTATTTTCTAGTAGATACTGGTGATATGATACCTAATGAATATTATTTAGATATTCAGGCAGTGTCTAATTTAGAGGTGAACACCTACTATCAGACCCTTAAATTTCAAGTGGTTAATCAAGCAAATTATTTCGGTAATCCACCAGCAGATTATAGGCAATAATTTTTGAGTTTCGGCGTGTTGGGTAAGAAAATTTTACTACTTTTGTCAAGAACATTAAAAACAACAACAATGAAAAAAGTTAGATTTATTTTAATCGGAGCGTTATTAGGCGTTTCAGTATCATCTTGCACTAAAGTTAGTTCAAGTGATAATGTGGAAGAAAAACAAATGGTGGTTGAGTTTAACTCAAACACTACACCAATAATTGTAGAGGAATTGGGTATGGTAGGTGAGCATCAGGTACACTCACTTAAAAAGGATGGTGTAGAGTACATTGTGATAGGTAGATACAATGGTAGTGCGGCAATCATTAAACACGAACCAATAGTACAACGGAAATTTCGTAAATTAAATATGGATAGTGTTGTAACCCATGGTATGTGGTTGGATGAGTATAGTATGTTAGGATATACACAAACAGAACCATCTAAGGAGAACTTAGATAGCCTAACTAACCCCGAAGTACGTCCAGTGTCAGTTAATGATGAAAAAGAGTTTATAAAGTACCATACCAAGTTATAAAGATTTGTACTCTGTTGTGTATAAAGCCACCATCCGAAAGGGTGGTGGCTTTTTTAATTAAATGATATTTGGTGGTTAAGAAATAATTATTATCTTTGTAGAGAATATTAAAAAAAAAGAAATGAACGGAATTACAAGAATAACAATTGGTATCTTTTGGTTGGTATGTAGTATAGCACTAATACCAACAACATTAAACCAACTAACTAACCAATCAACAACGATGGTTGTTGGTAGTGGGTTTCTTATCGCAATTATGCTTATTATTGGTTCGGTGATGACTTGTGGTGGTATTGAACGTATGCAACGAGGTGAATAAAATAAATTTGGTGGTTACAAAATAATTACTATCTTTGTAGAGAACAATTAAAAAACACACAAATGGTTTCAAACGAAGTAAAGGAAGCAATCGATTTATTCAACATGAATATCACCAATGATAAGGAAACAAATGAATACCTATTAAAAAACATAATGGTGAAATTAAACCACCCAGATGTTAATCCTAATGACATGTGTTGTATTGAAAACCTATTCGGAACTTTAGGGGTGATAGTAGCAGAAACATGCGAGAGTGTACCTAATTATTGGATGTTAACACCTGAGGATGAAGAGGCGGTTGACTCTATTGAAATAATTATGGACTATATGGCTCAAGAATTTATGATGGATGAAGAGGCGGTTGACTCTATATGGTTCAAGAATTTATGATGGAATAGTGTTATATTAAATATAATTTGTATATTCACGTTAAATAAATAATTAATAAAAATAAAAAAACACATGACAGAAATTATTTACAGAGTTATTTGGGGTATCGGTGCTTACCAAGAATTCACAAGCGTCTTAGATGCTATCTTATTTGAAAAGGATTTGGTGGTTTAAAATATCTTTTGTATATTTGTACTATCGTTCTTTGAAAGTATTGGTTTTGTGATTGAATAAGAGCTTGAAGAAAGCATCCGAAGAACCACAAAAATTTGATAAGACTACCAAAGAACCGTTGGAAGAGTAATGAATGTGGCACGACAGTCTGCTCTCCATTAACCACGTAAGGATGCCATATGCCTGAAAGGGGCTTGGTAGTTTTATCATTTATTTAAAAAGAAGCGTTCTCTTGGAGTATGTAGAGTATAAACTCTCCCACTAGACTAACCACTATACTAGGTATATGTTAGGTGTTACTGAGTCGAACAGATAACTTTGTTAGTGTTATTTATTTTTAAACAGGTCAAACCTACGACCTTGTGAGCAATCACTAAAAGAAGATAAGGGAAAGTGTAGAAATAATTAATCTAGAGCAACCCAGTGAAAGTCTGGCCACATATAACCTTATTCAGTGTAACCCTTGAAATGCCATTTGAGAGGGAATATACACTGAGGAGTTGGCAGCTTGACCATTTATAGTAACAAGGGATACGGGCTACTATAGATGGTGCTAAACCTGGAACAAATAAGATGGGTGAGATAAAAAAAGATATCTTTTTTTTAAAAAACATTTGGTAGTTTGGTACTTTAAAATATCTTTTGTATATTTGTACCATAGTTCTTTGAAAGTATTGAAATTAAGATAGTATCTGACACTAAGTGGAAGTCAGACTAAGTTATTCCAGCATTCACAAATAGTCAG